>Ga0210084_1000230_pt1 | contig 10157 bp, 10 predicted proteins | sample China_Galinas_Co_3_FD_184863 | JGI IMG/M metagenome (GOLD analysis project Ga0210084, IMG submission 184863) | Wetland microbial communities from San Francisco Bay, California, USA, that impact long-term carbon sequestration -... | ecosystem: Environmental > Aquatic > Marine > Wetlands ... | reverse complement strand
TGCAAATAGGCTTCTACCACGCGAGACCCGGGAGCAAAAGAGGTCTTTACATATTTTTTTACTGTTAATCCTTTTTCCACTGCTTTCCTGGCCAGCAGTCCGGCCCCGATCATAACCGCCGGATTGGACGTGTTGGTACAGGAAGTAATAGCTGCAATCACCAGGCTGCCATCGGTTAATGTGACCGGTTCTCCATCAAGGTTTATCTCCATTTGCTTTGACTCACGGTTCACCATATCCCGGCGGGTTTGGGAAAAGGAGGTTTTGATATCATAGAGACTGACCCGGTCATGGGGCCGGCTGGGACCTGCCAACGAAGGTTCCACCGATGCCAGGTCTAATTCTAAAACTTTGCTGTAATCCGGGGTTTCAGTACCGTAATGGAATAACCCTTGTTCTTTGGTATAGGTTTCCACCAGTTCCGGCAAATGCCCCCGGTTCGTGGTTTCCAGGTACTGCAGCGCCTGTTCATCCACCGGGAAAAATCCCATAGTTGCGCCGTATTCAGGGGACATATTGGCAATAGTGGCCCGGTCGGGCAGCGGTAACTGTTTCAAACCCGGACCAAAAAATTCCACAAATTTCTCCACTACATTTTCTTTTCGTAAAATTTGGGTAATGGTAAGCACCAGGTCTGTAGCAGTGGCTCCTACCGGTAATTGGCCGGTTAATTTAAAGCCGATCACTTCCGGGATTTTCATATACAGCGGTTGGCCCAGCATGACTGCTTCGGCCTCGATTCCACCAACGCCCCAACCCACGACACCGATACCATCGATCATGGTGGTATGGGAATCGGTCCCGATCAGGGTATCGGGAAAAGCAACTTTCTCACCTTTTATTTCTCTTGTAGTCACCACTTGTGAAATATATTCCAAATTCACCTGGTGGACAATTCCTACCCCGGAGGGAAATATCCTGAAATCGCGAAATGTTTGCTGTGCCCATTTTAACAATGAATATCTTTCGTGGTTGCGTTGATATTCCATTTCCATATTTTTTTGCAAGGCAAAACGTGTACCGTAATAGTCAACCTGGATGGAGTGGTCCACCACCAGGTCAACGGGTACGGCGGGATTTATTTTTTTCGGGTCTTTCCCTAATGTTTTCATGGCATCGCGCATGCTTGCCAGGTCCACCACTGCCGGGACACCGGTAAAGTCCTGCATCACCACGCGCGAAGGGAAATAAGGAATCTCTTCTTTTTTCTCATAAACCGGTTTCCAATTGGCCAGTTTAACCACATCTTCTTGTTGAACAATATTTTCATTTTGGTCCTGGAAATGTCTTAGCAGGTTTTCCAGGATTACCTTGATAGAAAACGGTAATCTTCCCATATTAGCGATCTTTTGTTCTTCAAGGGTTTTTATCCTATAAATAGCATATTTTTTCTTATCCTTTAGCTCGATGTACGATTTTGTATCAAAATTTAATAACTTCATAAACCTTCTCCTTATTCACTTACTGTCCCGGAGCCGTAACGTTTAAAAATAACGTCAAGGCGTCCGGTCATTTAATTCGTCTTTAAATCAAATAAAGTTTAATATTAACAGATTTACCTATGGAATTGCAAATTTTTATGAACATCAACATTCGTCGCCTAATTTTGCCCCCGGCGGCCAAAACCCTTTCAGGCAAATGTCATTGGTCATTTGTCATTAGTCATTAGTGAAAAAAAGAAAAAGATTAAACCCCTCTCTAATTGGTCGGGGCTGCCAGCCCCTTCTGGACTCCCAAAAACTTTTAATTAATGAAAAGCTTTTGCGGATGCTGCACGGGTCCAGGGGGGCGGTTTTCTCGAAAAGAACCCCCTGGTCGCCGAAGGCATTAGATCGAATTCTCCGTGGCTTTGACTTTTAAGCGGGAGAGGTATTCCGTGATTTTTATATCTTTGGGACAGGCTTCCATGCAATTGAATATAACATGACATCTCCATATCCCGTTTCTATCGTTGATGATATCCAGGCGTTCATCGGTGCCGTCGTCCCTGCTGTCGAAAATAAACCGATATGCCTTTAACAGGGCCGCAGGGCCGAGATAATCTTTATTACCCCATAAACTGGGACAGGAAGAGGTGCATGCCCCGCAAAGGATGCAGTTGATGGCATCGCGGATGTATTCAAAATCTTCGGGGGACTGGTGAAATTCCTTGTCCGGTACGGGCTTTTCCAACATTAAGTAAGGTTTGATCCGTTCCAGTTTGGCAAAAAATTCATCCAGGTCCACCACCAGGTCTTTAATGATTTTAAAACCCGGCAGCGGTTCGATTTTTAATTTCTTGCCTTTGAAAGCGTGCAAAGGGGTTTCACAGGCTAAGATATTACGGCCGTTGACCTTCATGGCACAGGAACCGCAAATCGCACTCCGGCAGGAACGGCGATAAGCCAATGTACCGTCAAGGTTCCAATGAATCTCATTTAACACATCGAGAATAGTGGCATCTTCTTCCACTTCCGTATCATAATTTTGCCAGTGGGGTTTTTTATCGGTTTCAGGACTGTATCTTAACACTTTGACTTTAACTGTTACTTTTGCCATTTTTCATCTCCTTCTAATATTTTCTTTCTAGCGGTGGGAAACGGTCCATGTAAATCACCACCTCTTTGGAGAAGTCCAGTTTGATACCTTTATCGGTTTGCCATGCCAGTGTATGTTTGAGCCAGTTTTCATCGTCCCGTTTGGGATGATCGGTGCGGTAATGGGCACCCCTGGATTCTTTCCTGGCGATGGCGCCTTCCACTATCACCTCGGAGAAACTCAACAGGTTTCCTACCTCGAAGGCTTCGATCAAATCCAGGTTGAATACCTGGCATTTGTCGTCGATAATGACGTTTTTGAATTGTTCTTGCAGTTCTTTGATGATTTTTTTCAATTTCAACATGTCTTCTTCGCTTCTGAAAACGCCTGCATATTTGGTCATATTTTCCTGCAATTTTTCCCGGATGTGGGCATAGCGTTCATTACCGCTGCCTTCCGTGAGCTGGGAAATTTTCCTTTGGGCCGCGTCCAGCGGGTTGGACGGCAGGTTTTCATAGCCGTTTTCATCGATGAATTGTGATATGTTGATACCGGCAATACGGCCGAAAGTAGCGGCGCCTTGTAAGGAATTAGTGCCCAGACGGTTGGCGCCGTGCAAAGACAGGCAGGAGGCTTCCCCTGCGGTGTAAAGCCCTCTCACTACAGTGCCTTTGGCATCCTTGATCACTTCAGCTTCGATGTTGGCCGGGATACCTCCCATGGAATAATGGGCCGTGGGCTGAATAGGAACCGCTTCTACCAATGCATCCACTTTTAAATAGTTCAAGGCCAATTCATATACCTGGGGTAATCGTTCCAGTATACGTTCTTTGCCAATGGGACGCAGGTCCAGGTGGACGTAATCGTTTCCGCCGATACCCCTGCCTTCGTTGATTTCTGTTTGTTCGGCACGGGAGACCACGTCCCTGGGGGCCAGTTCCATTTTCCCCGGTGCATAATTTTTCATGAAACGTTCACCTTTGTCATTGGTAATATGGGCCCCTTCGCCCCGGGCAGCTTCGGAAAGTAAAATTCCGTGTTTGAACAAGCCGGTGGGATGGAATTGTACAAATTCCATATCCTCCAGGGGCAGCCCGCACTCTAAGATCAAGGCCAGTGCATCACCGGTGTTGGCATGAGCATTGGAGGTAATTTTAAAGGCGCGGCCATAACCGCCGGAAGCCAGCAGCACCGCTTTACTGTGAAAAGTATGAAAACCACCGTTACGAATATCCCAGGCCACCACCCCCCGGGAAATATCTTTCTCGATTAACAATGAGAACACCTGGAATTCATTGAAAAAGTGAACCTGGTGCTTGACACACTGCTCATACAATGTGTGCAGCAGGACATGGCCGGTAACATCGGCGGAAAAACATGCCCGGGGAGAGCTGTGACCGCCGAAGGGGCGTTGGTTGATAAGACCGTGTTCGGTCCTGGAAAAAGGGACCCCCATGTGCTCGAATTCATACACGGTTTTAACGGCTTCAGCCACAAAGAATTCGATCACATCCTGGTCTCCCAGGTAGTCGCTGCCTTTGATGGTGTCGAACATGTGCATTTCCAGGGAGTCTTTGGCAACATTGGCGAGGGCCGCGGCAATACCCCCCTGGGCTGCGCCGGAATGAGACCGGGTGGGATAAACTTTAGAGATCACTGCCACCTGGTGCCCGCTTTGGGCAATTTTAAGGGCCGCCATTAAGCCTGCCAGACCCGCGCCCACTACTACTGCGTCAATTTTATGATAATATTTTGCTTCTTCCGGTTTCATTTTACGCTCCTACATTCATGGCTTGAATTTTAAAAATAGTGAGTATGCCGACAAAAAATAATGCCATTCCCAAAAGAAGAATCAAGCTGAAAATAATCATTCGCCAGATTCGATTGTGGATGTAATCCTCTGTCACCATCCATACGCCGTTTAATCCATGATACAGGGCCGTGGCCAGGAATACAAACTGGAGCAAGTTAAACCAGGGAGACTGCATCTTAGCTGCCACTTCTTTCCAGGTATACATGCCATTACTGATGAAATGATAATTTACAAAGTGGTATATCAGGCCAATAAACAACAGCACCGCGGTCACCCGCTGCAATAACCAGGCAATTGCCCCTGCTTTCGATGATTCTTTGAAGGTCTTTTTCATGATATCCTCCTATCTGCGATTCCTTCTTACCATTGGATATGTGAAATCAGCATGTAACTTCCCAGTGCCCAGAGTACAAACGCGATGGCAATGAGCACCGCGAACAATTTTTTGTGTACCAGCGAGCCTTGGAAAAAATCCACAATCACCACTCTTATGCCGTTAAAGGCATGGTAGAGGATAACCCCCCATAATCCTACCTCGAGAAGCTTAAATAGGGGGGAGCTCAAGAATTGCGTGACACTGTCGAATTTTTCAGGTCCCATGGTTAATGTATTGATCACCCAAATGTGCAGGGTGAGATAAAATATCAACGCCAGTCCGGACAACCGGTGCAGAATCCATGCCCAGGAACCGATAAACTTGTAATAGTTAAGGTCGAAAACCTTTGTTCTTTTATACATCCGGGTCCTCCTAAAATCTTTAAATTTCAATTCAAATTTTTGGATTAGTACTTAGACAGTATTGTAATATTTTATTGAAAATACTTCAACTTTTATTTGACTTTTTTTTAAAAAAAAACTATTTTATTAGGGATGAAAGATGAAAAAATGATTAAATGGCACGAAGAAACGGATGAACTCAAGGGCATAAAAGACCCTCAAAGTATTGCTATCGAATTGATGGCGGTAAAAAATCTCTGGCTGACAAAAATCCGGTGGATATATACGATCTTTATTTTGCTGTTCTTTGTCACTTATAATTATCTTTCGGATGTCCTGTTTATTCATTACCGGACCCTGGGTTTGATACTGGGGTTGTCGGTGCTGGGTAATATCATTTTTATATTGGCGCTGAAACGGGGGTTGAAATTTCCCTCAAAAGAAAAAGATTACAGGTTATATACCTCCATGGCTTTCCAACAGTTGGATTTTGACCTGGTGATACTTTCCCTGCTGGTATTTTTTTCCAGCGGATTTGAAAGCCCGGTCTTAGTGATGTTTATTTTTTATATTATTGTGGGCACCTTCCTGATTCATCACAATAAAGCCATAAAAAATACGATTACGGCGATGGTGTTGGTGGTGGTGATTTATTTTACCAATGAAGGCTTGATTTTTTCTAAGGAAAAATTAGCCACGATGGTTGCGTTTAATGTGATTTTACTTTTTACCTACTTTATTTCCGCCTATTTATCCAAAAATCTCAGGAAGAATGAAGATAAAATCCAGGACATGTTACAAAAAACACAGGAAATGTCTGTTATCGATGGTCTCACCAACCTGTACAACCAGACCCATTTCTTTTTACTGCTTCGACTGCAGTTGAAAAAATCCCAACGGTATCATACTTGTTTTTCTATTATTATGTTTGATGTGGACAATTTTAAAAATTACAATGATAATCACGGTCATCTCAAGGGTTCCGAAGTGCTGAAGCAGGTGGGGAACATCATGAGAAAATGCTTCCGCTCTTCCGATGTGTTGGCCAAATATGGGGGGGATGAATTTGTGATTATTCTTCCCGATTCGGATAAAGTGGGGGCGTTTTTAGCTGCCGACCGCCTGCGGGAGGTGGTGGAAGAAGAACCCTTTGAAGGAAGAGAACAGCAGCCCCTGGGAAAAATAACCCTGTCCCTGGGAATTTCCTCTTACCCTGAGCACGGCAGTACTTTAGAAGACCTCCTGGACCGCGCCGATAAGGCCCTTTATTCGGCTAAAAAAACCGGTAGAAATAGAACCGTCCTCTACAGTGAAGACCTTGAAGAGGAAGAAGATTAGGTCCTATTTCTTCTTTATGGATCTCATTCGTTGGCTGAATAAATTGGCGGCAAACTCACGAATCACCGGGCTGGTATTTTTATTAACACTTAACAACCTTAAATCCCTGTTGTGAAGCCGGTTAACAAATGACAGGGCGCTGTTCACCGGTGTTTTGGGATTTCGCACCAATTCCGCGATAACCGCATAATTTTTTATCCATTCCCTGTTTTTTGAGATCCTGCCAATAAGTTCGGATGCAATGCTCTTGTTTTTTGCCAATATGATGATTTCATCGGTGGTGAGTTTGGGACTTTCCAGCACCGCCAACGATACCATTTTATTAGAGTCTTTAATCAGGATCATGCGCTGGGTTTTGGTGCCGGTGAGCGCCATTTTAATTCGGTCGGAAATTCCCATGCTGTTGATCTCCTGGAGGGTGGTCATGGCTTTTTTTTCCACCACCGCCAGGTCTTCCGGACCAGCTAATTCCTCTTCCGCGTCCTCCCCTTCTTTGCCTGTTTCCTGGCCCTCCTGCTGTTCCTGGACAATAATATCTTTCACATCCTCCAGCACCTCTTCCACTGGAATCTCCTCTGCCGCGTCATCCTGTAAGTAGAATTCTCGAATCTCATTTATTTTTCCTTTGATATAATTGCTGATGGCGGGATTCTTTTCCATTATCTCCATGATTTCAGGGTAGGCAATCAGTTTGATTTGATTATCCAGTAACATTTCCAGCATGGAAGCGTCACCCTTTTCAGCAATTTTCGTGAGGAACTCCACCGGCAGCGCCTGGTTATGAATGATCTTGCCAATTATTTTGTTGTTTTGACGGCCCAATGCTTCAAAGGCAAGAAAAAAAGCCACCCGGTGATTGATTTCGCTCTTTTCCAGGTAACCCAATTTCGTGGTTTCAGGAATGGTTTTTAACTGTTTTACCGCATTGGATTTTAAACCCTCATCCTTCAATAGGAAAACCAGGCTTTCAAGATATTCTTCATCGGTAAAGGGCAACTGCCTGGCAAGCAATAAATCCAGCATATCCTGCTTTGCTTCACCCAGTGCTATTTTTTTAACAATGGGATTTTTGGAAACTAATTTTAATTGTGTCATTTTTTTAATATTTGATTTAAATTTTGGGGGGTGATGGCGATACGTTCCGCCCCCGGTTTATTTTTAAAAATTGTTACTTCTTTGCTATTTAGATAAAAGCGTACAGCCGACGGATTTCCAATAAGAAAATCAAGAGCATAGCCTTTGATTTCAAGTTTGTCTCCTTTCCGATATACCTGTTCGATGGTTTTCTTTTGGTTTTCCTGTAGGCCCCGCTGTACTCTTAGCCAACAGTTATCCAGGAATTCGATGTGCACCCGCACCGGCCAATAATCGATGCTAAAAGTATCGGCGCCGGTTAGGGGAGTAAGGGGGAGGGCTGCTGCCGGCAGGTGAGTAGGCAGAGTGGGGGTATGGCGTTTTCCCAGGTATAGGACAAAAAAAACAATAACAAATAAAACAAAAAAAACAAAACCACTGAAAAAAACGTTTTTCTTTTTAAATCGAGAGTACCTTAATTTGGAATAGTAGGTGACCTTTTTCTCTTTGGCAGCCGGTTGGACAGACCGGAAAGCTTTATGATGGGTCTTAAAGAAAGTCTTTTCATCGCAGTCAATGGCCTTTAAGTAGCTTTTGATATAGTTTTTCAAATAGAATTCCCCGGGTATCTTGTGAAACTCTTCATTTTCCAATGCTTTGAGGGATTTTAAGCTAATATTGGTGGTTTTAGAGATTTTTTCCAGGGGGATATTTTTTTTCTTCCGCTCACCAGCCAGGGCTTTGCCCAGCGAAAATGAGTTAGATAACAAATCTGTTTCCATAATAGATATTTTAGCTATTATAGAGAATATGTCAACTGCGTTGATGATTTTTCTTAGAAATCATATCGGCCTCTATACAAAAATCATCAATCATGATACAATTTATTTTTGGTGATTGGTTCCCCCAGGAAGAATATATGGATAATGGAGTAATGAATGAGTAAGACGATTGGAATTCTTGGTGGAATGGGTCCTGAGGCGACTATTTATTTGTACCGCCTCATCGTAAAATTAACCAAAGTGGAAAAAGACCAGGACCATATCCCTCTTATTGTATTCAATAATCCCAGGATTCCCGATCGAACCGCTGCCATTGTCAGCGGCGGCCCCTCCCCTTTGCCGTTTTTAGTTGACAGTGCGATATTGCTGGAAAAGGCAGGGGCTGATTTTATCCTGATGCCCTGTGTAACCGCCCATTATTTCTATAAAGAAATTGTAAAACATATTACGATACCCTTTCTCCATCTACTGGAGGAGTCTGTTGGCTATGTGAAGCGAAAACTGGACCATGTGAAGAGAATTGGGCTGTTGGCAACAGACGGTACGGTTCAAACCGGTCTTTTCCAGGAACTTTTCAATAAGAATGGAATAGAAATTGTCGTACCTGGAAAAGAGGGGCAAAATCTAATAATGAAAGCCCTGTATCGAAAAGAAGGGGTCAAAGCTGGCTATATAGAGCGTCCCAGGGGAATGATACTCCAGGTGCTCCAACAACTCATCCGGGACAAAGTCGATGGGATTATTGCCGGATGCACTGAAATCCCCCTGCTGCTCAGCCAATCCGATATGGAGATCCCCTATATTAATCCTTTAAAGATTATTGCCCGAAAAAGCATCCGCAAAGCCGGTTATGATACCATATGAACCAACAGGATACAAAAGGTGAAAATAAGTAGAATTTATGGTTGACTTTTTTTTTTGAAAACGTTATTCTATTGGGATGAAGGTTAATGATAATAATATGGTAAATTTTTTCAAACAAATTAATAGAAGGAGGAAACCATTGGATAACAATTACCAGGGAAAAGAGTTTTTTGCGGATGAAGACCCGGGGAAACCAGGCGAAATATGTGTCCTTATTAATTCAATTTTTTATTTCATCAGTTCCGTAATTATTCTTAACATTAATGGACATTACCGGCTGGTGGTCAAGCATAACGGAAAAATACTCATCGACAAAATTTACACCACCGTAAGGGGAGCAAAGATCGCATTTTCAAAGTTATTCAACCCGCGGGGTTGGCAGGAGGATTTAAAAGCGGAGTGGAGTGTTTTTTATAAACCCGATGACCAGTGGTTAAATAAGAGGTGCGACGGAATACGAACGGCATCCCTGTCATAAGTCAAAAACAATGTCTCACACATGATGATGTTACATGGAGTTACATGTGATCGATGCTCTGCAGGGGGAATTTTTTTTCTAAAATTTTCTGGATGATCTGCTGATTCTTTTGTTTATATTCCAGGAAGAAACCCAGTACAGCATGTTTTACCATGGGGACCGTTTCTAGATGGAACAGCAAATCTTTAAGCTCCTGGTTGTGTTTCCCGGAATCGAGGATTTTCTTCTCATTTTGTTCTTGATTGTGTAGTATAAACATCTTTCCTTCATTGGCAATCAACCAGTCCAATGAAACATGAAATTCCCTGGAAAGCGTATTCAAAATAGTCGGGGTGGGAAAAATTTCTCCCTTTTCTATCCGGGAATAATTAGCCCTGCCGATATCAAAAAAAGTAACCATTTGAATCTGGGTGTAACCCAACGTTTTCCTGATTTTTCGCATCTTCCTGCCGATTTCTTTTCTTAATTGCTGCTTCATTTTTAAAACCTCTCCTTAAAATAATGTAACAATTTGTTGAAAAAGGTTGACATTTTTATCATTTATTACTATTCTATGGGTATGATGGTTGGCACA
>Ga0210084_1000229_pt1 | contig 10157 bp, 12 predicted proteins | sample China_Galinas_Co_3_FD_184863 | JGI IMG/M metagenome (GOLD analysis project Ga0210084, IMG submission 184863) | Wetland microbial communities from San Francisco Bay, California, USA, that impact long-term carbon sequestration -... | ecosystem: Environmental > Aquatic > Marine > Wetlands ... | reverse complement strand
TTGAGATACGATTTGGCCGACCGGGGAAATCATCCCCATTCCTGTAATAACGACCCTTCTTAAATTGATTGTTTTTTTTGTAAAGTCCATTACTATTTTTAGATATTAACCAGCATTTACTGAATTAATGTATCGTGTAAAATGCTTTATCCAGGCTTAAAAAGCAAATTACCACTTAGCTTTTGCTCAAGATATAATCTATTGCCGCGCCAACTGTGGTTAATTGTTCTGCTTCTTCTTCGGGAATTTTCAGTTCGAAGTCATCTTCCAGGGCCATAATCAATTCCACCTGATCCAATGAATCCGCACCCAGGTCCTCTACGAATTTTGCATCTGTAGTCACTTGGTCTTCACCGACGTTTAATTTTTCTGCCACGACGGTTTTTACTTTTGCCAAAATTTCTTCTCTCGTCATTTTTTTCTCCTTTTCTATTTTTTTAATTTCATATTAAAAGGCCACCGGAAACATTAATTACAATTCCGGTAATATATGAAGCTGATGGGGACACAAGAAAATGTACCACTTCAGCGATATCTTCGGGGGTTCCCGGTCTATTTAACGGTATATTAGCAACATAATCCTCTTTTACTTTATCGGGTAATTTTTCCGTCATTTCTGTCAGGATAAAACCTGGTGCAATGGCATTAACGGTAATGTTCCGTTTTCCCAGTTCCCTGGCCATGGATTTGGTTAGTGCAATCACGCCGGCTTTTGAGGAAGCATAATTGGCCTGTCCGGGGGTGCCCAGGATACCGCTCACCGATGCCATATTCACGATCCGGCCGAATCGTCTTTTCATCATCTCCTTTGCCGCTGCTTGTGAACAGAGAAAAGTGCCTTTAAGATTGATATTGAGAACCATATCCCATTCTTCCTCTTTCATGCGGATAGATAAATTATCCCGCGTCACACCGGCATTATTAACCAGGAAGTCCACTGAACCCCACTGCTGGACAGTCGTTTTGATAAGGTTTTCCACATCCGGTTGATGAGAAACATCGGTTTTTATTGCCATTGATTTGACGCCTAAACCTTCCAACTCTTTAGCCGTGTTTTCTGCCTCCTCCAGCAAAATGTCGGATACAACAACATTGAAACCGGAAGCTGCCAATTTGAGGGCAATGGATTTGCCAATACCCCTGGCCGCACCGGTTACAATTGCGTTTTTATAACCTTCGGCATCATACATAATTTAGCTCCTTAAAATTAAACCTTTTTTGCATATGTTCGATTTCATTTGAAATTTTCCCCAGGACATTTTCTTTAACAAATTTTTTCCCGGTTTGAATGGCACTACGGATGGCCTTTTCATTGGACCCGCCGTGACCGATAATAACGATGCCATTGACGCCCAACAGCAGTGCCCCCCCATATTCGGAGTAATCCATTTTTTTTTGAATTCGGCGTAAGGAACGTTTTAAGAAGAAAAACCCGACTTTTGCCAGTACGCTGGACATAATTTCCCGGCGCAGCATAGACTGCATGGTATCGACTACACCTTCAGCCACTTTTAAGGTGACGTTACCGGTAAATCCGTCGGTAACGATCAAATCCGCGACACCCCTATAAACATCCCGGCCTTCGACATTTCCGGCAAAATTAATATCCAGGGATTTTAATAAGTTGTAAGTACTTTTTGTCAGTTCGTTTCCTTTTGCTTCCTCTTCACCGATACTCATTAAAGCAATGCGTGGATTTTTTATACCTGCTACACTTTCCAGGTAGACTTTGCCCATTAATGCGAACTGGACAAGATTTTTTGGTTTGGAATCAACATTAGCACCCACATCCACCAGGAGGGAGTGGCCTTTAAGGGTAGGAATCATCAAGGCAAGAGCAGGTCGTTCGATCTGTTTGATGGTACCCAGGACCGTTTTTGCCATGGCTGTAATGGCCCCGGTATTACCGGCGGAAATCATAGCCTGTGCTTTCCTGGATTTCACCAGGTCCAATGCTTTTTTTATGGAAGTTTTTTCCCTTTTTCTCCAGTAAGAAAAAAAATGCTCTCTCATTAATACATGTTCCCGGGCATTAACAATCTCAAGATTCCCGGGGATATCCAGCCGTTGTTTTCTAAATTCCCGTTTGATATCCCTTACTTTTCCCACCAGGGCAATGACGGTATCTTGATTTTCTTTCAGATAGTCAATGACACCACGGACCACCACACCGGGGGCCGAATCCCCACCCATTGCATCAACTGCAATCTTCAAGGTTTCCATTGAGTATTTCCTCTCAGCATCAACTACCTTCCTGTGCATGTTCTATTTCCTCTTTTTACCCTTCTGCCGGTACATCAACTATTACGTATTTCATGTTGGTTTGATGTGTTTATTCCTTATTTTGACTTTAAATACCTATTCTTCCGTGCCTTTAATTACCTGTCGTGCGCCATAATAACCACAATTTTTGCAAACTCGATGGGGGAGTTTCGGTTCATTACATTGAGGGCATAAAGATAAGTTGTTCACTTTCAATGAATGATGTGATCGTCTTTTATGGGTTCGTTGATGAGAATGTCTTCGTTTAGGCAGCGCCATATTTCACCTCTTTAGTTTATTAAATAGTAAACTCATCTCGGTTAACGGATGTTCACATTGGCATTCTTCGTAATTTAAATTAGCCCCACAATTGGGACAGATGCCTTTACAATCAGGAGTGCATGTAGGATTAAACGGGATAAACAGGTTCACCTGTTCCATTAATATTTTTTCTAAATCAATTTCTTCCCCGTCAAAAAAGATATATTCCATGTCATCAGTAGTCAGAGCCGTATCTGTGGATTTGATAAGGTATACCGGGAATAGAATGATATCGAATTTGGAGTTCACTTTTAATTCGTAGTTTTCCAGGCAGTTGATACATCGAAGAGACAATACTGTTCGGATTTGTCCCCTCACTCTGATTTTTTCTTTTTCACGGGTAAAATAAACAGAAAAATCCAATCCGTCAAGGAAGAAACTTTCCTCTTCGATTAGCAAATGGTCGTCCAATTCTATCCTGTCTTCCAACAGGAGCCCTTTGATACCGATTTTGTTTATATCAACGTACATTATTAAATCCTTTGCTTTTTTAATTTAGATTAGGTTTTTAACATATTTCACATATAAAGTCAAGGTACTGTGCGTTAAAACAGCAATTATAATTTTGGCCTTAAGAGAAAGAAATTTTAAAGGGGCGGGCACGGAGACCCGCCCCTACCCCCCTTAAAATCCCCGATAATCGGTAAATATTTACCGGATTTGTAGAAGCTACACGGCAACTCTCCGTGGTTGCCCCTACATATGCCAAAATTAGAATTCCCGGCATCAAAACCAGAAATTCTAATTTTACTTCGTGTTCTTCGTGTCCTTCGTGGTTGAAATTTTAAAATGAGAGTTGTTGAAAAAAAATTTTTTATTGACATTCCAATTCTCCTATGTTACCATTGTCCGGTTTATATATATTTTATAACCTTTGACCCGGGATATATAAATAGAAATTGTGGAATTTAAACGATATAACCGGCAATGGATATCATGAATCAAGTGAACCGGGGTCCTCAGTCAAAAGAATGGCATTGAACGAGGGCCCGGACAAGATTTAATTTATTTTGGAGACAGAAAATGAAATCAATTTTTTACAGGCACCCGTTACTTTACGATTTAGGCATACAATTTATTTACTTTAATGGTTTAAAAATATTGAAGGACATTGTTGGAAGAAGAAAGAGCGTATTTGAACCCGGTTGTGGATATGGCCGGATGAAAAACTACCTTTACCCTGACTGCGACTATTCCGGTGTCGATTTGAATAAGGCCTTTATTGAATATGGGAAAAAAAGGGACAGGGACATCAGTGTAGGAAATGCATTGGATGAACAATGGTACCGGGAATCCGACACCATCTTATTATGTGACATTATACATCATCTCAACGGCCAAAAGAATGATTTGGTTTCTCTTGCAGTTAAATTTGCCAGGGAAAAAGTGGTGATTATTGAGCCTTTGTTCGTTGATATTGCCACCAGGAGCAATACCTTCTCACGGGCCATTGGTAAATTCATGGCAGTAATGGATGCCGATGGTCTTAACGAAATTGACCAGTGGTTGTCAAAAGACGAATACATGGAACTTTTTCGGTCCATGAAGGGATTACATCATATAAAGAAGATGAAAACGCGAAATTTTAGAAACCATATTTTCGTAGAGATGTATGTTTGAGATTGACTTAAAAGGGGTTATGGGCTAAAATTTAGATTAATGGTTGACAAAGGGTGATTATCCCGGGTATTTGTTTTTGGATTTTAATATGGAACAAACGGTCGATAAAAAAAAAGAAAAAGTCGATGTGTCTATTATCATTCCGGCAAAGGATGAAGAAGGAAATATTGGCAAATGCCTGGAGGCCATCTACAGCCAGGAGACAAATTACCGCTTTGAAGTAATAGTGATTGATTCGGGTTCTTCGGACCAAACCCCGGATATTGTTAAAAAGTATTCTCCTGTACAACTGGTGGAAATCCAACCCGGGGAGTTTGGTCACGGCAAAACAAGGAACCTGGGAGCCGGGGGTTCTAAAGGAGATTATATCGTTTTTTTAAATGCCGATGCCATCCCGGTGGACAAGAACTGGTTAAATCCCTTAATCGCTCCTCTGATTAAAGACAAAAAAACCGCCGGGGTTTATAGCCGTCATATTCCCAAAGAGGGATGTTATCTTTATATGGTTCGGGACATCCAAAAAACCATGCCGGGGAAACCAATGGTGCGAAGTCAAAAAAGGCCCTTTGATTTTATGATTTTTTCAACGGTGAGTTGTGCCATACCCCGGGATATTTGGAGGAAATATCCTTTTAAAGATGATATTTTAATCGCGGAAGATCAAGAGTGGGCCGGCCGGGTCTTAGACGAAGGTCTTAAGATCGTATACGAGCCAACATCCAGGGTTTATCACTCCCACAACTATACACCCCGCCAACTATTTGAAATTAAACGAAATGTAGCAAAATCCACCGGGAAATTTAAATCCAAATTCAGTGCTTTGTTATGGGGATTTGTCTTGATGATAGCCGGGATGAAGATCAAAATAGCAGGAGATATCCTCTTCATCTTTTCCAGGTCCAAAGGTCCTTTATCACAAAAAATCAAAGAAATAAAAACCAGTTTCAAGGCCAGGAGAGCCAGTTTTTTAGGACGCTATAGCGGGTGGATATCAGAGCACAGAAGACAGATGACAGATGACAGATGACTTATGAAGCAACCTTTAATGAAAAATTTTTGCCGGGGGCTTCGCGCAAAGCGAAAAGCGCATGGCGCAAGGCGAATAATACAATTAACGCTGTGCGCCAAGCTCCATGCGCCATGCGCCTTCCCCCTGGCATGGAGTTCAACGATGAATAAATGGGAAATTTTAAAAAGTTTAGCGCCGGGTTTTTTTCCTTTGTTGGTATTTATTGCTGCCGATGCTATCTGGGGAACAAAGATCGGGTTAATTGTGGCTGTTGTTGTAGGCATCCTGGAATTTTTAATTTCCTATATCAAGGAAAAGATTGTCGATAAATTTATACTACTGGATGTAGGTTTGATTGTTATCCTGGGGATGGTGTCGATTTTATTGGAGAATGAAATCTTTTTTAAATTGAAACCTGCCTTGATCGAGTTGATTTTTTGTATTATCCTGGCGGTATCGATCTTTTCCCCGGTGAATATCATGCTGTTGATGTCCAAACGGTACATGAAAAATATCGAATTAGGGAAAACGCAGATTGAGCAGTTGAACAAAAGTTTACGGATCATGTTTTACATATTTTTGGTGCACACGGTTTTGGTTATTTATTCAGCTTTTTTCATGTCTAAGGGGGCCTGGGCTTTTATCAGCGGCGGTCTATTCTATATCATATTCGGTGTTTACTTTGTTTTTGAATTGGCACGAAACAAGCTTAAGCAAAAGCAGTGGCAGGAAAAATATAAAGACGAGGAGTGGTTTGACATCGTAGATGAAGAGGGGAGAGTCACAGGCAAAGCCCCCAGGAGTCTGTGTCATTCCGGGCCGGGCATGCTGCACCCGGTGGTTCACTTGCATGTTATCGATTCTAAGAATCGCATTTTTTTACAAAAGCGAGCCATGAGCAAAGAAATCCTGCCGGGTAAATGGGATACGGCAGTGGGCGGACATATGGCCAGCGGCGAAACCGTTGAAAACGCTTTAAAAAGGGAATCCGAAGAAGAACTGGGGATCAAAGATTTCAAAGCCCAAATGGTGGCGAAATATGTTTGGGAATCCGAGATCGAGTCGGAACTGGTATTTGTGTTCATTTGCCGGTACGATAAGGCGATTGCAATTAATAAAGAAGAGATCGAGGAGGGGAAATTTTTTAAGATCAAAAAAATAAAAGAAATGCTGGGAAAGGGTGAAATAACTCCAAATTTTGAATTTGAGTTCAACAATATCCTGGTGAAGATGCTGACCGGGGAGAAACCCCACGGCGCGGGGAGCCTATAGGCCCTATCTTAATTATTAATTGTCAATTGTTAATGGTTAATTGTTAACGGAAGATGCGGGCGAGGGGACCTCGCCCCTACCTTGACAAAAATAAATAAGCCCCCAATCGCCCCGAATGCCCCGTATGACCTAACTGTCAAGGTAAGGGCAAAACTGGCGGTTTCCCCGCCCGTCATCTTATTTTCCCAAATATCAGAAATACAGACGGTTGATTTAGACCTCGCCGAGGGGTTGACAATTCTTATGTATAATTTTAGAATTTTATACGTGAACAACATGCAAAAGAAACTAAAAATAGCGATCAATGAAGAATTAATCGAATTTGCCCATGAATTTTCTAAAAAAACCGGGCAATCCATTTCACACATAATTGAACAATACCTTCAGGCCCTAAAAACCCAAGAAGAAAAATCAGGTTTAACCGACAAAACCTTGAGTTTATATGGCATTTTTGTCGACAGTCCTATTCCTTCGAAGAAAGAACTGAGAACGCATTTCCATGAAGATGTAATCAGGAAAAAGTATCCATGTCTGGAGTAATTGGGAGTATCCCAAACACAATCCCTTCTTTACTGTAATGTAGTTGGCCTTTTAATCTGAACACACGATATCTGTCGCCTTTTTTTTGTGAATCGATCAACCCTTCAGGAATATCAAACTTTTCAAATTGAGCTTCACTAACAATACATTCAATCATTTTTATTCGGGACACCGGTGTTGTTTTGAATTTTAAAATTTCTTCAAAATTTTGTTCAGCTGCTTGAATCACAAGTTCTTCCCATATCCCGAAAAAAAACAAAAATTTGTTAGAAAGTTTCAGTATTGCACCTCCAACAGGTTCATCAATAATCCTGGACTTATTTAAAAAGAAACTGCAAAGTTGACCTTTTACCACATCAGAAGGCTCGAATTTAAACTCTTCTCCATTACCCTTCCGTAAGGGTAATTTGTTCAGCATATAAGGGTCCTCAAGTATTGATAATGAAGATGTACGAGTAGCAAGACTGGAAGACAATTGAGACCTGGGACTAATAAAACAAATCAATTCGTATAGAAACCTCATCCGATTTAATAATTGAAGTTTTGATGGAGTTATTTTCAATTCATTTGAATCAGGGTCCACAAGTAGACTTCTTAAGGTCCCATTTTTTCTATTATCCATAACCGTGATTATTCCATATCGTAAATTTGCTTTAAAGGGATATCTGTCTTCCTGTTCCAATATTTTAATTTTCTTTTTTTTGTCTTTGATATTACTCTTGTGGGTCCTTATCGCATCTGTTTTCTCCCTATTATCTTCAGCCATACTGCCCTTTGTTTCAACCTGGATAAAAGTTTCTCCTTTACTGGCTGTTAGGTTGCTGCCCTTTTCCTTATAATCGAATACCGGATAGGCGCCTTTCCCACTTTTTTCAGGTATTTTGTCCCAATCGGCTTCCGTGAGACCATGTATACGATTAATAACGGAAAGTCCCACACTCTCTCCAATTCGTTCTGTTATCCCGGTATCTTGTTTTTCTACATCTTCCGCCGTATAAATGGAAGTTCCATTAAACTTAACCCAATCTTCCAAATCAATAAGAGATCGCCAAATTTTATCCCCCAATTCACTGTATCTCCGGTACCCAGGCTTTCCAGGCCGTTTACGATGAAAGAGATAATAAGTTAAAAACTCAGCAGTTGGAATTTTAACGCCAGTCTTTATAACTTCCTTTATTCCTTCCCTTGACGAATAATCCAGCAATTTATCCCTTTCCTCATCACTATAGTAATCAACAGTAACTGCAATATTTTCTTGAGGGATTTTAACCAAACTGGCACCTTTAAAATCTAATTTTTTTTGATTTTCATTGATATGTTGCATTTTTTTTATCGGAACCAATTACATCAAGTGCTTCCAGTATGAAAAGCAATTAAAAGTAAATGGTCTCCCGTCCTCCCTAATTTAATTAATTTAAATTCTTCTCTCATTTATATCACCATTCTCACAATCCCACATGCTTCTACCACACTATAAAAAAAAAGTCAACACTATTGTAAAAAAAATTAAAAAAAGTAGTCTGTTAATTCCAACGTGCTTGAGGAGGGAACAATAAAAATTAAAGCACTAAATGGAAATAATCCCAGAGGATTACCAGGAAAAATTTTAATATCTCGTCCTGCCGTTGACACCAGTGACAAAAATATATATAATTATGTCAGTACCATTGACGAAAGCGGAGGTAATTAAATGGCGCGTTTTTTGAGTCAAATCTATGAGCAAAATCCCTGGTTCAAGGATTATCAAAATATCGATTCCGATCCCCACTTAAACAAGTTGAAAAAATATCCCTATGTCTGGCATGAAACAGCATTTTTAGATCATTCGTTTGCCGATGGCGTTTATTTCGTTTATGGGATCAGGCAAATCGGCAAGACCACTCATCTGAAAATGTTTATCAAAAACAATATCAACAGCAAAAATGCCGGCAATTATTTTTATTTTAACTGCGATTTTTTGGATTCCAAAAAGGATATCGTGGAACTGGTGGAAGAATATCTTATTCACTTTGCCGACACTTCCGGGCGGGTGTTTGTGATTCTCGATGAAATTTCTTCTATCCCTGACGGTGTCCTGGCTGTGAAATATTTGATCGATTCTGGGAAATCCGAAAATATGACCTATATATTAAGCGGTTCCAGCTCGATAAATATAAAAAAAACAGGGGAATACCTGCCGGGAAGAAAAGGCAAAGGAATCGACTTTATATTTTACCCGGTTTCTTTTGGTGATTTCCTGGAGATGCAAAACCCGGGGATAAAAGAATCAGTCCTGCAAATATCTCCTGAGAATATGGAGAAAAAATATTATGAACTGATATCCGAATTTCCTTTGTCTGAGAAGTTTAACAACTACCTGGTTTGCGGCGGCATCCCCCGGTTAATCAATGAATTTTACATGAATGATAAAAACATCGATTTTGAAATACTGGAAATTTACAAGAGCTGGATCATTTCTGAAATAGTGAAAAATAGCAAAAAAGAAAATATTGTCAAAATCCTTCTAAATCGAATCCATAACTCGCTTACCAGTACAGTCTCTTACAATGCTTTTGTTCAGGATGCGGGATTTGGCTCTCATAATACGGTTCACGATTACCTGGAATTCCTGGAGAGCGCATTTATTATTAAACAAGTTTACCATTTTGATTTTAGCCAAAAAAAAATAAACTATAAGAAGAACAAAAAAATATATTTTATTGACCCTTTTGTGTCTCACCTGGTGGATTGGTGGTTGAATTCCCGATCCGGACTCAATGTGGATTTCCTGCAAAACAGTATATTAAAGAGCAGGTTATGCGAAAATGTTGTGTTCAATCACCTGTTCAAATCCTGGGGTGACCATGTGTTTTTCTATAGGAATCAATATGAGATCGATTTTTTAGACGAAAATCTTTGGATGGTGGAGGTCAAATACCAGAATAAAATTGTCAGGGAAGACTTTTCACATTTATCAAAAATCAAAGCCCGGCGCAATAAGATCATACTCTCGAAAAATGATTTAATTCCTGGGGGTGATATTAAGGTGATACCCATTGAATTTTATCTTCTTTTACAAGGGCATCCGGGAATTTTTACTTCCGGTGGTCAGTGAACCTTCTTCGTGTACCTTCATGTTTCACTGTAACTTCGC
>Ga0210084_1000228_pt1 | contig 10162 bp, 7 predicted proteins | sample China_Galinas_Co_3_FD_184863 | JGI IMG/M metagenome (GOLD analysis project Ga0210084, IMG submission 184863) | Wetland microbial communities from San Francisco Bay, California, USA, that impact long-term carbon sequestration -... | ecosystem: Environmental > Aquatic > Marine > Wetlands ... | reverse complement strand
GAGGCGGGCGTGGCCGAGGCGGGCATCGCCCGGGTCTGAGGGCGACGCCGCCGCGGTCGCGGCGGGTAGTCAGGGGGCCGCCTACGCGCTATCAACCAGGGATCGGTACCTGGTTCCCGAAGCCGTGGATGCTGCCGCTGATCGTGGCGGCACTGGTCGTGCCGGCGTTCGCGGCGTTCGCGCTCGGCGGCGCCGGAGCCGGGACCGCGGTCGGTTTTCTGACGATCGCCGGGCTGATCCTGCTCGCGGCGCGCACCCGGCCGCGCGACCCGATCGAGTTTCGCGGCGATCGGGCGGGGGCGCCATTGCTGGCGCTGGCGCTGGCGCCGATCGATGACGCCACGACCGCGAATCGGATCGCGACGATGGCGGAGGCCGGTCCTGATCCCGATCGGCACGCGGTGCTGGTACTGGCGCCGGTCCTCTCGACACCGCTGCAGCGCTGGCTCAGCGACGAGGGCCCGGGCCGGATCGCGGCTCAGGAGCGCCTGGCGGTCTCGATCGCGACGCTCGCGGCCGCCGGCTGCCACGCGGAGGGGCGGGTGGTCAGCGAGAACCCGGGTGAGGCCCTGGAGGACGTCGCCGCCCAGCAGGGCGCCGCGCGGATCGTGTTCGTCGTCGTCGATCGGCGCTATGACCGGCTGATCGCCGACCTGACCGAGCGGCTCGACCGGCCGGTGCACCGGGTCGAGGCCGGCCCGGGCGCCCCCGGCTCCGCCTGAGGGCGGGTGCGAGGGTCGTTCAGGCGGTCGCCGGCTCGGCCCGTGTGCCGGCGGCGGTGAAGGTCAGCTCGCCGGCGGCGGTGTCGATGCGCACCGTGTCGCCGGGGGCGAACTCGCCCTCGAGCAGCTTCAGCGCCAGCTTGTCGACGAGCTGCTTCTGGATCACCCGCTTCAGCGGTCGGGCGCCGTATGTCGGGTCGTAGCCGAGGTTGCCGAGCAGCGTTCGCGCGTCGTCGGTCAGCTCGATCTCGATCCCCCGCTCGCTGACGCGGCCGACGAGCATCTCGACCTGGAGGTCGACGATCTCGCTGATGTCCTCGCGGCTGAGGCGGTGGAAGATCACGGTCTCGTCGATCCGATTGAGGAACTCGGGCTTGAAGGTGTTGATCAGGACGGCGTCGATCTTCTCGCGGATCTGCTCGTCGATCCGCTCCTCGGCAATCTCCTGCGAGCCCACATTCGAGGTCATGATCAGCACCGTGTTCTTGAAGTCCACGGTCCGGCCCTGTCCGTCGGTGAGCCGGCCCTCGTCCATGATCTGCAGCAGCGTGTTGAAGACGTCGGGATGCGCCTTCTCGATCTCGTCGAGCAGGATCACCGCGTAGGGGCGACGGCGGACGGCCTCGGTCAGCTGCCCGCCCTCGTCGTAGCCGACGTAGCCGGGAGGGGCGCCGATCAGTCGCGAGACCGAGTGCTTCTCCATGTATTCGGACATATCGATCCGGATCATCGCCTGCTCAGAGTCGAACATGAACTCGGCCAGGGCGCGCGCCAGCTCCGTCTTGCCGACGCCGGTCGGGCCGAGGAACAGGAAGCTGCCGATCGGCCGGTTGGGGTCGGCGAGGCCGGCGCGCGAGCGCCGCAGCGCATTCGCGACCGCGGCGACCGCCTCGTCCTGGCCGATCACGCGCTCGTGCAGGCGGGACTCCATCTGGATCAGCTTCTCGACCTCGCCCTCCATCAGACGGGCGACCGGAATCCCCGTCCACTTGGCGACGACCTCCGCCACGTCCTCCTCGGTGACCTCCTCGGTCAGCATCGAGCCGCCGTCCGAGCGCATCTCCTCGAGCTGCGACTGCTGGTCGGCGACGGTCTGCTCGAGCTCGGGGATCCGCCCGTAGCGGAGCTCCGCGGCCTTCTCCAGATCGGCGTCCCGCTCGGCCCGCTCGACCTCGCGATGCGCCGACTCGAGCTCCGCCTTCGCCTCCTTGATCGACTCGATCGCTCCCTTCTCGGTCTGCCAGCGGGCCTTCATCTGCGAGGCCGACTCGTTCAGCTCGGCGAGCTCGGCGTCGAGCGCCTCGAGCCGTGCCAGCGAGGCCTCGTCCTCCTCCTTCGAGAGGGCCTGGCGCTCGATCTCCAGCTGCTGGATCCGGCGATCGACCTCGTCGACCTCGGTCGGCGCCGACTCGATCTCCATCTTCAGCCGCGAGGCGGCCTCGTCGATCAGGTCGATCGCCTTGTCGGGGAGGAAGCGATCGGCGATGTATCGCTCCGAGAGCGTCGCGGCGGCGACGATCGCCGGGTCGGCGATCCGCACCCCGTGGTGGACCTCGTAGCGTTCCTTCAGCCCGCGCAGGATCGCGATCGTGTCGGCCTCGGTCGGCTCGCCGACCGTGACCGGCTGGAAGCGCCGCTCGAGCGCCGCGTCCTTTTCGATGTGCTTGCGGTACTCGTCGAGCGTCGTCGCGCCGAGCGCGCGAAGCTCGCCGCGGGCGAGCATCGGCTTCAGCAGGTTCGCGGCGTCGACGGCGCCCTCGGCGGCACCGGCGCCGACGATCGTGTGCAGCTCGTCGATGAACAGGACGATCCGACCCTCGGCCTCCTTGATCTCAGCGAGCACGGCCTTGAGCCGCTCCTCGAACTCACCCCGATACTTGGACCCGGCCAGCAGGCCGCCGACGTCGAGCGCGATCACCTTGCGATCGCGCAGCGACTCGGGCACGTCCCCGGCGACGATCCGCTGGGCCAGGCCCTCGACGATCGCTGTCTTGCCGACGCCGGGCTCTCCGATCAGCACCGGGTTGTTCTTCGTGCGCCGCGAGAGCACCTGGATCACCCGCCGGATCTCCTCGTCGCGACCGATCACCGGATCGAGCTTCCCGGCCTCGGCCTCCGCGGTCAGGTCCTGGCCGTATTTCTCCAGCGCCTGCATCGTCTCCTCGGGGTTCTGCGAGGTGATGCGATGGGGCCCACGGACCTCGGCGATCGCCTTGTCGAGCGCTGCGCGATCGGGCAGCAGGTCGGAGACCGCGGAGGGCTCATCGCGGAGCGCGAGCAGCAGGTGCTCGGTCGAGATGTACTCGTCGGTGAGCGCCGCCATCTCGTTCTCGGCCCGCTGCAAAACCTTGATCAAGGCTTGGGCAGGGCGGGGCTCGGGCTGCTCGGCGCCACCGATCGTCGGCAGCTCGTCGATCAGCTGCTCGGTCCGGGCGCGGATCGACGGGACGTCGGCGGAGAGCTTGTTGAGGACCGGCACGACGAGGCCGTCCTCCTGGTCGAGCAGCGCCAGCAATAGGTGCGCGGGCGCAACCTCGGTGTTGCGGCGCTGGGTCGCGAGTCGCTGCGCGGCGGCGACTGCCTCCTGGGACTTGACGGTGAATCTGTCTGCCTGCATCTCGAAGACCCTACTATCTTATGAGCGCAATGTCAAGAAATCTGCGCAAGACAGACTAAGATCTGGCAGCGCTTGGGCATCGGGAGATCGTATCGGAGCTCACGAGGACCGCGACAGGCGGGCCAGCACCAGCGCCCCACCGACTGCGGCGGCGGCCCCGAGCGCCGCGTTCTGCACGGCGGCGCCGCGCCCCTCCGGGTGGCGGATCGCCGCGGCGCCGAAGGCGACGGCATCGCCGATGTCCACCAGGGCCCCCAGCAGGGTCGCCTCGCGCAGGCGGTCGCGATCAGCGGCGGCGGACAGCGCGTGGATGCCGAGCGCGATGTCGCGCCCGCCGGCGAGCCTCGCCAGCGTCACCGTGGTCGCATCCGGGCGCTCGAATCCGAGCTTCGCGAGCGCCGGCCGCGTGAAGCCGAAGGTCCCAACCCCAATCCCGATCCTCGCCCAGGCGATCGCCAGCGCTGCGCTCCTGGCCAGGGGATCGATCTCGGCGGTGGTCGGCAAGGCTCGGGGCGGCGATCAGGGAGCGGACCCGGACTCGTAGGCTCCGTAGGGGACCAACTCGGCGCCCAGCGAGCGCCGCGCCCGTTCGATTTCGTCTGCCATTCGCTGCTGGAGCTCGGCCGAGCGCTTGCGCATCTCGCGCAGCTCCTCCCGCATCTCGTCGAGCCTGGCCTCGAGCTCGAGCACGGTCTCGACCCCGGCCAGATTGAGGCCCTGTTGGACCGTCATCTCCTGGATCCGTCGCAGCCGCTCGACGTCCTCTTGCGAGTAGAGCCGGGTGTTCTTCGGCGAGCGCTTCGGCGCGATCAGACCGCGCGACTCGTACATCCGCAGCGTCTGCGGATGCATGTCGGCCAGCTCGGCCGCGACCGAGATCATGAACACGCCACGCTCGCGATCGAGCTCGCCGCTGACCCGGGTGACGGACCCGCGCACCCGCCTCGCGCCCCGGCCCCTCCGGCTGTCGCCCCGTCCGCTCACGCGGCACCCACCTTGCCGGACCTATCGGACCGATCATCGCCCGCGCCCGGGCCGTGACGACGGGCCTCGCGCAGGATCTCCTCGCGCGGGTCGTGGTCGTTGAGCGAGCTCGCCAGCTCCTCGAGCGCCTTGCGCTGCTCGTCGTTGAGGTCCTTCGGGACCTCGATCTCCATCCGGTAGCGGATATCGCCGCGCTTGCCACCGCCCGGCTTCGGAGGGCCCTCGCCGCGCAGTCGCTGGATCGTCCCGTGCTTGGTTGCGGCCGGGATCTTGATCCGCTTCGTGCCCCGCAGTGTCGGGACCTCGATGCTGCCGCCGCCGACCGCCTCGGGGATCGTGATCGGGACCCCAACCTCGAGGTTGCCGTCCTTGCGCTGGGTGAAGACGGGCGAGGGCGCGACGCGGGTGGTCACGAACAGGTCGCCCGAAGGGCCGCCGAGGGGGCCGTCCTCACCCTTGCCGGCAAGCCGGATCCGGGTTCCGTCGCGTACGCCGGCCGGGACGTTGACCCGGTAGCGCTTCCGCTGCTGGGTCACCCCGCTGCCCGAGCAGTCCGGGCAGGGGGTCTCGACGACCTCGCCCCTGCCGCCGCACTGGGCGCAGGGATGGGAGATCGAGAAGAAGCCCTGGCTCTCGGCGTCGACGCCGCGGCCTCCGCAGGAGGGGCAGGTGCGGGGTTGGGTGCCCGGGGCGGCGCCGCTGCCGCCGCAGGTGCCGCAGCGGGACTGCTTCGGGACGGTCACCCGGACCTGGGTTCCCTGCATCGCCTGCTCGAAGCTGAGCTTGATCTCGGTCTCGAGGTCGCGCCCGGCCGGCGGCTCGGGACTGCCGCCGCGGTTGAACAACGAGCCGAAGACGTCGCCGAGGTCGCCGACCCCGAACCCCGCGGCCCGCGGGTCCCCGCCGCCGCGCCCGAATCCACCGAAGGCACCACCGAAGGCGCCGGCGGAGTCGTACTCCTTGCGCTTCTCGGGGTCCTTGAGCGTGTCGTAGGCGCCCTGGACCTCCTTGAACCGCTCCTCTGCCCGCTCGTCGCCGGGATTGCGGTCGGGGTGGTACTCGCGGGCGAGCTTTCGGTAGGCGCTCTTCAGCTCGTCGTCGGAGACCCCCTTCTCGACCCCGAGGACCTCGTACAGATCTCGTGCCATTTCCCTCGACCCCTAGGCGCTGACCACGACGCGCGCCGGTCGCAGCACGACGTCACCGATCCGATAGCCGCGCTCCAGCACCTCGATCACGATCCCGTCCTCGGTGCCGTCGCGATCAGCGGTCGCCACCGCCTCCGAGGTCGCCGGGTCGAACTTCTCGCCGCCCGGGTCGAACGCCTCGACGCCGCCGCGACGGAGCCCGTCCCGCATCTCGCGATAGACGAGCGCCACGCCCTCGGCGAGGGCGTCCTGGGCCGAGACCTCCTCGCTCGCCGGCTCGCCCTCGGGAGTGACGCCATCGGGATCGACGCCCACGGCCAGCAGCGCTCGCTCGAGATCGTCGAGCGCCGGGATCAGATCGCGGGCCATCGCCGCTCGGCCGCGCCGCTCGGCCAAGCCGGCCTCGGCGCTGACGCGGCGGCGGTAGTTCTCGAGGTCCGCCCGCGCTCGCTGCGCGAGCTCGAGGTACTCGTCGCGCTCGCGACGGGCGACATCGAGCTCACTCTCGGCGGCCGGCACGGCCTCGCCGGGCTCGGCCTCGGCGGCCTGCCCGGCGTCCGGCGCCGCGGCCGGCTCCTCGATCTGCTGATCGGGTCTCTCGCTCATCTTGGGCCTCCGGCCGAGCCCGCGCTCAGGCCTCGTCCTCGACTACCTCGGCGTCGACGATCTCCTCCTCGTCGCCGGCACCGTTGCCCGAGGCGCCGTCCGTCGACCCCTCGGCCGCCTGCTGGGCGCTTGCCGCATAAAGCGCCTCGCTGACCTTGTGGAAGGCGCTCTCTGCCGCCTCGGTCTTGGCCTGGATGTCGGCGAGATCGGTCGAGTCGACGGCGCCCTTCAGCGCCTCGATCGCGTCGGTGACCTCCTTGCGGTCCGCGTCGCTGACCTTGTCGGCGTGCTCGGCGAGCTCCTTCTCGAACTGGAAGGCGCGCGCCTCGGCGACGTTGCGGGCCTCGGCCAGCTCCTTCGCCTTGCGGTCCTCCTCGGCGTGGCTCTCCGCGTCCTTGATCATCTGCTCGACCTCCTCCTCGGCGAGGCCGGAGCCGCCCTTGATCTCGATCGTCTGTTCCTTGCTCGTCCCGAGGTCCTTGGCGGCGACGTGGAGAATGCCGTTCGAGTCGATGTCGAAGGTGACCTCGATCTGCGGCAGGCCACGGGGTGCCGGCGGGATGCCCGTCAGCTGGAACTTGCCGAGCGACTTATTGCCGGAGGCCATCTCGCGCTCGCCCTGGAGCACGTGGACCTCGACCTGGGTCTGGTTGTCGTCGGCGGTCGAGAAGATCTCCGACTTCTTGGTCGGGATCGTCGTGTTGCGCTCGATCAGCTTCGTCATCACGCCGCCCTTGGTCTCGATCCCGAGGGTCAGGGGCGTTACGTCGAGCAGCAGGACGTCCTTGACCTCCCCCGCCAGCACGCCGGCCTGGATCGCGGCGCCGACGGCCACCACCTCATCGGGGTTGACGCCCTTGTGAGGGTCCTTGCCGGTCAGCTCCTTGACCTTCTCCTGGACTGCGGGCATGCGGCTCATGCCTCCGACCATCACCACGTGGTCGATGTCGGTGTCGGCGTCCGCGAGCGCCTGCTTGACCGGGTTCACGACCCGATCGAGCAGCTCGGAGGTGAGCTCCGCCAGCTTCGCGCGGGTGAGCTTCATCTCGAGGTGCTTCGGCTGTCCCTCGACCGCGGTGATGAACGGCAGGTTGATCTGCGTGTCCTGGGCGGACGAGAGCTCGATCTTCGCCTTCTCGGCCGCTTCGTAGAGACGCTGCAGCGAGTTCTTGTCGGCGGCGAGATCGATGCCCTGATCGCGCTTGAACTCCGCCACCATCCACTCGACGATCGCCTTGTCCCAGTTGTCACCTCCGAGGTGGTTGTCGCCGGAGGTCGACTTCACCTCGAAGACGCCGTCGCCGATCTCCAGCACGGAGACGTCGAAGGTGCCGCCACCGAGGTCGAAGACGAGAATCGTCTGATCGGTCGCCTCCTTGTCGAGGCCGTAGGCGAGCGACGCGGCCGTGGGCTCGTTGATGATCCGCTTGACCTCGAGGCCGGCGATCTTGCCGGCGTCCTTGGTCGCCTGCCGCTGGTCGTCGTTGAAGTAGGCGGGTACCGTGATCACGGCCGAGTCGACCGTATCGCCGAGCTTCGCCTCGGCGTCCGCCTTGATCTTCTGCAGGGTCATCGCCGAGATCTCCGGCGGGCTGTACTGCTTGTCGTCGACCTTGACCCGCACGTCGCCGTTCGGCCCGGCCTCGACGTGGTAGGGGACGATCGTCTCCTCTTCCTTGACTTCCGCCTCCTTGCGACCCATGAAGCGCTTGATCGAGAAGATCGTCCGCTCCGGGTTCATCACCGCCTGACGCTTGGCGACGGTGCCGACCAGGCGGTCGTCGTCGGTGAAGGCGACGACGGAGGGCGTCGTGCGCCCGCCCTCGGCGTTCTCGAGTACCTCGGGCTCACCGCCCTCCATCACCGCCACGCACGAGTTGGTGGTTCCAAGATCAATTCCGATAATTTTACCCATGTTAATTCTCCTTAAATCAAGTAAACCGGATCGCTAATTTAGCTCCGAATTCCTCCCAGAATTTTTCATATTTATCCGGCTCCATGTTTTTGAGAAGATCGATGAGCTTTTTGACCAGGTTGCGGCGGATATTGCGCACCAGGCGATCCTGTTGCAGGATTTCCCGGCTGACGTTGAGGTTGAGATCCGGCGTGTCGACAACACCTTTCACAAAACGGAAGTATTCCGGCATCAGCTCTTTGCAGTCGTCCATGATGAATACACGTTTGCAGTAAAGACGCACGCCGTGCTTGGATTCCGGGTTGAAGATGTCAAACGGCGCTTTGGACGGCAGGTATAGGAGGGCGGTGTATTCGATAGTGCCCTCCAATTTAAGATGGAGCTTTTCCAGCGGTGGATTCCAATCGTGGCCGATGTGCCGGTAAAATTCCTCATAGTCCTGATCGGTGACGTCATTTTTATTCCTGGACCAGATCGCCTTCATGGAATTGAGGGTTTCATCTTTTTTCACCTTGTGCGTGGTTTTCCCGATCGGCTTGCCGTCCTTGTCTTTGAGCTGTTCTGCATCCGGGATCGGCTCGTCTTTCTCCACCTCCATAACAATGGGATAGGCTACAAAATCAGAATGCTGTTTTACGATCTGGCGAATCGTCCACTCGTCGCTGAAATCCTTATCGCCTTCCTGTTTCTTTTTCAGCTCCAGGGTGATGATTGTACCCCGGCCGGCTTTTTCAGCCTCCGTGATGGTAAATTCGCCGTCACCATGGGATTCCCATCGAACTGCTTTTTCTTCACCCACCGCGCGGGTCAGCAGGGTAACTTTTTCGGCCACGATGAATGAGCTGTAAAAGCCGACCCCGAATTGGCCGATCAACTCCGGCGTAATGGTATCCTCGTCCTTGTTGAGCTGCTCCATGGCTTGAAGAAAGCCATTGGTACCGCTTTTGGCGATGGTTCCGATATTTTCAAGGACCTCATCGTAGGTCATACCGATACCATTGTCTTCAACCGTCAGGGTGTTATTGATCGCATCCCGCCTGATTCTGATTTCAAATTCCGTATCGTCACCCAGGATCCCCTCTTCGGTCTGGGCCTTGAAACGCAGTTTGTCGATCGCATCCGATGCGTTTGAGATCAATTCCCGCAAAAATATTTCCTTGTTGGAATAAAGGGAATTGATAATCAAGTTCAGCAGCTGCTTAACCTCAGTTTTAAATTCATGGGTTTCGGTTCTTTCAGTCATTTTCCTGCGTGCCTCCTGTTTATCGTGATAATTAAAATTTTAGCATATAATTAGTGCTAAAATGAAATTGTCAAGGTGGGGAAAATATCTGTTATCGTTTATAAATCCGGCAACTTCCACCTTGCGAAAAACGACGTTTACAATTAAAGCAAAAGACGATAGTAATATTTTCAAGAAAGGGAATAAACAATGCGCAATGAACTCACAGATCAGGAACTGGATACATACTCGCGGCAGATTGTGCTGGCCGATATCGGCTACGACGGGCAACTTAAACTGCGTAATTCAAAGGCATGTCTGATCGGCATCGGCGGCCTGGGCACACCGATTGCCACCCAGCTGGTCGCCATGGGCGTCGGATACCTTCGATTTGTGGATCGCGATATTGTTTCCCGTTCCGACCTTCACCGCCAGCATCTTTATGATACGGACAGTGTGGGCATGCCGAAGGTCGAGATTGCGCAGCATAAGTTGAGCAAACTCAATCCGGATGTGAAGCTGGATCCGGTAGCCGAATCCTTGAATTCAATCAACGCCGAGGAGCTGCTTGGCGGGATGGACGTGGTGATCGACGGGCTCGATCGTCCGGAGCCCCGTTATCTGTTAAACCGCACCTGCAATAAGCTTAAGATCCCTTATGTATTTGGAGCGGCGATAGAGGCATTCGGCAACGTCTCGACACTGTTGCCCGGGCAGACGTTTTGCCTGGAATGCTTCATGCCCGGGCTCAAAGATGAAGATCTGCCGGTCTGCGGGGTGGTGGGCGTGCATCCATCCGTGGTGAGTATCGTTGCGTCTTTACAGGTGTCTGAAGCGGTTAGACTCTTAATCGGACAGGAACCCAAACTTCTCAATAAATTGTTCTATATTGACCTGAGGGAATTTGAATTCAACATCTTGGAGATCAAAGCATTGGATTCCTGCAGA
>Ga0210084_1000226_pt1 | contig 10175 bp, 2 predicted proteins | sample China_Galinas_Co_3_FD_184863 | JGI IMG/M metagenome (GOLD analysis project Ga0210084, IMG submission 184863) | Wetland microbial communities from San Francisco Bay, California, USA, that impact long-term carbon sequestration -... | ecosystem: Environmental > Aquatic > Marine > Wetlands ... | reverse complement strand
CAAATTACCAAAATCTAAATGATCAAAACAAAAACGGCAGCAGCAAATGGTTTGGAGCTTTTGTTTTGAATTTTGAACATTTGAATTTTGTATTTGTTTGAAACAACGCGATTTCGATATTCGGATTTCGGATTTATTAGTCTTAAGTTAGTGCCATTCGTGCCAGGTAAATTATTTTTCATGAATGGATTTTAGGAAGGTGACCCGTGCACGGGACAAAGTAACCATTCTACACCTGGTTAGGTCATTTATCTTCAATCATTATCAGATAGCGCAAGTGACCACATTCTATTTAGAGGGATTTCTTTGTCAAAAAGGAATAAATTACCTGGCACCTTCTTCTCTTCTTCCTGGCACCTTCTTCTCTCAACCGGCCAGTAAGTACTTCATTGCCGTGGCCTGGTTGATAAAACGTATATCACCCTGGTGGTTGGTTTTTAAATCACCACCGCCATGATGAAGCGCCACTACTTCCCAATCATCATTGAATACCGGCGAACCGCTGGAACCCGGCAGCGTGTCGGTGGTGTATTGGATATAATGCCGATATATATTGGTTACCCGGTTCTCATTCAAAGCGATCTGCTTGGGCCCGCCCGATGGATGCTGGATTATAGTGACATGGTCACCTTCTTCGGGTATTTTTTCCGTCAGGGTTAATTGTCCCCATTGGGACAGCGGTGGAAGGTCCGGGTTCTCTTGCACTTTTACCCGGGTGAAATCCAATGTTTCTTCCGTATAAAAAGTGGAGACTTCAAGGGAATAGGTATAGTATTTCAAAAGTTTGCCCCGGGTGTCTTCGTTATAATTGAATTGGACTGTAGTCTGTTCTGCTTCACCGGTATTGGGGATGACATGGTGGTTGGTAAACAACCAGCCCCCGGGCGTTAAAAAACCCGTGGCATACCCGCTGTTGACTATGCGGCACACACTCTTCCCCGCTTCCGTTCCCTTTTCCAGCCAGGCGATTTTTTTTATAGTGCTCCCGGGACCGATGATCTTTTCATAGGCAAATGCAGGTAAGGTAGTGTCAGGCGAAAGCCCGGGACCCGCGGCAGGAAAAATAGACTTTTGTAGAGTTTTTTTGAGACGGGAAATAGTGTCCAGCAGCGCCAGGTTAATGCGATTGCGCTCGATCTGCGCCTCCCGGCGTGTTATAACTCCCTGCCCGGTTTCCTTGCTTAATCGATGGTACCGGGCCGAGACCAGGATAATAGCCCGGTAATTTTCCTGGTCCCGGTTTCCTTTTAAAAAATTTAACAGGTTTTCAATGGCTGTTTCGGCCTGGTCTTGACGTATCCAGCCCGTCAATTCTTCAAAAAATTGTTCACGGGGGTTCATGTTGTTATACTCCTTTGTATCCCTTTTCCAGGTTTTTTATAAATTGCAGCAAATCGCGGGTGATTGCAGCGCGTTCTTGCCTGGTTTTGTCCGCATCCCCGGTCCCGGCGGCGGTCTCTTTTGATAATCGGTGCCAACGGGAGGACAGCAAGGTGATTTCATCTGCATATTCGGTTTCTTTAAGCTGGGGGTGGCGGTAGAGTTCATCGATCACAGGCTCGATCTCACTCCTGGAAATTTTATCCGCCAGTTTTTCCAGGTATTGACGGGAAAGTTCATTACCGGGCCGAATCCCTTCCAGTACTTCTTTTACATCGATATATTTTTGTAACCCGGCGACAAAGTGTTTTTCAACTTTATGTTTTTCCATGACCAGGAGCTCTTCATAGGAGATAAGCACCTCGCCTTTTTCATCCAATGGAATGAAGCCTTCGGGTTTGATGTCTCCCAGGCTGTAGCTCCCGTGGATGATGTTTAAGGTGGTCCTGATATAAGAGAGGGTGTTTCGTTTATTGCCCTGGCCGGTTACTTCGATGTAGATAATATGTTTGTAATGGTCGGCCCGTATATTGGCCCGGGTTTTTTCATGATCGATGATAATGCCGGTGCGCCAGTAGTCGTCGCCTCTTTTGTGGGGCAGCAGCCGGACAATAAAATTAGCCGTTATACTGGAAGGAAGGGTTTTATATCGGTATTGGAACCGCAGGGGATCAATGGATTTCCATTGGAGGTTTGGGGGACTGTCCAGCGGCAGTACCGCGGGGATAAGGTAACAATCAATATCCGGCGGGGGCAGGGGATAACATAGTTTGAAATGTTCCATCATATCCATGATGATGTTCTGGGCCTGGCGGGTTTGGTATTCGTTTTTATTTCGTGGGTCTTCCAGTACAGCCGCGATTTCTTTAAAAGTAAGGCGGCCCTGGTTCTCTTTTAGCCTGGTAGAAGTAATCACCTGGTACACGCCGTTGGTAAGCCAGCCCGGGTTGAGAACCTGTGTCTCTTCCAGGCGCCGGTGTTCCGGGATATTAAGCATAATGCCCAGGTCGTTGAGCAGCCTTACCAGGCCTTTCATGGCATTCTCACCGATGCCGGCGTCCACTTCTTTACAGATTTTTTTGTAATGGTCAAAGTCGATGAAGTTTTTATTGATCTGCTGGAGTTTTTCTTTAATAGCAAAGTAGCTGGCGGGGATCATTTCGTCCAGGTGTTTCATGTGGGCCAATGCGTTGATTAAGGAAATCATACCGATTTCTTCCTCCTGTCGTTCCAATTGCCTGGCTATCTCGAAGGCAATGGTGCCGCCGATACACCATCCGGCCAGGTAATACGGCCCCCGGGGTTGAACTTTTTTAATTTTCCGGGTATACCCCCGGGCGATTTCCTTTATTGACAAATTACGCGGGGTATAATTTTTTAGCCTGTCCGCTTTGATTCCCCAACAGGTAAATTTACTGCTCATATTAGCACAGAATTCAGCGTATACCTCCACGTCTCCACTGCCGGCATGGACCAGGAATAAATTTTTTTCCCTGTTTGCTTGTTTCCTGATTAATACCAGGTTATCATCTTTTAATAATAAAACTCCTTTTGCTTCAGACTTTATATATCTTGCCAACTCCCTGACGGTGGGCGATTTAAATAGTTTTACCAGGGGCAGGTTCACTTTAAATTCTTTGTTGATTTTCGCTGTCAATAACGCTGCTTTTAATGAATGACCACCCAGCTCAAAAAACCTGGTGTTCATGCTTATGGTTCTTTTTTCTATTCCCAATACTTCGGACCATATTTCCGCCAGTTTCTTCTCTTCCCGGTCCGCTGGCGGGACATACTCCTGTTCCGTTTTATATCCCGGTAAGGGCAGTGCCTTTCGATCTATTTTTCCCCCGGGTGTTAGGGGGATCTTTTCCAGTTGTACAAAATATGCCGGTATCATATAACCGGGTAGGTTTTGGGATAAATATTCCCGGAGTTTGTCCGGGCTGGTGGAATCAGGCGGGTTGGCCTCAATATAAGCGCAGAGATTTCCTTCGCCTTCTTTGCTTTGCACGGCTGTTACCACGGCTTGTTTTATGCCGGGATACTTTAATAATTGGCTTTCGATTTCGCCTAACTCGACCCGGAACCCCCGTATTTTTACCTGGTGGTCTATTCGGCCCAGGTACTGGACATTACCGTCCGGCTGCCACCGGGCCAAATCGCCGGTTTTGTAATAGGACAAATAGGAAATATAGGACTGATCGGACCTATAGGACCTATAAAATCTTTCTGCTGTTAATTGGGGGTGGTTTAGATATCCCCTGGCCAGGCCGGTTCCGGAGATACATAATTCACCGGGTATTCCTACCGGCTGCACCTGGTTTTGGTTGTCCAAAATATAGAGCCTGGTATTGGGCTGCGGTTTGCCGATGGGGACTAAGGGGCCGCCGTTCCATGCGGACAGCGAATACCCGGCGGCATATATGGTGGCTTCCGTGGGGCCGTAGATGTTTTCCAATCGGATTCCCGTGTTCAGTTTCTTGTATTTTTCTACCAGTTCCGGGTGCAGGGCCTCGCCTGCTAAAAAAATATATCTCAGTGCTGATAACCGGCTTAGATTTCGACTGCTTAGGGTTTCGATAAAAACATTAAACATGGAGGGGACAAAATTGATGTGGGTCACTCCCGTTCGCGCCGCGGTTTCTAAAATGGCGGCGGGGTCTTTTTCTCCTCCTTTTTCCAATAGCACTAATCGCCCTCCTTTAAAAAACCAGCCGAATAATTCTGTTATTGATACATCAAAGAGCAGGGAGGTTTTTAACAGGTAGGCGTCCGGTTCCAACAAAGGGTACTGTTTTTGCAGGGCGGTTAATATGTTGACTACCGGTCGATGCTCCACTAATACGCCCTTGGGCTTGCCGGTACTGCCGGAGGTGTAAATGATGTAGGCAAGCTCTGACGAGCTAAAATTCGAAGCACAAATTTCGAAATTCGAGACAAATTCAAAATTCAAATGTTCAAAATTCAAAACAATGAGCGTGCTTACTTTGTTTTGATCATTTGGATTTTGGTCATTGGGTTTTGTTTCGGATTTCGATATTCGAATTTCGGATTTTCCTGTCCCCACAGCACTGCTTTTCAACAAAATCCCTGCATTACTGTCTTTTAACATATATTGCTTTCGCTCTTCCGGGTACTCCGGGTCGATGGGCATATAGGCGGCGCCGGCTTTTAATATGGCGAATATGGCGATTAGGGTTTCGATGGACCTTTCCGCCTCGATACCTACGATTGCGCCGGGTTCAATGCCTCTTTCTTTTAAAATATATGCCTGGCGATTGGCTCTTTCTTGCAATTCTTTATAAGATAAATGGGACGTATAGGAATTATAAGACCTATTGTCATTCTTTCCGGGTGTTTCGGGTGTTTCGGGTGTTTCGTGGACTGCCGCCAGGGCCGTATGGTCCGGGGTATATTCTACCTGTTCTTCAAATAATTCATGTATTGTTTTATTTTGAGGATATTTTGCCGCTGTTTGGTTGAATCCGGATAATATCTCTTGTTTTTCTTTTGTGGTTATCAATTGGATTCCCGATAATTTAACCTGCCGGTCTTTTAGTATCGAGGTGACGATTTTCTTGATATAGCTTATATACCGGTGTATAGAACTCTCTTTAAATAATTTCAGGGCGTATTGTATGGAAAAATTGAGGATTCCGTTTGTTTCGTTTCCGCCCAGCAGCAGATCGAATTTCGATGTTCCTTTATTATATGGGAAAGGTTTGGCTTTCAGTCCGGGGATTTCCACTTCCGGTACGGTTCCTTCCTGGATTTCCATGTTTTGCAGCACAAACATAACGCTGAATATGGGGTCCCGGGCCAGGTCCCTGTTTACCGTGACGTTTTCTACCAACTCTTCAAACTGGTAGTCCTGGTTTTCATAGGCGTCCAGGGTTTGTTTTTTTACTTCTGCCAGGAATGCGTTAAAAGATTTATCCGGGTGTGGGTAATTCCGCAGTGCCAGGGTATTGACAAACATGCCGATTATTTGTTGTATTTCGGCATGCCTTCGGCCGGCAATGGGGGTGCCGATGATGATATCTTCCTGGCTGCTTAATTTCCAGAGCAATACATTGAGTATAGCCTGGATCAACATAAATAGGGTGGCTCCTTCCTCTAAGGCCAGGCTGTTCAAGGCCCTGGTCTCTTCCTCCCCGATGTTAAACCCAACGTCGCCTCCTTCATAGACCTGTATGGCTGGCCTGGGATAGTCATATGAAAGGTTTAATACGGGTATCTCACTGCTGAAACGCTTTTTCCAGTACTCTTCCTGTTTTTTTATTTCACCTGCTTTTAGCAGGTTGTTTTGCCATCGGGAAAAATCTTTATAGCGGATGCGTATGCCTGGTAATGTTTTGCCGGCATACAATGCCATTATCTCTTTTATCAATACGATCATAGAGGTGCCGTCCGTGATGATGTGGTGCATGTCCAACATCAAAATATGCCGGTCAACGGCCGGGTTGTACTCTATCGATCCTACGCGCAGCAAGGGCGCCCTGGATAAATCAAAGGGCCGGATGAAAGAGCTTATAAGAGCTGCTGCGGGCTGCGAACTGCGGGCCGAGGGTTCCCCGGGCAAGGGGGCAAGCCCCCTCGTTCCCTCGAAGCGCGAGGACCATTCTTCCTCAACCTGGTAATACTCGATGTCAAATTCCACCCGGTCATGTATCCGTTGTACCAATTCTTCGTTTACCATGGCAAATGATGTTCTCATACTTTCATGCCTTTGGATCAAATGCCTGAACACGGCTGCTAGTTTTTCTTTTTCCAGGTTGCCTTCCAGCAGCGCGAATAGCGGTGTGTTGTAATTGATGGCGTTTTCCTGTAAGTGTTGTAAGATATATAACCGCTTTTGCGCCGATGATAACGGATAATATTCTTTTTGTTCTACAGACTTTATCGAAGCGTATTTGATTTCTTCCATTCCCTGGATGTATAGGGCTAGTTCACGGATGGTGGGGGTTCTGAATATTTTTGCCAGGGGTACTTTTACGTTCAGTTCTTTGTGGATATCGGCGATTAACATGGTGGCTTTTAACGAATGCCCGCCCATTTCGAAAAAATCATGGTCTATCCCGATGATGTCTTCTTTTACTCCCAGTACCCCGGCCCACAGCTTTGCCAGTTTCTTTTCCAGGATAGTCCCGGGCGCCGCGCAGTCACTGCCGGTTTCCCCGGCTGCCGGTTCGGGTAAAGCCCCCCTGTCCACTTTTCCCGTGGGGGTTAAGGGGATCTTTTCGATTGGTACATAATGAGAGGGGACCATATAATCGGGCAGACGCTGAGCCAGGGTGCCGCGTATCCCGCGGGTATCGATGTCCCCGGCCGCGGCAGCGACGATATATGCGCACAAATATTCCTCTCCTTGCTTATCCGGGCGGGTTATTACCGCGGCTTCCTTTATGAGGTCTATTCTTTCCAGGCAGTTTTCGATTTCTCCTAACTCGATGCGATAGCCTCTTATTTTTACTTGATGGTCCACTCGTCCTAAAAATTCGATTTTGCCGTCCGGCAGCCACCGGGCTAAATCACCGGTTTTGTAGATAATATGGGACTTATAGGACCTATTGGACCTATGAATTAACAAGGGGGCAAGCCCCTTTGTTCCCTCGTAATTCCATAAATCCCATAAATGGCGGTCAAATTTCTCCGCGGTTAATTCGGGTCGGTTTAGATATCCGCGGGCCAACCCGATTCCACCGATACATAATTCCCCGGGTACTTCCAAAGGTTGTATATACCCCAATTTATCGATTATATATATTTGGGTGTTTCGTATGGGGGTCCCGATTTTGATTTGGCTGTCTTTTTGTTGATGCCTGAATATGGTGGATAATACCGAACTTTCGGTTACTCCATACTCATGGGCGATTTCAATATTCCCGTTCTTTTTCCCGGTTATTTCCAATATATCGGGTGATAATCGATCTCCGGCCAGGGTTATTACTTTTAACGGCGCGGCTTCCTCTCTTGCCAGTTCGCCGATTATGGCCCGGTACAGCGCCGGTACACTTATAAAATGGGTTACCCGGTTTTTTGTTATTACTGATTTTATCACGGTGATATCTTTTATTCCTTCTTCACTCAATAGGATAACTTTTGCCCCGGAGATTACGGGGGTGAAAAAACTGGTTATAAAACCGTCAAAAGTGCTGGAAAACAATTGCAGGGAAATATCGCCGATGCCCATGTTATATTCTTGTTTCCTGTATTCCAGCATATTTGCCGCGCTGTGATGTTCCACGATTACTCCTTTTGGTCTGCCGGTGGACCCGGAGGTGTAGATGGCGTAGGCCAGGCTGTTCCCTTTTAATTGTAAATTGTTAATTGTTAATTGATAATTGTTAATTGAAAATATCCCTGCGATTTCTTGAGCGGTTAAAAGAATTTTGGCGTCGCTGTCCGATAATATATACCGGATGCGATCTTGCGGGTACCCGGGGTCGATGGGCAGATAGGCGGCGCCGGCTTTCAATATTCCCAATATTGCGACGATCATCTCGATGGATCGCTCTATCATAGTTCCTACGATATTGTCCGGCCGGATTCCTTTTTGCCTTAAATTACAGGCCAATCGACCGGACTCTTCGTTTAATTCCTTATAAGTTAATTGAACGTGTCCAACCTGCCGGCCGTACACCATTCCTACGAGGACGATATTATCCGGCGTTGTTTCCTCCTGTTGTTCAAATAAACCGTGTAGGGTTTTTGGTCCCGGTTTTGGGTCGGCGGTGCGGTTAAATTCATATAACAATTCTTCCTTTTCTTTGCCGGATAGTATCCTGATTCCCGGTAGTGCCGTTTCCAGGTCGAATAGGACGGCCGACAACAGGTGAGTATAGTGGCGGGCAATTTGTTCGGCGGTGCGTTTCCGGTAGTGCCGCGGGTTATATTCCAGGCGGCCCCGGATGCTCTCTCCCGTCCGTAAAAACGAAAAAACGATATTGGGGTGAGTATGCTCGATATATCGCGGGTCATGAATATTTTCCAGTAATACCGCCGCATCGAATAATGGGAACTGCCCCGGGGCGAGGTCCAGGCCCAGTTGGTATACCAATGTCTCGATGGGATAATTCTGGTTTTCATTGGCTTCTACGATGACCTGGCGGACATGGAGGAGCAGTTGCTTAAAACTCATTGCCCGGTTGATTCTGTTCCGTAAGGCCAGGGCCGTGTTTAATAATTTACCCCGGGTTTCCGTTCCTGTTTCTTGTTTGTATATGGGGATGCCTACGACGATATCCCTGTTCTTATGGTACGTATATTTATCCAGCAGTGCCACCGCGCCGGCTGTCATGATCATGTGCAGCATATAATCGGAACTTTTGCTGATTTTTCCTAACCGGGTAATGAGGGTTGGCGGGAATTCTATTTCAACGCTTTCCTTTTTGACCGTTACCATTTCAGCGGTTAAATTTTGCGTGGCCGGGAAACAGGTTTTTTCTATATTTGCGGGTATTTGTTTAAGCCAGTAATCTTTTTCCGTTCCATATTGACTGGCTGCCAGCGATATTTTTCCTGAATATTCTCTATTTTCCATGATGGCCCCCTCCTAAAACTCGAAATTTTCTTCTGCCAGGTTTTTCTTTTTTGCTGTTGTCAGGATTTCCACATATTTATTTTCATCGATATACACGGTTTTATCTTGCAATTCTACCAGGGGGGGGACCGCATTTTTGTGTAATTTGACCCAGCGGTCATCGGCTTCGTATATATCTTTTAACGAATAAGGGTCGGGGATGCCCAGCCGCCTGACGTGGGCGATAAAACGGTTCACCCGTTCATAGGTCTCTTGACGGGTGGGTGGGCAGTCCAATCGCCAGGTTTGGGATAACAGCACATCCTGGGCCCAGTCCGGGTAGACCGGTTCCTGTTTATACCCGTGCTGCCAATTACCGGAATTGGATTGACCGCTTAAATAATAATAAAAAGGATTGCAGTCTGCTTCGTAGATATAGTCTTTTAGTTCCTCTAACAGGTCCAGGGTTTGTTGAAAATCCTGTTCCGTTTCTTCGGGGTGGCCGATGACCCAGAAGGTGGTGGTTTTGATGCCGGCAAGGGCCAGGCTGGCTACGGATTCCTTGACTTGTTCCAGGGTTATTCGTTTGCCCATCAATTGGAGTATTTTGGGGGAGCCGCTTTCCAGTCCCATTTTTGCCCGGTAAAAACCGCCGCGTCTCCATAAAAAAGTATTTTCAGTGTTCCTGACCGGCTGGCCGGCCCGTAAAAACCCGTCCCAGTACAAAGATACCCCGGAGTTTATCACTTCGTTGGCCAGGTCGGTGGCTATGGGATTTAATAAAGAATCGGTTAATAAAAATAACTGGTGTCCATATTGTTTGTATAACCGTGTTAATTCATCGACTACCTGTTTTGCTCTTTTTTTTCGATAAGCCCCCCAATTGACGGTTTCGGAACAAAAACTGCACTGGTAGGGACAACTGCGGGAGCCGTAATGGGCCAGGTGCGGGTAATGGTGTAGATCGAGACCGGTGAAGTCCGGGATGTTTACGGATGCCAGGTCCACGGTGCGGTTCTTGATGTCTTTGAGGGTGTATACTTTCTTTTTTTCATCCAGCCGGCCTTCCAGGTATTCCAGGAATAAATGCTCGCCTTCTCCCAGGATGATTTTGTCGATATATTTGCCGGTTTTTTCTATAAAAAAGTCCAGGTTAGGGGAACCGTAGGCAAACTGGTCGGATGATATCCCGCCGCCCATGACGGTTTTGATGCGCGGGTCCGTCCGGCGGGTCAGTTGAAAAGCAAATACCGATGAGGCCAGGGTTCCGCTG
>Ga0210084_1000224_pt1 | contig 10197 bp, 9 predicted proteins | sample China_Galinas_Co_3_FD_184863 | JGI IMG/M metagenome (GOLD analysis project Ga0210084, IMG submission 184863) | Wetland microbial communities from San Francisco Bay, California, USA, that impact long-term carbon sequestration -... | ecosystem: Environmental > Aquatic > Marine > Wetlands ... | reverse complement strand
ACCCTAAATCTGCAAATTCAATGCTTACAAGTTATTGATTTCATTACATGTGGAATTGCTAAAATCACCATTTTTGGACTTTTTCGACAGTCTCGCTATAAACGACAGGTTTTTGAGGTCCTAGAAAACTTGTGATATCGTTTTTCAGTAAAGGCGAATCCATTTTTCGGGGATTTGCCCCTTTTGCATTTTTGTAAGAAATTAGGTATGTCAGAAAAGGATATTTTTTTCTGTATATTAATTGTTGATCATAGATCCTGATGTTTAGGTAATACTGAAGAGGATGAAGAGAATACTGGATGAAAAATTTATTAATATAGTACGATGATTTAACAAAGGTGAGCTTATGGAAATCCAACCTGACATAGTTGGTGATGTCCGCAGTTTTATGAAAAGTAGAGTAATCCTCTCGGCCGCTGAATTGGATTTTTTTACAATGCTTGATACAAATTCTTTATCTGCTAAAGAATTAGCCGATATGCTAGATCTGAATGATAGGGCTACTACGAGAATTCTTGACTGCCTTATTACATATGATCTTATCGAAAAGAAAAATGGTTTTTACAGGACAACAGAAAATGGATCAAATTTATCCGCTTTGCATCCTAATTCTATCCTTCCAATGGTAAAACATATGAATACAATTTGGGATAACTGGAATTGTCTCACTGAGTGTATAAAAAAAGGTATCAATCCACATTTAAAATCGGTTGTTGATTCACAGTCAGAAGAAGACAGGAAATCGTTTATAGGTGCAATGCATATAGCAGCCAGAAAACTTTCTGATGAAATAGCCAGCACTTATGATTTGAGTTCCTTTAATAAACTGCTGGATATTGGAGGGGGATCTGGTGCATACACGATTGCTTTTCTAAAACAAAATCCACGACTAAATGCTATCATTTTCGATTTGAAAGGAGTTATTCCAATTGCAAAAGATAAAATTAAGGAAGAAAACTTACAAGATAGAGTTAGTCTAGTTACGGGAGATTTTTACGAGGATGAACTTCCTACTGGATGTGATGTAGCTTTACTTTCAGCAATAATTCACCAAAATAGTCCAAACCAAAATCACGAGCTTTATCAAAAGATATATCGTGCACTCGATTCTGCTGGAACACTACTCATACGAGATCACATAATGGATGATTCTCGTACAAAACCTCCCGCTGGGGCTCTTTTTGCATTAAACATGCTTGTAAACACTCCAGGAGGTGATACTTACACTCTCAATGAAGTGAAAGGCGCATTAGAAATGGTTGGTTTCGTGGATGTGAAACTGACAATGGTAGGTGAAAAAATGGATTGCCTTGTAGAAGCTATAAAACCGAATAAATTATAGGAGCATTTTGTTAGAAAAAATACGATTAAGAACATCAATCAAAACATTATTGACCTATGTTAATTATGATATCTTAAAATTAATTGTTGTTATGAATGGTGGTGTTATGACGAGAAAGCACAGGTTTTTAAAAGATCCAATTCCGTGCTACAGTCTCAATTTATCTACAATTTTTAGACTTTGAGCGAACCACAATTTATAGAATTTTTCCATGGGCTTGAAATTATTACCATTAAGATGGAGGGAACCAAAATGAATCAAAACAAATTGTTTATCGCGACTATCGCCATTACTCTCGTGTTGAGTTTCACTTTAACGGCTGCACCCTTGTGGTCGGCAAGCAAAGAAGAAATCAACCAGAATAAAGCCGACATCCTCAAAATGGCAAAAGAAACACTGGCCCATTTATACAAGGTTCAGCCTTCGGCCAAAAAAGCAATCTCCAAGTCAGCCGGTTACGCTGTTTTCAGCAACTTCGGCATGAAGATATTTTTTGCCGGCGGGGGGAGTGGCAAAGGAATTGTATTCGATAATAAGACAAAAAAACAAACTTTTATGAAGATGATCGAGGCACAGGCAGGACTCGGGTTTGGTGTTAAGAAATTCAAACTTGTGTGGGTGTTCGAAAATCACACAGATGTGAATAAGTTCATCAATTCGGGGTGGGAGTTCGGCGGTCAGACATCGGCAGCAGCAAAGCTTGGTGATCAAGGTGGTGCTTTTGCTGGGGCGATATCGGTGACTCCCGGAATTTGGCTGTACCAGTTAACAGATGAAGGATTGGCGCTGGAACTCACTGGTAAAGGCACCAAATACTACAAAGATGACGAATTAAATTGATAATTGGGATTATAGGTGTTCTATATAAGTATTGTCGGTATGCTGTTTAATATTAAATCCAAGATACACTTTTTGAAATAATGAGAAAGTGTGAATCAATAATAAATTTTCACGCTTTTCTTATTATAAAAGATGCTCTTTCGACCGTCAACAATTGCTGTTTTCATATTTTCACCTCCCGACAGGCTTCTTCCTGAACTGGAGCAAGGTGTCAGGCTCTTGCTCCTTGACCTCAAGACCTTGAGGCGTTCAGGAAGTGGTCAATTTTATCTTTTCAATGCTTGAAAACGGATCACTTCATATGTTGGACATTGCTTAGATAATAATAAATAATCTTCCTATTTTATTGCTTTACTGAAGTTTTATTTTAAGCTATAAATATTTCTTAGTTCGATTTCGTTCACCAAACAACGATCAGAAATATTTTTTACTTTATTTTCAAATGGTTATAATATGGGTTTAATCGTACAAAAATATGGCGGCACTTCAGTGGCCGATCTAAAGCGGATTCGAAATGTTGCAAAACGGGTTGCAAAAACCTTTGAACAGGGCAACGAGGTGGTGGTCATCCTCTCAGCCATGGCCGGCGTTACGGACGACTTGATCGATATGGCGACCCAGATCTCAGAATCCCCGGACAAACGTGAACTGGATGTGCTTTTGGCCACAGGAGAGCAGACAACGGCCGCTCTTCTGGCCATGACGTTAAAAAACATGAACCACCCCGCCGTATCCTTGCTCGGACATCAGGCCAAAGTGGTCACGGACTGCGCTTTCGGCAATGCACGTATCATCGAAATCAGCGCAGATAATATATTGGACCTCGTCAAAAACGGCAATATCGTGGTTGTGGCGGGATTCCAGGGGTGTGATATCCAAGGCAACATCACGACCCTCGGACGCGGAGGATCGGACACCTCCGCCGTCGCCATCGCTGCAGCACTCAAGGCCGATATCTGCGAAATCTACACCGACGTGGATGGAATCTACACCGCTGACCCGAGCATCTGTGAAAAGGCAAAGAAAATCAACAGAATTTCCTACGATGAAATGCTCAATATGGCCAGCCTGGGGGCCAAAGTTTTGCAGATCCGTTCCGTGGGATTTGCAAAAAAATATAATATCCCGGTTCATGTCAGATCATCTTTTAGTGAGGAGGAAGGCACCATGGTTGTTAGTGAAGACGCCGGTATGGAAAGTCTTGTCGTATCCGCAGTGACCCACGATAAAAACCAAGCGCGTATTACCCTGAAAAAGGTTGAAGATCAGCCGGGGGTGGCGGCAAAAATCTTTTCACCCATCGCTGAAGCCGGTATTGTTGTGGATATGATTATTCAAAATACTCGGGTCGAAGGTCAGACCGATCTTACATTTACGGTTCCCAAAGAGCATTTCTCCACGGCCATGGATATCGAGCAGAAGGTGGCCCAAGAAATCGGCGCAGAAGATGTTTTGGGCGATAAAAACATTGCAAAGGTTTCCGTTGTCGGCGTCGGCATGAAAAATCATTCCGGTGTGGCGTCGATGATGTTCAGTACCCTGGCCAGGGAAAATATCAACATCCTGATGATCAGCACATCCGAGATCAGAATATCGTGTATCATCGAAGAAAATTATACCGAGCTGGCCGTTCGTGTTCTTCATACTGCATTTGGGTTGGACGAAGAAGATTGACCCGGAAGTTAAATTTCGCCATTTTGATAATCGTATCCCTTCACGTTTAATTCAATTGTCATGTAGCGCTTTTTGAAAGCAGCGGGTTTTAAACGCCTTACGCCCCGCAAAACGAATTCCTGCTCCAGTCAAACAGAAAAGACAGATAAACCTTCGCTTCGATCAACTTTCGGGAAAATCGCATTCCCGGTTGAACCTCCGGAATTCAACCGGGGGGAGCGGTTAGTGTTCAAAATGCTAAACCGTTTCACCGGAATTACGCATGAAAAGATTCAATAGCGATCAGATGCTTTTCACCATCTTACTGGCGGCGGTAATTCTGGGTGTCATTATTTTCAGGGTTTCTCATTTTTTTTGATCTCCGTTTTTCAAGAACCGTGCCAAGGCAAGCACAATGGACTTTCATGAAACAACCCGGATTACGGGATATAGAACTTAATACCGCCAAACAAAACCCCATGTATCGCTATCTCATGGTGCTGACCATCAGCTCTGCTGTCGGTCTGCAAGCATGGCGGACCCTCTTCGACAATTTTGCAGTTATGGTCGTCGGTCTGAACGGCGAGCACGTGGGGATGATTCAATCCGTGAGGGAGATTCCCGGCTTTCTGGCACTGCTGGCGGTTTTTATCATCATGCTCCTCAAGGAGCATCGTCTGGCAGCCCTGTCGACCCTCATTCTGGGAATCGGCGTGGCGGCCACAGGCCTTTTTCCTTCTTTTGGAGGACTCATCGTAACCACCCTGGTCATGAGTTTCGGATTTCATTATTATGAAACCGTCAATCAATCCTTGACCCTCCAATACTTCGATACAACCACATCCCCATGGGTATTCGGAAAACAGCGCGCTTTTGCCTCGGCATCCAACATCGGGATCGGTCTTATTATTTTTGTTATAGCGCCTGTTTTAAATTTTACTCAAATCTATCTGGCGGTGGGCGGCATGATCGTGGCCGCCGGTATTTGGAGCTTTTTTCAAAATCCTGTTGACCGGAACATGGTTCCCCAGCGAAAAAAAATGATCTTTCGGAAAAAATACTGGCTCTTTTATTTCCTCACCTTTATGGCCGGAGCCAGACGCCAGATTTTCATCGCATTTGCGGTTTTTTTACTGGTGAAAAAATTTCATTTTACGGTTCGGGAGGTAACCCTTCTTTTCGTGCTCAACAATCTGATTAACTATTTCATCAGTCCGCTCATCGGCCGATCTATCATCCGTTTCGGTGAAAGAAAGGTGCTCTCTTGCGAATATTTCAGCCTTATATTCATTTTTCTGGCATATGCCTTCGTAGATTCCAAAATACTGGTGGCGGGACTTTACATACTCGACCACATTTTCTTTAATTTTGCCATTGCGATTCGCACCTATTTTCAAAAGGTGGGAGATCCCAGAGACATCGCTCCGAGCATGGCGGTGGGTTTCACCATCAATCATATTGCAGCGGTGGCGCTTCCGGTGGTCGGCGGATTGCTGTGGATCATCGATTACCGCATTCCCTTTGTGTTCGGAGCCTTTCTGAGTATGATTTCCCTTCTCGCTGTACAGAAAATCCGGGTGAGATGACCTGACATTTTTTCTTTTTTGTGATAGGGTTTTATTTTACGGCGTCACCCATATGCAAAGATTTTGAGAATGAAATATCTGCTCATCATTATAGGATTAATTTATATTTTGAGCCCCTATGACCTTCTTCCCGATTTTATGGTCGGGTGGGGCTGGATCGATGATTTGATCCTTCTGTTCTTTTTGTGGCGATTTGTGAAAAATCTCCTCCAAAAACAATCCAATGCCCAAAGTTTTTATCACCACCACCGTCAATCTTTTGAGAGGAACAACGGCTTTTCAGAAAAAGACCCACAGGGAACGGGCCCAAGTCCTTCAAACGATCCCTACTCGGTATTGAATGTCCCCAAGAATGCATCTCCCGAAGAAATAAAAACCGCCTACCGGAAACTGGTCAACAAGTACCATCCGGACAAGGTGTTCCATCTAGGTGAAGAGTTCAAGGAACTGGCAGAAAAACGCTTTAACGAAATAGAGGAAGCCTATCGGAAACTGATGCCCAAATAACTCGGGGCAATTGGACCGGGCGGGATGTTGAAGATCAAATGGGCAGGAAACCGTTCATGTATAAAAAGCACAGTGCGCAAAGTAAAAACGCAAAGGTTGCGCCCCACATTCCTTTTATCTTGTACCCGATAAAGACCATGGCCACTGCAGACAGGAGAATGAGAACGATTCGGACAACCAACTCCACAGGATAAGATTCGGAAAAGGAGATTCCGGATTCTCCATTGATGTTCACCAATCTCATATATTCAAAAAACATGATTTCCCTCATGGCTTCTTTCTATTCTTGCAAACAACCGGATGCTTTGCATCCGTTCGCAAATGCACCGATTAAAGCACTCACGTGCTTTTGCCTTTGTCCGCTAAGAATAGATGGACAAAGGCAAGCCACCCGTTTTACGGGTGGTCGTTGACGGATCCGGAGATGTTATACCTTTTTTTAATCCATAGCGGATGTTTTTCATGGATCCATTCCATCACGGGTTCGAGCCATTCTTTTCTCGGTCGATAAAATAGACGATGCCCCATGCCGCTCTTTAGCTCGATTTTCTTGAATTTGGAATTGTCTGAAATGTTTTTAAAGATTCTCCGACAGGCGGCACATTTGGGATCAGAGTCATCGTAGATGGAAAGGAAACGCCCTTTCATGGATCGGACCGACCGATTAATACCTTTTTTATAAGGTCCTTGAGCAAGAGTTCTTTTATGATGACAACCGGACATCACCACAAAGTTTACGTTAGGATTCATGAGCGTGGCGGAAACCAATAGGGTGATGGCATTCCCTTTGGAGAATCCGACAACGGTAATCTGCTCAGGCGGTATGCCGTTGGCCAGAAGGGTTTTAATCTGTCGTACGATCTTTCCTGCATATTTATCCAATTTGATTCCCTTGGGCCGAATCTCGCCGATTACTGTAAACCCTTCGTTTTGAAAGGATTTTACGATACCGTGATAATCGTAAATCCCGAAATGAGGGTGAACGCTGTATGGCCCCTCCATTTCTACAGTCTTTCCGTGAAGGAAGAAAACATACTTTGCAGAGGGCTTTATTTCCCACGGCAGATCATAAAAAAACCTTGCGGTTCCAAATCCGGAAACCACCAAAGGTCTGAAGCCGGAGCTCGTTTTGCCTAAAGAAGATTCCACTGTATCCTTCTCGATTCTTCAAAGGTGTCCCCTGGACAACCGCACGTCAAGGCAACGCAATGGAAACCACTTCACCATTGGGCCAATTTGTGCGGCCATAGGGGCCCCATTCCGACACAAAGGCCTTTTAAACCTATTTTCCATGAACCCTGACACATTTTATAGCAAAAATAATGCCAAGTCGTATTTGTACAGGTTTTTTATATTAACATCAATTGATTATATCGTTTTTTGAGGGCGCACATAGGGTTTTTATCGCGTAATCTATCTGATTTTTAGGAACAACCCGGCCGGATCTATGAAATTTTTTTCATACTTTCGGGGCCGGAAAGAGCAAAGTCCGAAGGGCAATGCAGGATGCCAGCCCAAGGCACTTAGCCTGTCGAATTCCGGAAATTCAACTGAAGGAGCTGTCGGAGTTCAACGCCAATAGTCTTTTATTCTTTAAGATTCTTTTCTTTTACCCCATGCACGATCGATGGCAGGAGCAAGTTCTGCAAGATCGTTTTTCAATACGTAATCGTGTGCACCGGCGTCCATAATCACAACTGCATCTTCATAGGCAATGGCACCGGTTACAATGATGAATGGTACATCGAGCCGCTTCTCCGAAATTATACCCAACGCATCGAAGGGACTGAAGCCGGGCATCGAATTGTCACACAAGATAACATCCCATGAATCTTTGTCCAAGGCTTTGCTCATGGTTTCAGGGGTGTCCACCTGATGGTAAGTGGGGAGGTAGCCGTCTTTCTTCAATTGGCGGACCAGCAGCAAGACGTCATCTTCAGAGTCCTCGGCGATCAATACGCGGATGGGTTTGTGCCGAAACTCCTTCTCCGGTGACGGGGATTCGTTCAACGCCAGCCAGTACCGATCCAGTTGACCGATAATTTCAGCGAGTTGGAGCGGGTCCACGGGTTTACGTACAAAACTATTGACCCCCAACCGGTAACAATCCGTTAGATCTCGACGATCCTCGGCAAACGTAAAGGCAACCAGAGGGATCAGATTCGTCCGCTCATCCTCGTGCAAATTCTTCAATACTTCCAGACTGTCTATTTTCTGAAGATTCATATCCAACAAAATAACGTGAGGCATTTTGCTCCGGTCACGATCCGAATAGATCCCGCTGCCAAACAAATAGTCAAGGGCTTCGGCCCCATCTCTTGCAACCACCAGCTCGTTTACAATATTATTTTTTTGGAATGCTTCGAGCGCCACCCGTTCATCGTCGGGATTTTCGGTAACCAGCAGGATTGTTTTCGCATCTCTTGCGGCTCTTCTATTCTCGCCACTGCGTCTTTCAGGACCGGTGTAATTAGGATCGTCATACTGTCTTCGATCAAACTCCTTAACCACGTTCCCTTTGACAACTTTCTCCCGACGGTCCTTGTTGCTTTGCCAGACATAAATTTTGTTATCCGGTTCCATACCTTTGCCTTTCAATGTTATTCTTCACGAGCATCGTTTCGATGGTGCGACTTTCACTTCAATCAAGCCGCGGCAATACCCCTATCAAATACAAAACCGTGCCGACGACGATAATGCCAAGGATGGTAAATACATAAGACAAGATTAGTTTTTTTTGTTGTTTTCGCCCTTGCTCGATACTTTCTGCAGCCAGTTTTCTCTGTACCTGGACGAAGGTTTCATCGGTAAACCCGCATCGGATGCAACGGGTTGAGAGTCCATCGTTTCTCCGACCACACCCAGGACACGTCCAGGGTTCAATGGTCATCTCATCGGTCAGAACAACGTCTCCGGTCTCAAGGAACTCCACTCCAGTCTGAAACAGCCCGGAATCGTCTGTATTGGAATAAACGACTCGACCTTTGACAGTAAAAGATTTACGTTTAGCATCGACGGTCAACAGCAGAATATCTTGCCATTTAAACGCGTCGACAGTTTCCAGGAGGATACCCCCTTTACTGACGTTTATCGCCTTTCCGTTACCTTCTTTTATGGGGCTGCCATTATCGTCTATACAAACATAAGATATGGGGTCATCTGTTTTGAATCTCGGATATTTTCTTCTGTCCGCAAAGGCCATGTTTCTACCCCTTCTGGGTTCCGGGATGATCCATTATCCAGGATGGAAATATAGAAGACGTTTAGCTGGGTCGCAACGAAAAAGGCGATTCAGCTGAATCGCCCTGTCCAAAGATTGTCGAGAAAATTTTAGAATCCCGCAAGGCCCTGCCGAAAGTCATCGTCTCCCGAAATGCCGTTGTTAACGCCGGGGCGTATCTTCTCGTTTTATTTAAATTTTGAAGAAACCCGGCCGAAAAGATGCACGCGCACCCGAGAATGGCAATGGCATTAAATCTATGTGAAGCAAAAATCGTGCAAAAATTAACATTCCAACCAAAAAACTTAATAATCTAAAAATATCAAACAGTTAAGTTTATTATGAGAATCGATGGCCCCCAAAGGCATGATAATATTTGACAAAATTTGTCCTGTTTTTGACAGATTTTCACTTTTTTGGCGTCATTTCATCGGAAACAAAAAACCCTTGAAGACAATTGGAAGTGGCATGCCGCAAAAGCAATTCCGCAGATTGACTCCGGAGAAATAGGTTTCGCGTTTAACAGGGCAAGCGCAGAGATTGCGAAAAAGGGCCGTTTTCGATTGGAAACATGAGAAGGCGCTGTTTGAACAAAAAAGCGGAAAGCTTGAGTTATAACCTTTATTTTTTCTTCTTTTTTAAGTTTGTCAGCATGGTCCGCATGATGTCTATCATACGCTCGGATCCAATAGCTTCAAAAAGCGCCAAGCCTTTTTTATACATTTCTTCGGCTTGGTCAAACTGGTTTCGGATGCGGCAAATGTCTCCCAAGAAGCCGCAGGCGGTTGCCACAGCGCCATTGTTATCAAGCACTTCTTCTATTTCTAAACTCTTGTTGAACATGTCCTCGGCTTGATCCAAATCACGACGCTCATAGTAGATTTCACCGAGCTTTCCGTAGGCCGTCCCCATCCCCGCCTTACGGTTCAGCGCCTGATTGATTTCAAGGCATTTTTTGAACATCTCTTCGGCGCGTGCCAAATCGCTGCGCATCTGGTAAATCGCGCCCAAATATCCATAGTCTGATGCCATTCCCGCTTTATCATCCA
>Ga0210084_1000223_pt1 | contig 10251 bp, 9 predicted proteins | sample China_Galinas_Co_3_FD_184863 | JGI IMG/M metagenome (GOLD analysis project Ga0210084, IMG submission 184863) | Wetland microbial communities from San Francisco Bay, California, USA, that impact long-term carbon sequestration -... | ecosystem: Environmental > Aquatic > Marine > Wetlands ... | reverse complement strand
CCGACGACCACGCCAAGCAGCCGGCGGCGCGCGAACGGCACGATCAGCAGCGAGCCGATCTCGATCCGGCGCTCGAGGCCGTCGATCCGGTAGTCGAACGGGCCCCGCAGGGCGCGGGTGGTCGTGATCAGCTCTACCTTGGCGATCCTCATCGGGTCGCCAACGTAGGGCTGCACGCGGACGACGCCTGCGGTCCCATATATTCCCGGCCATGGCGAGCAACCTGAACCCCGGCGAGCAGGTGGTGTTCGAGGGCCATCCCTCCTGGCGGGCGATTCTCGCCTTCTACCTGAAGGGGATCACGATCACGATCGTGATCGTCGTGATCCTCTCGCTGATCGGGGCGAGCACCGGCCTCGTCGTCGGCGCGCTGCTGGTCGGCTCCGGCCTGACCGTGCTGGCCGGCTTTATCAAGCGGGTATCGACCCGCTACAGGGTCACCAACCGGCGACTCAACATCAAGCACGGGATCATCTCCCGCGAGGTCCAGGAGGCGCGGCTCGAGCGCGTTCAGGACGTCAGCTACTCGCAGTCGGTGTTCCAGCGGCTGCTGCAGGTCGGCGACATCGACTTCGACACCGCCTCCAACGACCCGAGCGACTTCGTCTTCGCCGGGGTCGACAGCCCAGAGGCGGTCGTCGAGGCCGTCCACCAGGCGACCGAGCTCGCCGCTGCCGGCTCGGGGCTGGGCGACACGGGCCCCGGGCCCGGGGCTCAGCAGCCGCAGTAGGCGTCGGCCCGCGGGCAGCCGCCGCTCAGGCCGGCGTGTCGGCGGCGGCCAGCGCCTCGAGGCCGGCCGCGCTGCGAAGCTCGTCGACGCGGTCGGTCCGTTCCCAGCTCAGGTCGAGGTCCTCGCGGCCGAAGTGGCCGTAGGCGGCCGTCTGCTGGTAGATCGGCCGGTGGAGGTCGAGGTACTTGCGGAACGCGCCCGGGCGCAGATCGAAGACCGCGCTCACAGCCTCGGTCAGCGCGTGGTCGGAGACCTTGCCGGTCCCGAACGTCTCGACCATGATCGAGACCGGGTGTGCGACGCCGATCGCGTAGGCGAGCTGCACCTCGCAGCGGTCGGCCAGGCCGGCCGCGACGACGTTCTTGGCCACGTAGCGGGCCGCGTAGGCGGCGGATCGGTCGACCTTCGATGGATCCTTGCCGCTGAACGCGCCGCCGCCGTGACGCGCGGCGCCGCCGTAGGTGTCGACGATGATCTTGCGCCCGGTCAATCCGGCATCGCCGACCGGGCCGCCGATCACGAACTTACCGGTCGGGTTGACGAGGAACTCGTCGCGCAGCGAGGCCGCGTCGTAGAGGTCGGCGTAGTCGGCATCGAGGACAGGGCCTACGACCTGCTCCCAGAGATCAGGCTTGATCTTGGTCTCGCTGTCCACATCCGGCGCGTGCTGCGTGGAGATCAGGATCTTGACCACCTCCACCGGCCGGTCGTCCTCGTAGCGGATCGTCACCTGCGTCTTCGCGTCGGGGCGCAGGTAGGGCATCGAGCCGTCCTTGCGCACCTGTGCGGTCGTCCGCGCGAGCGTATGGGCGATCTGGATCGGCATCGGCATCAGCGCGCTCGTCTCGCGGGTTGCGTAGCCGAACATCATCCCCTGGTCGCCGGCGCCATCGCGATCGAGCTCGTCCTCGTCGGTTGGATCGGTGCGCGTTTCGTACGCCTGGTCGACTCCCTGCGCGATGTCGGGCGACTGCTCGTCGATCGCTGTCAGGACGGCGCAGGAGTCGCCGTCGAAGCCCATCCGACCGTCGTTGTAGCCGATCTCGTTGATCGTTCGCCGGACGATCTTCGGGATGTCGACGTAGGTGTCGGTCGAGATCTCACCGCTGACCACGACCAGGCCCGTATTGACCAGGGTCTCGCAGGCAACGCGGCCGGCGGGGTCGTCGGTGAGCACCGCATCGAGGACGCCGTCCGAGATCTGGTCGCACATCTTGTCGGGGTGCCCTTCGCTCACCGATTCGGAGGTGAACAGGTGCTCGTTCTCGGAGAGGTCGATGGTCTTGCCCATGATCAGGTCGATTCCTCGCTTCTGCGGTTGCGATCAGCGCGAAACCTTACCGTTACCGGCGCGAATCGCCGCGGGCAGCTACTCGGCCCCCTCGCGCTCCCCGACCGTGACCCGGGCGTCGGTCCGCAACTCCGACGAGCTCTGGGTGACCGCGAGGGCCGCCGCTTCGAGGCCGCGCAGATCGACCGCGTAGCGCGCGTACGTCGGGTCCTCAGCGAGGAACAGTCGCTCTCCGAGGGCGAGCAGGTCCCGGAAGCCGACATAGAGCAGGAGGGACAGCTCGTCGTCGAACGAGCGCGTCGCCCGTTCGAACGCCGCCACTGCGGCCAGCGGCTCTGCGTCGGCGAGGTAGCGCTCGACCGCGACGGGGCTCGTCGCGACGATCAGCTGATCGTCGGCGGTCGCGTAGGTCAGGTCGACGACCGGCGAGAGCGGCAGGATCTGCGCCTCAACCCCGGCGACCTCGCTCGACCGAAAGCGCGGCTCCCGCCCGCCCGCGCTGTCGACGGCGCCGGCGATCGGCTCCTGCAGCGCCGCGAGGTCATCGAGCGCCGCAGCGGAGTCAACCTCCTTCGCGAGCAGGGCAAGGTAGGGGGCGCCGGTCGGGGTCACGATCCCGGGCGTCTCGCCGGCGTCCGAGCCGCCGTCGGCGGGCGGCTCGTCCGGCTCCACCGTCAGCGCTGCCTCGCCCGGCAGCAACGTCAGCAGATCGCGCTCCAGGTCGACTCCGTCCCGCCGCTCGAGGCGGCTGGCGAATCGCGCCAGCCCGTCGAAGACGTCCGGTGCAGTCGCCACCGCGGGGCCGACCAGCGCCGCGGCGGCGGCCTCGGGGTCGCCGACTCCCAGATACACGAGGGCGTCGCCCTTGACCTTCGATGTGAGCGTCGGCTCGAAGCGGGGCAGCTCCCCGAAGAACCCGGGAGCGTCCTCGCTCCGCCCGGGATCGAGGACGCTGCGAACGGCGATCCGAACCGCGTCCTCCTCCACGACCAGGGCGGCCGCGGCCCCGATCGAGGCTTCCGCATCGACGAACGCGTCGAGCGGGGCGAGCTCCTCGCTCTCAGCCAGCGCGCCGGCGAGCTCGGGCGATAGGTAGAGCTCCGCCAGCCGCTCCGCGGGCAGCTCGCCGAGCGGCCGCTGGGCGGCCGCGGCGGCGGCGAGCGAGTCGGAGCCGGGGAGCTCGACCGAGCGCCGCACCTGCGACTCGGGGCCGATCAACAGGAACCCGGCCCGCAGTGCCGCAGCCGCGCCCATGCTGTCGGTGATCAGCGTGATCCCGTTGACCTCGGCGGTCGCCAGCTCCGGCCCCAGAGCTCGCTCGGCGAACTCGATCGCCGCCGCCGCGTCCGCGACCTCGAGGATCAGCATCGGGGCCAGCTCGGTGCCGTCGGTGTCGAACGAAACCGCCACCTCCCCCCCGCTCCAGGGGCGCACGTCCCGTTCGTAGTCGATCCGCCGGTCGGCGGCGAGCGGCAGCGCCGAGGTCGCCAGCTCCGCGAACTCGGGGAACTGCCTGGCCAGCGTCGCGGCGAGCTCGTACTGGTCCGTCGCGGGATCGAGGTTCAGGTGCAGGTAGGCGCCGACATCGGCGGGGACGAGCGCGATCGCGTCGTCGGAGGGCGGGCAGCGGTCACCGCCCGGTGACCAGCAGGGCGCAGCCGGGATCAGCACGAAGCCGACCAGCGCAACCAGGGCAACCAGAGCGGAGGCGGCGGCCAGGCGCTGGCGCACCATCAGCGGCAACGAGAGCCAGGCCCCGCTGACGGCATCGGCGATCGACCCGGCGCGCTCGACCACGGTCGTCGCGGCCCGGCTCAGCGCCTGCCGGGCCCCGCCGCCAGCCTCACCGGCCCCAGGCGACGCGCCGGCGTTGCGCCCCGGGAGCCGTTCACGAAGCCGATCGAGCCAGTCCTGCCGAGACACAGCCAGCCCTATGCCGAGCTCGAGCGCCGCTGCCGCTTCGGCACGAAATCGATCACCAGCGGCACGCCCTCGAGCTCGTACGCCTCTCTCAGGCAGTTCTCGAGATAGTAGGCCCAGTCGCGGCTGATCAGCTTGCGATCGTTGACCTGGACCGCGAAGCGTGGCGGAGCCGCGCCGACCTGGGCGATGTAGTAGGCCCGAAGCCGCCGCCCATGCCGCGACGGAGGCGGGTTGCGATCGACCGCGTCGCCGAGAAGGCGGTTCAACTCCGGGGTCCGGAGCCGCGCCGCGCGTCGATCGGCGAGCTCGAGCGCCTTCGGCAGCAGCTTCTGGAGGTTGCGGCCACGCTTGGCGGAGCAGGTGATCACCGGCGGACGCAGCCTCAGCCGCTGCTCGAGTCGGGCCTTGGCGTCATCAAGGTCGAGATCGGCGATGTCCCACTTGTTGAGCGCAACCAGGGTCGCGCAGCCGCTCTTCATCGCGAGCTCGCCGATCCGCAGGTCCTCGGAGGTGACCCCCTCGCACGCGTCGCAGACGAGGATCGCGACGTCGGCCCTCGACGCCGCCCGCTCGGCCCGGATCTGGGAGTAGTACTCGACGCTGCCGGCGAGCTTCGACCGGCGGCGGATCCCCGCGGTGTCGATCAGGACCACGGCGCGGCCGTCGACGATGATCTCCGTGTCGATCGGGTCCCGGGTCGTGCCGGCGACGTCGCTGACGATCGTCCGCTGTGAGCCGAGCAGGGCGTTGAGCAGTGAGGACTTGCCGACGTTCGGACGGCCGAGGATCGCGACGCGGGGTCGCTCGTCCTCGTCCTCGGCCCCACCGCCCCGCGGGCCCAGCTCGACGATCCGGTCGAGCAGATCGCCGGTGCCGAGCCCATGCGTGGCGCTGACCGCGATCGGCTCCCCGAGTCCAAGTCCGTAGAGCTCAGCGAGCAGATGCTCGGCGCCGGGGCGGTCGACCTTGTTCGCGACGACGAGCACCGGGCGATCGGCCGCGCGCAGCAGAGCCGCCACCTCCGCGTCGCCCGGCCCGAGGCCGGCCCGGGCGTCGACCACGTGCAGGATCAGGTCCGCGTCGGAGATCGCCTCGCGGGCCTGGTCCTGCACCGCCCTCGAGAGCGAGTCCCCGGCCGCGAGGTCGACCCCCCCTGTGTCGATCAGCGTGATCCGCCGGCCGTTCCACTCGCAGTCGATCTCCCTGCGGTCGCGCGTCACTCCCGGCTCCTCGTGCGTCACCGCCTCTCGCCGACCGGCGAGGCGATTGACCAGGGTGCTCTTGCCGGCGTTCGGGTAGCCGACGACGGCGACCTTCACGCCAGCCCCCGCTCCCCGGCGAGGGCGGCGATCCGATCGACCACGGCCTCGATGCCGAGCCCGGTGGTGTCGACCTCGACCGCGTCGGCCGCCGCCCGAAGGGCGCCATGCTCGCGACCCCGGTCGCGACCGTCGCGATCTCGCTGCTCAGCCAGCACCTCGCCGGAATCGCGACCCGTCTCGGCGGCGCGCCGGCGGGCGCGCTCGCCCTCGGACGCGGTCAGGAAGACCTTCAGCGGCGCCTCGGGGCAGACCACCGTGCCGATGTCACGGCCCTCGGCGACCCATCCGCCGTCGGCGACGAGCCGGCGCTGCCGCTCGACCATCGCCGCCCGCACCCCCGGATGGACGGAGACCTGCGACGCCGCGGCGCTGACCGCGGGCTCGCGAATCGCGGCGCTGACGTCCTCTCCCGCGATCAGGGCGGCCCCGCCGCGCAGCTCGAGGTCGAGGCTGCGGGCGAGCGGCTCGACCTCGGTGGGGCTCGCGGGATCCGCGCCGGCGCGTAGCGCTGCGAGCGCCACGCAGCGGTACATCGCGCCGGAGTCGAGGTAGGTGAAGCCGAGGCGCTCGGCAAGCGCGCGGGCAACGGTTGACTTGCCGGCACCCGCGGGGCCGTCGATAGCGATCACCATGGCGGCGTCAGGGTACCCGGCCCGATCTGGTCTACCCTTGGCGGCGTGCGCAGCTGGTCGCTGAACGAGATCGATGTTCCTCCTCAGGCCCCGGAGGTGCTGGTCTCGACCGACGAGGCCAGGGCGATCGCGATCGAGCTCCCGGCCGGCGACAAGCTCGGCGAGCATCAGGTCCATGAGCGGGCCTGGCTGGTCGTCGTCAAGGGCCATGTCGAGGTCACCGAGCCGGACGGGGAGTGGGCCTCAGGGGGGGTCGGCCTGCTGGTCGAGTTCGGGCCGAACGAGCGGCACGAGATCTCTGCGACCGAGGACAGCCGCCTCCTGCTGATGCTCTCACCCTGGCCCGGCAAGGGCCACCCGAGCAGCCCGGACTGAGCTCACGCCCCGAGCGCCGCGAGGTCGGACTCGAAGCCCGGATAGCTGACCTCGGCGGCCTCGATGCCGTCGACATCGACCCCTCGATCCGAGGCGAGGCCCGCAACCGCGCCGAGCATCGCGATCCGGTGATCGCCCGCCGACTCGATCGTGCCACCGACGAGGGACCCGGTGCCGCTGACGACGAAGCCGTCGTCGGTCGCCTCGATCTCCGCCCCGACAGCCCCGAGCCCCTCGACGACGGTCGCGATCCGATCCGATTCCTTGTGGCGCAGCTCCTGGGCGTCGGCGACGGTCGTCTCGCCCTCGGCGAAGCAGCCGAGCAGGGCGACCAGTGGCAGCTCGTCGATCGCCAGCGGCACCTCGGAGCCGCTCACCCGGGTCGCCCGCAGCTCGCCGTGGCGGGCCGTGATCGACCCGACCGGCTCGCCGGCCTGCCAGCCCGTCTCCTCGACCTCGATCCGCGCGCCCATCCGGTTGAGGACGCCGAGCAGCCCGACCCGGGTGGGGTTGAGGCCGACGCCCTCGACGCGGACGGCACTACCGGGGACGAGCAGGCCCGCGGCGATCTGGAACGCGGCCGATGAGAGATCGCCCGGGACCGTCAGATCTGGCAGCGCGAGTCGCTCCGCCGGCTCGACCGTGACCGCCGCCGGCGACGGCCCGGTCGGCAGCGCCGTCCGCGGCACGCTGTCGATGCTCGCCCCCGCCGCCTTGAGCATCCGCTCGGTGTGGTCACGGGTCGGCTGTGGCTCGCGGACGGTCGTCGACCCCTCGGCGAGCAGGCCGGCGAACAGCAGGCACGACTTGGCCTGGGCGGAGGCAACGGCGAGCGTGTGGTCGATCCCCGCGAGCGCGGCGCCCTCGACCCTCAGCGGCGCCGATCCATCACGGGTTGCGATCCGGGCTCCCATCTCGGTCAGCGGGTCAGCGATCCGCCCCATCGGGCGGGCGCGGATCGAGTCGTCGCCGTCGAGCTCGAAGCTGCGCCCCTCCTGTCCCGCGAGCCAGCCGGTGATCAGCCGGATCAGCGTCCCGGCGTTGCCGACGTCGATCGGCGCCGAGGCCCGCGGACCCCGCAGGCCGACCCCCTCGATCTCGATCGACAGCGAGCCACCGGGGTCGCCGTCGACGCGAACCGCAGCGCCAAGCGACTCGATCGCACCCAGCGTGCTGCGGGTGTCGGCCGCATCCAGATAGCGCGATATCCGGCAGGCTCCGTCGCCCATCGCGGCGATCAACGCGGCCCGGTGCGAGATCGATTTGTCGGCGGGGGCGACGACCGCGCCGGTGAGCGCCGAGGCGGGGACGAAGCGACGCCTCGCCATCAGGAGCCGCCGGAGACGGCACTGACGCCGTGACCGAGATCGCTGACGATCGCGGTCGCGCGCTCCGCCTCCTCAGCGCCGGCGACCCAGATCGAGATCGCCCCCGTGCGGTGATCGGAGGCGGGGGCGAGGCTCAGGTCCTCGATGTTGACGCCGGCGCGGCCCAGGGCGAGGGCGAGCTCGGCGACCACGCCGGGGCGGTTCTCGACCGCGAGCCGCAGCTCGAACAGCCTGCCGCCCGGGTGACCGGAGTCGAGCAGCGCCTCGCGGTCCTCGGCCGCCGACGCCTGCCAGGCCGAGAGCCGGTCGGCATCGCCCTCGCGCAGCAGGCGGGAGGCCTCGCCGAGCCTCTCGATCACCGCGTCGACCTCGTCCGCGACCACGTCGGCGTTGGAGGCGAAGATGTCGCCCCAGATCGACGGGTTGGCGCCGGCGACCCGGGTCGTGTCTCGGAAGCTGCGACCCACCTCGGCGCGCCGGTCGTCGCCCGTCAGGGTCTGCGCCGCGCGGGAGGCGAGCACGTTGGCGAGCACGTGTGGCAGGTGACTGATCGTCGCCATCGCACGGTCGTGATCGACCGGATCGATCGCCCACGGCCGCGCCCCGATGTCGGCGACGAAGTTGTGAAGGCGGTCGAATACGACGCCCTCCGATGTGTCGGTCGGCGTCAGGAACCAGCGGGCGCCCTCGAACAGGTCGGCGCGGGAGTTCTCGACCCCCGCGGTCTCGGCGCCGGCGAGCGGATGGCCGCCGATGAAGCGCGCACCTCCACGAAGCCCGGCCACCGCCTCGGCCAGCCCGGCCTTCGTCGAGCCGACATCGCTGACCCCGGTGCCCTCGCCGCTGTGCTCGAGCGCCTCGGCTACGAGCGCGGGCAGCGAGTAGACCGGCGCCGCGCAGAAGGCGAGATCGGCATTTGCCACGGCCTCGGCCACGGAGTCGGCGACGACGTCGACGGCGCCGAGGTTCAGCGCCCTCTCGACGGTCTCGCGGTCGGGGTCGAAGCCGACGACCTCGGTCTCGAGCCGCCGCTTTGCCGCGAGCCCGATCGAGCCACCGATCAGCCCGACGCCGAGCACGGCCAGCTTCATCGCGGTGCAGCCGATCCGCCGTGGCTCAGACGGCGGCGGCCGTCTCCCTGCCGGCGACGGCGGAAACCGCGCCGAGCTGCTGAACGTAGCCCGCGAATTCCTCGGTGGCCAGCGCCTGCGGCCCGTCGCAGATCGCGGCATCGGGCTCGTTGTGCACCTCGACGATGATCCCGTCGGCGCCGGCCGCGACTGCGGCCATCGACATCGGCCCCACCCAGTCGCGCCGGCCGGCGGCGTGGCTCGGGTCGACCACCACCGGCAGGTGCGTCATCTCCCGCAGCGCCGGGATCGCCAGCAGATCGAGCGTGAACCGGTAGGAGCGCTCGTAGGTCCTGATCCCCCGCTCGCAGAGGATCACCCGCTCGTTGCCCTCCTTGAGCACGTACTCCGCTGACATCAGCAGCTCCTCCAGGGTCGCCGCCAGGCCTCGCTTGAGGAGCACGGCGCAGTCGCTCCGGCCGACCTCGGTCAGCAGGTTGTAGTTCTGCATGTTGCGGGCGCCGACCTGGATCACGTCGGCGACCTCAGCCACGTCCTCGACATCGCGGACGTCGAGCAGCTCGGTGACCACCGGCAGGCCGGTCTGCCGCTTCGCCTCCTGAAGGAGCCGCAGGCCCTCGCGACCGAGGCCCTGGAACGAGTACGGCGAGGTGCGGGGCTTGTAGGCGCCACCGCGCAGCATCGAGGCGCCGGCGTCGCTCACGCAGCGCGCGACCTCCAGCACCTGGTCGCGGCCCTCGACCGTGCACGGGCCGGCGATCAGGGTGAGGTGCCCGCCGCCGACCTCGACGCCGTCGACCTCGAACAGGGAGCGCTCGCCCTTGCGGAACTGCGAGGAGGCGAGCTTGTACGGCTTCAGGATCGGGACCAGATGGTCGACGCCGGCGACCCCCTCCAAGCCCAACGCCTGGACCCTGTCACGGTTGCCGATCGCCCCAATCACGGTCAGCACCTCACCGGTGGAGACGTGCGCGGAGCAGCCGGTCGAGCGGACGCGGTCGGCGACGGCTGCGATCTGCTCCTCGGTTGCCTCGGGTTTCATCACGATCATCATCTTCGTAGTTGCCTTTCAGTCCTGGGAACTCGGTCTGGCCCGACGGCGCGCCTTGCCGCTCGTGTCTACGCGGGTCGGCGGCTGGGGCGGCGTTCGGCGGGTCTCATCCAGTGCTTCGAGAGAGGCGGCTGGGGGCGGTGCCCAGGGCCGAACGCCTAGCTAAATCGGATAAACCAGGAATAGACATGGGCATGCAGCGGCGCCGCCGGAAGGGCGCGCGTGGTGCTTGGGAGCATGCCGGTCATCGCGTTCCTTTTTACCACGCCGCAGGTCCGAGCGCAAAGCTGCGCAGGCAGCGCGGCTAGAGCAGCTCGGCAAGCGCTTCTAGGAAGCGCTCGTTCTCGGAGGGGGTGCCGTAGGTAACGCGGATGTGCCCCGGGCCGCCAAGGGGCGTTCCCGCGCGAACGATGAAGCCGCGGCGCCCGAGCGACTCGACCAACGCGGCCTCGTCGCGGTCGCCGAGGTCGATCCACGAGAAGTTCGTCTGCGTCTCGGCGGTCGCCCG
>Ga0210084_1000222_pt1 | contig 10261 bp, 9 predicted proteins | sample China_Galinas_Co_3_FD_184863 | JGI IMG/M metagenome (GOLD analysis project Ga0210084, IMG submission 184863) | Wetland microbial communities from San Francisco Bay, California, USA, that impact long-term carbon sequestration -... | ecosystem: Environmental > Aquatic > Marine > Wetlands ... | reverse complement strand
TGGCGCGTCGGCGAGCTGTACGTCGAGCGCAAGGGCTCGAAGTCGATCGTCAGCAACATCTACAAGGGCGTCGTCGACAACGTCCTGCCGGGCATGGAAGCCGCGTTCGTCGACATCGGCCTCGAGCGCAACGGCTTCCTGCACGTCGACGAGATCGTCACCCCCGACGGCAAGGCCGTGCCGAAGCGCGGCCGAGGCCAGGGGCGCCGCATCGATGAGTTGATCAAGCGGGGGCAGGAGATCCTCGTACAGGTGGTCAAGGACCCACTGAAGACGAAGGGCGCGCGTCTGACGATGCAGCTCTCGATCGCGGGTCGCTATCTCGTCTACATGCCGCAGGGCGGCGGCATCGGCGTCTCCCGCCGGATGTCGGACAACGAGCGCGCGAAGATGCGCAAGGCGCTCGACAAGCTCTACGACCCGAAGAAGGACAAGGGCGGCTACATCGTCCGCACCGCGGCGCAGGGTGCGACCAAGGAGGACTTCGCCCGCGAGATCAAGTACCTGCACAAGCTCCACGATGTGCTCGAGCGCCGCGGCGAGCAGGCGGAAGCCCCCTCGTTGGTGTTCCAGGAGGCGGACCTATCGATCCGCGTTCTGCGCGACGTGCTCGGCTCCGAGTTCGACGGAGCCGAGATCGATGACCCGCAGCAGCACGACCGGGTCACCAAGTTCTTCCAGCGCACGGCGCCGGAGCTGGTCGACTCGGTCGAGCTGCATCAGCGCAGGGAGCACGTCTTCGAGCGTTACGGGGCCGAGGAGGCGTTCCGCTCGACGCTCTCGCGTCGCGTCGATCTGCCCTCAGGCGGCTATCTGATCGTCGACTACGCGGAGGCGCTGACAGTGATCGACGTCAACACCGGGTCGTTCACCGGCAAGGGCAAGGGGCGCCTCGAGGACACGATCACCAAGGTCAATGTCGAGGCGGCCGACGAGGTCGTGCGCCAGCTGCGGCTGCGCGACATCGGCGGGATCATCGTCATCGACTTCATCGACATGGCGAGGGCGAAGAACCGCGACCAGGTCCTGAAGACCCTGCGCAAGGCGCTCGACGAGGACCGCACCAAGTCCTACGTGGTCGAGGTCTCGCCGCTCGGCCTGGTCGAGATGACCCGCCAGAACGTGACCGAGGGTGTGCGCGAGATCCTCACGACCAAGTGCCCAACCTGCGATGGAGAGGGCGTGGTCGAGTCGGCGGAGACCGTCTCGATCGAGATCCAGCGGCGGCTCCGCGACCTCGTGACCACCGATCCCGAGCCCGAGGCGCACCTGATCCGGGTCAACCCCAAGGTTGCCCAGGAGCTGCTCAAGGCCGACAGCGGCCTGCACGAGCTGGAGGAGGAGACAGGGCGCCACTTCCTCTTCGAGGGCGGTGAGGCGCTCCCGATCGCGACCTTCGAGGTTGCCGAGTCCGGGAGTCGCGAGGCGATCGAGCGCCGAGCGCTGCCGTTCGCACCCGGCGACGAGGTGCTGGTCACGATCGAAGAGCCGCACATGTTCAACCCCGGCGACGCGGTCGCCCGGCTTGACACGTTCGTGATCACGGTCACCGGGGCGGCGCCGCTGGTCGGCCAGCGCAAGCTGATTCGGATCGAGCAGATCGAGCGCTCGGCCGCGGTCGCGACGCTGGTCGATGGGCCCCCGCCCGAGGGAGCCGGTCAATCGAACGACGACGGTCTAGAATCCGGCTCCCGACGGCGCCGAGGCCGCAGGGGCGGTAGGAGTCGTTCTGCCGCTGGAAGCAGTTCGACGACCGGTGACGAGGCCTGAGAGGGCCCGCCCGGCCCGTGAGACCACTAGTGCTGAGCAGATAGATGAGTACCTACGCGATCATCGAGACCGGCGGCAAGCAGTACCGCGTCGAGGAGGGCCAGTCCCTGCTCGTCGACCGCCTTCCCGACGACGAGGGCGCCAAGGTCGCGCTCCGCGCGCTGATGCTGCGCACCGACGACGCGGTACTGCTCGAGTCGGGCGACCTCGACAAGGTCAAGGTCGAGGCGAAGGTCGCCGGCCACGAGCGCGGTGAGAAGGTCAGGGTCTTCAAGTACAAGGCGAAGAAGGGCTACCGGCGCAGGCAGGGTCACCGCTCGGAGCTGACCCGGCTCGAGGTGACCGAGGTCAAGCTCCTGACGCGCAAGCCGGCGGCGAAGAAGGCCGAGGCGGCCGAGAAGCCCGAGGCGAAGCCGGCGGCGGCGAAGAAGCCCGCGGCCAAGAAGCCGGCCGCAAAGGCCACCGAAGCGAAGCCGGCCACGAAGAAGCCCGCGGCCAAGAAGCCGGCGGCGAAGAAGCCGGCCGCGAAGAAGCCCGCGGCCAAGACCCCGGCCGCGAAGACCCCGGCCGCGAAGAAGCCGGCCGCCAAGAAGCCCGCGGCGAAGGAGCCGGCGGCGAAGAAGACCGACACCGAGAAGGAGGGCTAGAGGCCTATGGCTCACAAGAAGGGACTTGGATCAAGCCGCAACGGACGTGACTCGAACCCGAAGTTCCTCGGGGTCAAGGTCTTCTCCGGACAGCGGGTGAGCGGCGGCGAGATCATCGTTCGCCAGCGGGGAACCCGCTTCCACCCCGGGGACGGCACTGGCATCGGCCGCGACCACACGATCTTCGCCAAGCGGGCCGGCACGGTCGAGTTCGCAACCGGCCGCAGGGGCCGCGTCGTCTCCGTCGCCGAGGCCGAGTAGCGCGTTACGCCCCCGGCTGATCGACGCGGGCGTCAATCGTGACCCCGCGTCACCCATCCGTGCGCCGATCGACCCGATGATCGCCGCATGGCCGACGAGCGCATCATTGACCACGTTCATCGGGCACTTCGACCGGCTCGGCCCCGGGCCTGCTCTTGGCGGTCGTCTCGGTCGCCTGGGAGCGGCGGCCGTTGCTGCCGTCGCCGGTCGCGCTGCTGAGCCGGCGGGCCGGGCCTCAGCTACGGCCTCGCGCTCGGGCTCTACCTCGTGATGGTCTTCGCCCTGCCGCCGACGCCGTTTCCGCTGACGCCCAACACCGGCGACTACATGGCGATGCACCTCGGCCATGCGGCGATGGCGACGCTGATCATGATCCCGGTCGTGTTCGGCAACCCAACCTCGGCTACTCGCGCCGGCTCCTCGGGCACCCGGCCGTCGTCTGGCTCGGGCTCGTCTCATACGGGGTGTATCTCTGGCACTTCGCAATCGCCTATGCGGCCGGCGTCGGCGGTGCCGACGAGTCGTTCTCGCCAGTCCTGGCGATCACGCTCGGGCTGGCGATCCCGCTGGGAGCGCTGAGCTGGTACCTGGTCGAGCGGCCGATGATGCGCTTCAAGTACCGGCTCCGGCGGCCGCAGCGCGAGCCGGCTTGAGCGCGGCGCGCCTGCGATGCTGAGGCGGTGTTCCAGGATCGGGCGAAGATCTACGTCGAGGGCGGCGCCGGCGGCAACGGCGCGGTCAGCTTCCGCCGCGAGGCACACGTCCCCCGTGGCGGGCCCGACGGCGGCGACGGTGGACGCGGCGGCGACGTCGTCGTGGTCGCCGATCGCTCGAAGCGCGACCTTGCGGCCCAGAGGGTCAGTCGCCACTACCGGGCCGACCGCGGCGGACACGGGCGGGGCAAGAACAAGCACGGGCCGCGCGGCGGCGACCTGACGATCCTCGTCCCCCCGGGGACGACGATCGAGGGCCTCGACGGCGAGCGCTTCGACCTCGTCGAGGAGGGGCAGCGGGCGATCGTCGCCGCCGGTGGGCTCGGCGGCCACGGGAACAAGCGCTTCGCGACCGCGACCCAGCAGGCCCCACGCTTTGCCGAGAAGGGCCTGCCGGGCAACTCGGGCTGGATCGAGCTCCACCTGAGACTGCTCGCCGACGCGGGCCTCGTCGGCCTGCCGAACGCGGGCAAGTCGTCGCTGCTGGCGACCCTGACGCGGGCGGCGCCAAAGGTGGCGGAGTACCCGTTCACGACGATCGAGCCGGTGCTCGGGACGATCGACGACGGTCAGCGCCAGCTCGTGCTCGCCGACATCCCCGGCCTGATCGAGGGCGCGGCCGATGGGGCCGGCCTCGGGCACGAGTTCCTCGCCCACATCGAGCGCTGCCGGCTGCTGGTCCACCTGATCGAGGTCGGGCCGGGCGCCGACCCCGAGCGCGCCTACGACACCGTCCGTGCGGAGCTCGCCGCCCGCGGGCGGGGGCTCGAGCACCTCGGGGAGGTGATCGCGCTATCGAAATGCGACCTGATCCCACCGGAGGAGCGCGAGCCGTTGGTCGCCGAGTGGCGCCGCCGCCGGCCGGAGGCGATCGACGTCCTCGCCGTCTCCTCGGCGGCGCGGATCGGGCTCGACCTGCTGGTCTCGGTGATCTTCGAGACGGCGGCGACGCCGCCCGAGGACGCCGAGCCCAGGGGCGATGACGACGGCTTTCGATCCGAGCACCGCGTCTACCGGCCGCCGGCCACGAGCGGCTACGAGGTCCGCAGCCCCGAGGCCGGGGTCTTCGAGGTGCACGGCCGCGGAGTCGAGATGCTGATCGACCGCCATGACCTCTCGAACCCGGAGGCGGTCGCCTACCTCGAGCGCCGGCTGGCCGAGATCGGAGTGGTCAAGGCCCTCGAGAAGGCGGGCTTCGAGGACGGCGACGAGGTCCGGATCGGCGATCAGGCCTTCGAGTTCCACCCCGGCGCCTGATCGTGACGAACGAGCCCGGGTGCGCCCGAAGAGCGCCCGTGGCGCCGCGAATCGGGCATCTACACTGCGCCGACTATGACCCTGGTCGTAAAGCTCGGCTCCTCGATCGTCGCCGATGACGAGGGCACCCTGCGGGGCGAGGTCCTGGACCGGGTCTGCGCCCAGGTGGGCGAGCTGCATGCGGGCGGCGAGGAGGTCGTGATGGTGACCTCGGGGGCGATCGCCCGCGGCATCAGGATCATGGGGCTCGACGGCCGGCCGGCCGCCATCGATGCCCTCCAGGCGGCCTCCGCGATCGGGCAGGGCTCGCTGTTCCGCGCCTACGAGGAGCGGCTGGCTGGGGAGGGCGTGCGCAGCGCGCAGGTGCTGCTCACCGCCTTCGACATGTCGGAGCGGATCCACTACCTGAACGCCCGCCAGACCCTGCAACGGCTGCTGGCCTGGCACGTCGTCCCGGTGATCAACGAGAACGACACGACGGCGACCGACGAGATCACCTTCGGCGACAACGACTTCCTCTCGGCGCAGGTGGCGATCATGATCGAGGCGCGCGGCCTGATCCTGTTGACGAACACCGAGGGCCTGTTCAGCTCCGACCCGGCATCGGACCCCGAGGCCCGCCTGATCGGGGAGGTCAGCGACTTCTCCGAGCTCGAGGACCTGGCGATCGGCATGCACACCTCGAAGTTCGGCTCCGGGGGGATGCGGAGCAAGGTCGTTGCCGCCGAGATGGCGAGCGGTGCCGGCATCCCGGTCACGATCTGTGACGGGACCGAGTCCGGGACCCTGCGCAGGGTGGCAGCGGGCGAGCGAATCGGGACGCGGTTCGTTCCCCACGAGCACCGGGCGCCGAGCTTCAAGCTCTGGCTGCGGCACGCGGCCCCGGCCCGCGGCCGGATCGAGGTGGATGCCGGCGCGGCCCGGATGCTCCGCGACGGCGGCGCCTCGCTGCTGCCGGTCGGCGTGCTCTCGGTCGCCGGCGAGTTCGGCGCCGGGGACCCTGTCGAGGTCGTGCACGGCGGCGAGGTCGTCGGCAAGGGCGTCGCCGAGCACTCCGCCGCCGTGATCGAGCGCCTCGTCGGCCTGCGCAGCGGCGAGGTCACCGAACTGATCGGCCCCGGGGCGGAGGAGGCGGTCCATCGCGACCGTTTCGTGCTGCTCTGAGCGCAATCACGCCCCAACGCCGGCAGGGGCTGCCGCTACCCTTCGGGAATGGCCGTAGCGACTGAACCGATCGCCGAGATCTGCCGGCGCGCGCGCGGGGCGGCCCTGCAGCTCGCCGGGGTCTCGACCGAGCTCAAGGACGACGCGCTGCGGCGCGCCGCAGCGTTACTACGCGCGCGCGTCGACGCGATTCTCGACGCGAACGCCGGCGACGTCGCGGCCGGCCTCGAGGCCGGCCTCGATCCCGCCCTGATCGATCGGCTCAGCCTCGACCGCGAGCGCGTCGAGGCGATGGCCGTTGGGCTCGAGGCGGTGATCGCACTCCCCGATCCCGTCGGCGAGACGATCGAGCGCAAGACCCTTGAGAGCGGCGTCGAGCTCGAGCAGGTGCGGGTTCCGATCGGCGTCGTGGCGATCGTCTACGAGGCGCGGCCGAACGTCACGATCGACGCGGCGGCGCTCTGCCTGAAGAGCGGCAACGCGGCCGTGCTTCGTGGCTCGAGCTCTGCCGCGGCCTCGAACGCGGTGCTCGCCGGGATCTTCGCCGAGGCGATCGCAGCGGCCGGGCTTCCCGCCGGCTCGGTCGAGCTGATCGCCGGCGGCGGCCGGGCCGAGCTCGCTGAACTGGCCCGCCAGGAGGGGCTGGTCGACCTGATCATCCCGCGTGGCGGCGAGGGCCTCAAGGCGGCCCTCAGGGAGGTCGCCGAGGTGCCGGTCCTGTACGCGGCCGGGGGCAACTGCCACGTCTACGTGCACGATGACGCGAACCTCGAGATGGCGCGCCGGATCGCGGTCAACGCGAAGGTCCAGCGGCCCGGGGTCTGCAACTCGGCCGAGACGCTGCTCGTGCACGCGGGAGTCGCTGCCGAGTTCCTTCCGGCGGCGCTCGAGGAGCTCAGCTCTGCCGGCGTCGAGATCGTCGGCGACGAGCGGGTTCGCGAGCTTGCCGGCGGAGTCGGGATCGGCCCGGCGACGGAGCGCGACTGGGAGACCGAGTACCACGCGATGAAGATCGCGGTTCGGGTCGTCGACTCGCTCGAGGAGGCGATCGATCACATCAACCGCTACGGGACCGCCCACTCGGAGGCGATCGTGACCGGGTCGGAGGAAGCGGGCCGCGCGTTCACCGGTGGCGTCGATGCCGCCTGCGTCTACGTCAACGCCTCGATCCGCTTCACCGACGGCTTTGTCTTCGGGATGGGGGCCGAGATCGGCAACAGCACGCAGAAGCTGCACGCCCGTGGGCCGATCGGCCTGCGCGAACTGACCTCGACGAAGTACATCCTGGTCGGCACCGGCCAGATCCGCGAGTAGGTGCCGAGGTGAGCCGCTCGGTCGGCGTGCTCGGTGGTGCCTTCAACCCGCCGCACGTGGGGCACCTCGTCCTCGCCCAGGAGGCGATCTGGGCCCTGGGGCTGGATCAGCTGATCCTCGTGCCGACCGGCGAGGCGCCGCACAAGCGGATCGAGCCCGAGCCGGGACCGCGGCTGCGCCTCGAGATGGCGGACGCCGCGGTGGCCGACTTCGATGGTGTCCGGGTCTCGGACCTCGAGGTCGGCCGCGACGGCCCGTCCTATGCCTACCGTACGCTCGAGTTGCTCGCCGATGAGCTTCCAGGGAGTCAGCTGACCTTCGTGATGGGCGCCGATGTTGCGGCGGGACTCGATCGCTGGCGGCGCCCGGAGCGCGTGCTCGAGCTCGCCCGGGTCGCGGTCGCCGGCCGCCCCGGCGTCGATCGCTCGCGGATCGATCGGGTGCTCGGCGAGTTCGGCGCCGAGCGTGCGGCCAAGTGGCTTGCGATGCCGGAGATCGGCGTCTCCTCGACGATCGTCCGCGAGCGGGTCGCCGCGGGCAGGCCGATTCGCTGGCTGGTGCCGGACGCGGTCGCCGATCTGATCGCCAGCGGCGGCCTCTACCGCGAGAGCGTGGCGGCGTGAGCGCCCGCGAGCTGGCCCGTCGGATCGCCGCGATCGCCGACGAGAAGCAGGCCGAGGAGATCGTCGCCCTCGACGTCGCGGAGCTGGTCGGCTACACGGACGTGATGCTGATCTGCACGGCGCGCAACGAACGCCTCGCGAAGGCGATCCACGACGAGGTCTATCAGCGCCTCAAGCATGAGGACGGGTTGCTGCCGACCCGCAGCGAGGGGATCGGGGAGAACCGCTGGATCCTGCTCGACTACCTAGACTGCGTGCTCCACATCTTCGTCCCCGAGACCCGCGAGCGCTACCGGCTCGAGCAGCTCTGGGGCGAGGCGCCGGAGATCGATCTCGGGCTCGGCGCCGGAGCCCCCGATGCCGTCCGGCGCCCGGCCTAGCCTCACGGCATCGAGCGTGGCTTGAAAAGAGCGCTGTTCGGCTATCGCCGGGCCGACGTCGAGCGGGTCCTCGCAGAGGCGGAGCTCGCCGCGGGCCGGGCGGCCGAGCTGGCGCGGACCTATGAGCTCCGGTCGGGGCAGCTCGAGGCGGCGCTCGAGCAGACCCGCGTCGGCTGCGCCGAGCGCGATCGGCGCATCGCCTGGCTCGAGGCGGAGCTCGACCTCTCGCGCTCCTACGCTGCCAGCGAACTCCGCGGCCTCGCCGCGCTCGGCGCCGAGCTCGAGGACCTCCGCCTCGGCGCCCGCGGGCAGGCGACCAGGATCAGGCTCCAGGCGCTGCGCGAAGCGGCCGAGGTGAGCGGCCGGGTGCGGACGATCGTCGGCGCCCCCGAGGGTGCGGCCGAGTCGCTGCTGAGAGCGCTCGAGCGCTCGATCGATCGGCTTGGCTCGGTCTGGGAGGGTGCGGAGGCCGAGGACGGCGTCGATTCACCGCAGCCCGCGGCCGGGCCGGTCGTGCCACCCGATCCGGAGCTGGCCGAGCTCGAGGCCGCGCTCGAGCGCCACGGCGGGTCGGCCGTCGTTGAGCCGCCTGAGGATGAGCGGATCCTCGTCGACATCGGCCCCTTCAGCGACTTCTCCCAGCTGGTCAGCTTCGAGGATGCCGCCAACGCGATCGACGCGACCAGCGAGATCTCGATCCGGCGCTTCTCCGGCGGCAGGGCCAGCATCGATGTGTCGCTGCGCGAGCCGATCGACCTGCTCGGCGAGCTGAAGTCGCGCTGCGAGCTCGACTTCGAGGTCCGCAGCAGCGGTGCCGGCGAGCTGATCCTCGACCTCGCCGCCTAGGCTCGCTCGTCGGCGCGCCCGCAGACCCGCCGCGGCCGTGGCGCGCACCGCCGACGGACGGTCGGCGCGCTGGACTACACTTCGCCTCCGATTACGAGTTCCCCGGGGCTGTAGCTCAGCTGGGAGAGCGTGCGGCTGGCAGCCGCAAGGTCGTGGGTTCGAGTCCCATCAGCTCCATTTGCCCCGATCGCCACCCCGGTCTGATCGTCGGGGACCGGCGATCTAGACTCCGCGGCTCGTGAGCGTCCAGGAGCAGCGATACGAGCCCTTGCCGATCGAGGCGAAGTGGCAGGAGATCTGGGAGCGGGAGCGCACCTGGGTGGTCCCGAACCCCGGCGAAGAGCGCTTCGACGCCGCCAAGCAGAAGGCCTACGTGCTCGAGATGCTGCCCTACCCGTCCGGCGAGCCCCACGTCGGCCATCTCAAGGTCTACTCGGTCGGCGACGCGATCGCCCACTTCCGCCGCCGCAACGGCTTCGACGTGATCCACCCGATGGGCTATGACGCCTTCGGGCTCCCGGCCGAGAACCACGCGATCCGGACCGGCGAGCACCCGAGGGTCTCGACCGAGCGTTCGATCGAGGAGTTCCGCGAGCAGTTCAAGCAGTGGGGCATCTCGATCGACTGGACGCGTGAGGTTGCCACCGACTGGCCCTCCTACTACCGATGGACCCAGTGGATCTTCCTGAGGCTGTTCGAGCAGGGCCTCGCCTATCGCGACGAGGCGGCCGTCCAGTGGTGCCCGAACGACGCGACAGTGCTCGCCAACGAGCAGGTCGTCGACGGTCGATGCGAGCGTTGCGGAACGCTGGTCGAGCCGCGCCGTCTCGAGCAGTGGTTCTTCAAGATCACCGACTACGCCGACCGGCTGCTAGAGGACTTCGACCTGCTCGAGTCGTGGCCGGAGAACGTGGTCACGATGCAGCGCAACTGGATCGGGCGGTCCGAGGGCGCCGAGACCGTCTTCCGCTGCGAGGAGCTCGAGCTCGACTTCACCGTGTTCACGACGCGCCCCGACACGCTGTTCGGCGCCACCTTCTTCGTCCTCGCCCCCGAGCACCCGGAGATCGAGCGGCTGATCGAAGGGACTCCCGAGGCCGACGAGGTGCGCGACTACGTCGCGCAGACGATGCGCGCCTCGGCCGAGGACCGCGGCGCCGAGGACCGCGAGAAGACCGGCGTGCGGATCGGGCGCACCGTCACCAACCCGGTCAACGGCGAGCGGATCCCCGTGTTCGTCGCCGACTACGTGCTGATGGAGTACGGCACCGGCGCGATCATGGCGG
>Ga0210084_1000221_pt1 | contig 10267 bp, 8 predicted proteins | sample China_Galinas_Co_3_FD_184863 | JGI IMG/M metagenome (GOLD analysis project Ga0210084, IMG submission 184863) | Wetland microbial communities from San Francisco Bay, California, USA, that impact long-term carbon sequestration -... | ecosystem: Environmental > Aquatic > Marine > Wetlands ... | reverse complement strand
TGCAGCCCAGTTTGTTCCCACCCGCTGCGCTGTGTTTGTTTCCACCGACATAATGGTACTCGAATATAGTGCCGGTGCTGGCTCCGGTCACATACACACCGGCTTTGTGGCACAGGGTACAGAAGGATTGTATGTTTAAGCCTTCAGCCGGAAGATTTGCCGGGTCCGTTGTTGCTTCCATGGTATCAAAATCAATGGCAACTCGCAGCATTCGTTGTTTGGTGCTGCCGTGGCCGCTGGTCTCGTGGCAGTCGAAACAAGAGATCGCATCATGGCTGGAATCCTGGTTCCAGGGCGGTTCCATGGTGATAATATCCCCATTGGTGGGACCGGGTATACAGTAGGGGTTGTTCCCGGCCGCATCTACGGCATGGTGGTAATCATTGCCGGAATCGATTTGGCTCAGCACATTGGGGACATCCCGGTGGGCTGAAGAAAAAGGCTGCAGCGCATTGCCGCTGAAATTGGCAGCGGTGGCGCCGTCAGCATCATGACATTTCAGGCAATGGTTATCCTGGACATCGATGACCCATGTTTCCAGGGTGTCGCTGGCGGTATTCCTGCTGAAAGCGACAAAAGGCGTTAAGCGTCCCCCGGTGTCCGGGTTCAAGAGGTCCACATAGCCGTCCATGTGGTCTCCCTGGGATTCATAGTGACAGACGCCACAATCGTCATCGGTTACCGCACCGCCCAGCACATGATGGCTGGTTAGAGTAAATTCACCGACTACTGCCCGCCGGCTGCCTTTTACACTGCCGTGGCACACGGTGCAGCCGCCGCCCGAAGCATGAAATTTTTCGTCATGGGGGTGGCAGGCGATACAGGTGGAGCCCTGGTAATGGGAATGATTGCCACTACCGTTATTGCGATGGTTGGAGGCTTGTGTATGACAGGTTTCACACACACCGTCATAATACCCGTTACCATCCTCATCGTTGTCTGCAAAAGAATGCATTGTTGGTTGTGAAACATCGGAGCCACGACTTTCAAATACCACGTAACGGTTCCCGCTGTTGGGGGTAGAAATCATGGCATATCCCGTGCCGTCTAATTTCTTACCTACCTGGGCCAGGTTGGTGCCGCCAAACTGGTTTCCCATATTGTCGTGGGGATTGTGACAGTCTGTACAGGTCATATAAAAAGGTGTATGAGAACTACCATTTTTGTTGGTATGCACCTCTGCCTTTTTGGTGGCTGTCCCGGCCGGTCCATGGCAGGATAGACAAAGCACCTCAACCACGGCGGCATCGGTTAACGATTGACCCGGTGCACCGTGTAGGCTGTGACAGATGGAACAGGTGCCATGATCGGGATTCAACGCATCAGTGCTTACTGGCCAATATATAATTACCGCAAGACTTCCTATAATTAATACAATACCAAAACCCAGTAATAAAAAAAATTGTCGTTTCATTATAACACCCCTCCCTTCTCAAATATTTCGATGGTGATTAATGAGATGAAAATAATGATAAAAAGCGCCTTTTTTCTCATAAGAAATTCTCCGTTTAAAAAATGAAGACAACAGCTATCGGTACTACATTGTAAGGCTTTTATGTGAGGCTGTCAATCCCCCAAAAGTTGTATTTTTGAAAAAATTTTCACGGGAAATAATGGCACTAAAGAACTAGTGTTTCAGGGATGGTTGTATGTTGGGTGCCAATATCCTGGCTTATAATTCAAATTATATATAAAAAATTATTAAATGAAATCGTCATTATTACCCTATTTTAGCGGTGGAAATGATTGTCGTGGTTATGACAGTTGGTACAGGTCCGGCCAAGTTGATGATTATGATTTCCACCACTATTGTTATGGTGGAACCTGGTCAGGGTATGACACACTTCGCATGAACCGTCGTAAGTGCCGTTACCGTCCTGGTCAGCATCGGCAAAAGAGTGCAGGGAAGGGTCCCCGACACTTGTTCCCCGGCTTTCGAAGACTACTTCGCGAATACCGCTGTTAGGCGTTGAAATCCTGGCATAAGTGGCCCCGGTTATTTTTCTTCCCACCGATTTCAGGTTTATGCCGGTAAAACAGTTCAGCATGTTGTCATGAGTGTTATGGCAATCTATGCAGGTCATCCGAAAAGAAGGATATGAACTGCCGGAAGTGTTGGTGTGCACCTCTACGGTGGCAGCGGACCCGCCCGGTCCGTGACAGGAAAGGCAAAGCACCTCCACTACGGCATCGTTTGACAACGCTTGACCCGGTGCACTGTGCACACTATGACAAATGGAACAGTCGCCGTGCCACGGATTCAACGCACCTGTGCTTTCAGGCCGGTAAACATTGACTGCTATAATTGCTATAAAAAAGACGAATCCAAAACTCAATGATAAAAGTATTCGCCTGTTCATCATAACGCCCCTCCATTTTTAAATAGCTCGACCCGGGCGGCCCGGTTGTGGGTGACATAAATATCGTTTGTCCCGGGATCGATCACAATATCCAGGGGCAACCGCAGTTGTCCCGGGTCTGTTCCGTATCCTGCCATGGTTTTAAGTGTATTACCGTTGTACCGGTCAAATACCATGATTTCCCCGGAATAACAATCCACCATAAACACGTGCCCTGATTCATCTACAGCCAGTCCTTGCGGCCGGGAAAATCGCGTGCCAAACATTCCTTGTTTCCCGGGAATGGTGTCCAACAGGTTGCCATTGTAATCGAAAATCTGTATTCGCGGGTAAATGTATTTTGTTTTGTCCCCATAATCGCTGACAAAAACTTCCTTCGCGGCAGGGTTTACTGCAATACCTGTGGGATTGGTCAAAATTTCATTTTCGGGGTCTGAGCCGGGGAAGGTGCGAATAAATTTGCCCTTCAGGGTGAATAGGTTGACCTTCTTTTGGGCGGCGTCCACAACAAAAACACAACCTTGTTTTGCGTCTACAGCAATATCCGTGGGTTTTTTGATTTCCCCGTTTAATTGGTACAGTTTTTTTCCACCCCTGGAATAAACTTCGACACACTTTTTCGAGGCATTCCCTACATAAATATGCCCCCTGGCATAAGCGATACCCAACGGTCTTCCTTCTATTGGGAACAAAGGCGTGGTTTTAAGACTTTTATGGTTCACCATTACAATCATTCCAGGCTGATAATCGGAAACCAACAGGTCCCCTCCCGGGGTCATGGTTAGCCGGACAGGAGAACGCAGTTGGTGAACTCCGGGTTTCTTATTCTTAGAAACATTTCCAGCCAAAATTGTTGATGGGCAACAGAAAACAACGATAACAAAAAAGATGAAGGGAATAAATAACGCTTTCTTCTTCATTGACTAACCTCCTTTTTTTGAAACAAAACTAAAGATAGAGAACTAACAAAAAACCTCACTATAATTATGTTCAAAATACGCTGTTTTGTCAACCAAACTGTTGATTTTTATAACGATTAAAGATCTTTTTTTCGTGCGGTTTCTGAGATTGGATGTCATAAACAAAAAAACCGGAACCGGATAGTTCCCCATTTTATTATTATTCTTTTTTTCAAAATTATGGTATAATAAATCAATGAAAAAAGAACATCGATTGGTTATGATGATTAAGGATAATAACAATGAAGAGAAAATTGATTTTGATTTTAGTTATTTTTTTAAGTTCGGTTTTTATTTCCGCACAAAATGTGATACTGTCTGTTAGCGGCGGCCGCATCGCTATTGCGGATACCCAGGATAAAGCCCTGTATGGGGGAACAAAGTATTTCCCTGAAGGTAAACTGGCCTTGCGCCTCAAAGGAAATTTTTATTTGTGGGGCAGTTTAGGTTTTCTTTCCACCCGGTATGGTTGGGAAGAATGGAGTAATAAAGGCGTGGTTGCCGCAGACACACAAGGCAAAAACGTCCTGGATAAACTCATTATTTCAGGAGGATTGGGCTACTATATAGGATTCCTGAGAAAAAATGACATATCGGTAAAATTAGAAGTGGGTGTCTGCCGGATAACCAATTCCATTGAGTTAAGTAAAAGCAGGATCCTGACGAATGAAACCGTAAGTACTGAAGAACAAAAAGAGGCGGGAATGGGTATAAGAGGGAACCTGGGTATTACCTATGGCATATATAAAAATATCTTTGCAGAAGTTACCGGTGGATATTTGTTGGCTTCGGATAAAGTGGATAATACAAGAGTAAAGCTGGGTGGATTTCAGTTGACCATGGGATTGGGTATCGCATTTTGAAAACGGAGGAATTTAAAATGAAGAAATTTTTTACTACTGCTTTTGTTTTTGCAATTTTAATAGGCTTGCTAATAAATACCAACTGTAAAAAATCAGCAGAGGTCGTTGAATTTTTATTGACTGTCAATCTTTATGATGGAGTTACCGGGACCCCTGAAACCGGGACGTACACTTACACAGATATCGAAGAGGTGGAGTACAGTTACAGTCTCCTGGAGGGCTACACCCGTCTGACTGTCCTTTTAGACGGAGAAGAAGTAGAAACTTCCGGTACTGTTACCATGGATGGCGACCATTACATCGTAGTCACTGCCGGTCAGGGTACCGGCGAGTATCGATTAAATGTCGCTGTTTCCACCGGAGCTGCCGGCACCCCTGAAGAAGGCACCTATTATTACGACGCGGGAGAACAGATCGATTACGACTACAGCCTTGAAGACGGTTATACTAATTTGAGAGTTAGTTTTGACGGAGTAGATATCGGAAGTACCGGGACGATAACTGTTTCCCAGGACCATACTCTCTATGTTTATACGGAAAAAGAGTATCTTATCCAGGGTTCGTGGAGGTTATCGGAAGAATATGAAGATGGCAGTGCATTTAATGTTACAGTAACGTTTACCGGCGATATAGAGAGCGGCACCGTTGTTGATAGTGACGGCGGCGTAGGGACCTATACGGTTTCCGGTGGTTCTGTTTATTTCATCATTGAATACCCTGATGTTATCTATGAATATACCGGCGACTTTTTTGATGAAGAAAATATGGGCGGAAACTCAAAACGATTTTATGTTAATGACAATACTTTCAATAGTGGGACCTGGGCAGCAGTAAAAGATACCAATTAAGGGGTCTATTCACGGTCCACCGGGTGCAGTTTCCTCAGTGCCCGATACTCTTCTAATTGTTGGCTGTCCAGGATTGGTTCTATTTTATTATCCACAAAGTTTCGTCTTGTCCAGGCGGCTTGAATGAGTGCCGGGGCATCTGTTTTATAGGTTTGCCGGTCGACTGCCTTTTGCAATTGAACCTCTTGAAAAATTTCCCGGGCCTTTGTGGTTTGTTCTTCACTCAAGTTAAGACGCAGTGTGAGTTTTTCAAGCTGTTTTTCCATTTCGGTACTTTGTGCAGTCGCCAATTGGCTAAACAAGAGCATAAAAAATATTGCCACAAAGGCACGAAGACACAAAGAAACACGAGTGAAAATAATCAAAAGCTTTTGCGGGGGGTCCAGGGGGGCGGGGGGCTGGCAGCCCCGACCTATTAAAGGTGGTTTTTGAATGTTGTTTTTTTCACCAATGACGAATGACCAATGACAAATGACAGTTCTTTTCAGTATTTCGAAAAGAGTCCCCCCTGGCCGCCGGAGGCAAGGTAATTTGTTTATTCATGTTATCTCCTATTTTTCATCATTTGTTTCATTTTTGTTTTTATTTCTTGTTTTCTTTTAATTAGACAAACCAACCGCCACTTTTATTCCGCTGTCACCTGTACCTTGAGCATGATTTTTCTTTAAAAGCCTGCAACTAAAGTTGTACATGGTTGTACATGATGAAGAAAATGGAATGAGTCAACCCGGGACCCGGGGACCAGGAAGAAAAAAATCCTGAAAAAATTTTTGTCAATGGTTTTCCGGCGTCAAGGGCCCCGGGTTGCCAAGGGCAGTAAAGAAGGCTTACATACACGATTTCGGGGAGGTATTACTCCATTGGTTGTACATTTAGGTGGATATTTTTTAAAAAAAATGTACAACTAAAGTTGTAAAAAAAAAAAGAAGTTGTATTTTTCCTAAAATTATGTTATAATATATACTAGAGATCCAACCAAGATACATCGATTTAAAATCAAAGGTGATGCGTCAGTGATTTATAGATTGAAAAGTAAAGACAGTGACTTTTTTAAGAGACGCAGTTAAGTTATATTGCCCTTCACAACGTACGTGGATGCCTGAAAATAATTCAATATGACCTGGATAGAGTGCAAATATGATACCTGTTATCTGTAATACCGGGTATCGCATTTAATGGTCACGACAAGAGGTGCAATAATGAAAGAAGAGACAAAGCCTAAAATTTTAGTTGTAGATGACGATAAACGAGTATTAAAAAGCCTGAGGATGTGGTTCTCCAATGAGGGATTCCACCCCCTTTTGGCCATCAACGGGAATGAAGCGGTAAAAGTGGTGATCGATCACAGCGTTGATGTGGCAATAGTGGACTTCAGGATCGGCAGAGAAGATGGGGTCACGGTTGCCAAACAACTTAAAGATGTGGATAATGATCTAAAAATAATCATCCTGACTGGATTTCCTTCCTATGAAACCGCTGTGCAAGCCATGAAAATCGGTGTTTTTGATTACCTGTCAAAGGGTACGTCCAATAAGAAGCTCCTGAATACCATAAAAAAAGCCATGTTGGAGAGGCAAAGCGAAAGAACAAAAAAATATCAAGACACTTCAGAAGACCAGCGAGCAAAACTGGTCCTATTTTGTAACCATTCCCTCATCAAAGAACGAGTAGAGAATTTTTTGAAAGACAGCCAGGATTTTAAATTGGTCATGTCCTTCCCCTCGTTGGACAACTTCAGGGTGAAGAACCTCTCGCAAGAGATTCATATTGCCCTTTTATGCGCTAACTGTAATTTGAAGAGCTTTAAAGATGCCTATTCGGCTTTACCTGAACTTTACCGGGCGTTGCCAGGAATAAAAACTCTTTTTATTAATGAAAATTTCTCAGACCGGGAAAAAGTGGAATTATTAAAACTGGGCATACGGGGATTCCTTCCCCAGGATTCCAGCTGCGATATCCTGGGAAAAGCACTGCTCCATGTCACAAAAGGTGAACTCTGGATCAGTCGGCATGTTAGCTATTTATCCCTTAAAGACATTGTTCATAATGAGCCCAAACTACCCCTCAAAAAAAACAAAACCTACGGTTTAACAGTAAGAGAAATCGAAATCCTGGAAAAAATTACACAAGGACTTAAAAACAAGCACATTGCTCATCAACTGGAAATCAGTGAAAAAACAGTAAAAACTCATGTCAACCGAATTTTAAAGAAACTGGGGGTTGATAACCGGATAAAAGCAGTTCTTGTAGCAATGGAAAGAAAGGTTATTTGATACACGATTTTCTACCTGGTTATTGCTCGTAATAAATTTAGGCATATTTTTTTTGAATTACAGTTGTATTTAAGCTCAATTTATTTTATACTTCTACTTTATTATGAAGATGACATTAAAAAAGAAAATGGTGCTGTTCTTAATTGTTACAGGGGGTATTCTTATCTTGCTTTTTTATACGGCGTTTCATGTAACCATACGCCCATCGTTAGAGCATCAAAAACTTATTTTTATTGAAACCTTAAAAAAGAAGATTCGCATTGCACTGTCCATTGAAAAGAAAAACATTGCCATTCATTCTTATAATTGGGCCAGTTGGGAAGGCATGTCCCACTATGTAAAGAACCCATCAAGGGAATTTGAAACAGAACTGTTCCCGAACCTGATTTTCTATGAAGAGATCATGGATGTTGTCCTGGTGGTCAAGGTGGCAGAGGAATCAAGCAAAGAAGAAATACTCTTTTACAAATTCTATAAAGATAGGAAATTTTTAGACATTAACCAAATGCGCATCAACATTGAAATTCAAAAAATAAAGGACAATATCAAACGCAGGCCCTCTGTCATTAGTACTCTTCTCAATTCCAGCGCCGGTCCGCTCCTGGTGGTAGCCAATCCCATCTTCAGCGGCGAAAGGTTAAAAAAAGTCACCGGCGTGTTAATACTGGGACGATTTGTCGATAAAAAAATGCTGGAAAAAATTTCTCAATACACACTGGAAGAGATCAACACCATCTCATTTGATCTCAAAGTAGTGGACGATTTTTACTCTAAGCAGATGAAAGGGAACGAGCTTTTTTACAGGGAAAATAGCGATAACCTGGACATATTTTATTTATTGAAAGACATCCATCAACGGCCAGCCATGATATTGTATACCCAGGTGAACAATCAATTATTCCGGGTGGTGAATCAACAATTGATTACATTCATTGTCATTGCTGCTCTTTCTATTATTTTCCTGGGGCTGCTGCTCTACTATTTCATCCAAAAACACATCATCATAAGAATGCAGAATATATCCGCTGCAATGAACAAAATAGAAAGTTTGGAAGACCTGTCCAAGCGCATTAAGATAGAAAAAAAATATGATGAGATATCCCATTTAATTTCCAGCATTAATTTAATGTTGGATAAGCTGGAAAATGAAAAAGTGAACCGGGAGAATGCAGAAAAGACAATGATCACACAGGGAAAACTGGTTTCTATCGGCCGGTTGGCTTCATGCATCGGTCATGAGATCAATAACCCGTTACTGGCCATTGGGAACAGTCTACAGGTGATAAAAAAGATCAATCGAAGCAAATCAAGCTTATTTAAAGACGCCCTGGAAATATGTGAGTCCGAAATCGAACGTATCGGTGATATTATTTCAAGCCTACTGGATTTCCACCGGCTGGAAAAAGATGAATTTACCACCCTGGAAGTCAGGGAAGTTATCCTGAAATCACTGGATGTCCTGAAGTGGAGCAAAAAGCTGGGATCGGTAAAAATCATCCGGAAAATAGAAGATGATTGCTTTGTTTATGGCTCTTCCGCAAAACTAAAACAGGTATTTATCAATTTCATATTGAATGCGGCGGAAGCAATGGAAAGCGTTGAGCAGAGTATTGAAATCCCACATGGGACAAATGAGACAAACGGCACACTGCAAATCGAAGTTAGAAACAACAAAGGGAAAAATGTTGTGGAGATTCACTTTTTAGACAATGGGCCGGGAATCCCGGAAGAAGTGAAAGGTCATCTCTTTGAACCCTTTGTCTCCACCAAAGAAGCCAAAGGTGTGGGGCTGGGACTCTATGTTTCATATAAAATAATCGGTAATCATAAGGGCGAAATTATTTACGATAACAATTATAAAAAGGGAACCCATTTTATCATTAAACTTCCGGCAATAAAGAGGGTAGGAAATGGTGGATAAAAAAAAACCTGGGATTTTAATCGTGGATGACGATAGGCAAGTATTAAAAAGTCTAAAGATGTGGCTTAAGAACGAAGGATTTAAACCAATGACAGCTTCAAATGGAAATGAGGCTGCAGCCGTGATTAAAGACAATGCCATCGATGTAGCGGTAGTGGATTTCAAAATGGAGAAAGAGGATGGCATCGATGTGGCCCGACGCCTGGAAAAAGCTGACAGTAAAGTAAAAATCATCATGCTGACTGGTTTCCCCTCTTACGAAACAGCAGTAAAAGCCATGAAAGTAGGGATATCTGACTATATCTCCAAAGGCTCCCCCAACGGGAAAATCCTTGAGGCAATCAACAACGCTATCCAAGAGAGGGAACGGGAAATCAACTTAACCCATCATGAAATTCCCTCATCAAATAGAATCCGAATTATTTTATGTTGTAATCACTCCCTTCTCAAGGAGAGGTTAGAAAATCTCTCCAAAAGCAATCCTATATTTCAACTGGTAAAAGCATTTCCCTCCCTGAGTTCCGGGGGTGTCAAATCTATTTCACAGCAAGTGGATATCGTCCTGATCTGCGCCAGTTGTAACTTGAAAAATATAAAAGATGCCTACCGACTCCTTCCCGAACTCTATCGAACATTCCCGGAAGTCAAAACCATCATTATCAATGAAAATTTTTCCGATGAGGAAAAAATTGAGTTATTGGAACTGGGGATACGGGGATTTGCCCCACGTGAGTTAAGCTCTGATGAGTTAGAAAAGACTTTACTTCATGTCAATAAAGGTGAAATCTGGGTAAGCCGAAGCGTCATCAACCTGTCACTGCGGAAAATGACCAGTTATAAGACGCCCCAGGTTTTTAATTATAAAAATCGTTTCCAACTAACAGAGCGGGAAATAGAAATTCTGAGAGCCATGGCCCTGGGGCTTAAAAACAAACAAATCGCAGAAAAATTATTTATCAGTGAAAAAACCGTGAAAACCCATATTAACAGGGTGTTTAAAAAACTTGGCGTTACCAGCCGTGCCAAAGCAGTACTTACAGCCG
>Ga0210084_1000220_pt1 | contig 10282 bp, 12 predicted proteins | sample China_Galinas_Co_3_FD_184863 | JGI IMG/M metagenome (GOLD analysis project Ga0210084, IMG submission 184863) | Wetland microbial communities from San Francisco Bay, California, USA, that impact long-term carbon sequestration -... | ecosystem: Environmental > Aquatic > Marine > Wetlands ... | reverse complement strand
GATATTTACCGGTACCTGTGGGATGGAAAGCTTCAATACTATGGTATTAGCCCCTATACATACGCACCGGATGACCCGGCCCTCAACCCATACCATTCGGAACAATTACCGAAACTGGTGAATTTTCCCCACATCAAAACCATCTACCCACCGGTGGCTCAACTGTTTTTCCGGTTATCTTACACCCTGTTTGGAGAAAGTGTCACCGGCATGAAATTCTTATTTTTACTCTTTGCACTGGGTGGCATTTGTTTCTTTTATTTGATATTAAAGCAAAAAGGAGCAGAAACCCGTTGGCTTTTATTTTTTGCCTGGAATCCCCTGGTTATCATGGAAACCGCTGTCAACGGCCACCTGGATATTTTAATGGTATTCTTTTTATCGATGAGCTTGTGGGGGGTGGCACCCCCAACCTATTCACGGTCAGCCAGATGCCGTTCTTTCGGGGGCTTCATCTCAGGGGTCGGCGACCCCAACCTATTCACGGTCAGCCAGATGCCGTTCTTTAGGAGCTTCATCTCAAAAGTTTGCCCAAAAAGCAAAGTTTCAGAAAGTATCAATAAAAAGGGGTCGGCGACCCCAACCTATTCACGGTCAGCCAGATGTCGTTCTCTCAGGGGCTTCATCTCAAAAATTTGCCAAAATAACAAAGTTTCAGAAAATATTAATAAAAGTAAGCTTATTCTCTCAGGCATCAGCCTGGCATGCGCTGTATTGAGCAAACTGATCCCGGTAATATTGCTGCCGGTCTTTTTCTTCTATTTTCTTCCCCTGTTTAAAGGTCGGCCCAATCTCTCTGTGTCCTCTGTGTCCTCTGTGGCTAAAAAAAACATTTTCAAATTTTTTATTCCACTGGTATTGACTATTACTACCTTTTACATCCTCTATTTCGAATCCGCTCAAAATATGTTTCTCACCGCCATAAACTATTCCACCAAATGGTATTTCAACAATCCGTTGTTTCTTGGGATTTTTTCGATTTTCAAAGATAATGCCACGGCTCATATGGTTTCTTTTTTATTGTTTATAGTTCTTTATATATTGATCTTGCTCAGCCGGTTCGAATTGGACAAAAAACTCTTTTTTGCCCTGGGAGCGTTTGTGATGTGCAATCCTACGATTCATCCCTGGTACCTGGTTATTTTAGTGGGATTGCTGTGTATTCACCGCAGTTTTATTATTGTGATATGGTCCGGGTTGGTGATTTTCAGTTATATTGTCGTCTATGATTTCAAATTAACAGGGACCTGGAAGGATTCCTGGTTTTTAATGGCAATCGAGTACTTACCGCTGTTGATTTTATTAGTAATCCATTGGTATCGGGGAAGGTTGAAAAAACACTCTTGTCTAACCCATCATTCAATGTTATAATAGCGCTTACCATAAATAGCATGTATATATAAAACAAATAAGGAGTTAAATTAATGTCTGAAGAAAATGAAAAAAAAGAAACCGTAACAGGTGAAGACAAAGAAGAAATTTTTGATGAATATTTAAAACCCAAACGGTACAAACCAAGATTCTGGGTGTGGGTAACGCTTGTTATTTCTGCAATTATCCTGGTAATTGTCTATAAAATCACCGTCATCGATACCGCTGTAAATCCGGAAGAGTTAAAACCCTCCATTGAGATTTTTAATCTTGACAGCCAATGGGTGGTATTGGAAGAAATAGATACCAAAGAGTTTAAAGGTATTGTACTGGTGCCGCAAATTTCCTTTCAAGTTCGAAATATCGGCAATGTGGTTTTACGAAATGTATATTTTCTCGGTGAATTCCGGTTACTGGACCGGGCTAAAAACCTGGGTGAAGGTTCTCAGATGGCCTTTAGAAAACCTCTCAACCCCGGGGAAACCAGCGAACGTATTGTATTAACCTGTGGAGCCGGGTACAGGGCTTCGTCAAAAACGGCCTTTAAAAATAATATCAAGGAATGGAAACGGGCCATGGTTGAAATTTATGTCAAAACCGGCTCATCAAAGCTGATCTTTTTAAAAATCTTCTATATCACCCGGAAAATCGAAGGCCTTGATGTAGACATTAAGCTTACCGATAAATCAGCGGAAGAACTAATGGGAGAACAAGAAAAGAAGAAGTAGGTCAGTGGGTCAGTGGGTCAATGAATCAGTTAATCAGTTAAACAGTAAATGAGGAGGAAATTAATGAGTACTAATTATGCGGAAGCCGGTAACAAGGGAGAAGCAATTCGATCCGATTGTTGGGTAGGATTGAAACTCGCGGATACCGGTGGTATAAAGTTGAAATTTAACAGTAAAGTCGAAGTTTTATATGGTGATTCCATCCGAAAATTAATTCATGAGATGATGCACTATTTTGAAATAGAACACATCGAGATTGAGTTTGAGGATTCAGGAGCGGTGCCTTATGTGATAATGGCCAGGGTAGAAGCCGCGGTACGGCGGTTAGGAATAGATAAAGGAAAACGGTTTTTGCCGGAATGGCAAGTAGAAGTTCCCGTCAGCAGCCGCGACCGGCTGCGCAGGTCACGGCTCTATCTTCCCGGCGATCAACCCAAATTGTCTATCAATGCCGCCATTCATAAAGGTGACGGTTTGATCCTCGACTTAGAAGACTCGGTGGCGCCGCCCAATAAAGACGCGGCCCGGGTTTTGGTACGAAACGCTTTACGCTGCATGGATTTTATGGGGTCCGAACGAATGGTGCGGATCAATCAACTGCCTTTGGGCCTGCAAGACCTGGAAGAAATTATCCCGCAAAAACCCCACTTGCTCCTGATTCCCAAAGCAGAAAAGCCGGAACAAATTCAAGAAATCGATAAAAAAATCGATGAAATCCTGGCTAAAGAAAAACAACAATGGGAGGTGTTTTTCATGCCTATCCTGGAAAGCGGGATGGGAATCATCAACGCTTATCCCATTGCTGCGGCCAGTAAACGGAATGTGGCGTTGGCTATCGGTTTGGAGGATTACACCGCCGATATCGGTACGCAGCGCACCAATGAGGGCAGGGAGAGCTTCTTTGCCCGGTCTATGTTGGTAAACGCAGCCAGGGCAGCGGGGATCCAAGCCATCGATACGGTCTTCTCCGATGTCAGCGATATGGACGCTTTACGGGAAAGTGTACTGGAAGCCAAATCACTGGGTTTCGACGGCAAAGGCTGCATTCATCCCCGGCAGATCGCTGTGATCAATAAAGCCTTTGCCCCGGAAGAAAAAGAAATCCAAAAAGCCAAAAAAATCGTCCTGGCTTTTGAAGAAGCAGAGAAAAAAGGTTTAGGTGTGGTTTCGTTAGGCAGTAAAATGATCGATCCGCCGGTGGTTAAACGGGCGGTGCGGACCATTAACCTGGCTGTAAAAGAAGGAATTATCCCGGAAGATTGGAGAAAAGAAAATGAAGAAAAATAAATTCGATTATAAAACCGAGACTAATGCCGGTGGCCGTGAAGTATTGGTAGAAATCAACGGGGAATCCCAGGTTCCTTATCAGGGGGTAGGAAAATATACGCCCACAGGCAACAAAGCAGCCCCTCCCCTTCGTTCTTGCAAAGATTATCCCGCTGATGGGAACAAAGTGGTAAGGAGTATTAAAGAAGCATTGGAAAAGTGCGGTCTTCGCGATGGGATGACGATTTCCAGTCATCACCATTTGCGTAATGGCGATTATGTGGGCAACATGGTATTTGACGCGGCGGCGGAACTGGGCGTTAAAGATTTACGTTGGTTTCCCAGTGCGTCTTTCCCGGTTCATGCCCCGATTATCAAGCACCTGGAAAATGGCGTGGTGCATCATATTGAAGGCAGTATGAACGGTCCGTTGGGTGATTATTGTTCCCAGGGAAAGATGCGGGGTACAGCGATTCTTCGTTCTCACGGCGGCCGGTATCAGGCGGTGCAAGATGGTGAGGTGCATATTGATATTGCCGTGATATCCGCGCCGGCAGCCGATGCCTTTGGCAATGCCAACGGGGTCCGGGGTAAAGCGGCCTGCGGTTTATTGGGTTTTGCTTTAGCAGACTCCCAATATGCCGATCATGTCATTGTGGTCACGGATAACCTGGAGCCTTTTCCCTGTATTCCCTGGCAAATCCAGGGTAATAATGTGGATTACGTGGTGCAAGTGGATTCTATCGGTGACCCCAACAAAATCATTTCCGGCACCACACAATTGACTAAGAGCCCTGACCGTTTGTTGATTGCGGAAATGGCCGTACAATTTGCCATTGAAGCGGGGATTGTAAAAGATGGATTTTCTTTTCAAGCCGGAGCCGGGGGCACGTCGTTGGCTTTTGCGGTTTTTTTACGGGATTTTATGCGGCAGCACAATGTAAGAGCCAGTTTTGTCCGGGGCGGGTCCACCAAGTATCTTACGGATATGTTGGAGGAGGGGCTTACCGGTTATATTTTAGATGGACAGACCTTTGATCTGGATGGGGTGCGGTCCATGAGGGAGAATCCCCGGCATCAGAACACCAGTCCTTTTACCAGTTACAATTATCATGGTAAGGGTAATTTTGCCGGCATGATCGATGTGGTGGTATTGGGGGCCACGGAAGTGGATGTTAATTTTAATGCCAATGTGGTGACTCATTCGGATGGAAAATTACTGCATGGTATCGGCGGTTGGCAGAATTGTTTATTTGGCAAGTGTGTGGTGCTTCCCATCCCGCTTTTCAGGGACAGGATCCCGGTGATAGTAGATGAAGTGACCACCCTGGTGGGGCCCGGTGAATTGATCGATGTGATTGTGACTGAGCGGGGGATTGCCATTAATCCAAAGCGTCAGGACTTAATCAAAGCGTTATCCGGTTCCAAGTTGCCTATCAGGACCATCCAGGAATTAAAAGTTGAAGCAGAGAGGGTTTGTGGAGGTGCGCCGGCCAAGCCCAAATTAGGTGAGAAAGTAATTGCGGCCATCAAGTGGGTCGATGGTACGGTGATTGATATAGTCAAACAAGTGGAATGACAGAAGACAGAAGACAGAAGACAGAAGACAGAGGACAGAAGACAGATAACGGTTGAAGCAACCTTTAATAAAAAGTTTTTGCAGGGGTCCAGGGGACGGTTTTTTCAAAAAGAGTCCCCTGGCCGCCGGAGGCAAAGGAAATTATTTTTTGATTAGATTTGATCTTTTATTATAATGATATTATAATATAAATGGAGGTAACAAAAATGAATCAAGAAAGAAAGACCTTTGCTATAGATGAGGATTTCAGAAAATCACTGACTCATGAGCGCCCTGAACCAAGAAATAATGCACCAACAGGAAGAGAAACAACCCACTCGACTCAACAAAACACCAACGCATCAGGGCGAGAAAGGAATTCAAAAAAATAACAGGGAATATTAAATATGAAATCGATGGATTCGGCGTATACTTAAATACAAAGGACGTAAAAAGAATCGAATTCTTAAAAGGGCAAACAACATCAATTCAATAAGATGCAGTTAGAAATATCTGTATCAATCAAACACAATTCCCCGGTCATGGTTCTGTTTTCTCTGTTCATAGATTTCAGTAATATTTAGATCTTCTTCACTAACGGTTGCATACTTTTGAGTAATGTCATCTAACCGGGATTCAATCTCCTTATTCTTCCTGTTACTATAAATTGTATCTAAAATTTCATTGGCTTCTTCTTCCAATATTCCGGCAAATTCCATTAAGCGATTCTTTTGTTTGATTTTCTTTTCATAATTTTGTACAGCTTTTTTAACGATATCCTCTTTGGTGGTTTTCAGTTGCTCGGCTAATGATGAAATGGTGTTTAATATCTTGTTATCCAAAACCAAATTTCCCATAAACACCTCCTTTAGATAAGGGATTTAATTCACTTCGGTATTATTATAATGGGTATGTATGAAAAAATCAACTTATCGGTAAATTAAAAAATGCCTTAGCCCGCATTTCTCACAAGAAATCGTAACGGGATGTCAAAGGATACTTTCCCAATGACTAATGACTATTGACCAATGACCGTTCTTCTAAGTTCTTCACTTTTCATCCTGGCAGAGGCGGAAGCCAACATAGCAACTGCGACCGGAGGGGTCAACGCCGTCGCGAACGGCACAACGCAGGCGCCCGGCATCGCTGTACCAACTGCCGCCGCGCACTACGCGCATGGTGCCGCTAATAGGGCCAATGGGATTCTTTTTGTAATAAGTATTAAAAAGTCCATACCAATCACTGCACCATTCCCAAACGTTTCCAGCCATATCCAGCAGGCCATAGGGAGACGCTCCCTCCGGATACGAACCTACAGGTGTTGTTTTACCAATGTTATCACCAAAATTTGCCAGTTCCGGGATTTCTTCGATCTTCTCATGTTGATCTAAACTTTCCGGCACATTTCCTGTTTTTTCATTTTTCTGCTGCTTGAACGGATTAATAACATTGATTTCTTTCCTGTCTCTAAAATGCCTGTCGTTAGCAGTTATAATCGTATCAATTTTGTTTTGAATCATTAGAGCCACCAGGTTTATATCAAATATATCTTGCTTTTTCACCTGGTATTTTTTCGTCAATTCAAGGGTTTTCAAAAAAGAAAAGGGTGAAGGATAGATTATTTTTATATTTGAATCCACCAGGAAATTTCAAGAATTTTAAGTGCTTCTTCATAAAATTCGACATCTTCATTATATGCATATACCAGTACGTTAGTATCGATTAGATAAGTAGTCGCCATACAGGTCCTCACGTTCAATCTTCTTGATTTTTCCTAATTTCTTCGTAGGGAACTTGATTTTGTCTTTTGCATCATCATCGATATCCTGGAGAAATGTAATTAGAACCCTGGCCTTTTTTACATGTGGAATCTCTTCAAGGAAAAACTCACCGTTATCATATACAGCCTCGATTGTGGTATACATTTGATTTTCCTCCAGGTATTATTATGCCTTCCTGGACATATTTTGTCAACAATTTCTTTTTTCTCTTTTTTATTTGAAAAGTCGGATTTTTTATTGTAATATATAGATATGAATTTAAAGAAATCAATTAAAAGTTGGCCAGGTAAAAAGGAGACCCAGCTATGATATCAAATCAAGAAGAAATTATAGAGCAAGCAATGACTCTTCCTCCTGATGCCAGGGCATTGTTAGCAGATAAATTACTCCATAGTCTCGATTCTCCAACCAGGGAAGAAATTGACCAACTCTGGGCAGAAGAAGCAGAGCGTAGAGTACAGCAAATAAAAGACGGGGAAGTGGAGCTCATACCAGGAGAAGAAGTTTTCAAAGAAATTCGCAAGACAATTACCTCATGAATTACTATTTCCATCCAGAAGCCAGGCAAGAGCTTAAAGGTGCCATTAATTATTACAATGAGTGTGGGAGTGGTCTTGGATATATTTTTATGGACGAAGTGCAAGCCTCCATTGAACGAATTATTCGACATCCTAAAGCCTGGACTAAATTATCAAAGAATACCCGGCGATGTCTTACGCGCAGATTTCCTTATGGGGTGATTTACCAGGAAATAAATGCTGATATTCTTATTATTGCCATAATGCACTTAAAAAGAAAACCAGGCTATTGGGAGGACAGGATAGATACTTCCCTCCAAAAGAAATAATATATTACTTTTTTTATATTCCTATAAAAATGTAGGCGCCATGTAAAGACAATATATTTCAATCGTTCATCCCTTATTCCATACTCTCTCTATCTCTCAACAATGACTAATGACCAATGACCAATGACCGTTCTTCTAAGTTCTTCACTTAATATCCTGGCAGAGGCGGAAGCCAACGTAGTTGCTGTGATCGGAGGGCCCGTCGAAGTTGCGATCAGCACAGAGCAGGTCCCGGTCCCCGGGGTCATCTTTGCCTGACAAAAAAGGTTTATTTCTTTTTGTTGGGAATTTGTAATTTTCATCCATTTATGATATATAATGATGTATGGACTATGCATATAAAGAAAGAATCGGTAAACCGGAGTTGTTCACCGGTAGAAAAGAAGAACTGGCTTTTTTTCTCAAATGGATCGCTGACATCAAAGAAGAGAAATCCCAGAGTACTGCCATCCTGGCCCGCCGTAAAATGGGAAAGACTGCTTTACTGGAACGGTTGTTCAATATCACTTTTTATAAAAATGATGGGGCGATTCCTTTTTACTATGAGATCAAGGAAAGTGATGTATGGCTCGTGGATTTTTGCCGGGATTTTTTCCTTACTTTTATTTACCAGTACATTGCCTTCAAATCCCGGAAATCCGAATATCTTACCCCGGAAGGAAAAAACAATTTTAAGAAAGCTAAAGCTTCCGCTGTAAATGAAGGCTTAGAGTATTTAACCGGTATTATAGAAAGCGTTGAATACGGGGTGGATCATGAACAAATCGACAGCCTGTGGGAGACGGTTCGTACTGCCCCCCATACCATCGCTGCCAGGCAAAAGGAATTCATCGTGCAGATGATCGATGAATTCCAGTTTATGAATGCCTTGATCTACCGGGATAAAGAGATGAAAATCCTGGCCAGGAACCTGGCCGGGAGTTACCTGGGCACAGCCGAGAGCAAAATCGCCCCCTTGCTGGTATCGGGCAGTTGGGTGGGCTGGCTGATGAAAGACCTCAGCAGTATGCTTCCCGCGCGATTCTGGAACAAATACCTTAAACCCATGCCGGAAAATGAAGCATCAGAGACATTGTATAAATACTCCCGGTTTTTCCAGGTCCCGATAACCGATGAAACGGCATACTTGCTGGTTGGCCTTACCGAAGGCAATCCCTTTTATATCAGCGCCATTATACGCTCCAGGTACCAGGGTAAAGACCTCACCACCCTGGACGGGATAAGCCGCACCCTGGAATTCGAGACCCTAAACGACGAGGGTATTATTAAATTGTCCTGGATGGAATATATTTCAAAGGCTTTTCCTCAAATCAACGATCGTAATGCCAAAAATATTGTGCTGCATCTCAGTAAATATAAAAACCGGGAATTTACCCGGAAAGAATTACTGGAGGGACTAAAACTGGAAATGACCGACGGTGAGTTGGAGAAAAAGCTCAAAGCCCTGGTGAAGGTAGATATTATCAAGCAGGGCCAAACCAATTACGATTACAGTGGTGTCGGAGACAATATTTTCGATAAAGTCTTTCGCGGCGTGTATGAAAAAGAGATACGCGAATTTGATGTGAAAGTGATCAAGGAAGAATACATCAAAGAGCTTGAAGAGCTTAGGACTTCGAAAGGAAATTGGGAGCAGTGAAAAAGCTGGAGAATATCGAGAAAGCCGTGGGATTTATTTTTTCCAGCAGCGGTTTTACCGGGGAAGCTGAAGAATACTGCAAAGAGAGGGGTATTGCTTGCAGCGAAGATGATAGATGGTTAGAGCAGCGATTCGTGGAAATTCGTGAACAAATCTTTTTATAATCTGCCCAAAATGGGAAAGGTACCAGGCAAAGAAAATATATTTTAATCGTCCATCCCTATTTTCCCTCTCTCTTAGGCTCTCCCCAATGACTATTGACTATTGACCAATGACCATTCTCGCTTTTACAAAATAAAATGGGGCTGTCAACAGCAGGAATGCAGAGACGATAACCAAAGCTGTTCCAACCCCGAATTTATCGGCAAAAAAACCGATTACCAGTGCAATAATTGCGGCGGCTAACGAATTTACCTGGGACTCCGCTGACAGCGCAGTCGCCAGGATGTTATGCTTCATCATATCGCTGACATTGGCAATGCCTATAGGTCTTCTCAGGTTTTGCACTAAATATATCCCCAGGTAAAATAGAATTGAAAATACAGGAACGCCGATAATTGCGAATAGACCGCTTAACACGCCTGTCAAATAACCCAATACCATTGTTATATTCATCAATAGGCCCAGGTTCTTAAATTTCTCCGCCAACGCCCCGGATTGCCTGGAAACAAAAGAGGTCATCAGGTGAAGCAAAAAATAAACAATACCGATAATAATCGAGGTGCGCCGACGGTCTTCCAATACCAAAAAAACAGGCAGCGAGAGGGCAAAACTGTTCAACAGCGGTTGAAGATAATCTTTGGCCGCATTGTAAAAACCGGTATAAAAAGAAAGATTGGCAATAGATTTGAGCATGAGCCTGTCTTTAAAAGAATAAACGAAATCCCGCACCACCTTCTTAATATTCTCACCCACTCGACCCTTTTCAAAAGCCTTTAAGTGACCATCCAACTCTTTGGGGTAACTGAGCATCAGTAACAGGTCCAAGACATAAGGAATAATAGAGTAAAGGAATATAACCCTGAAACTCCCGGTATAGAAAACAATAAAAGCCGCAATAAGAGCCGATAGAGCAGAACCCAGTTGAGACCA
>Ga0210084_1000219_pt1 | contig 10307 bp, 12 predicted proteins | sample China_Galinas_Co_3_FD_184863 | JGI IMG/M metagenome (GOLD analysis project Ga0210084, IMG submission 184863) | Wetland microbial communities from San Francisco Bay, California, USA, that impact long-term carbon sequestration -... | ecosystem: Environmental > Aquatic > Marine > Wetlands ... | reverse complement strand
CGCCTCGTTGTCCGGCGACGTGCCGCCGATCGACAACCCAAAGGCCATCGAGAGCGCCTGGCAGAACTACACCGCGCTGGCCGAGCGCTACAACGAACCCGGTGTCTTCACCGCGCTGATCGGCTTCGAATGGACCTCTGCCGGAGGCGACAACATCCACCGCAACGTGGTCTTCCGCGACGGCGCCGATCTCGCCCGGCTGCTCGGCCGCGTCGAGCAGATCGCGGTTGAGCAGCCCTCCGACTGGGAGGCCGCGGCGTCGATCTACCGGGCGTGCCGCAGATCCGGAACGACGGTCCGCCGGCTCTCGGACTGCCTGATCGCCGCCGTGGCGATGAGGGCCGAGGCAAGCCTGCTGCACTGCGACTCGGACTTCGATGTGATCGCCGAGCGGGTGCCGCTAGGGACGGTCGAGGTCGGGTAGTCGGGCGCTCGCCTAGGAGCGGGGCCGAGGGCCGCCGGGCGGAATCACCTGGTGCAGGCGGCGGCCCATCGCGGCGCGGGAGACGCCGAAGATCGCGCAGAGGTGGTCGAAGCGCTCGCGGTCGTCGGCGAGGGCCCGGTAGCGAGACTCGAGCAGCGGCCGCGGCATCAGCAGCGCCGCGGCGAACTGGTTCGCCTCCTGCTCGGTCTCGGGGAGCGGCGGCCGCTTGCGCTCGCTCTTTCCCGCCTCATCGGGATCAACGCTGCCGTGGCGGCAGAAGAGCGAGCTCTGCCGATCGCCGTGCAGGACCCAGTGGCCGAGCTCGTGGCCGAGCGTGAACCGGCGCCGCGCCGGCCACCGCCTCGCCTCCTCGGCGTTGACCCAGATCTCCCGCCGGGAGGTGAGCAGCAGGCCGGAGATCGTCTGGCCGGGCCCCAGCGGCGGGCAGCCCGGCGCGGCGGTCATCTCCTCGGTCTCGCGGACCTGGAGACCGAAGTGGGAGTCGACGATGTCCTCGACCGGGATCGGCAGCGAACGCCCGTCCCAGAGGTAGTCGGGCGCATCGACCAGCGCCTGCGCCGCGCGTCGCTCGAGCTCGTGCACCCGCTCCTGCTCCATGCACGCGATGGTAGCCGCCGCCCCGACGACGGCCCAGCGGCGGGAGTGCTCGGGGCGCTGCTCAGCCGGCGAGGAAGAGGTCATCGACCTCGTCGCGGCCGGCCTCGGCGCCGGGTGCCTCCGCCTCGGCCTCGAGCTCGCTCGGCAGCGGCGCCGCGCGGGACTCGTCGAACGCGAGCCGTGCGAGCGCCGGCTGGGTGCCGCTTTCGGGAGGCCGGCCACCGAGCCCGGCGTTGCGGATCCGCTCGGCGCTCTCGCCGAGGATCTCGGCGAGAGCCTCGAAGACCCGCTGCGAGATGCCCTCCGCGGGCAGCCGTCCATGCTCCATCTGGTTGTAGTAGACGGCGACCTTCTCCTCGCGGCCGCCGACGTCGAGCGCGGCGGCCAGGCGGCTGACCAGGTCCCGGCGCTTGAGCCGCGCCCGATGGCGCAGGTGCGGCAGCAGCTCCGGCCAGCTGCCGGAGGCCCCCTCGAGCGACTGCCAGACCCGCTCGACCGACTCGCGGGCCGGCGATGCCTCGTATTCGGCCCGATTCCAGGCCCGTCGGGGTGCCGTCATGAGATAGGAGTCGATCCGCCGCTGCAGGGTCTGACGCTGCTCGGGGGAGGCCCGCTCGAGCACCTCGCCGAGGTCGGGCTGTCCGCCGGCCTCGTAGGCGGCCTTGAACTCCTCCAGAAGCGCGTCGGGATCGGCCATTGGCCCTCCTAGGATCCCATTCCCGGCGCCTCGGCGACGTCACTGCGGAAGCGGCGCCAGATCTGGTGGACGTTCGCCTCGCTCATGTTCGACCCCGGGTGTAGCTCCTCGGTCCGCTCGGCCGTCTCCCGCGCGCTCAGCCCCATGAAGCCGAGCTCGTTCGGCCCGTAGAGGCGGACCACCGTCTGGTGGACCTCGCTGCGGTCCTCGAGGACCCTGCCGACGGCCTCGCGGGTGAGGATCGCCTCCTCCTGTGACCCCTCGGCGGGCTGCTCGCCAAAGACCTCCTCCTCGCCCTCGTGCTCGTCCGCGAGCGGCTCGAGCCCGGGCGCGCGCTCGGCACCGCGGTGGTAGTCGGCGATCCGGCGCTGGGCGATCACCTTGAGCCAGGCGATGAAGCGGCCGATGCTCCTGCCGTCGAAGGCCGAGCCCAGCGCGCTCTCGATCACGACCGCGGTCACGTCCTCGACGTCGCCGGCGGGCACCTTCGCCGCGACCCAGTAGTAGACCCGGTCCCAGTGGCCGAAGGCGAGCACCGCGAGCGCCTGCTTCGCGCACTGCGGCCGGCCGGACTCGCGCTGCTCGACGATGTAGGCGAGCAGCTGCTCGTCGCTGAACCGGCTGAGCTCGGTCTCCGAAAGGCAGGGCTTGTCTTGATCGTCGGGCATCTTCTCCCCGGTTACTGACGGCGTGCTTGATCGTCGCCGGCCGGCACGGTACTCGGTCCCCCGAGGGCGGCCCGGCGCCGTCCGCGACGCGGCGGCCGACTGCCTGGGGACCCGGAGGCCCCGCGGTCCCGCAAACCCTGAAGCCTGCGGGGCGCCGGACCGGCCCGCCGAAAACGGCACCGCCACGTAACGAACCGCACAAGTATCTCACGGCCCTCGGACGGAATCGTCACCGGCCTTCAGTCGGGAAAGGGCCCTCGTCGCGCGTATTGGGTGGCCGGGCTCACGCGAAACCGGGGCCGCCTGTCTAGGCTTGGGGCCGATGGCGACGCTGCCGAGAAGGCCGGATGGGCGCCCGCTGGTGCGGGTGCCGAGGTTCGTGCGGGCGATCAAGGAGCGCAACGACCCGCCCCGGGACCGCAACAAGTGGGAGCGCTACGCGCTGCCCGAGGACATGACCGGCAAGTCGTTTCTCGACGTCGGCTGCTGGGAGGGCGTCAACTGCGCGGAGGCGATGCGGCGCAACGCCGAGCACGTCGTCGGCCTCGATCTCTGCACCTCCGACGAGCTGCGCAAGAATGTCGACAAGTTCGGCTTCGAGTTCGTGCAGATGGACATCCTCTCCGAGAAGTGGCTCGAGCTCGACAGCTACGACATCGTCGTCTGCTCGGGGGTGCTCTACCACGTCGAGAACGTCGTCTCGCTGCTGCTGCGGCTGCGCAAGGTGACGGCGGGCGTGCTCGTGCTCGAGACCGCGACCCGGGCGCTCGACATCGAGGAGCCGGTGCTGGTCCTCAAGCACGGCGACCACGACGACGCCAACCTCTCGAATTGGTGGGTGCCGAACGAGCTCGCCGTCTACGAGCTGCTGCGCCTCTGCGGGTTCGAGAACGCGCGGCCGGTCTGGGAGCGCAAGCGTCCGTCGGGCTCGCGGCTCTGCGTCCACGCCGACGCGACCGGCAAGATCCCCTACGAGCGGATCCTGCCCCGCAAGCCGGAGGCGATGAGCCTGTTCGGCGGCGACCGCGCCTTCGAGTGAGCGGAGCCTCAGGCCGCTGCTTCGCCCTCGGTGGCCGGCTCGATCAGCCCGTAGTGGCCGTCGTAGCGGAGATAGATCGCGTTGCCGCGGCCGGTGCTGTCGTTGACGAAGTACATGAACCGGTGGTTGAGCTCGCCCATCTCGGCCAGCACGTCCGCGAGCGCGGTGGCGCCGCTCACCCGGGTCTCCTCGCGGACGATCCCGTCGGCGTCCTCGGTGCCCTCCCAGCCGATACCGCGGGGGCCGATCACCCCGAGGCGGCCGTCATCGCGGTGGTAGCAGACGGCCTCGGTGCCGGTCTCGACCTCGGTGAACAGGTAGAAGTCGTGGTCGAGGAGCTCCATCTCGTCGGCCGCCTCGGCGACGCTCAGCGGACGGGTGGCGAAGGTCTTGCGGCGGACGATCTCCCGCTCCTCGGGGTCGCGGCGCAGGCGCTCGGGGCGGTTGCTGCCGAGGTCGCCGTGACGCCACTCTCCGGGTGCGCTCTCGGCCGAGCGGCGGGCGCGGTCGGCGCGGCGGTCGACGAGCCGGCGCAGCTGGCGCTCGAGCCGGGCGGTGAGCTGGTTGATCGCGCCGCCCATCTCGATGTCGGCGACGCTGGCGCGCACGGCGGGCCCGTTCAGGTTGATCTCGGCCTCGGCGCGGGACGGCCGCTCGATCCGCGGGTTGGCCTCCTCGGTGAGCACCACGTGGGCGCGGATCTGGGGGCTGTCGATCAGCCGCTCGAGTCGCCCGACCCGCTCGACCGCGTGCTCGCGGGCCTCGTCGGGGACCTCGCCCCGGGTGGTCACATCGATGTCGATCATCTCGTCTCGATCCCTTCCTCTGGTTCTACCATCGCCGGCCGCTCGTCCGCCCCGCCCGGCTCCGCGGCGCCGGAGGCCCGCTGTCGGGTGCTGAGTGGATACCAGATCGCCGCGGCGCCGTCACCCGTGGGCATCCGCACCCCGCGAGGGCATCCCCTGGGCCCGGCGTCGTCGGCGGCCGCGATCATGTCCGCCTGAAGCGATGAGCGGCGCCGATCCCGACAGCCTCCCCGGCAGCGACGAGCTCCTCTCGGCGCTGCTCGACCCCTGCTTCTGGCCGCACGATCCGGCTGCGGTCGAGCTGCACGAGACCCACATCTCCTGGGTGTTCGTCGCCGACGAGCTCGCCTACAAGGTGAAGAAGCCGCTGCAACTGCCGTTCCTCGACTACGGCACGCTCGAGCGCCGCCACGAGATGTGCCGGCAGGAGCTGCTTCTCAACCGCCGGCTCGCGCCCGACTACTACCTCGGCGTGCGGGCGATCGTCCGCGACGGCGCCGGCGCGCTGGCGCTCGCGGCCGAGGCGGACCCCGGGGCGGTCGAGTACGTGGTCGAGATGCGGGCGATCCCGCAGCGGCGGACGCTCGATCGGCTGCTCGCCTCCGGCGAGGTCGGGGCCGCCGAGATCGCGCGGATCGGCGAGCGGCTGGCACGCTTTCACGCCGAGGCCGAGCCCGCGGCCGACCCCGGCGCGAGCGTGCCACGGCTGCTCGACGCGCTCGAGGAGAACCTGACGACGACCCGCGAGCGCGCCTCGGCGGCGATCGCCGAGCCCCGGCTCGCCGCCGCCGAGGACTTCACCGCGGCGTTCGTCCCCGGGGTCGTGGGCGAGCTCGAGCGACGGGCCGCCGCGGGCCTGGTCCGCGACGGCCACGGCGATTTGCGGGCCGAGCACGTGCTGGTGACCGACCCGGTCCAGGTCTACGACTGCATCGAGTTCGACCCGGGGCTGCGGGAGATCGACGTCGCCGCCGATCTCGCCTTCCTGCTGATGGACATCGAGCGGCTCGGCGCCGGCGAGCGCGCGGGCGAGCTGCTCGATTCCTATCGCCGCGCCGGCGGCGAGCCGGGCGACGCCCGGCTGCTCGCCTTCCTCTGCGCCTATCGGGCCTGGGTCCGGGCGAAGGTTGCCTTGTTCGACCCCGACCCGGAGTCAGGGGCGCTGAGGGCGGCGGACCGGCACGCGCTCGGCCACCGCTTCGCCTGGCGGGCGCGGCTGCCGTTCGCGCTCGTCGTCTGCGGGGTCGCCGCGAGCGGCAAGAGCACGCTCGCCGCTGAGCTGGCCGCGATCAGCGGCCTGCCGGTGCTCGACGCCGACACGACCCGCAAGCGGCTCGCCGGCCTCGGACCGACCGAGCGCGCAGGGCCCGAGCACTACAGCCAGGAGTTCAGCCGCCGCACCTACCGGGAACTGGGGGCGGCGGCTGCCGCCGAGCTCGCCGGGGCGGGCGGGGCGATCATCGACGCCACCGCGCGCCGGCGTGACGACCGCGACGCGCTCCGCGCCGGGCTCGGCGAGGCCGAGCTAGAGGCGCCGCTGCTGTTCGCGCGCTGCGAGGCGCCGGACTCGGTGCTGGTCGAGCGCGCCCGGGCGCGTGAGCTCAAGCCGGGGCGGGTCTCCGACGCCGACGTCGAGGTCGTCAGGCGCCAGCTCGGATCGTTCGAGCCGCTCGACGAGGTCGCGCCGGGACGGGTCACCGCGGTCGACACCGAGCGGCCGGCGGCCGAGCAGGTGCGGGTGGTCGAGGCGTTGCTCGACGCCGAGGCCTCCGGCCCGGCGACCTAGCGGGGGATCACGGGAGCGCGCCCTCGACGCCCTCGAGTCCCTCGAGTCCCTGTAGACCCTGGAGGGCGAGCTCGGTCGCGTCGAAGGTGTCGAGCTCGGAGGGGACGCCGATCTTCGGCGCCGCCCCGAAGTCGTAGAAGTCCATCGTCATCGACATGCTGGTGCCGGCCGTGCCGGCGAGCTGGAAGCCCGTGGTCATCGCGGTGCGGCGCACCAGGCCCTTGCGGTCGATCCAGACGTCGACGGTGGCGAGCTCGCTCTGGCCCTCGATCAGGTCGGCCGCGACATCGTTGCCCGCCTCGCGCAGCTGATCGGCCTGAAGCGAGGGGTCGAGGGTGGCGGTGTAGTGGATGGTGTTGACGCCGCGGACCTTCTCCTCGCCGACGGCTTGGGGGTCGTCGCTGACCGAGGCGAGCTGGTCGAGGACCGCCTTCGCGTCGACCGCGTCGACCTGGCCCGAGAGCGGCTCGGCGCCGAACTCGGAGGCGTCGATCTTCATCCAGCGCTTGCCGGCCGGAAGCAGCGCCGAGAACGCCGGCGAGGACATGTAGACGGTGAGCCCGTCCTGGACCGCGAGCATCGGGTTCATCCCGGCGGCGATCTGCGGCGCCCCCGGGCTGGTCGTCTCCATCCGCATCTCCGAGCGCCCGGTCTCGTTGTTGTAGGCGCCCTCGAAGCTCATCTGCATCTCGAATCCCGAGCCGCTGCCGGTCCCGGTGCCGGAGAAGCGGGCGCCGGAGAGCTCGCCGGTCCGCTGCGCGGCCTCGGCGATCGCGGTCAGCGGCGCCCCCTTGTCCGATCCCCCCGGGAGCCCGAACGCGAGCCCGGCGCCGGCCGCGAGCACGACCGCGATCACGGCGACGACCCAGAACGGGGCCCGGGGGCGACCCTCTTCCACGGGCGGCGGCGAGCCCGCGGACGGGGTCACCGTTGCGCCCGCGGGCGGCCGCGCGCCCGGCGGCGGCGCCGACTGGGCCCGGAATGGGTCGTCGTGGTTCACGCCTACCACTTCGGCTGTGGCGCGGAATCGCTTGAGCACCGCTCGCGGTGTCTAGAGGCGCGGCCGTCCTTCGCCGCCGGAAACACCCGGCGCTCCTGCGATCCTGGGGGTATGGAGCAGTCGCAGGCCTCCGCTGAGCAAGGAGCACCGGCGGCGCCGCTGGCGCCCGGCGAGCCCAACCTGCCGGGGCCGTTCGCGGTCGGCAGCTGGGCGAAGGGCTTCCGCAACTTCCTCCGGGGTCGCCCGCGGGTGCGGCTGCTGGGCGAGGTCGTCAACTGCTCGCAGTCGGCGAAGGCCGTCTACTTCGACCTCCGCGACGCCGACGGGGCCGTGCCCTGCTCGATCTGGCGCTCCGACCTGAAGAAGCTCGATCTGGCGGAGGACGCGCTCAAAGATGGGGTCGAGATCGTCGCCGCCGGCGGGCCGGAGTACTTCCCCGGCTCGGAGCGCTCCTCGCCCTCGTTCAGCTTTCGCGTCACCTACCTGCGCCCGGCGGGGGAGGGGGATCTGCTCGCCCAGCTCGATCGCCTCCGCCGCCGGCTCGCCGCCGAGGGCCTGTTCGAGCCGCAGAAGCTGCTTCGGAGGCCGCTGCTGCCGCGGGCGATCGGCGTCGTCGTCGGCTCCAACTCGGCGGCCTACGCCGACATCCTCGCCGGGCTCGAGCGGCGCTCGTGGCGGGGGCGCCTGATCCTCGCCCATCCCCCGGTGCAGGGCAAGGCCGCGGCGCCGCGGATCGCCGCCGCGCTGCGCGAGCTGGCGGCGATCGAGGAGGTCGAGACGATCATCGTCGCGCGCGGCGGCGGCAGCCTCACCGACCTCTGGTGCTTCTGCGACGAGGCGCTCTGCCGGACCGTCGCCCTGCTGCGGGTGCCAGTGATCTCCGCCGTCGGCCACGAGGTCGACCAGACGCTGATCGACGACGTCTCCGCGGTCGCCTGCTCGACCCCGACCCACGCCGCCGAGGCGGCGGTCGGCCTCGACGTGGCGGCTGCACGGAACGAGCTCGAGGCGGGGGCGAGCCGGCTCGGCCGCCTCGGCCGGCGGGCGGTCGGTGAGCGGGCCCGCTCGCTGGGAGCGATCGCCCGCGGGCTCGCCGGCCACATGCGCTCCGAGCGGGCCGACCTGCACCAGCGGCTGCGCGAGATCCGGGCCGCCTCGCGGCGGGCGCTGGTCGGGCGGGACGAGATGCTGGCCCGCTTCGCCGTGGTTCTCGGGCGCCGGCGCAGCGCCGAGATCCATGAGGCGACGACGGGCACCCTGCGCAGGCGGCTCGCCTCGCTGGAGGCGGCGATCAGCGCGCACGACCCCGACCGGGTGCTGGAGCGCGGCTACGCGCTGGTCTCCGACTCGAAGGGCGAGCCGGTCTCGAGCGCCGCAGCCGCGCGGGCCGCGCGACGGATCGGCGTCCGCTTCGCCGACGATGATGTCGCCGCAGAGGTGATCGACGATGACTGACAGCGCCGCCGGGACGAACGACGGACCGGCCCCCGCGGAGAGCTACGAGGCAGCGGTCGGCCGGCTCGAGGAGATCATCGCGCGGCTCGACTCCGGCAAGGCCGAGCTGCGCGAGACGCTCGCTCTGGTGCGCGAGGGCAAGGGCCTGGTCGAGTACTGCAAGGGCGAGCTCGACGCGGTCTCCGGCGAGCTCGAGAAGCTCGACCTCGACAAGCTCGTCGAGCAGCTCGAGGCCGCCGGCGGCGAGTAGGGCGCGCCCGGAGAAGTCGCCCGCGGCGCTGCAGGTAGCGTGGGGGAGTGAGCTCAGAGCCCGCCCACCCGCTCGGCCCCCGCTTCGAGGAGGCGCTCTCGTACGCGATCGAGCACCATCGCGGTGACCGGCGCAAGCAGACCGAGATCCCCTACGCCGCCCACCTGCTCGCGGTCACCGCGCTCGTCCTCGAGATGGAGAGCTCCGAGGACGAGGCGATCGCGGCCCTGCTGCACGATGTGGTCGAGGACGGCGGCGGGATGCGGGCGGAGGCCGAGATCCGCGAGCGGTGGGGTGATGACGTCGCCCGGATCGTGCTCGCCAACAGCGACTCGGTGAGCGAGCCGAAGCCGCCCTGGCGGGCCCGCAAGGAGGCCTACATCGCCGCGATCGCCGACAAGCAGCCCGATGAGCTGCGGGTCTCGATCGCAGACAAGCTGCACAACGCCCGCTCGATCCTCTCCGACTACCGCCGCCACGGCGAGGCGGTCTTCACCCGCTTCGCCGGCCGGCGCGAGGGCACGCTCTGGTACTACCGGGCCCTGCTCGGCGCCTTCGAGGCGAGGCGGGCCGAGATCGGTCCCGGCGGCGGCCACGCCCTCGACGAGCTGCGCGAGGTCGTCGCCGAGCTCGACCGGCGGGTCGGCGCCGTCGCCGACGACTGAGCTTCGATCGCGGGCCGCAGGACCTGGTGGTAGTGCTCCCTGAGGTCAGATCGATCGCCCAGGGCTCTGAGCCGCCGGCCGAGGCCCGAGGGGTCCGGTGCCAGAGGACTGGTTGCGGATGAGTTAGTTGCGCACGCACCTACTTCTGCTAGAGTAGTTGCATAAGCAATCATTCTAACGAGGAGCACCAATGAGCGACAAGATTCGAATCCTGGCCATCCCGGGCAGCCTCCGCGCCGACTCCCACAACCGGCGGCTGCTCGAAGCGGCCCGGCGACAGGCGGCGGGCGAAGGGGTTGAGGTCGAGATCCTCGATGCCGATCGGCTGCGGGCGCTGCCCCACTTCGACGAGGACATCGAGCACGATCCCGGTGCCGCCGTCGAGGCGTTCCGCGAGGCGATCGCCGCCGCCGACGCGCTGCTGATCGCCACCCCCGAGTACAACTCATCGATCCCTGGGGTCCTCAAGAACGCGATCGACTGGGCCTCGCGGCCGCGCGACGACGCGGCCCTGCAGGACAAGCCGGCGGCCGTGGTCGGCGCGTCGCCTGCTCGGTTCGGGGCCGCCTGGGCCCAGGCCGAGCTGCGCAAGGTGCTCGGTGCGGCGGGCGCCCGCGTCCTCGAGGGCGAGCTGGCGCTCGGCACTGCGCACGAGGCCTTCGATGGAGCCGGAGGGCTCGCGGATCGGGCCCACGTCGAGACCCTGGAGGCGCTGATCGGTGAGCTGGCCGGCGAGCGGGAGCTCGCGCTGGCCGCCTGAGCCATCCTGAAGCCGCCGAGCGGGCCCCGCGGTCACCCTGGATCTATGCCAGGGTGACCGCGTGGTCGTACGCGAGGAGAGCGGCAGGGCGGGCGCGCTCTGCATTCCCCAGGCCCAGCACGCGGCGATCTCCGGCCAG
>Ga0210084_1000218_pt1 | contig 10308 bp, 11 predicted proteins | sample China_Galinas_Co_3_FD_184863 | JGI IMG/M metagenome (GOLD analysis project Ga0210084, IMG submission 184863) | Wetland microbial communities from San Francisco Bay, California, USA, that impact long-term carbon sequestration -... | ecosystem: Environmental > Aquatic > Marine > Wetlands ... | reverse complement strand
TTAAGGTTTGCTTCTTTTTTTATGTCGTTTTCCAATTCTTCACCTTCACCTGTAACCTTCACCTGCCACCTTTGGCAGAAAAGAGTCCCCCTGGTCGCCGAAAGAAAACCAACACAAACGGTTTGCGCAGCATATAGGTCCCCCATGCCATGGGGTTTGCCCGGTTTTCTTTAAATTTCAGTGATATGGAGCCTGAACTCCTCTTCCTCTTCATCCATCACCAGTTGATATATTTTGTTGTCTTTGATATAAAAGGGATACAACGTGAGCATGTCACTTTCTTTCAGTGGTATAAAGGTCTTTTTTAGCAGCTTGCCGGAGAAATCGTATATAAAAGTTTCAAATTTGCCGTCTTTTTTAAAGTTCGAGAGGATATAGATTTTATCATCAGCAAGGCGGTAATCCTTAAAAATCGGCATATGTTCCGGCAGGGAGATGAGATTCCTGTCTTTATCAAGCGAATAGGGAACTTTGTAGCGGATATCATTGGTGAAAAAATCATTGAGCTTTTTCTTTAGCGCACCATCAATCGGGACTTTTGTGTAATTGGGAGTAAAAGACGTGACTTCTTTTCCATCGGAATTAAATATCTTGATGCTATTGCTTTCGGTGGGGTAAACGAATTTGTCTTTATACGCATACCTGTCAAAATAACTGATCATCCTGGCCATTAATATAGGGTCGCGTTTTTTGCCTGGCTGAGCTGGAAACTTAAAATGACAAAGTTTAATTTTATTTTTTAAGTTAGCATCCAGCAAATCCGCGGCAATATAGGTGACTTTATCCTCAGCAGTTATATGCATATAAATATATTTATCACCAACCGGGATATATCGGGCCTGGGTCCCTGTTGAGGTTTCATTGATAAATTCGCCGTTTTTGGAATAAAAAGAAACCTTTCCTAAACTATTGATCAACAGTTTGTCGCCGGTTAGATAGAGGGTAATACTGGGAATCCACGGGGCCGGGATTTTTTTAAATTCCCGGGGACCTTCGCCAGCCTGGCCGAATTTTTTAATCAATTTCATGTCTTTTTTTGAGTAGATAAAGACTTCAACACCCTGGGTAATATAAATATAGTTCTCATTTACTGTAATGGAATCCGGTTTGTAGATATCGGGAATGGTCACTTCCCCGGCAGAGTAGACCGGAACCATCAGGGTGATTAAAAAAAATAAAATCAAAAAATTTTTCATTTTTTCTTCTCCTTCTGATTTAATACTCAATATTAATATACGAATAGGAAGTGCGCCTGGTTTTCTAAAAAATTGCAAAATATTGAAATTAATCCTGAGAAGCCATGTCTGAACACCTTCAATAAACCGCGGGCAATATATATTGTTCCAGCATGGTTAAGGCCGGGTCAGCGCCGGTATAGTAATTGCCCCCGGTAAATACAACCACCAGGGCCAGGTCCGGGAACACAGAAATACGCTGACCTCCCCAACCTCGAGCAGAGAAAGAGCCAATGATTTGCCCATTCCAGCGGTGTTGTTCCGTCCACCATTGGAACCCATATCCCATTCGTGAGGAAGCGTCTATGTGTTTTTTCACAGACTCTTCTACCCAGGAGCGGGAAACAATACGTATCCCTTTCCATGTGCCGCCATTTAAATAGAGTTGCCCAAATTTTGCCATGTCCCGGGGCCGTAAACGTAAGCCGCCCCCGGTTTGAATCGTTCCGTTGGCAATAACCTCCCACTGGTATTCTTCGATGCCCAGGGGGGCAAATAAATACTGTTCTGCCCATTGATTGGCATATAATGAGGTGGTGTTTCTTATGATTGCTCCCAAAAGTATCGATAGACCACTGTTATAAAGAAAGGTGGTCCCGGGCTCATTTGCAATAGGAAATTCAAGGAGAAATTTTATGGGATCAGGGCTGTTGTACATCCGGTTGTGTGGATTCCTGGGATCAAAATACGAATAGGTATGTTCATCCCAATCCAGCCCGGCTGACATGGTGAGGAGGTGTTTTAAGGTTATATCCTGTTTGAGATTATTCCAATCTATATCCGGGTATCCCGGGAAAAAGGTATATAATTTAGTGTTTAAATCAATAATAAAACCTTGATCAAAGGCTATTCCCACCAGGGCCGAGGTGAAACTTTTGGTACAGGAGGCTTGATAATGAAGAACATCCCGGTCATAATTAGTATACCCACCTAAAAAAGCGTCTCCGGGGAAATATTCTTCCAGTACGAGGTTTTCATTCCTGATGATGAGTATTCCGTGAATATTTTTAAAAGTGTTTTCTTTTACTTTAACAATCATTTGGGTAATCGATGAAACATCGATGCCCTGGGCAGTTAGAGTAGAAGTTTCCCAGCCATCACCTCGAGGAACCGGCTCCCGGTAGACATAAACCACTGACTCCGGGTCATTTCCTACTTTACAGGAGACAAAGCAAACCGTTAAAATGATATAAAAGATAATGAGTTGTTTTTTCATTTTGATACCTCCCTATTATTAGAACCTGTAAGTAATACCGATCCTGGCCTGGAACCCGGACAGGTCCAGTTTAAATTTGCGAATCCGGAGATTACTGTCGTCAAATTCCCAGTAATTGGAAGCTAACAGCATGTCAAGGAATCCCCAGTAATCGGCATTGTAATACTCTTTCATTCCCCATTCACCTTCCCACTGATCGATTGTTTCACCATCACGGATATCGTGTCCCGGTCCTTGCAGGTTGTTTGCCACCTGGTAAGCACAGCCAGCTTCAACAAACAAACCAAGATGTTTACCCATTGAATAATTGACCCGAAAACCACCATCCAGGGCAACACCGGTTCCGCTGCCCTTTTCTACCAAATCCCTGGTAGAGGTACTGGTGACATTTCCATTGGTTGTTTGCCCTGTTCTACTCTGATAGCTCCATTTGCACTGTGCAAAGAGGGGACCGCCGCATACAAAAACTTCAAGTCCAATCACATCAGAGAGTCTCTTTTCAAAATGAATCCCCAGGAGGGGAATCAATCCTTTTGCCGATATAGTATAGGGGGAATACTCCCGTGTATAAATCGTCTGTGTACCATTGTTTTCGGTGACCACCGACTGTTGTCTGAAATCGGACGTTTTACCCGGGGCGAGATATTTAATTCCCAGGGAAAGGGCCAACGGTTTAGACACAAAATACTTGAGCCGAAAGCCAAAGGGCAGTGAGTGCTTAATGGTTTGGAATCCTCCCTCCCGGTTTGAAGAAAAGGATTGGATATAGCCAACCCGGGCATAATACTCATAACGGTCCTCATATAAAAATTTCAAAGCCTGCATATAGGTGGTGGCATTTACATTTAAATCCCCAGGGTTTAGGGTGGAAAATCCCGCAAACACTTCCACCTGGAATTTCTTTTTACCCGGGTCTTTTGAGAACCCGAAGAGAATCGAAAAAAATAATAAAACAATCAGGATAGTACTTTTCTTCATTGTTATCCTCCTGGTTATTTAAACACAAAAATCGCAGAAATTTTCACAAAATTTAATCATAGAAATGCGGGTTAATGAGTTTACCGCCGCAGGCGTTTATTTGCCCGAAGGGCGCCATTCCATCATTCCATCATTCCCGTTGTGAGCGCAGCGAACCCAGGTTCAATCTCTATTCATATCTCAGGGTATTGACGGGATTGGTTGTGGCGGCTTTGATGGAATGGAACCCGATAGGCAGCGCCGCCGTGATAAACGAAAGCACCCCGGCAAAGAGGAATAAAACAAGACCCGGATCGATGCGGTAAGCAAAATTCTCAAGCCACTTGTGCATGGCATACCGGCCCAGGGGCCAGGCAATGATATTAGCCAGGAGGACCCACCGGAAAAAATCCTTAGAAAGAAGGACCACGATACTGGAAACCGGGGCCCCCAAAGTCTTGCGAATACCGATCTCTTTTGTGCGCCTTTCAGCCGTAAACGAAGCAAGACCGAAAATACCCAGGCAAGAAATGAGTATAGCAATGAAGGCAAAATAACCGAAAATTTTTCCCAGTTTCTGCTCGGACTGGTAGAGATTGCCGACGCCGCGGTCGATAAAGCTGTATTCAAAGGGATAGTCAGGCGCATATTTTAGAGACACCTTTCCTATGAAATTTAATGTGTCCGGGACATTTCCGGCGGTGACCTTAATAAAAATGTATTTCAGCGCCCTGAAATTACGTGGATTGATGGTGAATATGTGTGGTAAAATTTCCCGATGCAAAGAAACATGATGGAAATTTTTTACTACCCCGATAATGGTTCCCCGGACTCCCCAAAACTTAAGCTGTTGTCCTACCGGCGATTCCATGCCCATGTATTTGGCGGCCTCTTCATTGATGATATAGTTGTTCCTGTCGGCCGGATACTCTTTTTTAAAACTGCGGCCATCCAGGAGTTCCATCTCAAAGGTCTCAAGATAGTCAACATCTGTGATGGAGTATCTCACCATCGGCATCAATCCCGGGTCCTTACCTTCCCATTCCACTCCGTCGGTTTTAAAGTCTTCATCATAGGGAACAGCCTGGCTTGCCGTGACATTTAAGATATTTGGATTTTGCAGGAGCTCATTCTTGAAACCGTTAAACCCCAACAGCAAGGTGCGGTTCAAAGGGACTTTAATGATATGGTCGGTTTTGAAGCCCAGGGGCCTTTCCCTGATATAGTTTAATTGGTTAAAAACGACGGCAGTACCGGCGATGAGTAATACGGATATGATAAACTGGCCGGTCACTGTAACCACCCGGAATAATGAATGCCTGGCCTTAAAACCCCCGGGGCCCTTAAGGGCAGCCACCGGCTTACCGGTACTAAGAAAAAAGGCCGGATAAATCCCGGATATGATCCCTACTGCAATAACTAACCCCAATAACAGGGATAACATAAAAATATCCTGGAAGGGTGCCAATGCCATTTGCTTACCGGTGAGATTATTCACCAGTGGTAGAAAGAGTTTTACCAGGGTAAGTGAAAGAAGCAGCGCCAATAACGACATTAAGACAGACTCGCCCAGGAATTGCCCCACCAGTTGAAATCGCCTGGCGCCGACAACTTTTCGTAAACCCACTTCCCGGGTACGATTGGCCGAGCCGGCCGTGGCAAGATTCATGTAATTGATACAGGCGATAAACAAGATAAACAGTGCAATCACTGAAAAAAGATAGACATAAGTCCTGCGTCCGAAATTAAGATATATATCGGACACGGGTAAAATATCCACTTTAAAGGAATCGGTCTTTGGAAAAGGGCTGTGTTTATTAAAAATACCGGCGATTTTTGCCCTGAATTCGGGTAAGGAGATATCTTCATTGAGAAGCACATAGGAGGGGTCTCGCCAGTTCCAATCGGTTAACAGTTTATTTCTCAGGGGAGCCACAAAATCGAATTGAAGGTGAGAATTGGCCGGGACCCGGACAACGCCGGTGACTATCACATCTGCCCGGTTATTAAGGGTCAATTTTTCCCCCAGGGGATTTTTTTGCCCGAAGTATTTAGAGGCAATTTTTTCGGAAATCACCAAAGAATCGGGGGCCTGCAAAGCGGTTTTAGGATCGCCGTATTTAAAAGGGAAAGAGAACATGGAGAAGAAAGAAGGATCGACAAGATTTACTTTATCTTCGTAAAACATTTGGGAGGGGCCATTTCCCGGCCGATACCCGAAGGAACATGTTCTTAAAGCGCCAAGATCGTATATCCTGGTGTAATCGGCGATTTCAGGAAATTCATTCGCCATGATGGGCGCCAAAGCATAGGGAACATTGGGATCGGTTATATCGTTGGGATGGATAATAGTGACCAGGTACAATCGGTCTTTATGGGCATGGAACCTGTCATAACTCTGTTCATCCTGTACCCAAAGCATGATCAAAATAAAACAGGCCATTCCCACTGCCAACCCCGCGATATTGATAAAGGAAAACAGTTTATGCCGCTTAATATTACGTAACCCGAATTTTAAGTGATTGATAAACATTGCCGGCCTCCTTTCATAATTTATATAAATTTAGACGTAGAAAGAAACAAAAAGGATGACAAAAAAATAAAATAAACGCCTAATTTTTGTCTTTGACACAGCGGATATGGAGCCGGGCCTCTTTGAAGGCCTTGGATTTAACCCATTTGCCTTTATCATTAATGCCCATACGGTAAACCTGGTCCTCATTGACAACAGTTGAGCTCCAAAACATGGCGGATTTATCCAGGTTGAAATAATCACTCTTGAAATCCGATCCACCGCTTAGATGAGCATTAAATCCCGTGGGTCCGCCAACACGTATCATTTCCGCGACTTTTTTTTCGCCGCCCAGTGTTTTTACCAATTCCTCCCACTCAGCCTCAGAAGGAATGTGCCAACCTTTAGGAGTAATACTCATGTCATGTTCATCAGTAGACTCCGCCGTGATTACTTCCCAGGTATACAACCTGCCGTATTTTTCACAATAGCCTTCATCATCGTTATAGCAAAAACTCCTGATGGGATGGCCGCTGCGGTTTTTGGTTACCCGTAAATTCTCCGCCATCCACCATTGGTCTCCGATCTTTACAGTTTTGTACACATTGCCGTTAATATCCATTGCCGCACCGGTTTCCGGTTTTTTGCCGTCGGCGGCGATAAACAATAAAGTCATCAAAGTCATTACAAATACACATATTATTTTTTTCATAGTGTCTCCTTAAAATTTTTTAGCCACAGAGAGCACAGAGAGCACAGAGAAAAAAACTCTGTGTCCTCTGTGTCCTCTGTGGCTAATTTTTTCATATTCTTTCATACAATTTTGGCTTATCTTTTTACCTGGAGTCTATCGGTTAGTGACTGGGAAGGGGTAAAACGCAGGGTATTTTTAGCGGCAATCGTAATTGTATCTCCTGTGCGAGGGTTGGTACCGCTCATCCCGCGTCTCTTAACCAGTTGGAACTTCCCCAGTCCGGTTGTAACTACCTCTTCCTTTTGCAAAAGGTTTATCACACACTGTTCAAAACACCGGAGGAGTCGACCGGCATCTTCCGGCGATACCCCGGCAGACTGTGAAAAACAGCCAACAAAATTTTGGGGCCAGGTGCCGCTGGCGGCGCCTGTATTTTGGGGTGGTTTCGGTGAGGGTGGAGGTGTACTGCCGGCCCAATCGTATCTCTCTCCCTCATCACCGATGATAATGGCGCCAAGGTGCTGCGCCAGGGCCGCGGCTGCTTTCCTGACAGGAAACTTAGGGTCCCGGAGGTCCGGATGCGCCCTGAAACGGATTTTGCCCCGCGGGTCCCAGGCAAACACCTTCTGCCATACCCCTTTTAATCTTCCTTTCAAAGGTTTCGGGGGAAAATATACTTCCGCATCGGCACCGGAACCAGGAACCCTGATAACCGAGCCGGTTTGTGGATTACGCGACACCCGGTCTTTTTCCGGTGAAATTCTTACACCTTCGACGGCATTTACCGCTGCTAACCACTGGTTCGTTGTTATCGTACCTTTGGGGTCTGCCCCATCGTCAAAACCTTCTCTTTGTATATGAATTTCATAACCCATAAATCACCTCCTTTTTGCCTGCGGCGGCCAGGGGCCCCTCGGCGAGGGGAGCCTATATGCTGCGCAAACCGTTTGTGTTGGTTTTCGTTCGTTTCCGGGTGAAGGCGCGGCATCATGACCGGCAACGAAAAAAAGCATCATCATAGCTGCTCCTAATACAAATATTATTTTTTTCATGCTGCTTCCTTAAAATTTCAGGATCTTTTGTCTGTTCTCTTTTTCTCCTATATATATCAAATATTACAAAATGAAGCAACTGTTTAATAAAAAATTTTTGCGGGGGGTCCAGGGGGGCGGTTTTTATAAAAAGAGCCCCCCTGGCCGCCGGAGGCAAAAATTGATTCATTTATTGTACTCTCATATGTCGGCGCTGGAAAGCCCAGACACCAATGATAAAGTAAATGATCGTTATGACCAGCAAAGCAATAATTTCCGGTATGATATCCGCTAAGCCCATATTCATGATCATTACTTTTTTTAGTGCAGGAATCGAATGGCTCGGGGACATTAATCCCTGTATAGTAACAGGATAACCAAAAATCGTAAACAAGGCTTTGGCTTTCATTGGGAAAGCGGCACCGCTAAAAAAGAAAAATAAGAGCAAAGGGAAATTACCCACAATCAACACTTCGTTAGCACTTTTTGTTAGGGCCGCAAGAATCAGGCTGAAGGCGATAATAGAAATGCTGGTTAGAACTGCTAATAATATTAACAGCCAAAAAGAGCCGGCAAAATCAAACCCCAGCGAAACTGCGACCGCTAATGTTAATAGAACCGATATTATCCCGATTAATACCTGGATAATGCCGACACCCGAAAGGAATTCAAAAGCGCTTACTTTAGAGAGCTTTAGCCTGGTGATAGTTTTATTTTCCACTTCGGTAACAATCGCTATGGTGGCGGAAAACATTAACATGATGACCGCAATAATTAACAGCCCCGGCACATAAAGATCAAAGTCATCGATTTTCCCGGAAATTCCCAAACTGGTTTCAATGATTTTTAGAGGTCTTACTTTTTGGGTGGTATTGAATACATAATCATTGACGATTTCATTGGCCCAAATGGCGCTTACCATATAATTGATATCGGTTAAATCACCGATGAATTCGAGATCGATGCTTTTAACGGCTTTCCCTTTTTGCCAATCATGGACCTGTTGGGAAAAATCTCCCGGGATAATGATCAAGGCATCGGCTTTCTTGTTTTTCACTTGTTTAATGGCCGCTGCTTTGTTACCCGTTGTTTTTATGGTTAAGGGAATCTCTGTGCTTTTTATATAATTTTTTGCTCCCTCAAGCAAACGTTGGCCGTAATTCACTTTTTCAGATAAATACTCCACCCCTTTGTCCTGGTTGAGAATTAATAAATCATAGTGCGGCTTAGAGGCTTCATTCACCCAGTAATAAAAACCAACGAAGAAAGGAGCCAGGGATATAGTTAAAACTAATATCCAAAAATGCCGGATTTGTTCTTTAAAACTTTTTTTTATTACGCTTGTTAATTTCATTGCCTTAATTTTCTCCCGGTTAAATGGATGAAAACATCTTCCAGGGTATTCTCGCGCATGGTCATTTCATTGATTTTAAACCCGTGTTCTTTGATGCGATTGGTGATTTCCGATACCGATTCTATCATATTTTTGGTCCTGACCATCAAGGATACACCGCTTAAATTGACCTGGTCACAAATTTGCAGCAGGCTGTCCTTCATTTTTCCCGGATGTTCTTGATCATCTTTGTCCAGGATTATTTCCAGTATATCGCCTTCGCCGATTGATTTTTTCAAATTACCGGGGGTATCCAGTAAAAGCAGTTTACCATAATCAATAATCGCCACCCTATCGGCCAGGCGGCCGGCTTCATCCATATTATGGGTAGTAAGAATGATGGTTTTTTCTTTTGCCAGGGTTTTGATAAAGTTTCTCACCAGGATACGGCTTTGCGGGTCTAATCCGGCTTCGGGTTCGTCCAGGATCAATATTTCCGGGTCATGGATCAGGGCCAGGCAGATATTCAGCCGCCGTTTCATGCCCCCGGATAATTTATAAGCCAACACGTTGGCTTTTTCTTGCAGGCCCAGCCATTCCAGCAGTTCCTTTGACCGGGTTCTTGCCGGCTTCCCGGTCATGCCGTACATCTCACCCGTGAATACCAGTTGTTCGAAGCAAGTTAATTTAGGCCAAAATATATTTTCCTGGGGACAGAAACCGATATGGGTTTTAATATCAGTTTTCTTCCTGCTTCCATTACCCAAAATAGTCACTTCTCCGGCAGTGGGTTCGATTAAACCGCAGATCATATTAATAGAAGTGGTTTTCCCTGCCCCATTGGGACCCAGGAAGCCAAATATTTCGCCTTTATAGACATCAAAGGACAGGTTGTCAACCGCGGTCAAATTTCCAAACGTTTTCTTAAGGTTGGAGACCTTAATAACAATGTTTTCTCTTTCATTTAAATGCTGACTCATTTTAAATAAGGAATTCATAAATTTTTTTTATTGTCTTTTCCGGGAATTTAGGGCTAAAACCGGTTATAGAGGCCATAACCCTCATATCCTGGACCAGGAGGACTGTTGGCAGTCCTGTTACTTCTACTTCTTGATGAGCTTTCAGTTTTGATAAGAGATTGATGGTATTGGCCTCCCCAAATTCATACTCATAAAAAAAAATATTGGCTCGTCTGAGCAATATTTTCAAGGTTTCGCAAGGGGCGCATCCTTTTCCGGTAATCAAGACACACTGTTTACTCATCATTTATTCCCGGGCCTATTGCCAACTACTGTTATACAGGACATAAAAATCTTAGATTCTCTTTTCA
>Ga0210084_1000217_pt1 | contig 10322 bp, 7 predicted proteins | sample China_Galinas_Co_3_FD_184863 | JGI IMG/M metagenome (GOLD analysis project Ga0210084, IMG submission 184863) | Wetland microbial communities from San Francisco Bay, California, USA, that impact long-term carbon sequestration -... | ecosystem: Environmental > Aquatic > Marine > Wetlands ... | reverse complement strand
AGGACGGTGTTCACTGGCTAGAAGAACATACCGGGAAAAAAGTTTTCGGTGTGATTCCCTGGTACGACCATTTTTACATTGAAGCAGAAGATTCTGTGGTCATTGAAAATCCTGGTGCCGTGTCAAAGCGCGAATCCGACGCTCCGGCAATTGCCGTCATTCGCCTGCCCCATATTTCAAATTTCACCGATTTCGACCCGCTCTCAAACCTGCAAGGACTCGATGTAAATTTTATCGAAAAACCTCAAGATCTTAAAGATTTTAAAGCGATTATACTGCCTGGATCAAAAAATACCCGATGGGACCTTCGCTGGCTGAAAAATTCCGGATGGGCTGACATCATAATAAAATACAGCAATACGGATGGGCATGTTTTAGGTATTTGTGGCGGATATCAGATAATGGGCCGTTTTGTTCACGATCCCCAAGGGCTGGAAGGGACATCCGGGACCTCTGAAGGGCTTAATCTTTTGCCAATAGAAACAGTTTTAAAGGTGCCCAAAACCACCACCCGAACCCGTTTTTTATGGAAAAACATTGAGGGCGCAGGTTACGAAATTCACATGGGTGAAACCCGAAGATTAAGTGGAGATGTTCTGTTCAACATCATTGAACGCAACCTTTTGCCCTGCCAGACCGAAGATGGATGCGACATGCATGATTCAAAACTTATGGGAACTTACATACACGGGATGTTCGACACACCGGCAATTACCCAAAAATGGTTAAAAACCATCGGCCTTGAACACATTGAGGTCCCCGATATAAATCACCTTGAAAACAAAGATAAAACGTACGACCTCCTGGCAGCGCACTTTGAAAATCATATGAATACACAAGCCATTTTTGATTTGATTTAAATACTTGACATTAAAATCTTGGTTATCTAAATATAATCAAAAAATATTTTAATAATTTAATGGTGGCCTAAAAGGTCATAATAGGGAACCCGGTGAAAATCCGGTACGGACCCGCCGCTGTGATCGGGAACGAAAACCGTTATTATGTGCCACTGTTCATTTTGAGACCTGGGTCTCATTTAAATGGATGGGAAGGCGCGGTTAGTAGGACGATCCGAAAGTCAGAAGACCTGCCATTTAAGTTTTGTTTCTGAGGAGATGGTAAATCCTCAAGCGTTTAATCCGAATTTCTCATGAAGTTTTTTTTTGTGAGAAATTCGGTTGAGTGCTTGGGGATTTTTTTTTAATAATATAAGGGAGCAAATTGCATGAAACTGAAAGAAATTATTAAAGGAATTAAGCCGGTTGAAAAAAATTGGATTCAAAAATCACGCGAACGGACGTCTCAACTGGTTATGCCGACCAGGGCTTTGGGAAGACTTCACGACATTTCAGAACAACTCTGCGGCATCCAAAAGACCCTGAAACCTTCCGTGGATCAAAAGGCCATCTTGATTATGGCCGGCGATCACGGTGTGGCAGAAGAAGGTGTCAGCGCTTATCCACAGGAAGTTACCGGCGCAATGGTTCAAACATTTTTAAGAGGCGGCGCAGGGATTAACGCCATATCTCGACATGTGGGTGCAAAAGTGCGGATCGTGGATATGGGGATTATCCCTGAACTCGATCCGGATTCACTGGATGGCGGAGATCGGTTGATCTTACGGAAAATTGCTCCGGGGACAGCAAATCTGGCAAAAGGGCCGGCCATGACACATCAGAACGCGGAAAATTCAATCTTAACCGGATTCCAACTGGCCACCGATCTCTTTGATGAAGGCATTGAATTGCTGGGCACGGGAGACATGGGCATTGCCAACACCACACCATCTGCTGCCATCGGAAGTGTGCTCACCGGCATAAGCCCGAAAGAAATGGTTGGTCGTGGAACCGGGGTTGATGAGAAAGGATTTTCAATAAAGCTGGAAACGGTAAAAAAAGGCATTCAGATCAATCAACCGAATGCCCTTGATGGGTTGGATGTATTGGCCAAAGTCGGCGGCTTTGAAATTGGCGGTATCGCCGGATGTGTTCTGGCAGGGGCTTTCCATCATCGACCGGTTGTCATTGATGGTTTTATTTCAACAGCCGGCGCTCTAATTGCATATTCGCTTTGCCCCGATGTAAAGGACTATATTATTGCAGGACACTGTTCAGAGGAAACAGGCCATCGAAATATGTTGAAATTTATCGGATTAGAACCTGTCCTCGACTTAGGCATGCGACTGGGTGAAGGTACCGGCGGTGCGTTGGCGATGAGTATTATTGAAGGTGCGGTTCGTGTATTTAATGAAGTGTTGACCTTTGAAGAAGCCGGTGTCGCGGATAAAGATTGAAATTCCAATTCGGCTGTTGTAGCCAAATTTTTAGAAAAGAGGAAATAGGAATTAGAAAAGAGATAACCGCAAATTGACGCAAATGAACATGAATATTATTATTTTGATTTGTGTTAATTCGTATTATCTGTGGTTCCCTTATCCTCTTTTCTCTTTCCTAATAGCTTTGACCTGTCCTATAATACCAGGTATTCAATGCGAAAAAAATCGTGTAGCGATCATATCACGATATTATTCTCTTCTTCAGCGATTAATCGCATAAGATACTGGCCGTATTCGTTTTTGGCCATGCTGGCCGCAAGATTCGCCAATTCTTCCTTATTTATATAACCTAAGTCGTATGCGATTTCTTCTATGCACGAAACCTTAAGTCCCTGTCTGTCTTGAATGGCCTGGATATAACTGGCTGCTTGTTGAAGGGCTTCCTCGGTTCCGGTGTCCAGCCAGGCAAATCCTCTTCCAAGAAGTTCGACCTTGAGCTGGCCCTTTTTCAAATATTCAAGGTTCACATCCGTAATTTCAAGTTCTCCTCTGGCAGAGGGTTTTAGATTGGCGGCAATATTGATCACATCATTATCATAGACATAAAGGCCTGGTACCGCATAATTTGATTTTGGCTTCTTGGGCTTCTCCTCAATGCCGATGACATTGTTATGCTCATCAAATTCTACAACGCCGTAACGATTTGGGTCTTTGACCGGATACCCGAAAATCAGACCGCCCTCTTTGAGTTGAACTGCACGTTTTAAAATATCGGTAAGGCTGTGTCCATAAAATATATTGTCTCCAAGAATCAGGCAGACCGGATCTTTCCCGATAAATGATTTGCCGATGAGAAAAGCCTGGGCCAGACCTTCGGGTCGAGGCTGTTCTTCATAAGAAAAGGACAACCCCAGTTGGGAACCGTCTCCAAGGAGTTTTTTAAACAACGGCAAATCCTCAGGCGTGGATATAAGAAGGATATCCCTGATGCCTGCCAGCATCAAAACAGACAACGGGTAATAGATCATCGGCTTGTCGTAGACCGGTAAAAGTTGTTTGCTGACAACACGGGTAATCGGATACAACCGGGTTCCTGAACGACCGGCTAGAATTATTCCTTTCATATGCGCCTTTCCCTCCTGGCCAAACTGAGCAATTGCCGATTTTGACGAATCTGCTGCGTTATGAGACATTTGCAGTAGCAGACTACGACTGCATGTCTCATGCCTTGCATCTCCGACAATCTCGACAATCGTTCAGCTTAGGTTTTGGTTATATTCTTATGCCATGACGATCTTTTCTCTGTTCTCTTTTATCCCTTTGGTCGCATTACGGGTATCGATCACCAGATTGGCGTGCTCGACAATTTCGGCAAAGTTATAGTCACTATGATCGGTAATAATGATGACGGCATCCATACTGGAAAGCAATTCCGGAGTGATGGGCGTTGATTCCATCTGAAAATTGTATTTCCGGGTCGTATGCAGTTTTGGTATCCAGGGATCATTGTAATTTACAATGGCACCCTTTTCCAAAAGCATTTTCATAATGGCATACCCCGGAGACTCTCTATCATCATCGACATCTTTTTTATATGCAGCACCAAGAACCAGAATGCGGCTGCCATTAAGGCTTTTCCGATGGTTATTGAGTGCCTCAATGGTCTTTTCAATCACATAATACGGCATGGAAACGTTGATTTCTCCGGCAAGCTGGATAAAACGGGTTGAAAAGTCATATTCCTTGGCTTTCCAGGCAAGATAAAAAGGGTCAATGGGGATGCAATGCCCGCCCAGACCGGGCCCTGGATAAAAGGGGGTATAACCGAAAGGCTTTGTGGCCGCGGCCTCAATCACTTCAAAAAGATCGATGCCCATTTTATGTGCTAGAATTTTCAGTTCGTTCACCAGGGCAATATTTACGGAACGAAACGTGTTTTCCAAAAGTTTGCTCAGTTCAGCGGTCTGTGTCGAAGAAACCGGAACGGCCCGGGTGATGGCGTTATACATCGCACAAGCGGCGTCCAGACAGGATTTGGTAATCCCTCCCACCACCTTGGGAATATTCGTGGCAGTATAGTTTTTGTTTCCCGGATCTTCTCTTTCCGGCGAAAAGGCCAGAAAAAAGTCCTCCCCGACCTTCAAATCGTTTGAGGCAAGACGGGGAAGAAGCATCTCCTGGGTGGTTCCGGGATAGGTGGTACTCTCCAGTACAATCAATTGTCCTTTGCGTAAATTCTCGGCAATGGTCTCCGTTGTTTGCAAAAGGTAGCTCAGATCCGGTTCCATCTTTTCCGTAAGCGGCGTCGGAACACAGATCAATATACAATCCGCCTCGCCAAGACGGCTAAAATCGATGGTCACATCAAATTTTTTTGCATCAAACATCTCTTTGATCGATGCAGAAGGAATGTGTTTGATATACGATTCTCCATGAAGAAGTTTGTCGATCTTTCTTGAATCGAGATCAAACCCGATGACACCAAAACCTTTCCGCCCGAAATGAATGGCCAAAGGCAGTCCGACATAACCCAGGCCGATGATTCCAATGACGGCAGTTTTTTGTGCGATCATTTCCAGCAACTTTAAGCATGTTTCACTTTTATCGCCCATATTCTTTTCCTTTAATTTTATCGGTTATGAATCAGCAGGTAATAAATCTGCTTTAACGCCAATGACAATTAGCGATTCATCCCCGGTGTTTTCCAGTATAAACATCTGATTTTCTGTCAGTACCAAAGACTGTCCCGCCTTGAAAAGCCTGGTCTGATCGTTGGTTGTTAATTTGGCGGCACCTTTAATCACGATCAGATGCTCGACTGTTGAAGCATCGGTTTTGATTTCACATTTTGAGGTGGGATACATGTCGCGCCTTACGACGCTGAAATCAGGCGTTGCTTCCAGAACAGTTAAAGTTCCCCATAGTTGGTATGATGTCTTATGTTTTTGAAATTCTTTTCTCCCTGTTTCCTTCAGCTTTTCAACGATAGATTTTACATCACGGCTGTTTTCCAAATCAGAGACAAAAACAGCGTCCGGCGTTTCCACAACAACCATGTTTTTTATTTTGTTGGTTGCAATCAGCCGTTCATGTCCCATGATTAAAGAATTTTGGGTGTTCTCTGAAATAACATCGCCCTCGATGACATTACCGTTTTTATCCTTTGGTATGAAATCATAAAGGGATTTCCATGATCCAATATCGCTCCATCCAAAATCTGATGGTAAGACAGCTGCTTTATCCGTTTTTTCCATAATTGCATAGTCAATGGAAATATTCGGTAGCTGTTGGTATTCTTTCAGAGGAACCAGGGTTCCTTCTAATGGCAATTGCTTCATTTTATGGAGAAGCTCAGCATGGTGCACACCTAATTCCTGGATCATTACCGAAGCTTTAAAGGTAAACATGCCACTGTTCCAAAAGTAATTACCCGCGTCAACATATCGCTCAGCGGTTTTCAGGTCAGGCTTTTCAACAAATCTTTTTACAGAAAGCGCCCCAAACTCGATATTTTCGGCGCCCTCGATATATCCGTAACCGGTTTCAGGATAATGCGGCGTTATTCCAAACGTCACGATATACCCCATTTCAGCAAGTTTAACTGCGGATTCCAATCTTTCGTGAAATACACGTTCATCTCGAATGACATGATCCGCAGGAAAGATACACAACACGGCATCCTTTTCTTTTTGAATCACCTGGAGCATTGCCAAAAGAATGGCGGGAGCGGTATTGCGGCCGCAGGGTTCTGCAAGGATCTTTTTTTCGGAAGACACCCCCATCTCTTCCATGTGCCGCGCGATTTCAGACACATGGTCTTTTCCGCAGACGACACGGATATTTTCCATGTTTAGCGTAGGCATCAGCCTTCTGATGGTACTTTGGATAAGTGAATCCTTGCCGATGAATTTAACGAGCTGTTTGGGATAAAACTGTCTCGATACAGGCCACAAACGTGTTCCTGACCCGCCGGCCAAGAGAATCGGATATACATTCAGTTTATTTTTCATAAGCGGGAATATGGCAGTTAAAGGAACGTTTAAAAATACCGTGATTACAAATTACTATGCACTTTTTTTGTTCGTAACTATCGGCCTAAAAATACTTAGACTTTAACGAAATTTTGATTCGCTTCAATTGGAATAATGGAATGATGGAGTAATGGAATGATGAGTTTGAAGGAGTTTTTAACAATTAAAATAGCTTTTTTTCGCTCCTATGTTCAATATTCCAGTATTCCAACATTCCATTCTTCCATTCCACCAGCATAGACAGGTTACTATTAAAAAGTTTATGTTTTTAATAAGTTGAAAATATACTGAGACGTCATCTTAGATCTAAGCTTCAGTCCTGTGGCAAAATGTAGCCGTCTTCGTCTCTTTCCACTTTAAGAGAAAATGGTATGCTTTTTGATCACTTCATATCTCCTGTGATATTCTTAGCGCCTTCTTTTTGATGCCATACCCAGGCTGTCTTGATAATTGTTTCCAGATTTTCGTATTTGGGTTTCCATCCAAGCGATGTTTTTATTTTTTCAGAACTTGCGATGAGTCTTGCCGGATCACCCGGCCTTCTGTCAGCTTCAAGAACGGGTATCTTTTTACCGGTTATTTTTTTAGCCAATTCAACCACCTCCCGAACCGAATATCCCTGGTTGTTTCCCAGGTTATAAACAGCACTCTCCTCGCCTGATAAAAGGGCTTTTAGCGCCAGTAAATGTGCCCGGGTCAAATCACTGACATGGATATAATCCCTGATACATGTTCCATCAGGCGTGGGGTAATCTGTCCCGAAGATGCTGATATTCTCCCTTTCACCGGTGGCAACTTTTAAAACCAGAGGAATAAGGTGGGTTTCTTGGGTATGCCTTTCTCCGATGGTACCGGATTCATCCGCACCCGAAGCATTAAAATATCTCAGGCAGATATATTTTAACCCATAGGACGAATCGCAATCCTGAAGCATCCTTTCGACAGCGATTTTAGTTGCTCCATATGGGTTTGTGGGATTGCAAGGATGATTTTCCGTTATCGGGATTTCCGTTGGTTCTCCATAAACCGCAGCAGTGGAAGAAAAAATAAACCGTTTGACACCATGTTGAATCATTGCACTCAACAGCGCTGTGGTTGCGGCCAGATTGTTGCGATAGTATTTCAGGGGATTTTGCACGGATTCACCAACAATTGAAAATGCCGCAAAATGCATAACCGCGGAAATACGGTGTGATGAAAATAATCGGTCGAGCATCTCTTGATCACCAAGGTCGCCTTCCACAAATGTTCCCCCGGGCAACAGGTCATGATGGCCTGTGGAAAGGTCGTCTAAAGTAATCACATCATGCCTCGCGTCGAGCAAATCTTTGACCATGTGAGAGCCGATATATCCGGCACCGCCCACAACCAAAATGGTTTCGTTTTTCATTAATATCAAGCTCCGTATTTAAAACTTCATGTAGTTAGTGTTCATCCACGAAGTGTAATGGATCCAAATTAAGTGTCCAATTCAGTAATGAGCAGTTTTTGCTCTGATCAAGGCCGCACAAGGGTTTTCGGTCCCCGCATAGCGGGACAGGAAGGCGTACGCCTGTACGCCGCAGTCGGAAAACCCGCAAAGAACGCCGAACAGGGCAAAAAGGGCCATTTATGGATGGACAATAGTTAGCCATAATGTGTATTAATCCAGGTCTGATATTCACCGCTCTTAACCCGCTCGACCCATTTTTCATTATCCATATACCATGTTATAGTATCACGAATTCCGGTTTCAAGTGAGGCTTCCGGGAACCAGCTCAACTCCTGACTCAATTTGCCGAAATCAATGGCATATCTGCGATCGTGACCGGGTCTGTCTTTGACAAAAGTAATCAATTCCCTGCGGCTCCGTTGATTGGGTAGCCCTTTCATCTCATCCAAAACATCACAAATCATTTCCACGAGCTTAATGTTCGCCATTTCACTGTTGCCGCCAATATTGTAAGTTTCTCCGTTTATTCCCTGTTTCATAATTTTCCAGACGGCAGTGCAATGATCTCTAACATAAAGCCAGTCCCTGACATTTCCACCGTCCCCGTAAACCGGCAATGATTTTCCTTCAATGGCGTTGAGGATGATCAGCGGAACAAGCTTTTCCGGAAACTGATAGGGACCGTAATTATTTGAACAATTGGATATGGTCATCGGCAGGTCGTAAGTCTTATGATATGCACGTACCAGATGGTCCGAAGATGCCTTGGTAGCAGAATACGGACTGTTGGGTTTATACGACGTTGTTTCCGTAAAATACCCTTGATTGCCCAGGCTGCCGTAAACCTCGTCTGTACTGATATGGTGAAAGCGTATCAAATGATCGAGTCGTGATCTTGCCGACTCCAGCAAATTAAATGTTCCGACAATGTTGGTCTGTATAAAAGCGTCCGGCTTTACAATCGATCTATCTACATGAGACTCTGCCGCAAAATGACATACGCTGTCGATATGATAATCTGCGAATATTTTCGCCATCCGGATTCCATCGCAAATGTCAGCCTGGATAAAGATATATTGTTCTGGATAAATTGTTTCAATGTCTGCCAGATTTTCCGGATTTCCGGCGTACGTCAGATTGTCGACATTTATGACACGGCCGGCATAATCGGATTCATTTAACAGATACCGGATAAAATTTGCACCGATAAACCCGCACCCACCTGTGACCAGCATGTTTTTCATCAACTTACGTTTCCTTTTCTATTTCTTTTAACAAAACCTCACGAAATTTTAAAACAAACTTGTCAACATCAGATTTCCAGCCGGCCATGATATCCATCCCTTTTTCCTTAAGATTACGGTTTTCAAGAATTGAATTCATGGGCCTTGCGGTGGGCGTCGGATATTCTTCTGTTTTGCAAGGAATTATGGTATGAGGAACATCCATTTTTTTAAGAAAATAAACGGCTAATTCATACCATGTACAATATCCTTTTGCAGTTGCATGAAAGATCCCTCGATAATTTGTTTCAATAAGTCTTTCAATCTGAAGTGCCAGCCGATACGTCCAGGTCGGTGAACCGAACTGGTCATTCACCACTTTTATTTTATTATCGGAACTCCTAAGGGATAATTTTAGCATTGTTTTCAAAAAATTGTGGCCGTTGACACCAAACAGCCATGCGGTTCTGAGGATTATAAACCGATTCGTGGTATTTTGGATCGCCTTTTCACCTTCTAGTTTGCTCATTCCATAATTCGAAATAGGGTTTGTTTTGTCTGTTTCCACATACGGTTCCGGTACCTTTTTCCGGCCGTCAAAAACATAGTCGGTTGAAATATGAATCAGACGGTCGCCATATTTATCCACGCATTTTGCAAGATTTTCAGCACCTGTTACATTCGCCTTCCAGGCCAACTCTTTTTCGATTTCACAATCATCGACCCGGGTATATGCGGCACAATTAACGATGATGTTCGGCCTAAATTGTTGAAACAACGATTCTATGTCCGGCAGTTTAGTGATGTCCACCTCATCTATATCGACACCCAAAACTTCATGGGTTTTACCAAGAACTTTTGTGCAGTCGGTGCCGAGCTGTCCTTTATCACCGGTGATCATAATTTTCATTTTCATTTTTCTCCATTAGACTTCACCGTTCAATCTTTATCAGAACCTCCCAAAAAAGGAAGGAAAATTTTTCGCTCATTTAGAGTGAAATCCTTGCAAAATAATTAGGACAAATGCATATGATTTCGGTACAGCGAAGCGACGGCGTGTTTCTCTTGGAAACCGACTGACTGTCTGAAGGGCTTTCGCACACGTTAGCCCGAACCGAATGAAATGATTCCTAAAACAATCAAGGCGACAATTTAGACATAAATGGTTCAAATAACTCAGGCACGGCTTGGGCTTACGGGTGCTTAAGCACAAGTTTCAGTCGGTTGGAAAGAAGATATACGCCGTCGTGGAGCGTTCTTCCGTGTATTGGAAATCCAATGCATTTACTCTGGAAAACAATTTGACTCCCTTTTATAAATTGCATTAAGGTAATCATCATGGCTTCATTGGATATTTT
>Ga0210084_1000216_pt1 | contig 10331 bp, 8 predicted proteins | sample China_Galinas_Co_3_FD_184863 | JGI IMG/M metagenome (GOLD analysis project Ga0210084, IMG submission 184863) | Wetland microbial communities from San Francisco Bay, California, USA, that impact long-term carbon sequestration -... | ecosystem: Environmental > Aquatic > Marine > Wetlands ... | reverse complement strand
TGCAGAATAGACTTATGGGTTTTTGCTATGAGTGAAGAGCAAGGCATAAATTCGCAATTTTCGAAAGTTTCCAAAACTTCAAATAAATCATCAGTTTCTTTGCTTATTTCAATTTCTAAATTATTAACATTAGAATTTTCCATTTCTGAGATTGTAATTACAAGAGTAATTAAAGTGATGTATAATTCTATCTCAGAAATATTTGGTTCCTTTAAAAAGAAAGTTTTGAATTCTCTGAATTCAGAAATAAAATTCGAATAGTCATCATAAAAAGTCAAATATGTCCATGCTCTTTGATAATGAATTCTAATCCGTTGTCTATTATTATTGAGTTTTTTACAAAAACGTAAAGCCCTATCGAATTTTCCTTCGACTTCATCACGTGGTTTTTCTAGATTTCGACTCAAAATCGCGGCTTCTAAAGCATCCTCAACCAGTTGAAAGTCAAATTCAAAATATCTGTTGGGCTTATTGATTTTTTCTTCGATTTCATTAAGCTTTTTAATTCTATATGAATCATTCGGCCCTAAAATAGTGTTCTTCTTCTTATAAATGTCAGAAAGATTTAAAGAATTTACTGCTAAATCAATTAGATCTGAACTATATACCTTTTCAAGAATCCATTCACCATCAAGGATAATAACATCGACCCCAAACTCCGTTATAAATTCATCTTGAGTTTCTTTTTTCTTTTTGCTCGAAGGAGTTTGGTTTGTCATAAAATAAACGCGCGTATAATCTCGTTGAGAGTTGATTATTTTCTTTATGTCACTCTTTGCCTTGGGTTTCCATTGATGTTTAGCACTAATAGCAAAAGCCCATTTTTCTTTTTCATTCCAACCATTTTCAGGAACAAACCATCTATCAGATATATAAGCAGAAACAGGGTAAGTTTCAAAATCGGTTTTTCCATCACCACCTCCGGTCGGCCCTACTTGAGGAATTAAATTGGGAGTTATTAGTTTTTCAACTAATCTCCTGCAAAAAGTTTCAAAACAATCATGTTTTTGATTCTTTGATATTTGACTTAACTCGTATGCAAGTTGCTCTCTTGGCATTTCGTTCTCATAGGTAATTTCTGAGTCAGAAAAATTCTCCGGTCTCCTCATTTTATAAAATTGTGATGGCGTTAGTTTTTCATTTGTCATAGTTATTTTTCCCTTTTTAATATTACTCTTATTCTATAGGCATATATAATTTTCATGGCTAAATAAGCTATTATTTATTCTTAACTTGTTTTCCCGTATATCCTTTTCACATCTATTATAATCTTAAAATATAAAATGTACGGGTAAATGTCAAGGATTAAAGAGTTAAAAGTATGGCAAGTGGGCTGGGGACTATTTTTGGGGGGGGAGGTGGGTGTGGTTCCGGGGCAGGAGGGATTCCGGCCCCGGGGGGTTGGGATATTATTTCAGGGTTTTTTCAAATAGTTTGAAGATGCGGCGGTATTCGTCGGTCCAGGATTCGGCCCTGGTGAATGAATGATCTTCCATAGGATAGACAGCCAATTCCCAATTCTCCTTGCCTAATTCTATGAGCCGTTGCACCAGGCGTACACTGCCCTGGAAATGCACATTCATATCAACCATACCGTGGCAGATGAGCAGATGGCCTTTTAATCCTTCTGCGAAATAGATGGGCGAACTCTGTTTGTAGGCCTCGGGATCATCCAGGGGGTTGTTCAGTATATCGGCGGAATACCAATTGGAATAATGGGCCCAGTCGATTACGGGTCGCAGGGCGGCTCCGCTGGTAAAATGGTCGGGTTTGGTAAACATGCCCATGAGTGCTAAGAAGCCGCCGTAACTTCCACCATATATTCCTACTTTTTTGACCTGGAATTTTTTTTTGAGATAGTCGGCTGCCTGGACGATGTCATCCAGGTCTTTGCCGCCCATATGCCGGTAAATGCGGGTGCGGAAATCAGCGCCATATCCGGCACTGCCGCTATAGTCCACATCCATGACATAATACCCGGCCCGTTGCAAATAGTTGTGGAACATATATTCCCGGTAATATTCACTCCAGCCGTAATGAGCATTTTGTAAATATCCGGCGCCGTGGATAAAAATTACAGCCGGGCGGGAGGGGAGGGGGTTTTCCGGTAGGAATAGGCGGGAATAGATATCCACGCCATCGGCGGTTTTAAAGGAGACAATTTCCGGTTGGGTCCAATTGTGAGCCTTAAATCTTTCGGTGCGGAAGTCTTTTAATAAGCCGGGTTCCTGGGAGCCTTTTTGTAAATACAATTGCCAGGGGATATGGGGCTGGGAATGAAGAATAGCTATATGCTTGAAATCCGGTGAGGGGTAGGCATTGTTTTGACCCGATAATAAGGTAACCGGTAAGATTTTGCCGCCGGAAACAGGAACTTTGTATAAATTACTTTTTCCCGGATGTTCGATGTTGGCGGAAAAATAAAAATATCTATTGTTAGGGGATAACGTGACATCGCTGACCACAAATTTCCCCCTGGTAATTTGCCGCGCTTTTGGATCTCCCATTTTTAGGGTATAAATTTGAGAATAACCATCCTCTTCTGAAGTGAAATAGATTGTTGTGTTATTGATCCAACCCATATTGGTAAGTGTTAAATAGCCAAGCCAACGGGGATCATGAATTTTGTAAATAAGCTGGGGTTTCTCGGATTGGGGAGTGATTTTCATAATGAAAGCTTCTTTGTGATTGTTTTTCCGGTTGGTAAAAACGAAAGTTTTATGATCAGGAGAGGGCAGAAAGCGAGAGAACCAGGCGTTTTCATTTGGAAGTTTTATTTCGGTAACCTTCCCGGTGACGGTATCGGCCCGATACAAATTGTTGGTAAAGGACATTAATTCAGCAGCCTTTGGTCGGGCTGTAAGGGTTTTGGTATAACCGCTGCCGTCAATATATTGAGGAATCAGGGTATCGGTAACATTCCCGGAACGTTTTGATTTTGTAAAAAAGAGAATTTTGTAATCATGGGAAAAAGTGAAGCCCCTGATAAATTCTTTCTCCTCCAACATCATGGAAATTTTCCCGGCTTGCTTCTTCTTGGGGGATGAATTTATTGTTTTGTCATCTTTTTTTGCGAAGTCTTTGAAGAGTTTGGATTCTTCCTCTCGATAATATTTATGGACTTTTGAGGTTTTATCGTTTTGGGGTGATCGATTTCCTTTTTTGGTAATAAAATAGGTAACCTGGTTGATGGTGTCAAGGGCCCGATCCCATTTATACAGATTTTTATCCTGGGTATAATAGATAATATGTTTGTTGGGCCCAAAAAAAGGATTGGAAATTCGATTACTGGTGTTTGTTACCTGAAATGTCTTTCCTGTGTTTGTATAATAGATATATATATTTCCTTTCACTATATAAAGAATCATACCCCATTGGGGCTGATTGGAATCAGTCCTGCCGAAAGTATCATAAAAATTTAAAGGCAAACTGGAAAAATCCTGCCTGTCGATTTTTTTGATTTGACCTGAACTGAGAGTATATTGAAATATATCTTCCCGACCGTATTCGTCCAGTGAATAGAAAAAACTCTTTGAATCCGGCGCCCAGACCAAAGTCATTGGCCATTTGCCGGTAAAGTCAGTTCCCTTCATTAATTCAGGAATACCAGGAAGAGTGGAATTAGTACTAAAGCCTGGGATACAAAGAGTAATGAAAAGTATCATTATCAAAAAAATATTTTTTTTCATAGTAATCTCCTTAATTAATATAGGTATTGTCAAGATTTTTTAGGAAAAACTTCCAAAACCCATTTATATTGAACTTTTTTGATGCAATACTTTTTTTCCCTCTCTTTATGAGGTGATTTTTAGCAGAATTTATTTTAATAAGAATCATGAAGTGTGTGGGAATGTGTGTAAAGGCTTCGCCTTTTCCACATTTCCATGAACCAAAATCACTTAAGTTTCCAGTTATCATATAGCATTCATTTTTCATACAACTTTTGACACTACCCTAATCTACGGATCTAGAGGTGAAATGTTTTCTATTTCTTTGTTTGCAAAATAGAAAAAAGATTGGAACTTTTTTCGTTCTTTGGATTGGATAGGGAAGCCATGGCCTTTCCTGCCTGGTAATGATTGTTATCGATCTCCAGGACATGCTGAAAGCATTTTTCAGATAATTTCAATTTTTTTTGCTTGCGAAACAGCAGACCCAGGGCATAGACCGGTTCGGCATTGTTGGGGTTCAATTTAATGGCCTTTTTTAAATTTCTTTCTGCATCGCCGTGGAAATACTCAATTTCCGATTGACATTCACCCAATAGACAATAATAGCTTGCCTGTTTGGCTTGGAGTTTTACCGCTTCCTTGAGTAATCTTATGGACTCTTCGAATTTTTTTTGTTCTTTTAAGACCAAAGCCCGTTGGTAAAGGAGGTTGGATTTATCCTGGGGCTTGGATTGGGAATTCCCCATGATGTCCAATGTCGAAGCGGATTTTTCCTGTTGAGATTGCATTTCCTTGTGAAAGGCTTTATCTAGATGTTCCCTGACTGAGAAGGCAATACGTTTGATTTCAGGAGCCGAGCCGGAACCGAACCTGGCCGGATTGAAACGGTTGACATGGATATGGTAAGCATCTTCAATGTCCGGGATACTTGCATTTTCTTCCAGTCCCAATAGAGCCGGGAAGTTGGGATCTTTTTCCTGGATGAGATTATTCAATTTTAAAAGCGCCTGGATGTCGGCGGTAATATCGGTTTTTTGAGGAAGTTGTATAAATTCCAGCAGGTCCAGCATGATAAATAGAGCAATAAATTGCCAGTAGGTATCGGGTACAATATTTAGTTGGGAGATAATCTCCCGGTTAGTATTATTTTTATATTTTTTAAGTTGACGGTAAAAATCGATTTCCCGGGTCGTTAACAGGGGGAGAATCTCCCCGGGTATGCTGGTAGTAGTGGGGGATTTAAAATAGATACTGTTTTTAAAATAGGAAAAATTTTTGAGTTTCCGGGTACCCTCTATGATAATAGCCGGAAGCTGGATAAAGAACTTCTCGCTTTCCGGTATATGGGGAACTCCTTTTTTTAACTCCCATTCTCCCTGCTCAAGTACAAAAGTAGAAAATACGATACGCCGAACCAGGTACCTCCGGGCTGAATAGAGGTCGTGTTTACTGATTAATCCATTTTGTACGAGGATTTCTCCCAATTCCTGGTTTACACTGTGCATAAGGCCACTCATATTATCAAAAACATCCTGGGATATTTTACCGATAAGGTAAAGGATGACCCCGATGCGTTCATCCATTTGGTCCGATTGGGCAGAAACCAGAACGCCATCCAGGAAAAAGAGCTTTTTTTGAAAATTTGGCCCGGTGACAATGAGTTCCCCACTTAAGTTTCCCGTTAATATATCTTTTAGTACCAGGGGTATTGGGTACTCTTTTATTTGGCGCTTCATTTAAATCCCTCGTTATAATTATGCCGGATTTAATCAAAATTGTCAATTTGATCAAGGTAGTGTCTGAAATATTACGAAAAATGGAAGTATTATGATAACTGGAAAGGAATATGATTTGGGTTCATGGAAATGTGGAAAAGGCAAAGCCTTTACGCACATTCTCACAAAGATCTTTGTTTTTTAAAAACAATTGACATAACCTTACCTTGACCCATTTAAGGTGTAAAAATTATTTATAACGGAGCCATTTCATAATTTCGCTGACAGAAGGTTTTTTACCGTACATCAAAATACCGATGCGGAAAATTTTAGCTCCCAACCAGGCCAGGAAAAAGGTGAAAATCGAGCTTAGTATAATGGACAATAGAACCTGGAAAAAAGAGGGTACGGCCACGCTGATTCTCATGAACATCAAAGTTGGTGTAAATAGGGGGAAAAGAGATGCGGCTATGACAAACGGCGTGTTTGGGTTTTGAGTAACCATGATACCGATGATGAAGGGAACCACCAACAAGTAGGTAATAGGAGCGGCGAATTGTTGGGCTTCCTGGTCGGTGTTGACTGAAGCGCCTACGATAGAGAAAAGTACGGAATACATAAAATACCCAATTGTAAAAAAAATAACGAAATAAATCCCCAGTTCAAAGGACAAAAAACCGGAAATGTCTTTAGTGATACTGAATGCAGATGAGCCGATAAAGATTGCCGATAGTATTGCCCACAGTGAAACCTGGGTAAGACCGGCCAGGCCGATACCGATGATTTTCCCATAAAAAAGATTTTGAGCATTGGTTGATGAAATGAGAACCTCTACGATGCGGTTGTTCTTTTCCTCGATAACGCCGCGCATGATCAATTGCCCATAGGCCATTAGTACGGTAAAAAGAATGGTTAGCATAAAAATGGACATCATGTAATCCATACCCGAACTGGTTTGTTTGGTGCTTTTCTTTTTGACTTTGAAAGTATTTAAATTGACGCCCCTGATTGCTTCGGCCACAACATCCAGTTGGATGTTCTGTTCAGTTAGTATTTGTGTTGAGATTATCTCCTGGATAGTGGATGAAATATATTCGTTGGTTCGGAAGTCGGAAATGTTCAAAGCACAAAAATAGACACGCCGGTTCTCTTTGATATTATCGGGGATAATCAGTACACCGTCTATTTTCTTTGAAAGTATCTTTTCTTTTAGATTTGGAAGCAGGGGGAAATCACCACTTTCTTTTTCGGATGAAGAGATTTCATACTTTTTTATTTTTTCCAATAGGGTTTTATCGGTTTTACCATTCAGTTCAAATTTTAGTTTTAATGACTTCCCTCCGTCATTATCAAGACCTGTCTTTTCAAGAAATGCCTGGCCGACAATTTCTGAATAATCTAATATTTCTATGTTTTTTATTTCCCTGCCCACTTTTGTCAATAATACGGGTAAAAAGATAAAGGCAGCCATGATCAATGGGGTGATGATGGTGGCGAAGAGGAAAGATTTTTTTTTCACAATTTGGATATATTCTTTTTTTATTATGGTGAGTACCTTCATCGGTTATCTCCTTCACTGACTTTACGGATAAAAATATTATTCAAGGAGGCTTCGGTAACACTGAAGCTGGAAAGGGAGAGATTATTTATCATTTTTTTCAGTAAATCATCCTTAAAGGAGATGTCTGTCAATTCCACCTCCATCTCTTTACCGTAATCTTTGAAGTTTTTTACATAATCCAGTTCCGAAAGAAAGGAGGAATCCCCCTGGTAACGAACCTTTATAAATTTTGAGCCGTAGGTGGCTTTCACGTCATGAAGATTACCGTCCAGGACTTTTTGACCCTGATCGATCATAGCTACATCATCTACTATTTTTTCGGCGTAATCCATAAGGTGGGTAGAAAAGATAATGGAGGTCCCCTCTCTTTTTTTCTCCAGTATGATATCTTTGACTAGTTCAATATTGATGGGATCGAGACCGGAAAAGGGTTCGTCTAATATAAGCAGTTCAGGAGAATGGAGGATAGTAATAATGAATTGGAGTTTCTGGGCCATCCCTTTTGATAATTCTTCAACTTTCTTGTCGTAATATTTTTCCAAATCGAATTTTTTCAACAATTCAGATCCCTTGCTTTTTATTTCGGTTCGTTTCATCCCTTTAAGTTCACCAAAAAAAGTGAGTATTTCTGAGACTTTTAATTTCCGGTAAAGACCCCGTTCCTCGGGTAAATAGCCGATACGTTCCTTCAACTGCTCGGAAAAATTCTCCCCCATAATTTCAATGGTTCCCGAATCAGGAGCGATGATATTCATGATCATGCGAATGGTTGTGGTTTTTCCTGCCCCATTAGGACCCAATAGGCCTAGGATCATGCCCCGTTTCAGTTCCAGTGAGACCTTATCCACTGCCCGTTTATTGTCAAAATCCTTTACTAGCTGATGAAGCTTTAGAACATTTTGTCCCATGAGACCTCCAATACTGTACTCCGTCGCTTTTGAAATTATACGATATTCATTATTCCAGGTAAAGAGAACCGGGTTTGAAAACAGGGTTTATTAAATATTGCTGTTACCCACCCGGTGGAATTCATCGACGATTTCCTGGGACGGCGGTTTGTCAAGCAAGCTGACTAGCACAATGGCCAGGACGGAGATGATGAATCCAGGCAAGATCTCATATAAGTTAAAAATGCCCCCTTCTAAGTTTTTCCAAAGGATTACCGTAATTCCGCCTGCCAGGATCCCAGCCAGGGCACCCTTTTGTGTCATTCGTTTCCAGATGAGTGAAAGTATGACCAGGGGTCCAAATGTGGCGCCGAAACCTGCCCAGGCATAAGCCACCAGTCCAAGCACAGTGCTTTGGGGATTAAGTCCTATAATGTAAGCGATGACAGCCACACCGATAACAGCAGAACGGCTAACCAGGACCAGCTCCTTTTCGCCGGCATTTCGCCGAATCAATACCTTATAGAAATCCTTGGTAATAGATGAAGAGGTTACCAACAATTGTGAATCCGCAGTACTCATGATGGCAGCCAGTATGGCAGCCAGGAGAATACCGGCAACAAATGAGGGCACCAGGTTATTGACCATAATCATAAAAACAGTTTCTTGGGCACCATCACCAAGGGGACTTGTCTTCAAAAGGGCCCGGCCAAGAACACCAACGGCTACGGCACAAAACAGGCTAATCACCACCCATATCATGGCAATAAGGCGGGCCTTTTTTATTTCACTGGATTTGCGTATGGCCATAAAGCGGGCCAAAATGTGGGGTTGGCCAAAATATCCCAAACCCCAGGCCAAAGAAGAAGCAATAACGATCAAGGGTAGGGGATTACCATCTTTTTGGGAAAAAACGTTAAGCAGTTCCTTGTTGATTTCTGCAAGGGAATCGAAAGAGGGCCCGGGTCCGCCAAGTTTAATGACAGCCAAAACCGGTACGATGGTTATGGCAAAAAACATAATGATTCCCTGGAAAAAATCGGTCCAACTGACGGCCATAAAACCTCCCAGGAAGGTGTAAACAATAATAACCAAAGCGCCAATCAACAGGGCCGTCTGGTATGAAAATCCGAATACTGTACTAAACAGTTTGGCGCCGGCCACAAAACCCGATGAGGTATATATAAGGAAAAAAACGAGGATAAAAAGGGCTGAGATAATCCGCAAGATTTTTGATTGGTCCCGGAAACGGTTTTCGAAGAAATCGGGCAGCGTTAAAGAGTTACCGGAAATCTCGGTATATTTTCTTAATCTTACGGCAATAAATTTCCAATTGAGGTAGGTGCCCACACCCAGGCCAAGCGCAATCCATAGGGCTTCGAATCCGGCTAAATAGGCTGCCCCCGGCAAGCCCATGAGCAACCAACCGCTCATATCCGAAGCCTGGGCGCTCATGGAGGTCACCCAGGAGTTCAAGCCCCGGCCCCCCAGTATATAGTCCGATAGGTTATTGGTCCGTTTATAAAAATGCCAGCCGATGAATAGCATGAATACCAGGTATATCGAGAAAGAGATAAAAATACCGAGATTAGCGCTTACCATAAATATTCTCCTTTATATGCTGAGAAATTGTCTTTTTAAATAATTGATTCATTGAGATTCAATTTGAATTTGAAAACAGAAAGAGTACCCCGGGGCAGGCAATGCGAGCCTGAATATTACCCTATTGATCATAATTTTTTATAACATATATAAAAAAAATTTTCAATGTTGTTGAGGCCTTTATTCCACTAAACAGGTGGCTTTTTTGGGAAAAACCTGTTTTAGAAGGATTCCCCGGTTATAATCAGTCTAAAAATATACAAAATTTTTGAAAAGAAAAAATTGAAAATATTTCCTAAAAAAGGTAGAATATACCAGGCAATAAAATGAGACATTTTGAAACCTTTTCTACGACTGCTGATGTGGGTATCCGAATACAGGGAAAAGGTGACGAAAGTTTATTGAAAAATGCTATCAACGGCATCAATTTGCTCTTATTTAATAAAAAACAATTTGATAATCCCGGTACCCCTTCCGAAATATATTCATTTGAATACAACGGGGATGGTACTGAGAATATCCTGGTAAATCTACTATCCGAAGTGGTATTCCTGGTGCAGTCCCGAAACAAAATCACCAGGGATCTAATCACAAAGGAGATGCGTCACAATTATATTAAAGCCGACCTTCTGTTAGCGCCCGCTATAATTGAGCCCGATTTGGAGATAAAATCGGTGACTTACCACAATCTCAAAATTATCGATAAGCCGGATGGAACCAAATTAGCAGAAGTCGTTTTTGATATTTAGATTTTGCCTGGATTTTGTTGCCTGACATTACTTGTATGTAGGAGGAACCAGGTCGCATGGAGTTTTGTGACTTTTTAAAAATTTCAGATTATCATTGGGTACTTCCCAGTGAGAAGAATCCCTCTATGAGAGTAGATGCGGATATT
>Ga0210084_1000215_pt1 | contig 10351 bp, 4 predicted proteins | sample China_Galinas_Co_3_FD_184863 | JGI IMG/M metagenome (GOLD analysis project Ga0210084, IMG submission 184863) | Wetland microbial communities from San Francisco Bay, California, USA, that impact long-term carbon sequestration -... | ecosystem: Environmental > Aquatic > Marine > Wetlands ... | reverse complement strand
AGGGGAGTGAAAAAGTAAATGCATTAAATGCGTATATCAAAGAATTTCCCGAGACCTCTTCACGTTGGACAAGGTTGGCTCATTACCACCTGGCCATCGGGTACTTTGAGCTTAAAAATTATGGCAAGGCAGTGGAATATGCCAATAAAACCCTGAAAATAGGTTCTTTGGAAGCAGGGGAAGAAGGCAGGCTTTTGCTGGTTATTGCTAATTGTTACGGGGTTAAAAGCGCTTCTATTTTCAACAAGGATAAAGCATTGGAATATGCCGACAAAACCATTTCTTTTGCCGAGTCCAAAAAGCTGAATGATGTGCTTAGCGAGGCCAAGAAATTAAAAAGACAACTGTCCGGTCCGCCGCCTAAAAAAATATCCCCTGAACAGCAAATCAAGATGAATTATTCTGATGATGATTTTTCAGCGGCGATTTCCTATTACCAAACATTAGGAGCAGCAGACAAAGCCAACCCGGAAATTCATAAAACCTATGCCAATGCGTTATTCAAAGCCAACAGACTGGATTCGGCCTTGAAAGAGTTTAAAGCGCTTTATGCCAATAATAAAAAAGCCACTTTTGCACTGCGGATGGGAGATATTTACGCCCAAAAAGCAAAAAGAAACAATTCACTGAACGATTCTGCTGTAAATTATTATCTTGAGGCCAGTGTCCTGTACGGCAAAGAGGGCAGCACCTCGAACCAGGGTATCGCTTATAAAAAAGCGGAATTCCAGTTGTTCGAAAAGTACGGTTTCAATAAAAAAGTTCAAGCACTGGCATCCCAACAAAGAAAGAGCCAGGCTTCCGCTGAAAAGAATGCATCAGAAATCCGCCGGGCAAAATATGAATTACGAAAACTCCAGCGACAAATTCAAAGGGAATATGTCGACATAGACCCACCACCCTATATTACGGATAAAGTGAAAGAACTGCAGAAAAAAATTAAGACCCTGGAATCCGGTGCCAGTCCCCAGGCCACTGATGAAGCAAAAAAACTGGAAGATGAAAAGAAAAAAATCCAGGATGAATTGAAAAGCCTATTGGCAAAAGTAAAAAAACAACTGGGTGGATAAATATAAATCATAATATCAAGGTTAAGGTTAAGGGAAATCACTGGAACTTTGCTAGTTTTTACCCTCAACCTTAACCTCGCTTCATTGTTTTCTCCTCAACCTTGCCAAATGTAGATCGCTTATTGGTTGAAAAGCATGACAAAAAATGGTATTATTTCACCCTGGTGCTTCTGTTCACAGAAGTTTAAAAAATGATTTTTTTTTATAACTATTTTTTTGTTGCTGCGTATAACTCATGTTAGCATAAGTGGTTAACCCGTTAACCGATGAGGCTGCAAGATAAAATAAAAGGCGATACGATTTAGAACGTTAAATAGATGAGGAGTAAGAATGAACAAAGTACTTAAAATTATTGCTTTCGTTATTATCATCGCAGGTCTGGTTTTTGCCGGTATTAAAATCTTTCAAAAGGAAAAAGAGAAAAACGAGGCTGAAGTTATAACAGCGGAAGAAAAGGATGACCAGACAGGGCCTAAAAAAGAAACCGCTCTCCCGGTTAAAGTCATCAGCATTAAAAGAGGTAATTTACCACTGAGATTGAATATTTCTGCCGCGGCCGATACATGGGAAAAAGCCGATGTAAGGGCAGAAATAGCCGGGACTATCAACAGTATTAAGGTTTCTGTAGGGGACTGGGTAAAAAAAGGCCAGGTGTTGGTTCAACTGGATGATAGGGAAAGACAACTTGACGTGGAACAACGGGAAGCAGAGAAATTGAGAAGTTATTCCAACTACCTGGTTAAAGAAGAAACAGAACTGGTTGAAAACAACAAACTCACCGAAGAGCAAAAAAAAGAACTGGAAAATTTAAAACAAAATTATCAAAAAGCATTAAAGGATTTTGAAAAAGGCATAATAGCCCGGAAAGAATTTGAAAAGATCAGTGATGATTATCAAAAGGCATTAATATTTTCAGGGACCATCCGGGAAGAAGTTAGAAAAGCACAAGAAGGACTTTCCAGCGCCATTGTTCTCCTGAAACAGGCGAAGTTAAATTTAAACAGAACCGCCATCAAGAGCCCGTTCCAGGGAAAGGTCGCCAATCTGCAAATCAGTAAAGGGGAAACCATAAATGCAGGACGAATCGTAATGCGGATCGTGAATTTAAAATCCCTTTACCTGAGAGGATATGCCCTGGAATCGGAAATCCAGCACTTAAGAAAAGGCACCAACGTCCGGATTCGCTTCGACTCTTTCCCGGAAACTTACTACTATGGGGAAATAGAAGCCATCAGCCCTGAGGTGGATGAAGAAAGAAAAACCATTACCGTATATGTAAAAGTAGATAACAAGGATAATTTATTTTTACCCGGCATGCACGCCAATATCGATGTAGAACACAAAATATTCGAGAATGTGATCAAGGTCCCCCGGGTTGCTGTACTTACCCGGCAGGACCGCTACCTGGTCTTTACAGTAAAAGATATCCAGGGCCGCACCGGTATTGCCAATTGGGTGTACGTGGAAGTAGGACACCAAAACGATGAGGAAATTGAAATTAAAAGCGGCATCCAGGAAGGCGACCTGGTGTTGATTGAAGGCCATATGACCCTGTCCCATCAATCAAGAGTCAAAATAGAAAATTAATATAAAAAAAATTAAAGAAAAGAAAGTGCAACCATGAACTTGATTAACTTATCCGTAAAACGACCGGTGGGAACAATTATGTTCTTCGTCGGTATTATTTTGTTGGGGGTGATTGCTTATTTAAAGTTATCAATCAATCTTTTACCGGACTTGAGTTACCCCAAAATAACTGTAGTCACGGATTATCCCGGGTCCGGCCCAGAAGAGATCGAACGCTTTATCACCAGTATCCTGGAAGGTCCGCTGTCATCGATTTCCGATGTAAAAAAGATCGATTCCATTTCAAAAGAAGGAATTTCCATCATTACCGTGGAATTCCATTGGGGCACGGATATGGATTTTGCCCTCCTTCATACCAAAGAGCAAGTAGAAGGAGTCAGACAAAATCTCCCGGATGACTGCGAAGCCCCGATTATCATGGAATGGGACCCCACGGCTTCCCCTATCATGACCGTCATCATGAAAAGCGATAAAAGAAATCTAAAAAAACAGAAAGAAGCTGCCGAATACATTATCAAACCCAGGTTGGAACAGTTGGAAGGCGTTTCGCGAGTTGAAATCAGGGGGGGCGATGAAGAAGAAGTTTCCGTAGAAATCGACCCGGAAAAAATAAAGAACCTGGGCATTACCCTTACCGAAATTGCCCAGACCATCGAAAATGACAATGTATTTCAAAGCGGTGGGACTGTCAAAAAGGATAAACTCAGGTATATCTTAAAAGTTGAAGGGGAGCTTAAAAAACCTGAAGAAATCGAAGATATTTTGGTACGGGAAGTCGGCGGCCGCAGAGTGCAGATCAAGGATATCGGCCGCGCTTTTTTTAAAAATAAAGTCCGGCAAGGAAATATCCGCTTCAATGCCAACTCCTCTATTGCTTTATTACTCTACAGGGAAGCCGGCGGAAATACGGTTAATGCCACAAAAAACGCCGAGGAAGCCTTTGACGACCTGAAGAAAGAATTTGACAATGAAATCCAATTCCAGGCCGTGTCAATGGAAGCGGAATTGATTATCTCCTCCATCAATTCTTTAAAGTCTTCTTTATTAATCGGATTTTTCCTGGCGATTTTCATACTGCTTTTATTTCTACAGAATTACAAAGACCCCTCCCTGGTGGCAGTGGTGATTCCTATCTGTGTAATCGCTACATTTGTGCTGATGTTTGCCTTTGAGGTCAGTGTGAACATCATGTCTTTGGGTGGCCTGGTATTGGGCGTAGGGATGTTCGTGGATAACGCCATTATCGTCCAGGAAGCCATTGCCAGGCACAAAGAAAAAAAAGGTAAATCTCGATTGATACAAGCCGTCATCGATGGCACCAAAGAGGTCAGCGGCGCCATTACCGCCTCCACCTTTACCACTATTTCTATCTTCCTCCCGGTGATTTACCTTTACGGCGTTACCGGTAAATTATTCAAGGATCAAGCCCTTACCGTATCCTTCTCCCTTATTTCTTCCCTGGTGGTGGCCGTTACCCTGCTCCCGGCATTATCAGCCTTCAAAGCCGTGTTTAGAACCGACTTTGTCGATGATCTTCTCAAACCCGGCAAAGAAAAAAAGAAATGGTTTCAGCTCCCCCTGGAGGGAGCGTACTTTATTATATTGCTCCCCTTTAAACTGCTGGGTTATATTCTATATTTCTTTTTTGCGGGAATTTTTGTAGGATTCCTGACACTGTTCAGACTGCTTCGTAAACTGGGGGACTTTATTTTAAAACCCATTTACAAACAATTTAATGTCCTGTACAAAAACTCCGATGATGCCTATCATAATTTATTGGAAAAATTACTAAATAAAAAACGCACTGCCCTGTTTATCAGTATTATCATCCTGGTACTCATTGCATTGGGCTTAATGTTGTTAAAAAAAGAGCTGCTTCCCTCGCCCAACAGTCAAAAATTTGAAATCGAAGCCACCACTATACCCACTTACGGCTTCGAACAAACTGACCTCATTGCCTCGGATATCGAAAATAAGCTCAAAGATCTCGAAGCGGTTAATTTTGTGTTCACGGAATCCGGTTCAGTGTCCACATTTGCCGCCACCAGTGAGGATATTTCGGTTAATAGTATTCACTTCATTGTTGAATGCGAATCCGTGGACCACCGTCCCCGGGTGATGGACCAGGCCAGGGAAATATTACAAAAAGCAGACTTAATGGAATATTCCACTTTCCTGGAGAAAAATGCCCTTTCCCAGTACCTGACCACCAGCGGAGAAAATTTCCAGATCAAAGTATTTTATGAAGATATTGAAACCGGTAAACAAGCGGTACAAATGATCCTGGATGAGATCGCCGATTTGAAGGGACTGCACGATATCAAAACCACCACAGCCGAAGGAAAACCCTTATATGTATTGGAATTTAAACAAGGTGTGCTGGATAAATTTAATGTTCCCAAAAGCATCGTTGCAGCCTATATCAACCAGGCGGTTCGAGGTGAACAGGCCGGATCATTAAAACAAATCCAGAAAAATTACGACATTTTTGTCCGGGTGCCGGTGGAAGGAATTATGGCAATACAGCATTTAATGTCCCTTCCGATTAGTATCAATAATACCACCTTTTACTTAAAAGACCTGGTGAAGGTGGAAGAGCACCCTTCCATCAAAAAAATAACCAGGGAATCCCAGGAACGTTATTTTCTCATATCCGCGGACGCCAGGGACGTGCCCTTAAATGAAGTAATCAAACAAGCGGAAACCAAACTGTCAGGTGTTGATCTACCGGCAAATACCAGGTACCTTTTCGCCGGCGAAGAAGAGGAGAGGCGAAGAGCGTTTGATTCCTTAATCCAGGCTATCTGGCTGGCCATCCTGCTGGTTTACATGATCATGGCGGCAAAATTTGAAAACCTTCTCCAACCATTTATTATCATGCTTACCGTTCCCATGGGTTTAATCGGCGCCTTTTGGATTTTGCTGGCCACCGGCAACACCCTGAGCATTATTTCCGGTATCGGTATCCTGGTTTTAATCGGTATCGGGGTGAATGATGCAATTGTGAAAGTAGAATATTCCAACCAGTTAAGACAAACCGGCCTGGGGGTTCGTGAGGCTATTCTCACTGCTTCGCGGGTACGATTGCGGCCCATCCTCATGACTACATTTACTACGATTTTCGGTGTGCTGCCCATGGCCATCATATCCCAGGCCGGTTCGGAACTGCAGCGGCCTTTGGCATTGGTAATCGTTGGCGGATTACTTTGCACCACCCTCCTTACCCTTATCCTCATACCTGTTTGCTACGAGATACTGGAGAATATGAAAGAAAAACGAAAAGCCGGGAAAAAGGAATAAAAAAGAGGAAAACCATGAAACAAATAATCGAGCGGCCGGTATTGGCAGCAATATTTTTTATCATCATCATCATATTTGGATTTTATTCTTACCAACACATGCCCATCGAGCTGGTCCCCGACCCGGAAGGAGGGCTGCCGCAGTTAATCGTGACTTACTATTGGCAAGGCGCCTCCCCGGATATGATACTGCAAAAAGTATTGATCCCGGCAGAAGAAGAAGTCATGCAAATAAAAGGAGTTGAAAAAATGTTCACCCGGGCCCAGCAAGGAAGGGGGGATATTGAAGTGGAATTTAACAGGGATACCCGGATGGATTTTGCCAATGTGCAGCTCAGGGAAAGACTCAACCGGCTGACCCGAGACATCCCCCCCCAGGTCTTCGGCCCTAACATCCAACCCAGGATCCCCGACGAATTCGAGCAGCAGCCCATGTTCTTAATTGGAATATACGGAGAGAATTATTCCATTTACACCCTGCGCAAAATGGCTGAACGGGAAGTCTTGCCTTATCTTAAAGCCATTGCCGGTATTGAATCCGTCGGACTTCACGGTGGGGTAGACCCGGAAATTAAGATTCAAACCAACCTGGACCGGTTGGAACGATTCGATGTGGATGTTAGAGACATCCAAATCCAACTCTTCCGGAATTTCTACACCCGGCACTCCCTTTCCTTGACGAAAAACTCCGGTGAAGTTACATTGTCTTTGTCGGAAAGCCCTGAAAAAATCGAAGAAATCCAGGATATAGTGATACAAAACCTGGGGGATAAAAAAGTCTATCTAAAAGATGTGGCGGATGTCTACCTCGGTTACGAGGAACTAAACGCGGAGAGACGTTACCAGGGAAAATCCTATGTGCAATTCGAATTGTGGAAAGAACCGGACTACAGCCACCTGGAAGTGGCCCAGCGGGTCAGGGAAAAACTCCAGTACCTGGCCAATAAAATGAAAGGTCGAGCCGAATTTGTGATCCAAACTGACGACAGTAAAGAATTAAGAACACAACTGGCAAAGTTAGGAAAAATTGCCTTTTTAATTTTAATCATCATATTTGTAATTCTCCTGGTCATCATACAGGATATCAAGTCATCTCTATTAATATTTTCTTCGGTTTTCTTTTCTGTTTTTGCCACATTAACAGTGATCTACCTATTTAAAATATCCCTCAATATGTTAACTTTATCCGGTCTTGCCCTGGGATTCGGCTTATTTGTGGATAATGCCGTGGTTGTCTTTGACAGTATCCTGCGCTTCAGGGAGCGGGGCCATGACCTGAAGGAATCTTCTATCGAAGGTGCAAAAGCAGTGATTTTACCTGTGCTGGCCTCCACCTTTACTACCATAATCGTCTTTTTTTCCTTTGCCCTGCTGTTCAAGGACCGCCTGCGGGTTTACTATTTACCCCTGGCCTATATCATTGCTATATCCTTGATTTCTTCTATCGTGGTTTCTTTTGTATTGATCCCTTCTCTCAGCGCCAGGATCAAAATCAAACTAAAAAACCGGAAATCCAAAGAACTGTTCAAAAAAGGTAAATTCTTCCCTTTTGTCCTGAAATACCCCCTGCTGATCATCCTGCCCATCATTATTTTATTTATCGGCTCTTATAGGACCTTTTTGGATGAGGTCTCTTTCGGGCGCTTTTTTTCCTGGTACAGCCAGGAGAGAATCGTGGTTTACCTTAGATTCCGAACCGGCACGGAATTTGAAGAAGTCCAGAAAGCCATCCTGGGATTTGAAAAACTTGCCTTAGAGAAAAATTATAAAAAGGAGATCAATACTACTATTTTCCGTAACGTGGCCTATATGACCATTACTTTTCCGCCGGAAATAGAGGCCACGGGCTTTCCCCTGCAATTAAAACAGGAATTGGTGGGATTGGCCACCAACCTGGCCGGGGTCGGGGTCAATGTGGCCGGCTTTGACCAGGAACCTTACTATTACAACCCGGATACCGGCTCCCACCTTCCCTTTAATATCCACATCTCAGGATATAATTACGAAAAATTAATGGAATTTACCAATAAATTTAAAAAGAACCTCTTAAAACACAAACGCATCAAAGAAGCGGAGGTACAAACCGATATGCGATTCTGGTGGGGCGCTAAAGATAAATATTATTCCTTTAAAGTGAACCGGGAAAAGTTAAAACGCTTTAATTTGAGTCCCCAATATCTCCTTTTCTTAGTGGGCACCGTACTGCGGGAAAATACCCGGGCAAATCGATTAAGATATAATGACCGCGATCTCTTTGTAGAAATTAAAGCAGCGGATGTGGACAAACTGGAATTGGATGATATACTGAATAAATACCTGGAAAGCCCCCAGGGGATCCGTTTTAGAGTAAAAGATGTGGTGGACATCGAATTTAGCACGCAAAAAGGCGGTATAACCCGGGAAAACCAGGAATATAAAGCCATGGTGCAGTGGGATTACCTGGGCTCTGCCAAATCCGGTGACCGCTTCCACCGAACCGTATATGACAAGCTGCAAGTGCCGGTGGGTTTCAAAAAAAGCCTGGAGGAACGCCGGTTCCGGATTTCGGAAGAAGAAGAAGAACAACTCAATCTTGCCATAATCCTCTCAATCGGCCTGATTCTCCTGCTCCTGGGCATGCTCTATGAAAGCTTCCTGCAGCCTTTTTTAATTATACTGTCCGTTCCCCTGGCATTAATCGGGGTATTCATTGCTTTTGTCCTCTGGGATTTCTCTTTTGACTCCACCGGCTATATCGGGGTTATTTTGTTGTCGGGTATTGTGGTCAACAATGCCATACTTTTAATCGATAATATCAACCGCCACGTGAGACAATCGGGAAAAATCGTCGAATCCATTACCATCGCCACCAAGGAACGAATACGACCCATTTTTATGACTTCCATGACCACTGTACTGGGGATGCTGCCGTTGGTGCTTTTAAGGGAAGCCACTGCCACTCAATCGGATATCTGGTCATCATTGGCCCTCTGTATCGTCGGCGGTCTTACCTCCTCCGCAATCCTGATCCTCCTGGTTCTCCCCATTTTCTATTACCTCCTGCACCGGTTACAAAAATTCATACGCAGCCAATTCAAACGACAACCCGCTGAGGTTGAAACCACTTAGATAATTCGAATTAAAAATGAAAAATGGAAATTGTGCCCTTCGGGCAAGATACATGATTTAACCCGCATTGTTCACTAGCCCGCATTTCTCAAAAGAAATCTACTGCGATGCCAAATCTACCCATGCATGCTGCGCTGCACTCCCTCAGACTCCCCGACGTACAACCATTATAACGTACGCCTGCGCCGGCTTCAGTCGTGCGCGTGAAGCGTTTGCACCCATGGGCATCTTTGACATCCCGTTACGATCTCTTGTGAGAAATGAGGGGCAGGATAAAAAAAAAAAATTTTTTGTTGACAAAGTGACAGTTGTCACTTATAATATAGGTGACAGCTGTCACCTGTTTTGAGGAGTAACGAATGAGTGAAAAAAAGATTCACAACCTGTCGGCCGGGAACTTTGAGATTATGAAGCTGGTATGGGAAAAAGGAGAGGTCACCGTAAAAGACGTTTTCGAAGCCGTTAACCAGGCACGGGACGATCAAATCGGGATTTCCTCCGTAAAAGTCCAGATGAACCGGCTTGTAAAATACGGTTGGCTGAAACGGCAAAAAAAGGAGAAAAACTTCTATTACTCCGCTCTTCACGGAAAAGATAAAGCAGTCGGCGCTATGGTGGGCGATCTAAAAGCCAGGGCCTTTAACGGTTCCAACCTGAACATGGTGAAATATCTCCTTGAAGACACCTCCATAAGCAAAGAGGAAATCGCCGCTCTTCGCGGCCTGCTTGATAATTACCATAAGGAGCAGCATGAATATCGCAGCGTTTTTTCAAAACAAAATGATCGCCGAAGGGATTCTTAATTTGGCCCTTCAATCGATGCTGGTATTGTTCCTGGGAATCGCACTGGTAAAGTTAGTAAAAAGAAAATCGGCGCCGTTTAGAAGTGCGTTATTGCTGATGATCATGATCGCCGGGCTTCTATTGCCCCTTTTAACTTTGGCCGCCCGTTCACTTCAAATCGCCCCCGCTAAAACCCCCATTCCTACCGCATGGACCGTTGGTGCACAGGTACCTCCCTTTATTGAAATCGATGCCGAACCGTCCACCATACCCGGGAACCCGGCGGCTAATGAAACCGGGCCCCGAACCGGGACCCGGCGCTCAACCACCGGTTCTTTCCTCTCGATGTTTTCCCCGCTGACCCCCGGCAAGGTGGTCAATACACTGGGAATCATATGGACAGCCGGTTTCCTCTTTCAACTGCTGCGAATTCTCTTTCAAAACCTTTCATTGAACCGGTTTCGCCGTGCGCTGCTGGAAGTGGAAGATCAACATATCCTTAGA
>Ga0210084_1000214_pt1 | contig 10386 bp, 9 predicted proteins | sample China_Galinas_Co_3_FD_184863 | JGI IMG/M metagenome (GOLD analysis project Ga0210084, IMG submission 184863) | Wetland microbial communities from San Francisco Bay, California, USA, that impact long-term carbon sequestration -... | ecosystem: Environmental > Aquatic > Marine > Wetlands ... | reverse complement strand
CTGAAAGTGGTGGATATTGTCAGGGAAGAGAAAGTCACTATTTTTGTGGGCACCCCGGTATTTTTTATGGGTTATTTAAGGCGGTCGAAGCCCGGTGATTTTGAAAGTGTCAGGATCGCAGTGGCCGGTGCGGATAAGACCCCGGATTGGCTCAGGGAAGAGTATACCAAGAAACATAATATCACCCTTTATGAAGGTTACGGATGTACTGAAACCAGCCCGGTGGTTTCTCTCAATATGGGTGAAAATAATCGACCCGGAAGTATTGGAAAAGTCTTTCCCAGTGTAAAGGTTAAAATTGCCGATATCAGCTCCGGCGAAGAATTGCCGGCCGGGAAGGAAGGGAAAATCCTGGTCAAAGGCGACCTGATAATGAAAGGTTATTTTGACGACCTGGAAGAAACCTCTTTGCGTATAAAAGACGGCTGGTATGACACCGGTGATATGGGAATGTTTGACGAGGATGGTTACTTGTGGCACAAGGGACGGTTAAAACGGTTTGTAAAAATCGGCGGGGAGATGGTCTCATTGGTAAGAACAGAGTCTGTGCTCAATGCTTCGCTGCCCCATGACGTGGATTGCTGCGTAGTGGAGGTCCCGGAATCGACTAAAGGGGCCAAAATCGTCGCCGCGGTTACTAAAGAAATCGACGAAAAAGATATCCTGGACAAAATGTCCGGACAATTGCCCCGGATTGCCCTGCCCAAACAATTCCTGGTAATAAAAGAGCTTCCCAAAATGGGCAGCGGAAAAGTAGATTTCAGGGCCGTAACGGAATTGGTCAAAACTAAACTGGCGGCCATAGAAAAAAATAAAGAAAAAAATTAGACATTAAGACTTGACATTTTTTTTTTAATTCAGTAACCTAAATTGTATGAAGGAAACTGCAATATTAATGCGTGCATTTATAACGCATGGAAAAAGGCAAAAAGTAAAACAAAAAGGGAAATATAAAAATGAAACATGAAAAATTGACAGAAGAGGTAATCATTTATATCTTGACGCGGGATTTGGAAGAGCTTTCGCAATTGACCCGTTATGGGATTGCCCGGAAATTTGATGTTAATGAAAATTATTTGTCCAAGCGTTTTAAAAAAGACACCCGGGTGGCACTTTTTGACTATATCGAATCGGCACAAGTTCATATGGCGGCAGAGTTATTAAAGGAAAGAGAAGACCTTACCGTCGCGGATGTTCAAAAAATGGTGGGCATTGAAAAAACCCAGCATTTTTACAAAAAATTCAAAAAAATATTGGGTATCAGTCCCAGCCAGTACCGGGACCTGTTTAAAGAGAGGTAGAAGGGCTTAGGTTCGCTGCGCTCACAACGGGAATGATGGAATAGCGGCTTATTTTCATAATAGTTTCCCATGATGCCGCGCCATCACCCGGAGACGAAAGAAAACCAACACAAACGGTTTGCGCAGCATAGAGGGTCCACGCGCCGCGTGGTTATATGGGGATTCTTTGGGCATGGGCATTGGTTAAACCGGCTTCCTTTGCCCATTTTAAGGTTTCGTTATATTCGTCCCGGGTGATTCTCCGGGCGATTTTCGGGTATTTTGGGGCTTTATAAACCGGTGTATACTGGGACATGATGTTGAGGAAGGTATCTTTAGGAAGGTTTTTCGCAATCCATTCCAATACTTGTTTTGTGCCGCTGACCCGGTTGGGTAATACCAGGTGGCGAATCATCAGCCCCCTGTACATGAGGCCGTCTTTGGCTGCTTTAGCAGTACCCGCCTGGCGCTGCATCTCCAGTAAGGCTTTTTTAGTCACTTCCGGGTAGGTATCTGCTCCTGATGAGTACTTCTCTGCCATTTTGTTGTCTGCATATTTGAAGTCCGGGAGGTAGATGTCTACGATGCCGTCGAGTTTTTTCAATACTTCCATTCGTTCCCAACCGCTGGTGTTGTATACTAAAGGGACCCTCAGCCCCTGGCCGGCGGCAGCATCCAGCCCCATAAGAATATGAGGTGAATAATGGGTGGGGGTAACAATATTGATATTGTGACAGCCTATTTTTTGCAGTTTGATCATCATTTTGGCAAAACTATTAATGCTTTCCACTCGTCCAATGCCTTTATGGTTAACTTCCCAGTTAATACAAAAAACACATCTCAAGTTGCAGTTAGTTAAAAATATCGTGCCGGAACCACGGGTCCCCACTAGAGGTGTTTCTTCTCCATAATGAGGATGAGATGAAGAAATTTCCAATTTTGATGAAGCATGGCAAAAGCCTTCGTCTCCTTTGAGTCGACGGGCGCCGCACTCCCTGGGGCAAAGCCGGCACTCTTCCATCATATTCCACAGTTCTTCGGCTCGCTTTTTCAATTCACCGCTTTGGTGCAGTTTCAAGTAAGGAGGTTCGAAATTGGGATCGATTTTTGCCGATTTTTGAATTTTTAGTATCTTTTGCTTATTCTTTTGAAGGTCCTCCGCTTCCAACAAGAACGCCGGAAGCATCAAAGCACCGGCCCCGGATACAGCCGATTTAATAAAATCCCTTCGCGTTGTTGTTCCTGTCTTTTTCGTCATTTTTTTTCCTCTTATACTCCTTAATATAATATTATTTTTTTAATTTTCTACTTTTATTTATTTTTGCCTTCGGCGACCAAGGGGCTTTTTTGAAAAATCGCCCCCTGGACCCCCAAAAAACTTTTTATTAATCAAAAGCTTTTGTAGGGGGTACAGGGGGGGGCAGTTTTTTCAAAAAGCGCCCCCCCTGGCGGATTTGATATCGTCGCTCATGGAGGTGTAGTTCCAGGAGCCGTATCTGCCGATGGAATAGATATCGTGATTTTTCAGCTTTTCCAATAAAGGGGGGACTGCTGCTTTCCAGTTTTTTGTAAAAATGATATAAGACACGGGAATGAGCCGGGGATTAAAATAAACGATCTCATTGCTGTTTTCAATTACTTTTAATTTTTTTAAAGTAAAAGAGATGTCTTGGAGAAGTGCTTTTTTATCCACGGAAATGCCGGGGTGTACGGTTCGTTCCAGGTAACAGGCGGGATAAGGGTGTGCCGGGTAAAATCCCACCCGGTAAAAAGGAAACTCTTGTTCCGGCAAATAGACCCAGTGAAACCGCTTCCGTTTTCTTTTTAATACCGTATTTACCACCAGGGTGGAGATATGGTGCAGTTGTTGGGCGGAGGGGAAACGGTCCCGGGGTTTGATGATTTCCAGGAGCCGGTTCAACGGCATGGTGGTGACCAGGGCATCGTAGTGAAAGGTATTATCATAGGTTTTTACCCTTTTTTTCACACAATCGATTTCAATGACTTCCCGGTTCAACCTGATCCGGTCCGCTGCGCCTTGTGCATAAGACTTAATGAAATGCCGCAGTGAAGGCGCCGGGTAGTAGAACAGTGGATTATAGCCGGTTTTTGAAAATGTTTTACCTTTAAATCCGGCGGTGATTTGTTCTTTATCGGGTACAGGTATGCTGCCTTTATCCATCCCGGCGGAAACGGTCTTTAAATCGACTTGATAGTACTTTGACAAAAAGGGCTTAAAAAATAATTGAAACAGGGTGTTTCCGAAATGAGTTTCTAAGAAATGGTGGAGATCGTCTTTATCGGTTTGTTTATTATCGAGAATTTCCTTTAATATTTTATTTTTCAGGGGAGAGGGCAGATAAGAGAGGTGAAGTTGAACGGGAAACGGGATATACCGGTCCAACAAGAACGTTTTACTTTTCCGTTTAAATTCTTTAAATTTGCAGAAGTTCAAGAGGTATTCTTTAATGTCGGCTTTATCCTGGAAATGAAAATAGTGACCGCCGAAATCAAACCAATAGCCATTGGCATGATATTGAGCAGCGAGACCGCCGATATAATTTTCTTTTTCCAAAATAATATAATCTTTATCCAGGTTATTAGCCACGGTTAACCCGGAAATTCCCGCACCAATGATGACAATCATGATTCCTTAATAAAAAGTTTTGTGGGGTCCAGGGGCGGTTTTACAAAAGAGCCCCTGGCCGCCGGAGGCATTTTTTTTAACTTTCATTCCATTTTTACCAGGGCCAGTACCACGCCAAAGATAACGAAGAAAAGAAAAATCACTGCCGTGGATATAATCGTAACCAGGGGGGTGGTATAGAAGTTCAGGACAACAACACCGGATATTGCCAGTTGGATCCCAATAATAACGGATACGGTTTTGGCGGGTGAGAGGTTATATTTCTTTTTGAGTCTCAGGGCAAAGTGATCGGGGCTCCCGAAAAAGGGGTTTTTCCCTTTTATTAAGCGCAAAACGATCACATAGACCATGTCGAAAACCGGGACAGAGAGGATCAATATGCCCGAGACCCAGGCAAGGTCATTGTAGATGGTGTAATCACCCATAATCACCAATGCGCCGATCACCAGTCCGATAAACATACTGCCGGCGTCTCCCAGGTAAATCCTGGCGGGTTCCCAGTTAAATTTCAGGAATCCCAACAGGGCGGCGGCCAGGCTTAAGGAAAGAATGGAAATCAGGAAATTCTTATTATAAAGAGATATAACGAATATGGTTAATGAACTGATCACCCCTATGGATGAAGAAAAACCATCCATAATATCGATAATGTTGAAAGCATTAATAATGGCAAGAATCCATATAAATGAAAGCAGGGAATTCAACCACGGCGGCAGTATAACCAAATTGATAAAGATACCGCTTTTTATCAGTATATATGTGGCCACGATTTGGAAAAGAAATTTGATTCCCGGGGTAATGGCTTTGAGATCGTCAAATAATCCCACCACCAATAATATGGAACCGGCAAACAGGATACCTAACAGTTCTTTGTTAAACTGGAACAAAAGACCCGCCGGGGAAATAAAGGCAAAATAGATAATCACTCCACCCATATATGGAATCGGTTCTTTTTGCTGTTTTAACTTCCCGTCGGGGTAATCCAGTAATTGATACCTGTGTGCCACTTTTTGGGTGACAGGGGTGCCGTAGATGGTCAGCAAAAATGAAAGAACAAAAGATAAAACCAGTATAATTTCATTCATTTGGGTCTTTAGTCTGCCGGTCCTCCGGGGAGTCGTCCCCTGGATGCTTTATTCGCTCTCGAACCTGTTTTCGCTTTTTAAAAGCTTTTTTTATGTATTTACCGGACTTCATCAACGGTATTATAATTTTTGGAGAACCGAATGTCAACAGGCTGACCCAAATAATATCCTTAAAAAAAATAAAAGGAATGGATTTAAGGTTTTGTTTGCAGCGGAAATTTTTGATTAAGGTTAAATAGCGGTTTTTGACCAGGTGGTATTTAATCGCTGCCGGTCTTGCCAGGGCCAATGAAAATCGTGACAGGAAGTTTTGTTTTAAGGTGCCGCTCCTGTAATGATAAACCACGGCTTTGGGGTAAAAGAGCGTTTTCAAGCCCAGTAGATGGGCACGCCATCCGATATCGAAATCCTCCCAGAAAATAAAAAAATCTTCATCATAGTATTGATCATTTATTTTCAACCGTTCCAGCGCCCGCCGGCTAAACACGGAGGCAGCACCGCAAACGGAAAATACAGGTCTTTCATCGATGGTTATATCGTGGATATCCCGGTTGAAACCGATTTCGGAGGGGTAAAGGGCCAGTGAGCAAGCCTGCCCGGCGGAATCGACGGTTTTTCTATCGAACCGGAGAATTAACGGGGATAGCATTGCGATATCTTTATTTTCCCGGAATTTTGCCAGTACGGCGGCATTAAAATTTTCCTCCAGGATAATATCGGAGTTGGCCACCAGGACAAGATGGGAATCGGTATTTTTTATACCTATATTAGCGGCCTTTGCATAGCCGCTGTTGTAGGACAATTTAACGATGTCCACGTCATTTTTGAAAGCCTCGATGACTTTCAGGGAATCATCCGCCGAATGATTGTCTACTACAACGATTTGTTTAAATTTGACTGTTTGCCGGACCAGTGACTGTAAATTTTTTTCCAGGAATCTTTCGGAGTTGAAACTTACGACGACAACCGATATATCCACTGGTTAGGACCTGGGTTCGCTGCGCTCACAATGGGAATGACAATTTGTAGGATTTCCGGTACACCCAGGCTGTCCGGGAACGGCCAAGGGGGCAAGCCCCCTCGTTCCCTCGTGTACAGTTCATGCCCTTCTTCAACCTGGTCAACATATAGTTTTCCTGTTTTTAGCTATTATCGGGCAGCCCCCATTTAGATAACCCCGATGGCTTTTCCGCCTTCATGGAATCCTTTTAAGATAAATTCCAGGTCTTCGTCAGTATGGGTGGCAGTGAATGAGGTTCGGATCAGGGCATCCTGTGGAGGTACCGCGGGTGCAACCACGGGGTTGGTAAAAATGCCGAAATCTCTTAAAAAAAGCCACAGCTTGAAGGTTTTTTCTTGATCCCCGATGAACACCGGTATGATAGGAGTTTCCGTATTACCGGTATGGTATCCCATGGCGGTTAATTCTTTATTCATGATGCGGGTAATTTCCCAGAGGCGCTCTCGTCGTTTGGGTTCGTTTTGAATGATCTCCAGTGCTTTATGGGCGGCCCCCAGGGCCGCGGGGGTAATGGAAGCGGAAAAAATCAGGGACCTGGCATTATGCTTAATGAATTGAATGATTTTGCTTTTTCCTACCACAAACCCACCCAATGATGCAAAGGATTTGGAAAAAGTCGTCATGATTAAATCCACATCATCCATCAGGTTGTAATGTTCGCAGGTTCCTCTTCCATTTTTTCCCATGACGCCAACGCCGTGGGCATCGTCTACCATGAGGCGGGTGTTGTATTTTTTTGCCAGTTTTACAATCTCGGGGAGGTTGGACATGTCACCTTCCATACTGAACACGCCGTCTACGATGATTATTCTTGCTTTATCCTGGGGTAATCGCTGCAGTTTGGCTTCCAGGTCAGCCATATCGTTATGCTTGAATTTTACCACATCGGCGTAAGATAACCGGACCGCATCCATGATAGATGCATGGACCATTCGATCAAGGATGATGACATCATTTCTACCGGCCACCGCGGAGATAGCACCCAGGTTAGTCTGGAACCCGGTAGAAAAGGTCAGGGCTTCTTCTTTGTTCATAAATTTGGCCAATTTATCCTCAAGGTCCACATGAAGGGAATAGGTCCCATTCAAAAACCTGGACCCGCAAGTGGAGGAACCGTATTTTTTTACTGCTTCATTGGTGGCCTCTTTTATCCTATCATCATCGAACAGGCCTAAATAATTATTAGAACCCACCATTAATATTTTTTTCCCGTTTACCCAGACATAGTTGCCTTCAACTTTTTCAATTTCGGTAAAATAAGGATAAAGACCCATTTTTTTAGCATCTTCAGCTCTTGTGTAATCATAACACTTCTTAAAAACATCCATTTTTAACTCCCGGTTAACTTCATTATTACGTTTCATTTTTCAGTCTACTCTCCTCCACTATTTAATGGCTTGTTTGAACGGTTATTTGTTAATCGCAGTGCACAAACAAAAAAACAATAAAAGGTCATTACTTCCTTTTGGATTTCACTTTGAAGTTTTTTCTAGAAACAAAGTTCACATCAAATTTTTGATATGTCTTCACAGACCAATTGTCGGTGAAGACAGCAGTAAAAACTACTTCACCACGGATTTTTTGACTACCGATCAGGGATGCTTCGTTGACCTTAAAAAGAATGGAAACTTCCTTTTCCAGCTCAAGAAAGACTGCATTGTTTTCTTGCGAGGTTTGGAAGTCCAGCTCGGAAGCTGTAAAAAATACCTTTGAAAAAGACAGGTTATTGTTTTTATCCAATTTAATCATAAATTCAGGGTGGGATGATATTTTTATCCCATCTTTAGGGGTAATTTTCATTTTCAAGACCCCTTCTTCTCCCTGTTTGATAGCGCGAGGCTCTACAAAAGCCTTAATTGTTAAATAATCCTCTTGCAAAGCATTAAGCACTGCGACAGTTAAAAAAAATACCAGGACGAAAAGAATCTTCTTTTGCATTTTATTGATATACTACATTTTATGTTTTTTGTCAACAATTATTTCAAATGATTTTATGTTGTTCAAAAAAATCAATAATCCGATAGACACCCCTGGCATCCACCAGTTGTTTTGCTTTGCCGCCCATGTCAATTCTTTTTTCCAGGGTAAGTGCGTTCATCTTTTCTACCAAATTTACATGTAATAGATCGTCAATATTGGCGATTTCCAAACCTATCTCTTTTTTTTCAAGGGAATTGGCGATAAATTTTTGTTGGTTGTGATAGTAAAAATAGAGTGCGGGTGTTCCGGCGGCCGCGGCTTCATAAGCGGCAATACCGGGGCCGATCAATGCCACATCCGCTTCAAAAAAAGGTCTGGCCAGGCTTTCTGTTTTGCCGACAAAAAGAATCCCGGGATAAATCCGTCTTAATGTTTCTTGAGCGGACCTTTTTAAGTAAAAACCCGGGGCAATTTTGATCTCCCATCGGTGCCGGCTGGATAGATCGATCATTTTCCTCAGCTTCCTGTATTCCACTGCCCCGCCAAAGCAAATAAAAACTTTTTTGATTTTTTTCCTGTATTTTCGTTTGACTTTATGAAAATGCCTGAATTTATGGTGAAGGATGGCATAATCCGGCCCATCCAGGACCTTTTTGTCCTTACCGTAAGGAAACATTTTATCCACGGCGGCATCGATCGTATAATCCACCTCTTGCTGGTTCAGTCCCAGGTCCGTCACCTGGACGGTGGTCCAATTGTTGGTTTTAGCCTGGTGAATCAATTGGATATCTTCATCTGAAAAATATCTTAAATCAAAGACAACGCTCTTAACCGATGAGGGGACCGCCTGATTCAACTCTTTTAACCGACAATAAGACCACTTTCTTTCCGCCAGGTACCGGTTGACAATTTTATCGCTGCTAGAGCTAATACAAAACAGGATGTCCGTTTTATTTTTCAATAACGATGCCAGGTAGGTGCTGCGCCTTAAGTGCCCGAACCCTGTTTTTACGGATGCATCTGTTCTAAAAATAATCATTAACCGAGAACTTCTCTTATTCTCTCCATTGCATAGTCGATTTCTTCTTTTTTAATCACCAGCGGTGGTGCAAAACGGATGATCCAGTCGTGGGTTTCTTTACAGAGAAGTCCTTTCTCCTTTAATTTTGTGGTATATTGTCTTGCTTTGCCCGCGGATTTTTTGAGAACCACGCCGATGAAAAGTCCTTTTCCCCGGATCAGTTCGATTATATTCGAATTCATTTCTTTCAACCGGTCCATAAAATATGCGCCCAATTCAGCGGACCTTTCGGCCAGGTTCTCATCCAGCAGAACGTCAATAGAAGCAATAGCTACCGCGCATCCCAGGGGATTACCTCCAAAGGTGGACCCATGGCTGCCCGGTTCAAATACCCCCAGGATATCTTTGTCGGCTGCAATGGCACTGACAGGGAATACACCGCCGCCAAGCGCTTTCCCCATGATGATAATGTCCGGTACAATCCCATCGTGCATATAGCAAAACAGTTTGCCGGTCCGGCAGAACCCGGTCTGGATTTCATCGGCGGCCAGCAATATATTATTTTCGTCGGCAATTTCCCGCAGTCCTTTCATATAACCTTCATCCGGCACATTTACGCCGGCTTCACCCTGGATAGGTTCCACCAATATTCCTACCGTGTTCTTATTCACTGCTCTCTTAACCGCTTCCAGGTCGTTGTAAGGGACAATTTTGAATCCCGGTGTGTAAGGACCATAGAAGTCACGGGCAATAGGGTCCGTGGAAAAAGACACAATCGTGGTGGTGCGGCCGTGGAAGTTTTCCTCGAATACAATGATTTCAGCTTTATCCTGTTCAACTCCTTTAACCTGGTAGCCCCATTTGCGAATCGTTTTTATAGCGGTTTCCACTGCTTCCGCTCCGGTGTTCATCGGGAGAATCATTTCTTTTCCCGTCACCTGGCAAAGTTTTTTCGCAAAAACAGGCCACTTATCATTAAAAAATGCACGTGAGGTTAGGGTGAGGACATCTGCTTGATCTTTCAAGGCCTTGATGATGGCCGGGTGCCTGTGACCCTGGTTCACTGCTGAATAAGCGGATAACATATCGATATAACGTTTTCCCTCCGGGTCTTCTACCCAGATGCCTTCCGCTTTGGATATCACAACTTCCAAAGGATGGTAGTTATGAGCGCCGTAGGTATGTTCCATTTGCATTAACTGTTCAGAGCTATAACTCGTCATATAACACCTCTCATTATTTATTCATTTTTTTTCAAATATTCAATCTGATATTCTACCAGTTTAAAAGTTTTCGTCAACCCCCCAGGGGTGCCTGAATCCACCGCCAACTTTTTAGAACCAGGCGGAGACGGTTGCGAGTTGCGAGTTGCGAGGTAAAAACGCTTTTGTCGTTTTTTAACCGCGATTCTT
>Ga0210084_1000212_pt1 | contig 10425 bp, 1 predicted proteins | sample China_Galinas_Co_3_FD_184863 | JGI IMG/M metagenome (GOLD analysis project Ga0210084, IMG submission 184863) | Wetland microbial communities from San Francisco Bay, California, USA, that impact long-term carbon sequestration -... | ecosystem: Environmental > Aquatic > Marine > Wetlands ... | reverse complement strand
TAGAGCTTCTGCTCCAGGACTTCGCGGCATTGGTCAAGGGTGAAGCACTGCCGCGGTTAAAGATTCGTTACCGGGACTACGCCCAATGGCAGGTGCGTCAGGCTGAAAAAGGAAAACCACCGGGACAAGCAGCGTTTTGGCAGGAGGTCTTTAAGGACGAAATACCTGTATTACAGCTTCCCGCCGATTATCCCAGACCGGCAGCCAGGAGCTTTGCCGGAGACACCCTGGATTTTGAATTGACAGAAGACCATACCCGCGCCTTGAACCGCATGGCCCTGGAAAACAAAACCACTTTATTCATGACCCTATTGGCTGTATATACTCTTTTTCTCTCCAAATTAACCAACCAGGAGGATATTGTTGTGGGTACGCCTGTGGCCGGGCGTAATCATCCTGACCTGGAACAGGTCATGGGGGCTTTTGTCAATACCCTTGGCTTACGAAATTACCCGGGGGGAGAACAAACTTTTACAGCATTCCTGGGGGATGTCAAAAAAAGAACCCTCAAAGCCTTCGAACACCAGGACTATCCTTATGAAGACCTGGTGGAAACCCTGCTATCGGATTATAGGGAAACCAGCCGCAATCCCTTGTTCGATTCTATGTTTGTGCTGCAAAATCCAGGTATCTGGGAAATGGAAATCCCGGGATTAAAACGAACCCCTTACCCGCATCGACAAAAAACGTCCAAGTTTGACCTGACTTTACAGGCCCAGGAAGTGAAAGGGAAATTGATGCTCAATTTCGAATACTGTACAAAACTCTTCAAACATGAAACCATCGAACGTTTCAGCATTTATTTCAAAGAAATCGTGCAAGCGGTATTGGCGAATCCGGGTAAGAAATTATCCCGGCTAGAGATACTGCCCCCGGGGGAACGGAGAAAAATTATCGAAGAATTTAATCATGCACCGGGACAATATCCTCCCGGAACGGCAGCCCGGTTTTTCACGGGACAATCGGCCAGGTCGCCCCACCACGGCGCCTGCTTTGACAGTGGAAATTATATTACCTATGAAGAATTAGATCGCAGGTCTGACGTTTTGGCAAAGTTAATAAAGGAGTTATGAGAAAATGATCCATAATATTGAATTTAAAATTGACCGCAGGAATTTCAACCATACGGGAGAAATCCCGGGAATATTGGAAAAAAAATTCGGTGCCGGGATTCTTCGCTGGTTTATATCGGCGATAACCGGCCGCGAGGTATTTATAGAGATAACCCTGTCCGAGAAAGAGGAGTATACTTTCCCCCGGGATGAAGTAGGGTATTTTCCGGGTAAGAGTGTCGTGGTTAGTGTTATTCCAACGGGAATCGGGTGCGATATCGGTGGTTATGCGGGGGATGCCGCCCCGGCCACCGCACTATTGGCATCCTGTACCGATTATCTCATAACCAATCCCAATGCCGTCAATGCCTCTAATTTTATATTTATGAAGGAAAATGTATGGTATACCGAAGGGTATATCATCGATCAATTTTGCAAAGGAGGGGTGAATCTCTATGAGCCCTATTTCAATAAAGTAGGGTTAATTATCGAAAAAACCGGCCCGCAAGAGTTAGAGGTTATCTTTAATATCATCAATACGGTACGGGCGGTTTATGGTGTAAATATCGAGCATTACGCGATAACGGACGGACTGGTGGGAGGACGGTGCGAGCGGAATAAATCAGGTTCTTATGTAGGTAAACTTGAAGATACGGGGGTTTTATCCAGGGCCTGTGAAAAATTAATCCGGGAAGGAGTGAATGCCATTGCCGTGACCTCGAATATAGAAGATTTGCCCCCGGGCGATTACGCCAGGCACTTCCAGGGTTTGCACCCGAATCCCGTGGGCGGCGCCGAAGCCATTATATCACATTGGATCGAAGCCAAATATAAACTTCCCGCGGCCCATGCCCCGCTGATCAATATGAAAAATATGGAACTGGAAACAAATATCGTGGACGCCAGGGGAGCCGGCGAATTTTCCTCTACCAGTGGATTGGCCTGCGTTTTAGTGGGTTTGAGCCGGGCACCCCAGGTATCGCCACCGCCTGGCTGTCGAACAAAAGAAATTGTTAATATCGATAATTTACTGGCCATTGTGGCCCCGGCCAGTGCACTGGGTGGAATTCCCATGATCTATGCGGAAAAATATCAAATCCCGGTTATCGCTGTAAAGAATAATCGAACCATATTAGATATCACCGCTGAACACTTGCAGTTCAACCAGGCGATAGAGGTGAATAATTATATTGAAGCAGCAGGCATTATCCAGGCATTAAAACACGGGATAAGCCTGGAAAGTTTATATAGGCCTTTATCTACTTTAGGATTAAATAAGGAAGAAATAAAGTGAAAGATGAATTTATCGGTTTAATGGTGGAAGACACCAGTACCCTGTTGACCGGCTTACTGGGTATTCTTAAGTCCGGAAACTGTCTTGTCCCCATTAACCCCGCATTTCCCTTCCATAGGATATGTTTTATTATTGAAGACTGCCGGGTTAAGACGCTTTTAACCGATAGGGTCAATTATACCAGGGCCCGGCAAGCAGTACAAACCTGTTCATGCCTGGAGCATGTGATTTGTATCGATGACATTGATTTTAAAGAGGAGATACCCGGGAGGAGCAAGGAAATCACCCCCGGTGCCCCGCAGGTTTCCCGGCAGCAGCACCCCTGTTATGTGATTTACACTTCGGGCTCTACCGGGAAACCCAAAGGCGTACCCATTACATACGGTAACTTGATACCTTTATTACTATGGTTTCACGATTATTTTAAATTGGGAATGCACACGCGGGTATTACAGAATTTGTCATATACGTTCGATTTTGGTTTTTTTGAATTGGTAACCACGCTGCTCACGGGCGGTACGTTGTATTTTTTCAGTAAGCAATCCTTAAGCGATATCCATGAATATGTGGAATTTATTTACCGGCACCAGCTTAATACCATTCATACCACCCCTTCCTTTTTTACCAATATCGTCGGGTTAGGAAAAAAATTATCGCCGGTGAAGCTGCTGCATTTCGGTGGGGAGCGATTAACCGGGGAAATTGTCCGGGGGGTTTCCCGGCAAGTGGGGGAGCATTGTTATATTTATAATGGTTATGGACCTACAGAAACCACCATCAATTCCGCAATTTTTTCGATCCGGACGGATACCCACGGCAAGGTCCGGGTGCCGGACAGTATCCCCATTGGAAAACCCTCTGCCAATAATACCATCTATATCCTGGATAACTATGGGAATCTTCAACCGGTGGGAGTGGCGGGTGAATTGTACATCGGGGGCAGCAGCGCAGCCGGCGGTTATATCAACCGGCCGGAATTGACGGCGGAAAGGTTTGTAAGAACTGTCATTAGTCATTCGTCGTTAGTCGCTGGTTCCGCTAAAAGCTCTCCAAAAACTAATGACCGGTCTACCCATGACCGTTTTTACCGCACCGGCGATTTGGGGAAGTGGCTGCCGGGCGGGGATATTGAATTTTTAGGGAGGATTGATCACCAGGTGAAAATCCGGGGGTTTCGCATCGAGTTAGGGGAGATCGAGAGTCAATTGCTCAAGTGTAAAGGTATAACCGATGCCGTGGTCATCGATATAGACAAAAAAACCGGGGGGGAAAGTCCTATTTGGGGGGGAAGCGAAGAAAAATATCTTTGTGCTTATATCGTATCGAAACATAATTACAATAGGGCTCCCGCCCATGAACTCCGGGAAGAACTTGCCCGGGATTTGCCCGATTATATGGTCCCCGGGTATTTTGTTATCCTGGATAAGATACCCTTGACCCCCAATGGCAAGGTGGACCGCCGGGCCCTGCCGCTCCCGGCAATAACCGGCAGCAGGGACTACACCCCGCCCCGTAACCGGGTGGACAAGACACTGGTGGAGATATGGTCCCAATTACTGGGGGTTGACCCCCACCGCATCGGTATCGATGATAATTTCTTCGAACTGGGGGGGCACTCGTTGAAAGCAGCCCGGATGGTGGGGCGCATCCACAAAGAACTGGATGCGGAAATTCTCCTGACCCAAATTTTTACAACCCCAACGATTAGAGGATTGACCCGCCGCATCCTTCAAGCAAGTCACCCCCTCACGTCTAACATTGAAACAACGGAAAAAAAAGAATATTATGGACTCTCCCCCTCTCAGAAACGGTTTTTTGTTTTCTGGCAGTGGCGGCCGGGAAATATCAGTTATAACATATCGGAAATCATGATAATGGAAGGTCTGCTGTCCAGGAAGAAATTTGCCGGGATTTTCAGGCAGTTGATCCACAGGCATGAAAGCTTGCGTACCTCCTTTCACCTGCTGTACGGCGAACCTGTACAACGAATCCACGATGAAGTGGAATTCGAGATAGAGTACTATGGCGCAGAGCGCATGGCGCAAAGCGCAAAGCATGAAGCGCAAAGCATAGAACCGAATAAGGAACGCTGTGCGCCAGGCGCTGTGCGCTGTGCGAGCTTCATTCGTTCCTTCGATCTCTCCCGGGCACCCCTGGTGCGCCTGGGATTTGCAAAAATCCGGGAAGAAAAATACTTTTTAATGTTCGATATGCACCACATCGTATCGGACGGGGTCTCCATCGGGATTTTTATCAAAGAATTCCTGGCATTACTTGCGGGAGAACAACTGCCCCCCCTGGGAATACAATACAAAGATTTTGTGGAATGGAAGAAAAAAAAGCAAACCAAAGACATAAAAACAGCGCTCCCACAAAAAAAATACCAGGAAACCACTTTGAATCTTCCCCTGGATTTTCCCAGACCGGCCGTCCCCGATTTTAAAGGCAATAACATAAAATTTAAAATCGACGGAATGGAACGGGCAGCCGATTTATTATCGTCAAAAGAAGAGTTCACCCTGTTTATGGTATTATTGGCAGCCTTCAATGTATTCCTCTCTAAAATCAGCGGCCAGGAGAATATCGTGGTAGGCAGTCCCATTGCCGGGCGTCAACATGCCGACCTGGAAAACATTATCGGTCTCTTTATAAACCCCCTGGCCCTGCAAAATTTCCCGGAACCACACAAAGAATTTTACGATTTTCTAACCGAAGTAAAGAAGAACGCCCTGGAAGCCTTTACCAACCAGGACCATCAATATGAAAAGATGGTGGAAAATTTTATCGCCGGCAGGGACGCCGGTTATAATCCTTTGTACGATGTGATGTTCGTCCTGCAAAACATGGAAATGCCGGACATAGAAATCCCCGGTATAAAGGTGACCCGGCAGGTAGGCGATAACCCCTCGGCCAAATTCGATATGACATTGTATTATGAAGGATTTTCTCGCTCCTTTGCACTGGAATATGCCGCGGCGCTTTTTAAACCGGGAACCATTCATAGATTCATCGGCTATTTTAAGAAAATAGTGGAACAAATCCTGGAAAATCCCCATCAAACCATCGCGGAAATCGAAATGATAACCCGGGAGGAAAAACAGCGGATATTATACGATTTTAATGACACAGCCGTTGAATATCCCCAAGATCGATGTATTTACCAGCTCATCGACCAACAGGCGCGGCAAACCCCCGACAGTTTAGCGGTAAAACAATACCTGCCCGAAGAAAGCGGCGGTATACCCGTTACCCTCACTTACCGGGAGTTAAACGCCAAAACCAACCAATTAGCCCGTTTATTAAAGAAGCGGGGCATAAAGACCAAAACCGTGGTGGGAATCATGATGAAGCCTTCCCTGGAAATGCTCACGGGAATCCTGGCCGTATTGAAAGCCGGCGGTGTATATTTACCCGTGGACCCCCAATACCCCGCCGATAGGATAACCGGTATGTTGGAGAATTCCCATGCCGCGTATCTATTAACCCACCGCGCCATCGATGAAGAAAAATCCTTCCCCATCCCGGAACAGCAAAGGAAAGTGGAAACCATTTTCATGGATGAATCGACCGAAGAATTGGAAAAAGAACCGGGAAATAATTTAAAACCCCTCAGCACCCCCAACGATTTGATATATATCATTTTTACCTCCGGCTCCACGGGAATACCCAAAGGCGCCGGCGTCTATCACCGCGGGTTTGTCAACCTGCTGCACTGGTTTGTCACTGAATTTGGCCTGGGCAGTCATGATCGCAACCTGCTGTTGACCTCCCCCAGTTTTGACCTGACCCAAAAAAATTTTTATGCTTCATTGATCTCCGGCGGCCAATTTTATATACCGGGTTTTAGTTACTTTGATCCCCGCTCCCTGGTGAGACTCATCCAGGAAAACCGGGTCACCTGGATCAACTGTACCCCCAGTATGTTTCACAAGCTGGTGGAATATAAGACCTTGAATCCGGACAAACGATTATCTTCGCTGCGGTATGCTTTTCTTGGGGGAGAGCCTATTTCTATATCCGGCCTCATCGATTGGATGGAATCGGGGGACTGCCGCGGGGAAATCGTTAACACCTATGGCCCCACCGAATGTACCGATATTTCTAATTTTTATCGAATCAAGCAGCCGCGGAGATTCCTTGAAGAAGCCGTTCCTATCGGCCAGCCGGTATATAACGTTCAATTGTATGTCCCCGATAAAAACTTGCAGTTACTACCGGTAGGAATAGCCGGCGAACTGTATATCGGGGGGGCGGGTGTAGGCATCGGCTACATCGGCGACCAACAGTTAACCGGCCAAAAATTTATCAAACACAGTTTCGACCCCCACCAACCGGAACAATTGCTCTATAAAACCGGGGACCTGGTCAAATGGCTGCCGGACGGAAATATCGAATTCCTGGGCCGCATCGACCACCAGGTTAAAGTCAGGGGATTCCGCATCGAACCGGGAGAAATTGAAAACCGGCTGCTCCTTCACCCCACCGTAAAAGAAACCCTGGTCATGGCCCGGGAGGATGAAGCGGGCGAAAAGTATCTCTGCGCTTATATCGCTGCCCACTCTCCCGAATCCGCCCCCATCGATACAGCGGAACTTCGCGAATATTTATCCCGGGATTTACCCGGTTATATGGTACCGTCCTACTTTATGGTATTGGAAAAAATGCCCTTGAACCTCAATGGAAAAGTGGACCGCAAAGCCCTGCCCGAACCTGATTTGATCTCAAAAGATAATTATGTTCCCCCGCAAAACGACACGGAAAAGCGGTTGGCGAAAATATGGGCGGAGGTGTTAGGACTGGACAAAAAAAAGGTGGGCATCCATGATAACTTCTTCCAATCCGGGGGACACTCTTTAAAAGCCGCCACATTGATCGGCAAGATTCATAAGGTCTTTAGAGTGGAAATACCCATCGCCGAGATATTTAAACAACCCACCGTCAAAAACATCTCCCGTTACCTGGAGCAAAACAAAGAGATTCATTATTCATCCATCGTCCCCCTGGAAAAGAGAGAGTACTATCCTTTGTCCCCGGCCCAAAAGCGGCTTTTTATTATAGAACAAATGGACCCGGGCAAAGTCACGTATAATATACCCACGGTATTGAAATTAGAAGGCAAGATAGATAACGGTTGTTTTTCCCGGAGTTTTAAAAAATTAATCGCCCGTCATGAGAGTTTAAGGACATCCTTTGAGATGGTAGGGGAGGAACCGGTACAGCGGATACATGACCGGGTGGAATTTGAAATTGAGTATTACCGGGTTGAGGAAGAATGGTCCCCGCAATTCGAGGGAACAAGGGGGCTTGCCCCCTTGTCTCCAAACCCCGCGGCCCGCGGCCCGCAGCCGGTAACCGCTCTTATAAAGTCTTTCATCCGTCCTTTTGTCCTCTCCCAGGCACCGCTGCTGCGGACCGGATTGATAGAAAGCGGTGAAAGCAGCGCCATATTGGTGGTGGATATGCACCACATTGTCACGGACGGAATATCCATGGAAATATTAACCGGGGAATTAGCGGCCTTGTATGCCGGCAAACCTTTACCGACAATGAAAATTCAATACAAAGATTTCTCGGAAACACAAACCCGCTCAATAGAAACGGGAAAGGTAAAACGCAGTGAAACCTATTGGCAAAGACAGTTCCGGCACGAGGCCCCGGGATTAGATCTACCCATGGATTATGAAAGGCCCCCCATCCAGGTGAATGAAGGCAGCACGGCTGTATTTAAAATAGGAAAGGAAAAAACCCGGGAATTAAAAAACCTGGCCGCCAGGGAAAACGTCACCATGTTTATGTTATTACTGGCGGTATACAAAGTGTTTTTAATGAAACTCAGCGGCCGGGAAGATATCGTGGTAGGAACCCCCGCGGCATGCCGCGGACACAGCGGCCTGCAAGGAATCATCGGCATGTTAATCAATACCCTGGCAATAAGAACTTATCCCCGGGGAAATAAAATATTTACAACATATCTGAAAGAAATAAAAAAAGTGATGTTAGCGGCGGTAGAAAACCAGGATTACCCCTTTGAAGAGTTGGTGGAACAGGCGGCGGTACGCAGGGATGTCAGCCGAAATCCTTTATTTGATGTGATGTTTACATTCAATGACACGGAACGTCCCCAAATGCAAATACCGGGACTCAAAATAAAACCCTATGAACACGAAATCAATATCTCCAAATTCGATCTATCGTTGACCGGCGAAGAAGTGCAAGGAGAACTGTACTATACATTCGAATACAGCACGAAACTATTTAAAAAAGAAACCATAGAACGGCTAATCCTCTATATAAAGAAGGTCCACGACACCATCATAAAAAGTCCTGAAGTCAAGCTGGCGCACATTGAGATTATAACCGCCCCGGAGAAGCGCCGGCAGTTGGAAGAGATCAATAACCCCCGGCACCAATACCCGCGGGACAAAACCATGCATATGTTAATAGAAGCCCGGGAGAAACGAAACCCGGACCACATCGCCCTGCTGGGAAAGCAAGCAGGGGAGAAGGGAAAGGGCGGAAACCGCCATATCCATCTTACATACCGGGAAATGAATGAAAAATCCCATCGATTGGCTCGATGGCTCCAGGAAAAAGGCGTTGGCCCCGACATCATCGTCGGACTAAACATAGAACCCTCCGTAGAGATGATAATCGCGATATCAGGCATAATGAAAGCCGGAGGCGCCTACATGCCCATTGACCCGGGAACCCCTGAAGAGCGCATCCAATTCATGATGAAAGACAGCCGCGCAAAAATCTTGCTGACAGCCCCGGACATTACATCCGCCATCGAGCCATCCCACTCAACCTTAGCCTCAACCTCAACCTGCCAGGTGAGCCCCGCGAACCTGGCATACATCATCTACACTTCGGGCTCCACGGGAAAACCCAAGGCAGTAGCCATCGAACACCGCAGCATCGTGGAGTATATTTGGGCCATCATAAAAAAGCTTAAAATAGAAGACTCTGACATCGTATTACAGCAGATATCCATTTCATTCGATGCCTCTATGGAAGAGATTTACCCCACCCTGATAAAAGGGGCCAGGATGATAATAGTTCAAAGAGAAACCGTAAGAGATATCCATCGCTTAGCCGCCGAAATCGAACGTGAGCGAATTACAGTGATCGGTGTTTCGCCATTATTGGTAAATGAAATCAACAAAATCGAAGAAAAAAAATTGCAAAGTATTCGACTGGCAGTGGTAGGGGGAGATGTATTAAAGCCCGGGCAAATCGATAAAATCGTAAAAAACACGGACGTATATAATACTTATGGCCCTACAGAGGCAACCGTATGCGCGACTTATTATAAATGTAAACCGGGCGAAACCGGTAACATCCCCATCGGAAAACCAATAGGCAATACCACCGTATATATAGGCGGGAACTACGATGAGCTTGTACCCATCGGGGTCCCCGGCCAAATATTGATCGGCGGAGATGGCGTCGCCAGGGGCTATTTAAACCGCCCGGAACTAACAGCGCAAAAATTTGACCACGATTTAGGGGATTTATGGGATTACCAGGATGAAGAGGCGCCCTTCGGGCAGGTATTGAACGCCTCCGGCGAAAAAAACAAAAAGCCCCCAGGCAGCAGGATTTATAGGTCCCATAGGCCCTATCAGTCCTATATTTCCTATTTGTCCTATTACAAAACCGGTGATATAGCAAAGTGGCGCCCCGATGGTAATATCGAGTTTCTAGGCCGAAAAGACAATCAAGTAAAAATAAGAGGATATCGCATCGAATTGGAAGAAATAGAGAACCGCTTAACCAGGCATGAAGAGATAAAAGAAGCAGCGGTAATCGTAAAACAGGATGGGACCGGGGATAAATATTTATGCGCTTATATTGTCACCAACCGGGTTTTTACCCAATCGGAACCGAGAGAATATTTATCCCGGGAAATGCCCGGTTATATGATACCCGCATATTTCGTACACCTGGAAAACATGCCCCTAACCCCGGGGGGAAAGATTAACCGAAACGCACTGCCCGAGCCCGGGGAAGAGACCCGGGAAGTATACAGTGCTCCGACAAACCAGGTGCAAGGAAAATTAGTAGAAATATGGCGGG
>Ga0210084_1000211_pt1 | contig 10444 bp, 11 predicted proteins | sample China_Galinas_Co_3_FD_184863 | JGI IMG/M metagenome (GOLD analysis project Ga0210084, IMG submission 184863) | Wetland microbial communities from San Francisco Bay, California, USA, that impact long-term carbon sequestration -... | ecosystem: Environmental > Aquatic > Marine > Wetlands ... | reverse complement strand
ATAATAGCAACAAGGCCTTCTTTCTCTTTATCATTGGTTGTTGATTTCTTACGGTTATTCATCCATGCCTCCTTTCTGACGGTATTATATTAAAATAGTGATTTGAAAGCAACCCCATGGCCTAAAATTACAATGCCCCTGTTCAAAAAAGGGCCGGGGCCGGATGACAAATTCCAATGTACAAAATTACAAATAAATAACAGACAAAACCTGGAAACAATAAAATCAATCAAAAGCTTTTGCCGGGGGTCCAGGGGGGCGGTTTTCTCGAAAAGAGCCCCCCTGGCCGTCGGAGACAATAGGGAAATGCACAATTTTTAGGATTTACATTTTGAAGCGGATGTGGTAAAAGATATAAATCGGAGGAAGAAATGGCAATTATATATAAAGTCACGGTTGAGCAGGCAGAAAAGGAAGCAGGAAAAGAAAACCTGTTCCGCATTAACTGGTACAATGTAGAGGCCAATAGAGAAGACTTTTTTGAACAATCTGCCGGGGAAATCATGCAGGATGAAACCTGGAGGCTCTGGCAGAATCCTTTGAATCAATTGAACATCGGCCGGAAACTATTCCGTTTCCTCGACGGTGATTCCCGTCATTTACAACGGGCGCTGGAGGAGGCCAATCAACAAGGTGAATCACTGCACCTCCATTTGCATACCTGCATCCAGGTGGCGGATTGGCCGTTTGAACTTTTAGCACATGAGGATACATTTTTACTTCCTCATCGACTGCACCTGGTGCACCGGATATCAGACTGGGGAGCAGCAAGAGATTTACCGCCTAAAAACCGGAAATTAAAATTGCTGTTCATGGCATGCTCTGCCCTGGATGTAAAACCGGAGTTGGATTATGAAAGGGAAGAGGAAGCGATCTTCCACATCACGGAAAAACTGCCCATAAATATGGAAGTGGAAGACTCCGGTTCCCTGGCGGGATTGAGGGAACAATTGGAACGAGAGGAATACGATGTGGTGCACCTGTCCGGTCATGCCAACATCGATGAGAAAGGACAACCGTACTTTATCATGGAAGATGAAACAGGATATGCGCAGCAAGTATTTCCAGGTGATTTGTGGAATGGAGGACTTGTTGAGAATCCGCCGCGGATGTTGTTCTTATCCGGTTGTCGTACCGGTGAGGCACCGGATAAGGGTGCTGCTGTTTCATTTGCCCGGGTGCTGGTGGAAAACCATAATCTCCCGGCGGTCCTGGGTTGGGGACGTTCTGTAAGCGATGACCAGGCCACACATGCTGAAAAAGTTCTTTATCACGAATTAAGCCGCGGTAGAACCATACTTGATGCGGTACAACGCTCACGATATGAATTGACAAAAAAATATCAATCTGTTGACGAACCGGCCTGGCCCCTGCTCCGCCTGTTCAGCAGTGGAATGCCGTTGAATCCCCTGGTACAAAAAGGTCAACGCTGGCAGCCTAAAACCCAACAAATGACACACATTTATTTGAAAAACAGCCAGGTCCGGGTACTGAAGGAAGGCTTCGTGGGACGCCGACGGCAACTACAAACCAGTTTGCGGGTATTGAGGCAGGATTTTGATAAAGTGGGGGTGCTGCTCCTGGGCACCGGCGGACTGGGAAAAAGCTGTCTGGCGGGAAAAATTTGTGAACGATTCACAAACCATACCTTGATTATCGTGCAAGGTAAACTCAATGCCATTACCCTGGGGGCAGCACTGACAGATGCGTTTATTATCTCCCAGGATGAAAAAGGAAAACAAATCCTGTCTCAAAAACAAGAGATGACTAAGATATTAGCTAACCTGTGTGCCACCAGTTTCAAGGAGAAAAACTACCTGCTGCTGTTGGATGATTTCGAGCAGAACCTGGAAGGCGCCGATAAAGGTCAACCCGGCCTATTGCAGTTGGAAGCCGCGGATTTATTAAAAACCCTGTTCCATTACCTGCCCTTTAGCGGCAAAATGACCCAATTAATTATAACCTGTCGATATGAGTTTTCTTTGACCGAACAAAGCCGGGACTTAGCAGCGGAACGCCTGGAGAAAGTATGGCTCACCGGTTTCCAGGGACCCGAAAGGCGGAAGAAGGCACAAGCGTTGAAGAATATTTTGAATTATACGGATCAATCACAGGTGCCGCAGTTGTTGTCGGCAGGCTGCGGGAATCCCCTTTTAATGGAAAGGTTGGACATTTTATTGGGTCAGATGAAAGAGGCTGAAGTTTCAAAGTTGGAAGAGACCATTAAAAACAGGCAAGAAGATTTTATCCGGGAACATGTCATCCGGGAACTGCTGCAGCAGGGTGGGAATCACCTGGCACTTTTTTTAGAGTGGTTGAGTATCTATCGACAGCCTGTTCAAATAGAAGGAGTTCAACAGGTGGCGGAAAAAGCCGGGATAAAGGATTGGAAGGATCTGTTGAAAAAAGGCATGAGCCTAAGTTTAATCGAACATGACCAGGTCCGCCAATCTTACCAATCAACACCACTTTTACGGGAAGAATTACTTTTTAAGCTTAAAGACCCTCAATCTTACCACCAGGCAGCCTTTGCATATTATGACACCATATGTAAACAACAGGAATCTTTTGATCCGGTCCTGGTGGAAGAGCAGATTTTTCATGCGCTGGGAGGTGGGGAAGAAAAAACAGCATCTGAACAAGGTGGCAACCTGGTTAAGCATTTACGGGAACGTTTAGCCTACCCGGAATCCAGGCGAGTGGGGCTGTGGATAACCAATGAGAAAAAACAAGAGTTATCTGACCATCATGATTCCTTTTTATTGAATGAATTGGCAGCTACTTTAAAAACCCTGGGAGAGTACCGGGATGCGATCAAGTACTATGAACAAGCACTAACCATTGACCGGAGGTTTTACGGGAAGGAACATTTTAATGTGGCCAGGGACTTGAATAACCTGGGAACGGCCTGGAGAGCTTTGGGCGAACCCGGAAAAGCCATCGAGTATTACGAACAAGCGCTGCGTACTGTTAGTGCAGGAGACCTGAAAAGCAAACATCCCAATTTTACCGGTACAATTCTGGATAACCTGGGTTCGGCCTGGAGTGGTAAGGGTTACTATGACAAAGCGATCGAGTATTATGAAAAGACGCTGACCACCTGGGAAAAGGCATATGGTGAGAGACATTCCAATGTCGCCATTACATTGAATAACCTGGGCTCGGCATGGAATAATCTGGGAAATCATCAAAAAGCCGCCGAGCTTTTTAAGCAGGCACTTGCTATAGATTTGTCAGTACATGGAAAAGTTCATCCCGATGTGGCCACCGACTTGAATAACCTGGGGGCGGTCAGTCATGATTTAGGCGATTACCCAAAAGCCATTGAATATTATGAAGAGGCATTGATTATATGGAAAAAGATTTACCAGGAGAGGCATCAGAATATTGCCGTTACATTGTATAACCTGGGTAAGGCATATTTTGCCTTAAATTTCAAGGAAAAAGCCAAAACATGTTTCGAGAAAGCCTACTCAATTCTCGAGGAATTATTTGGACCGGAACATCCTGCTGTGAAAGATGCGAATGCATGGTTATCGAAGGTTAGAGAAGAGACCAAATGAATTCATAACTCCCGGATAATATCAATAAATTCCGAAACCCTGGTGCATGGGGATTTTTTGTCCTCGAGGTATTCAACCGAAATCCAACAATTTCCCGTCCACCGGAAATCACGCTTGTCACCTCTCACCACCATCCCGATGAACTCATTAGTATTGAGATCAAATACAGGTGCGCCACTATTCCCTGAATATATATTTAAATTAGCCATAAAACAGGTTTCATGGACATCACCCACATATACGCCCCCCGCATATTTCATTGGCAAACCCAGCGGATGACCGATGACATAAATTGCCTGATCACAAGAAATTTCTTTTGTAGACAACCGGGCAACTGTCTGCCCTACTACCTTACGATCCAGTTTCACCAATGCCCAATCAGGCCCATTTCCCCCGGGATTATGAACCCTGCGGATAATTTTAACTCCTTGATATATATTATCATTTGGAAACCTGGTTACCGGTGTTACCGAATCCACCATTTTATAGCCGAAGAGAATACGAAGGTCTTTGACATTTTTTTCACTGACACAATGAGCAGCAGTGACAATGATATCCTCTTTTACCAGGAAGCCGGTGAACATGAACCCTGCTGCGACGGGTTGATGGCGGAAGGATTCAATGTCACACAGGTTAAAGGTTTCTCCATAGTTCTTGACTTTCAGTGTGGAAAATTCATTGTTTACATCGATCAAACTGTCTTTCATACAAATGGCCGCAGTGCAATCGCCATTTCTGTCGATTCGCTCATCCATAATCTCATAACTATCCATCATCAGGTCATCGGCCCAGGCGATCCTGGTAAAGTCCATTGTTGACTGGGTTTTAAATATAAGTATTTTAGCCAGGTCCCAGGTGCTGATATGGGCGAGAGCTTCATTAGGAGGAGGGGGAGTTTCGTATAATTCCTGGACCCCGGTCATAACGGCATTTCTTTGGGGAGTTCCCTCCCTGTCTTTGAATTTAAACTGTTTCTTCCCGGGAGTTTGTGCACCCCTGGCGATCAGTTCCCTATCCAATTCCTCAATAGAAAATTCAAGCGGTGATTCTCTTTGATCTGTCATATTCACTCCATTGCCATGTAAAATTTACCATTTTCTTTAACCAATGTCAAACGATTTATTAACAAGACTAATGAAATGAGGCAAAATGAGGTGCCAGGCAAGAATACAAATTTTCCATTGAAAAAATATCACTTATATGTCATATTAAAGAAATAATTTACCTGGCACTATAGGTGATATCGTTGAACGAAAAAATCTTATTTACCCGGATGGCAACTTCGATGAACTGAATATCTATGTGGAAGGAACAAAAGATGGGGAAAAAATCTTTGTTATCGGGGAATGTAAGGCCCAACCCGGGAAAAAAGATGCCGATAAATTTCATGCCCTGGGCGAACGTGTAAAAAACGTATTAACAGGGCAAATATTCTTTTTCCTTTCAGGATATAGTTTTGACCCGGTCATTGAAACTTACATCCGGGAAAATTACCCCAATATCGAAATGTTCAAATCCTATGAGTTTGAGTTAAAATATAAAAGGGACACGAAGCTAGAAAGATAGGTAGAATTATTCTTTCCAAAATCGCGGGTCTATTGGAATTTTCCCTGTTTTATGGTATCTTATTAGCGAGGTAATAATGAATATTAGTGAAGGAATAGAAAAGTTAAAAGAAATGTTAGAAACCGAAGAGGATTTTGGTGCTATTTTTCAACAATTTATGGTCCTGGTGGATTCACCCAAATTCATGAATATGGGCAAGCGTAAAAAAAGTAAATTCCTGGAAACTATTGTTAATAAAACCCTTAGCGATATCGATATGGGTGAAATTATGGGTATCAGGATCACGTATATCAGGTCGTTCAGTTTCTATCACGGGTCTTTTATTACCAAAATGATGCCTGGAACTGTGATTTATTTCACGAACATCAAGATGGGATTAATTACTGTCCCCAGGGATTTCCAGGGTAACACTTCATATTTCCGGTTTACCGGTGCCGAAGTTTCACCGGGAAGTTTTACTACCGTGACTAAATCGGAGGAAAACCATTAATCTAAATGGAAAAGAAAGGTGCCAGACAAATTGTTTATTTCTTTCCCGATTTTTTTCTTTTTTTCAAACCGGGAAAAATTTTGAAAAATTTATTTTTTTGGTTGATTTTTCATCTTTTTTGTATTATATTAAAATACTAAATGGTTCCGGGAAATTTATTTTCCGCCGGTGCTCTCGCCGCAAGCGTTTATTTGCCCGAAGGGCACCCTCATTCTCGTTGTGAGCAAAGCGAAAAAAAAATGAATTCCCGGGCAGGCCCCCGGGGCAGTAAGCAGGAAGTTTCGGGTGCCAAAAAAGGCGGCCTGGAGCCGGTGGACAGAGGGTCAGAAAGCGGTGGATAGTGGGTCAGCAATGGTGGAAATCGAGGCGGAAAGCGGTGTAAAGTTGATCGGATAGTGGTGGAAAATGAGTCAGAAAGCGGTGGAAAATGGGTCAGCAAACAAAAAAAAGGTGTCCCCAGTGCTCCCAAAAGGTCTTTCAATTGCTCCCAAAGGGGCTCCCCAACGGTAAAAATTCATACATAAAAAAATCTTAATTTATCCCCCGAAATCTACCAACTGTTTTTTTAAAATCCTGGAAAAGAAGAGACGGGGGCAGGTAAGTTATTTTAAAAGGAGTACCACGTACGTACTGAGTCAGGTGATTTATTTGTTTTTTTAAAATAATTGTTAAAATAATTTGCCTGTCCCTTTTATTTTATTTCCCTTTTATTTTACTCTGGCCGCCGGAGGCAAAATTAACTTCATCGTCGGTAAATAAAATTGTTCCTCTTTAAGCATGGTCTCAGCGGAGTTGCCCGGGGGATATTCCTCTTTATTGGCGGGTATATCGGGGGCCCTGGTTAATTCCTCGATTAAACCCTCCAGGAAGGTCTTTGAGCGCTCATCTATTCCTGCCATGCCGGCGATTCGTTTTAAGATGGTCACGGACTTCCTGAGCTTTTTAAGGATCGCCAGCTTATCCTTAAAAAACCTTTCCCGTATTGATTCTTCGGAGGTTTCCAGGTCCGGCTCAAACAGGACTTTATTTCGAATACATTCTTCTAAATAGTACAGGTAATATTCACCGCCTGATCCCTTACTATCCAGTACCCGGGCAATGGATTCGTGTATTTTTTCATACGCCCCTTCGGCAAAATTCTTTTCAATGTAGAGCAGCAAACGAAAATAAACCTGGGTTATCCGCTGGTCGATATCGCTAATACCTTCAATATTGCTCTTTTTATAATATGATTCAAATATTTCCAGTATTCTTTGCATTTTGCGGTTGGTGAATCTTGTATTAAATTCCGAGGCGGTGTGAAATTGACACCATATCAAGGCCATACGCTTTATATCGTTTTCAAAACCGGTGTTCATTTCCCTGGTATAAAATTCATATACTCCCAGCAGTTCATTGGCGCATACGGTTTTAGTGCCGATCGATTTAAGAAACTCGTCTTTATATGAACATAATATCCAATCTCTGCCGGTAATGAAGGTCTTTATATCAAAATTTTTTGTACTGATGTTTTTATAAAATGCTTTCAATTTCCTGGTTAATTCTCCCAGGTTCAGGCAGTCGGCGTGGATCACTTTAATTATCCCGGCATCAACCCCGGTATCACCGTTAAAAACCAGTTTGATATTGTCACCAATAATTTTTCTTCCACAAACGTAGTCGAATACATATTTTTTATTGCCTTCCAGTTCCTTCTCCGCGGCAAGCTCTGCAAAATTAAACCTGGTCCTGTCACTCATCAGGTTATCCTGGATAGTAAATTCTTTATAGAAAGGCACCGGTTCATTTTTACCGTTTAACTTTAAACCGGCAAAATAAATATTTTTTTTGTCCTGGAAATGCTTTTTATTTGGCCCAATGCGAACGTTGGCAATATCCCTGAGATATATTCGTGCCGGTTTGATTTCCCTGGCCTCGTTATAATCATAATAAGAAAAATATTCGCATGGCAAAAGGGGCAGGGGTACGCTCCTGAAATACAAAAACAAGGGAATTAAAAGTACAAAAGCGGCAATCAGTATCACTAACGAAACTTTTGATCTTAATTTTTTAACGAAATCAGTTTCAAAATGTAACTCCGGGAATTTAAAAAAATGTGAAAAATTAAATTTAAATGGCGCCCTTAATAAGGTAAATATTAACTTTAAGATGGAGATGCCAAAGTACCCCACCATTACGCCAATGCCCAGGTTAATAAATGATCCTTTTAAATACGCGGGCCGGGCATAGGTTTCATAATTGAGATAATTATTCCAGTACAAATATCCCAGCAGTGTAATGATAAATATGAATAAATTAGCATAGAGCAGCAAATAGTCGGGGGACCTCCGTAATGGCGGCGCGGGCTTATTTTCCTGTTCTTTTTTTTTCATGTCCCTGTCCACCTCGAATATGATTTGTCTTTTGATTTCGCCGCCTTCTTCAGGGAACAACGTCAGGGCCATTTTATATTTTTTGTGCTGTTCAAGTTTTTTGATTTCGTTTCTATCCGTAACAATTGCCTGACACCACAGACCTTTTGATTTTACAATCTTCGTGGTCTTTTTTTCCTCATCATCCAATTCGTTTGGGTCAGTGGGCTTTTCTTCGGATTTTTCCGGTGTATAAAATTCCATGATTTTGCCTTTATTTTTTTTCCCGGCGCCCTGTCTTAATTGCATCAACATTTCCCATATTTTTTGTATTGAATTTTTCTTTTTTTCTTTTTGTCCCGTTTTTTCTTCCTTCTTTTCAATTGCCGAAATGTTATCAATCCTGTAGTGCTTAATGGGTTTCCCTTTCCAGTTTTCAAATTTTAAAGGGAGCCAAATATTGGACTGCTTTTTGTCGTGGACAATCGGTTCTTTTTCTTTGTAAAAGCGATTTTCGTCTATTTTTATTTTCATTCTAAATACCTCCTTTTCGTGCCCCGGAAGGCTTTATTGTCTGTCTCCCTCTATTAATGGCAAAGGTCCTGTAACGACAATGAGCGCAAGAATTTTCCTTTTAAATTTCTCTCTTCATACTTCCCTGGTGTCCAGCGCGTGGAAACATGCTCTTGATATCTTTATACCTGCCGGGGGCGACCCCATAATACTGCTTGAACTTCCGGATAAAATAATCGCAGGTGCAAAATCCGAACCTCCGGGATACCTCTTTCACCGTAATATCCGTGAAAGTTTTCAACAAGAATGCAGCGCGGGCCATCTTCTCCTTGAATAAAAATTCCTCTAAGGTCATGTCGCTCTGATTTCTAAAATGCCGGGATAATTTAAACCGGTCGATTTTCAGCGAATTAGCTAATACTGCTACTGAAAGATCGGCAAACCCTTCGTCTGATATACTCATCACATGCTCTACCACTCGATCATATAAATTGTTGTCCATTTTTGCCTCCGGCGGCCAGGGGGGCTCTTTTCGAGAAAACCGCCCCCCTGGCCCCCCCACAAAAGCTTTTTATTAAGGCAGTCATGGTTTGCAGCTTAAAAGAACCTTGATGCAAACCATGACTGCCTTCTACTTTGTAATTTCGGATATTGTGGTCTATCAACCGCCTTTTAGACAGGCGCATTTTAATCTTCTTCATCTTCTCACCTTCTTAACTTCTCATCTTCCTTCTTTTTCCTATCTTCCCTCTTTCAATCCCTCACCCCAATCCACCGCCTCGAAACATCGAGGCGGCGGACTGAAGCTTCATCCCATCTTTCCCCTCTCAGTGGAACGGAGGGGGGTTCTTTTCGCCTTTCCATCTTTCCTCACCTTTAACATACCGTAACCGGTATTGTGCAGAGGGAGTCGTTCTCTTTGCCTTTTCATCACTGCTCTTCTTAAATACATTAATGAATAAAAACCGAAGGGAGCAGCTTTTACTAACTTTCCATCTTGATTCCTTGCCATTTTTCTCTCCATTTCCATAAGCTGCTCCCTCCGTTCTTACACCTCAAACCCATCCCTTTTTTCCGATACCTGGTGAAACTTTGTTTTTTCGACAAACCGTGAATGGGTTGGGGGTGCCACCTCATTTTTTATCATATCACACACCGTACAGACCCGTACCCGGCTTAACTCATCACCGGGTATCAAACTCTTTTTTTTCATGCGTACTCCAATTGATCGTCACCAATGGTTACCCGGTCTGCTGACCGGTTGATGATGGAAGTGGTTGACCGTGTCATTTTCAATTGCCATGTGGAAGGTCCCGGGGGAATTTTTAATAATGTTCGATCACCTGAATGTGCTACGACTAGTTTTCCTTCGGAAGAAAGTTCAAAATCAACCCATGCCGGTAGACTTAATACACTTTTATTGGTTAGATGACCCGGCCCGCTGACAACGGAAATATGCAGGTAATCATCGTCTAACGACGTTTGCAGGGGGAGAGTAATAGAATTGTTATGACTGATCATATGAGCACTCCTGGTGGAATGATGATAAACATTCATATCTCTCTTTTCCAGAACCAGTTTGTTTTCGACTGTAATATTAATTTCGTTTGCCATTGGTCGATTATCTCCATAACTTCATCATTCATACCTTTAGCCTTCATTTTTTGCATAAGGGTATCCTTCTTAAAGCCATAAGCTTTTCTGTTGGTTACTATCCCTCTATAACTACAATTTATCGATAGTACCCAATAAGGATTTCCCTCCTTGTTGTTTTTAGAACTCTTTCTCTCCTATTCCAGTTTCACAGCTCACGGGGCTGGGGGTTCCTCACTGATTTCTATATTCACATCGTTTGGTACCTCAGGTACCGCATCATTGGGTACCTGGATATGAATTGTCCAGTTGGAAGCGTTTTCTGAACAAGACATAAAATCAGCACCTTTTTGCATTGTGCACGAACA
>Ga0210084_1000210_pt1 | contig 10479 bp, 7 predicted proteins | sample China_Galinas_Co_3_FD_184863 | JGI IMG/M metagenome (GOLD analysis project Ga0210084, IMG submission 184863) | Wetland microbial communities from San Francisco Bay, California, USA, that impact long-term carbon sequestration -... | ecosystem: Environmental > Aquatic > Marine > Wetlands ... | reverse complement strand
CAGGACATTACATAGAAAACCTAAAGAAATGAAACGGATTACCGCCTTACTTCTGGTTTCATTGCTTCTAATTTCCGGGTGTGCTTGGTTTGAGACCAAGGAAGAGAGATCCGCACAGGAACTTGTCAGCGATGGGATGGATCAATTCAATGACGGAGACTACAAAAAAGCCATTGAATCCTTTGAAAAACTGAAAGATTGGTATCCTTTTAGCAAATTCGTGATTCTCGCGGAACTTAAAACAGCCGACGCGTATTACCATTTAAAAAATTATGAAGATGCTGTGGTGGGATATGAAGACTTTGAAAACCTTCATCCCCGAAATGAAGCCATTCCGTACGTCATCTATCAGACCGGGCTCTGTTATTTCGAGCAGATCGATACCATCGACAGAGATTATACCCCAGCCACTAAGGCAATGGAAATTTTCATGCGTCTTCAGAAGCAGTTCCCAGGCAATTTATATGCAAACAGAGCTGAAGAACATATTAAAAAATGCATTAAAATTCTTGCGGGGCATGAATTTTATGTGGCGTTCTATTATTTTAAGACCAAGCATTACAAAGCAGCCCTGAACCGTTTCAAGTGGGTTCTCGCCAATTATCTGGATGTGGGGATTCACGAAAAGGCGCTTCAGTATATTGCCCTCTGTGAAGATCTGTTAAAAAAACAAGCGGAAAAATAGAAAAAAATCTTTACATTCATAATGTTGTGATGTAGAAAATCAAGTTCTCAAACCCTAAATGAGATCAAAAAAATAAAAAGAATCCATTGAACCTTGTACGTTTCGACGTTCACTCAATAGGGTTTTAGATTTAAAAGGAGTCATAACCATGTCCAAGCTATGTGAAATATGTGGCAAAAAACCGATGGTTGGCCACAATGTAAGCCACGCCCATAATTTAACGAAACGCCGATTCAATCCAAACCTGCAGCGGGTGCGAACATTGCATAACGGCAGGGTCAAAAAAATGGTGGTCTGTACCACCTGTATAAAATCGAACCATATCGTTAAAGCGCCCTAGACCGCAGAAGATTCTGCCCTTCGGATTAATTATCTATTCTCACGACTTCCTGAATATGTTTTATTTTTTTGATGGAGAGGAGGATTCTGTTTAATTGGTCGGTATCTTCAACGGTGATGGTAAAAAAACTGTCTACCATTTTGTTTTCCCGTGTCTCGGTGTTTGCGCTGATTATATTTGCACCGTTTTTACTGATATTGGCCGCAATATCAGCGAGTAATCCCACCCTGTCGTAAGAACGAATCCGGATCTTTACAGGGTATGTATCTGCAATATCCACACTCCACTGCACGTCAATTTGCCGTTCGGGACTCATTTTCAAGGCATTGACACAACTGGTTCTGTGAACGGTAACTCCGAACCCCCGGGTAATATAACCGGTAATGGGATCTCCGGGGACCGGCTGGCAGCATCTGCCGAATTTGATAAGGATGTCATCGACCCCTTTTACCATCACCCCGGTTTTCAGTTTCTTTTTCCGTACCCGGCCGATGATTTTGTTCAGTATGGAATCGTCCTCTTCTTCTTCGGGTTTCGGCACGATCTTCCGAATGATCTGGAGCGGGGTAATCTTCCCGTAACCGACGCTTGCAATGAGATCGTCGACGGTCTTAAAGCCGAAATAATCCACCACCTTTTCCATCTCTTCTGATTTCACTATGGTGTTGAAATTGAGGCGGTTTTTGCGGAAGGCCTTGTCACACATCTCCCGGCCAAGTGTGATACTCCGTTCTTTTTCCTGAATTTTGATCCACTGTCGGATTCTGGATCGGGCTTTGACGGTTTTGACAAAATTGAGCCAGTCTTTGCTGGGGTGGTGTTTTTTGGAGGTGATGATCTCCACCGTATCCCCGGTTTTCAATTCATATGGCAAAGGGACGATACGGCCGTTTACTTTGGCCCCGGTGCACTGATTCCCGACTTCTGTGTGAATTAAATAGGCAAAATCTACCGGTGTTGCGCCTCTGGGAACCGTTTTTATTTCCCCCCTGGGCGTAAAAATATAAACATCATCCGGGAAGAGATCGATGCGGACATTTTCCAAAAATTCATCCGGATTGTTAAAATCTTCCTGGTTTTCAACAAGGTTTTGTATCCAGGAGAATGCTTTGTTGGTCTTTTCATCGAATTGAAGTCCTTCTTTGTAACTCCAGTGGGCAGCAATGCCCGATGACGCGACCCTATCCATCTCCCAGGTTCGAATCTGTATCTCTATTCGTTCTCCCACCGGCCCGATAACGGTGGTATGGAGAGACTGGTACATGTTCGGCTTGGGCACACCGATATAGTCCTTGAACTTTTTCGCCACCGGCTTCCAAAGGGAATGGATCAACCCTAAAACTTCATAGCACTGAGGTATGGTGTCGAGGACGATTCTAAAGGCAATAATATCATATACTTCTTCAAATAAAAGGTTTTGGGTGATCATTTTTTTATAGATGCTGTAAAAATACTTGTACCGGCCGCTGACCTCCCCTTTAAGATTGTGCTCATCCAGTTTATTCTTGATGAGATTTTTGACCGTTTCGATATATTTTTCGCCTCCCTCTCGATCTTGGTTTACCAGGTTTTCGATCTTGGAATATTCCTCGGGCTGAAGATACATGAACGATGTATCTTCGAGCTCCTTTTTTATCCAATAAATACCGAGACGTCCGGCAATGGGGGCGTAGATGTCGAGGGTCTCTTGTGCAATTTTTTTCTGTTTTGCCTCCGAGTGGAATCTTAATGTCCTCATATTGTGAAGTCGATCCGCCAACTTGATCAAAATGACCCGAATATCGTCCGCCATGGCGAGGATCATCTTTCGGATGCTTTCGGCCTGGCGCGCCTGGGAGCTGCTGTCCAAGGGGAGAACACTCAGCTTGGTCACGCCCGAGACAATATGGGTCGTCTCCTTCCCAAACAACTCATTTATCTCCTCCAGGGTGGCGTGGGTATCTTCCACCACATCGTGCAACAGTCCCGCCGCAACGCTGACAAGGTCGAGATTCATGTCTGCCAGAATGCCGGCCACCGCCAGGGGGTGGTATAGATAGGGTTCCCCCGAGAGGCGAACCTGACCATCGTGGACTTTGGCCGAGAAAATATAGGCACGTTCGATGATGTCAAGATCGCCGTCCGGGTTATACGCGGCAACTTTATCGATGATGTTGTTGATACGGATCATGGTAGAACTAAACTCCAACTCCCTTCGCAATTGAACTGCTGGAATAATGGAGTAGTGGAATGATGGGATTAAAGTAATTTTGGATATTTAAAAATGTTAATTTTGTTTTTAGCCCCATTGTTCCAATATTCCATCACTCCAAAATTCCATCTATGCGTCACCAATCTGTTGCAACTTGAAAGTTCATGGATTCAGTGTGTTGTGGAAATTCCAAGACCTTTATTTAATAGGCCTTTGCAAAGACCACCCGTTCAGCGCTGGGACTGTCGCAGCAGATACACTTGCCGTTTTCAGACGGGTTGTCCAGTGGAATGCATCGGATCGTAACACTCAGGTCTTCTTTTATTTTCGATTCGCATTGATCCTTCCCGCACCAGTGGGACATGGCAAATCCACCATGAATTTCAGGCTTTTCCGGGTCGTCGGGGGTGAAAAACTCATAAAATTCTTTTTTGTCATCGATGGCAATGGTGTTGGCTTTCCGAAACGATTGGGCACGTTCAAAAAGCGTGTCCTGTATTTCATCCAGGATATTGACGATATCCCCAACAAAATGATCCCGTTGGAGAGATACCTTGTCTTTATGTCCCTTGTCTCTCCGACCCACATACACGGAATTTTCGGTCATATCTCTGGGGCCGATTTCCACCCGGACCGGAATCCCTTTTTTAATCCATTCCCATCCCCTGGCACCGCCGATGTCCCGTTCATCGACTTCCACACCCACACGACGATGATGATAAAATTTATCCTTCAGCTCTTTTTCCAGACGTTCCACATAGGCCATCACCTTAATCCGGTCCTCGGGTTTTCGGATAATGGGCATCAAAACCACGTGTGAGGGCGCGACTTTGGGCGGAAGAATGATGCCGTCATCGTCGCCATGGGACATGATGACCCCCCCGATCAGTCGCGTGGATGCCCCCCACGAAGTTGTCCAGGCATATTCTTCCGTTTCTTCGGCGGTCTGATACTTTATTTCCGAAGCCCTGGCAAAATTTTGTCCCAAAAAATGTGAGGTGCCCGCCTGCAGGCCTTTTTTGTCCTGCATCATGGCTTCGATACACAAAGTGTCAACCGCACCGGGGAATCTTTCGGAGGCTGTTTTTCTCCCTTTGACCACCGGCATGGCCAGGAATTCTTCGGCAAGTCTTGCATAAACATCGAGCATCATTTGGGTTCGTTCTCTGGCTTCTTCGGGTGTGGCGTGGACCGTGTGGCCCTCCTGCCACAAGAATTCGCTGGTCCGCAGGAAAAGACGGGTTCGCATTTCCCATCTGACAACATTTGCCCACTGGTTAATCAGGATGGGGAGATCCCGATAGCTCCCCACCCACCTGGAAAATGATTCTCCGATGATGGTTTCAGAGGTCGGTCGGACAATCAGCGGTTCATTCAGAGGGCCTGCGGGTACAAGTTTGCCGAAGTCGCCTTTTTCAAGTCTGTGGTGGGTCACAACGGCACATTCTTTTGCAAAGCCTTCCACATGCTCGGCTTCTTTTTCTAGAAAGGAAAGGGGAATAAAAAGTGGAAAATATGCATTTTTTACTCCGGTTGCCTTGAACATGCCATCGAGTGCGCCCATGATATTTTCCCAGAGGGAATATCCCCAGGGTTTTATCACCATACATCCTCTCACCGGTGAACGTTCAGCCATTTCCGATGCTTTGATAACCTGCTGATACCATTCCGGATAATCTTCAGTTCGTGTGGGTGTAATTGCAGTTTTGATTTGTTTTCCCATTAATAATTCCTTGTTAATTTCATGAAACACGTCGTTCAGTCAGTGAGAATCTATTAGATTCTTCAAGCCAAGGGATTGCGTCCGATCGATAAATACGAAATCGACGACCGAACCCGAATACCTCTGAATCAGAGCAGAAATTCTATCACGAAAGCACGAAAATTTAAAAACACGAAAAAGAATATTTTTTATTTGGTGCTTTTGAGGTTTCGGGATTGTTTTTAAATTTTTCCCCAAAATGCCAAAAATTTATTTTTAACGTATTAAATTCGAAACTCGAATGCTCAAAAGTCTCGAACCTTCAAGTGACGTTATCCTCAGGTTAGTGTCCGTTCAAGTTTATCGACTTCAGCCAGTAAAACATCCACAAGCCTGTCTTCCGGAAACTTTTTGATGACCTTTCCTTTTTTGAACAGAATTCCGGTCCCATCACCGCCGGCAATACCGATATCTGCCTCTTTGGCCTCTCCGGGACCGTTCACCACGCAGCCCATGATGGCCACTTTAATGGGCAAGGGCTTTAACAGCAAGGCTTTTTCCACACGTTCTGCGATGTGGAACAGGTCAATTTTACAACGGCCACACGTGGGGCAGGAGATAATGTCAGGTCCGTATCGCCGGATGTCGAGTGCTTTGAGAATTTCAAAGCCGACCCTGACCTCTTCCACCGGGTTCCGGGTCAAAGAAACACGGAGGGTATCGCCGATACCTTCCGCCAAAAGCATCCCGATCCCCAGAGACGACTTGACGATTCCCGAATAGAGCCCCCCCGCCTCTGTTACACCCACGTGAAGCGGCAGATCCGTCTTTGACGAAATGAGCCTGTATGCCCCTAAGGTGCGATGAACATCCGAGGCTTTGATGGAAATTTTTATTTTCTGAAAATCGAAGGACTTTAATAAATCAATGTGCCGCATGGCACTTTCAGTCATGGCTTCAGCGGTGACCCCATTATATTTCTTCAGGATATCTTTTTCAAGGGAGCCTGAATTAACTCCGATCCGGATGGGGATGTCGAAGTCCGCTGCGCAATCGACGATGGCTTTGACCTTTTTTTTACTGCCGATATTTCCAGGGTTTATCCGCAATCCGTTGGCCCCTGATTGAATCGAAGCTATGGCCAAGCGGTAATCAAAATGTATGTCCGCAATGATCGGTATGGAAATCCTTTGTTTGATCGAAGAAATCGCCTTGGCAGCCTCAAGGTCGGGAACGGCGACTCTGACAATCTCACACCCGGCCTTTTCCAGACCATGGATTTGTGAAACCGTTTTTGGAATGTCCTGGGTGAATGTATTGGTCATGGACTGCACCACAACCGGGGCCGTTCCCCCTACCGTTACATTCCCGATCTTGATCTGGCGTGTTTTTTTACGTTTTATTAGAAAAGTCATAAAGCTTGCGACTGAAATAGGGATTTTTTCCGAAAATCATATAATTAACAGACTGTTCGTTTAAGTTCAACCTAAAACCTTCACGAATCGTTTTTGGAAAAGGGTGGCCAAAACAATTCCAAAGAAAAAGACCGATGTTGTATTTGGCTTGTAAAAAATATGCAGCTATAATACTAAAAAGTTCATTATTTCCGGATCATCTCCAAAGGAGTTGGTGATCCTAAAGCCCTTTTTCCTTCCAGTTGGGAAAAGATCCCAAAAATAGAAAAATTATGAAAGGATCGTGAGATGAATGTTGAAAAGCCCCATAAATTTTCTGAAAAACACGGACCGGATGCAACGCCGGACCGTTTCATCGAAGAAGAAATCTTAACACATGGAAAAAACAAGGAAATTCCCTGTGCGGTTGCATTTGAAATTGCGAGAAAGTTAAAGGTTAACCCCGATGCCGTTGGCATGACCGCCGACCTGATGAACTTCAAATTGACAAAATGCCAGCTTGGATTGTTTGGATATCAGCCCCAGAAAAAAATTGTGGAACATCCGGATCGTGTCACAGAGGATTTGAAAAATGCCATTACAAATCAGCTTGTCCAAGGGAGACTATCCTGCCGAAGGGCATGGGATATCGCATCCGGTTTAAAGATCGGAAAAATGAAAGTTAGTGGCGCCTGTGAAGCCATGGACATCAATATAACGGGGTGTCAACTGGGAGCATTTTAATTCATTTTCAGCACGTTAAACTTTTGGATACATAGAATGAATAAACCGAATTATAAATACGTGACCGTATTTACGAATACATGATATAGGTCGGATATAGAAGAACCCATGTTGAAATCACCGCTTCCAGCACTCAACGATATCGAAGGCCACAAACTTCCAAGGGCGTTGCCGTTTGTTGTGGACGCACATGTTCATATATTTCCGGAGGGTATTTTTAAGGCCATATGGGATTGGTTTGACAGATACGGCTGGCCGATTCGTTACCGGTTGACGTCTTCGGATGTCCTCGACTATCTGCTGTCCCGGGGCCTCGGTCATGTGGTTGCCCTTCAATATGCCCACAAACCCGGAACCGCTAAGGGGTTGAATGCCTATATGGCGAAAATTTGTCGAAAATTTTCCCATAACGTCTCCGGCATGGCCACCGTATTTCCGGGTGAAAACAATAGCGAAAGGATTCTGAAGGAAGCTTTTGAAATGGGGCTCAAGGGGGTAAAATTCCATGCCCATGTCCAGTGCTTCGACATGAACGGTGGGGATATGGATCCCATTTACGATCTATGTTCATCCGAGAAAAAACCGGTAATAATCCATGCCGGAAGAGAGCCGAACAGTCCGGCATACAAATGTGACCCCTATGTTTTGTGCAACGCGGAAAAGGTGAAACAGGTGATTGAAAACTACCCGAAACTAAAAATTTGTGTGCCCCATTTGGGTGTGGATGAATTTTTGCGTTATAAACAACTCATCGAGAAATACGATAATCTCTGGCTCGATACGTCCATGGCCCTTGCCGATTATCTTCCCATAAAAAATCCTGTAAAATTAGAGGATATGCGGTTGGATCGTATCATGTACGGCTCCGATTTTCCCAACATTCCCTATGCTTGGGATCGGGAAATCAAGTGGTTGAAACAGAGAAAATTGTCGTCTGAATCCATGGCGCGGATTTTGGGGGAAAACGCCGTCGATTTTTTTAATATAACGACCCCTTAATCGACCCTGACGTTGCAACCGCCTGAAAGATCTTATCTTTATCGTCATTAAACGCATTCTGACAGGAGGTGCGCTTCGCCGTGTAACGACATTGGGGGAGTGCACCCCCTGAACACGTACGTTATTTGAGTAAGAATGGGGTTGACCCTATCTGCTGAGAGATTTTCCACCCGTTGGAACCAGAAGATATTTTTCGCCGTTTTTTTCAATCTTTAGGCCGTATATTTTTATGGTTTTCGTAATGGGACGGCCGAAAAGAAAATCCGTCAAATCAGGTTCGAGGCCCGCTTTTCCGACAACCAGTTCCCTGATCTTTATATCGTGTTCGATGATGTCCAAGATGCCTTTGAGTGCGTCATCTTTTTTATGGGTGTTCAAGGCATCGACAAATAGGGTGAGCACGTCGTATCCGCACTGTTTCTGGTGGCCCTCCACAAGGTCCCATAACCCTTCGATACCCGAGATAAGATCTTTACGTGTGAGACGATCTTTGGCATAAATCTTTTCGATTTCCCGGGTATCCCAGCATTTAAGCACTCTGCATTCCAGGGGACGGGTGTCGTAAATGGTACATTCAGTGTTCTTTTCGTCGAAAAAAATACAGGTCCATGACCCTTTGCGTCCTTTTATTTTTATGATGTCCGTGGATGCCGGGGATATCGTTCCTTTGACATTGTCAAAGGAACGCTCGCCTTTTCGGATGGTGTAGAGATGCTTTGATAAAATGACGCCTTTTTCAATGAGGCCCTTGTCTTCCAGATGAAAACAAGGGCCTCCTTTTTTGCAGCAGGTGCCGCAGCGGCGGCATTCCGTGGTTGCGGTATCAGGGTTGGGGTTTGAATCGTTTGACGTCATGGTTCAATCCAGCAGATTTTCAAAGAAGTCGTTCCCCTTGTCGTCCACAATGATAAAGGCGGGAAAATCCTTGACCGTGATCATGAAAATGGCTTCCATTCCGAGTTCCGGATATTCCAACGTTTCGATGCGGGTAATGCACTCTTTTCCCAGCCGGGCGGCAGGACCGCCGATGGACCCCAGGTAGAATCCACCGAATTTTTTGCACGATCGGGTCACTTCTTTTAAACGGTTCCCCTTTGCCAGCATAATCATGGAACCGCCGTGGGCCTGAAAAACAGGCACATAGGGATCCATTCGTCCGGCGGTGGTGGGACCGAACGATCCGGAAGGATACCCATCCGGGGTTTTGGCGGGTCCGGCATAGTACACTATGTGATTCTTGAAATATTCGGGAAGATCGTCACCTTTATCCAGGTGCTCTTTGAGTTTGGCATGGGCGATGTCCCTGGCCACCACGATTTTTCCCGTTAACAGCAGACGGGTGGCCACCGGGTATTTGCTCAGTTCCGCCCGGATTTCATCCATGGACCGATTCAAGTCCACGGCAACGGCGGTTTCATCCGGACCGGCGGGTTCCGGCAGATACCTGGCCGGATCGGTCTCGAGACGTTCTATGAAAATGCCTTGTTGGGTAATTTTGGCCTTTATGTTCCGGTCCGCGCTGCAGCTGACACCCAGACCGATGGGGCAGGATGCGCCGTGTCTCGGCAGACGAATGATCCGGACATTGTGACAAAAATATTTTCCGCCAAACTGGGCACCGATGCCCAGCCGGCGGGATATTTCGAGCACCTCGGCTTCAAGCTTTGTATCCCTGAAGGCGTGTCCCAATCGGTTTCCTGCCGTGGGAAGATGGTCAAGATATCCTGCGGATGCCAATTTTACGGTCTTCAGGTTGGCTTCAGCGGAGGTGCCGCCCACGGCAAAAGCGAGATGATAGGGCGGACAGGCTGCCGTGCCGAGGGTTTTCATCTTTTGTTTCATAAAAGCCACGAGGTTTTCAGGGGTCAACGTCGCTTTGGTCTCCTGGTAAAGATAGGTTTTGTTGGCAGATCCACCGCCCTTTGCAATGAAGAGAAAGTGATAGGCGTTGCCCTCCACCGCATAAATTTCAATCTGGGCGGGAAGGTTGCAGCCGGTATTGACTTCATCATACATGGTTAACGGCGCGTTTTGGGAATACCGCAGGTTGTTGGACGTATAGGCGTTAAAAATACCCTTTGAAAGCGCTGGTTCATCGCTACCGCCGGTCCAGACCTGCTGGCCCTTCTTTCCCATTACAATGGCGGTTCCGGTGTCCTGACACATGGGGAAAACGCCTTCTGCGGAAATCACTGCATTTTTCAGCATTTCAAGGGCCACATAGCGGTCGTTGTCCGAACTTTCAGGATCATCGAGAATCTTTGCCAGAAGTTCCAGATGGGAGGGTCTCAACAAGTGCGAGACATCCTTGAAAGCCTGTTCAGCCAGAAGGGTCAGTCCTTCCGGGGCCGCCGTTAACATCTCGGCACCTTTAAAAGTATCTACCGAGACATGCGCATCGGTCAGCATCCGATATTCGGTGGT
>Ga0210084_1000209_pt1 | contig 10480 bp, 9 predicted proteins | sample China_Galinas_Co_3_FD_184863 | JGI IMG/M metagenome (GOLD analysis project Ga0210084, IMG submission 184863) | Wetland microbial communities from San Francisco Bay, California, USA, that impact long-term carbon sequestration -... | ecosystem: Environmental > Aquatic > Marine > Wetlands ... | reverse complement strand
GCGATTATGGCAGAGAGGCGTTTTAATGCGTTTTTGACTTTATCGGAGAGGCCCTGGGTATTCCCGCAAGAGCCGCATTTTGCTAGTTCCGCGCCGCCCAGTCGAATGTCTACGTTACCGCCGCAGGATTGACATACTACCCCTTCCAGTTGAGCTTGCAATTGAGTCAACCGGTGGGCGGTTTGATCTTCTTTTTTTTTATTTTTCACCGCATCGGTCCAGGTCTTGGCCCGTTCCAGTATCCATTCCGGATTTTCCAGGAGTCCCGCGGTCTGCACCCGCAGGGGTTCACCCGCTGTCTCGACCACCAGGATATCTTTTTCCAATTTTATATCCGAAACAGCTTCCCAGGCTAAAGAGCGGGTACGGGTGCCCAACAATCCCGGCTGCACATAAGTGATACCGGATTCATCCAGGTAAAGGCCGATCCGCCGCAGGGTTAACAGGGTCGCCCAACTGTAAAGGGCTGTGAGCAGCGCCCCCAGGAAGATCAGGCCAAACAGGATACCCGGCACTATGTCCCGGTTTTTTCCAAATAGGTCGTCAAAGGCCAGGCTGCCCATCAACCAGGTTAAAAAAGACATTCCCATTGCCAGGGCAAAAGGCGGATATTCTCTTACAAAAATAGACTTCAGCGTAGATTCCCGGATTTCACTCATATTTTTTCTCCAAAAAGAATCAGGAAGTAATATAGAACTTATTGTAGTAAAAGTCAACCGATTATCCTAAGCTAAATCCACCGCCTGTTTTTAGCCGCGAAGGGACGCGAAGGGACACAAAGACAGAAGACAGAGGACAGAGGACAGATATCGACTGAAACAAACTTTAATGAAAAGTTTTTGCAGGGGGGGCTGAATCAGTGGGTCAGTGGGTCAGTCGGCCAGTTCGATGGTTGGCAAGCACAGTTTTGAATCCCGGATCATGGTGCCGCGCCTTGACCCGGAAACGAATGAAAACCAACACAAACGGTTTGCGCAGCATATAGGCTCCCCTCGCCGAGGGGCCCCTGGCCGCCGGAGGCAACTAAAATTGAGATAAATCTTCTTAAATCTGTATTTAATATAGATGAATCAATAAGGAGAAATGAAACACAATGAAGAAAATATGCTTTTTTATTTTATTATCGGTTTTCATCGATGGAACTGTTTTTCCCGGTCTGACATTAATCCAGCCCAAAGGCGGCGAAACCCTGATCAGGGGGTCTGTTTATCCCATCAAATGGACAGGCCCCAATAGTGAAGGAGAACAACAAGTAGATATTTACCTGGGTACCCAATTAATCGCGGATCATTGTAAGAAAAAAGACGGCTCTTTTAATTGGACGGTGGGGCGGTTGAAAAATGGAAGCTTTGTCGCTCCCGGTCAATATTCTATTGTGCTGGAATCTTTGGATGGCGATGCCTTTGGCGGAAAATTTACCATCATTGCCGCGCCTCTCCCGTTAATCAAAATCCCCAGACTGGAAATTATCCCCTTACCCGATGAATGTCCCGTATGTTACCGGATCGATCTCAGGAAAATAAAAATGTTAATCAAAAGGACGAGAGAGCGGTTTCATTTAAAACTTTACAAGAATAACCGGTTGGCAGCCGACCTGGGTCAATTTGGCGAAGGCCGTTCTCTCCCGGATTTTGCCGGGATAAAAATCCCCGGGAAAAGACTGGAATTAACCAGGAAATCTCGCGGCTTTAAATATAAATTGAAACTTTTCGATTCCAGTGGAAAACTGGTAGAAACCCAAAAGGTAACCCTGGTTATTAAAAGCCAAAGATAAACATATTTTTTTGCCTCCGGCGGCCAAAACCCTTTTTATAAAAAGGGTTCTGGACTCCCAAAAATTTTTCATTAAAGGTTGTTTCAGCCGTCATCTGTCTTCGCGTCCCTTCGTGGCTAAAAACAGGCGGTGGATTTTGGACCCTGTACTCCATTGCAATTTCTTTTTACATATGGTATCTTTTACCGTTAGTTAACGAGAGCATTTTTTTTAAGAAATATCATGGAGATTTCATGTTATCAGCGGATGAAGTAAAAAAAATAATCGAAAAAGGTGAGACAAGCCGGGTTGAATTTAAGTCGGAAAGAGAGAAAAATATAGATTTTGCAAAAGAAATCACCGCATTTGCCAATGGTTCCGGGGGATACCTGCTGGTAGGTATAGAGGATGATGGCACAGTCTCCGGTGTGAATAACCCGCTGATATTTGAAGAAAAAATTTTTAATATCTGTTCCGATTCTACCCGGCCAGTGGTTACACCGGAGGTGTGGAAATACAAAATTGAAGGTAAAGATGTTTTTTGTTTTTATATTTCACCGGGTTTTTCCAAACCATATGCGATCTTGAAAGGAAGAAAAGAACGATACTATACCCGCAGGGGAACTCGAACCCAGGAAGCAAGCCGGAATGAATTGCTCCGATTATTTCACACCTCAGGACAAATTCATTATGAAGCCGTCCCGGTTATAAATTGTAAGTACGCAGACCTCGATTTTACAGGGATCCACGGATTCTTCAACTATAACAAGATCAATCCCATCGATATTTCCAATTGGGATAATAAAAAAGTTGAAAACTTTCTTAGGAACAAAGAAATACTGGTAGAATCCCACGAAACGTTATTTCCTACAGTAGCGGGAGTTTTGTTGTTTGCCAAACAGCCTTCATCTTTTCTTGGTTATTTTGGAATTACAATTACTAAATATGCAAACAGGGAAAGGGACTATAACTATGTTGATTTCCGCCTGGATAAGCCAATAATGGGCACCTTCTCTCATAAAGGTAAGAAGGAGAGATTGGGCCTTATTGATGAAGCAATGGAAAAAATTAAGTCCATTATCCTTGAAAAAAGCAGCGCATCGTTAAATGGAGCAGAAAGAATAATCGTTTATCCATACCCGGAAGAATCCATCCGGGAAGCAATTGTAAACGCTGTTGCTCACAGGGATTATACCATATCCGGTATAGATATTCGTGTTGATATTTATCCTGACCGACTTGAAATTGAAAGCCCGGGAAGACTGCCGAATACAATTACAATTGAAGCTATCAAGGTGGGAGCCAAATACTATCGAAATCAAATCCTGGTGCAGTACCTAAAAGAAGCCGGTTTTATGGATTTGCACAGTCTGGGTATCCCCCACAAAATCCTGGAACTGTGCCGGGAATATACCGGCAAAGAACCAGACCTGGAAGAATCCGAAAGCAGCTTCAAAGTAACCCTATATCCTAAAAGTGAAAAAACTATCAATGATATAGAAAAAAAAATCCTTAACCTGTTACATTCAAGAGAAAAACCATTGAAAACAATAGAAATAACTGATCTACTGGGCTTGAAAAAGCGTACGGCAATCAATTGGATCAACAGCCTGATCAGTAAAAATATGATTGAAGCAACATCTGAAAATCGAAATGATCCAAACTGCCGGTACAGGGTTAAATATTAAGTGTGCATGCACACTTCTTGCACAGTAAGGGTCCAATAAACTTGCACAGTAAAATTCGCCGAGGTTAAAATTAGAGGGGTTTTATTTGTCTTCTGTCCGGTTATACGGGGCTTTCCATTGAATTTATTTTCCCGCAAAATCCCGGAACTGTGCATGCACACTTCTTGCACAGTAGTGGTTCGAGGAACGTGCACAGTCTCCTCGCCCGCATCTTGTTGGCGTTTTCCCGGACAGTCATTCATGATTCCGCGTCATCACCCGGAGACGATGAAATTAAACAAAGTAATTTCATGGCAGCCTTAAAATACCTGACCAAAGCCCGGACAAGCCGGAACCAAAAAGGACTGGCTTGTCCGGGAAATTACAAAATACAAATTACAAACATCGGGTGTCCTTCGGACGTATTTTAAACGTCTTCGGCGAAGAGTACACGGCAGCATTTTTAAGTTTTAAAAAGTTGAGAGAAAATTTTTTGTCTGTCGTACGTCTACACGGTTTGAGCCTTAAGAATCTTATCCCTGGTTATTATTGGAATTTTGCTCATCGTATATATTATACCAAAAAAAATTTGGAATCCTACGCCAGGGGCTAAAATATTGACATCTGCATTTTCCTCATTTCTTAAGGCTTTAATGAATAATTCCCGGAAATTGCCATCACTCGACCTATACTTTCCTCCACCACCAATGCATGAACAAAGTATTTGGCGACTCTTCTTTGTAACGCTATTCGCATCGAATATGTCCTGTAAATTTTTTTTATCTTCCTCAACATCAATGGGCATTTGGGAAAAACAGGCATCAAAGACCATGTACACATTTTTCGCTTTTGTGACATCTAACAATTTTTTGATTTCGCTGAAACGTAATGCGTTTTTTTTTAATTTTGTTACATTCCGCCTTGGCACGTCTGTGGGGACAAGGTACGCCTCATTTTCAAGGGTACAGCCATGCCCGGAATACCAGGTGAATAAACGCGAATTATCGTCAATCTTTTTGTTATTGAAAAAGTTTTCAATATCGCTTTTGAGTTTTTCTGATTCGAGATTGCTTCTATAGGTTACAAGAAAATTCATTGCTTCAAGCTCCCATTGAACCCTTAAAGCGTCTTTTACCGCATTTTTAAGATCAGGCCACTTTTTGTAATTATCGATGCCGATAACCAGGGCAACACTCGAACTGTATAAACTATCTTGTGACTTCTTATCCCCGGATCCCCTCTTATGCTCCTGGGGTTTTAAGGTCAGAAAAAGGCTCAAAAAGATTGATAATCCGCAAAAAAATACCAACCTATTACGGTTTCTAATCATGCATTGCAACATTTTTGCCCCTCTTTGTCAATTATGAAATGGTAATGCCTGGACATTATGTGGTATGGGCAATATATCTTGCCAAAGGTTTTTTTTAATATTATAAGGAATTTTGCATTTGCCAGGCGGATTTGGTAGATAGACTTCTCTTTGTTACCACTGATGGCATTGTGATAAAAAACATCTGGCAATTCAAAATTCAACAATAATGATATGAATCAATTATATCATCAAAGATTCCGGGCTGCAAGATTATTGGCAACGAAGAAGAGATAGTTTGAGAAAGAAGTAATAATAAAGATATTGTGCATCTTTTCATTAGTCAGATGTCTGTAAGTGACTGAATGGATGCTTTATTTCAATGATTTACTTTTGTAAAGTTCATCCTCTTTCACTGAATGTCCGGTGGCTTTATCAACTACTGATTCCCATTTTTTTTCGTCTACTTTTTTTCAGCAATTCTAATTTTGAATTTTCAAAAGATTTCCAGGAGCCAGTGCGTGCTCTTTCTATGAAAAAAATCATCCAATTTTCCCCAAATGCGAATAGATTTTTCCTTGAGAATTGCCAATTTCCCCCCCTCCTCAATGTGCATTTTATTAACATTCCCGGAAACCCTTTACTGATGGGGCTTTCCAAAACTAGGCTTTTTGCTAAAAATGTGTTATATTATTGCCTTATGGCTAAAAATAAGTTGAAAAAAGTAGCAAATGAATCTCTTGCTAAATCGCTGCAAAAGCGAAAAGCCAAAAAGACACCTGAATTTAAAAAAGTTTTCAACTTTGATAGCCTGGTGAGAAAATTACACCAACTGATTGAATCATTCCCGGACCCTCGAACTGGAAAAAACCTTAGTAAATCTATGAAAGATGCTGCTTTAGGGGCATTTTCCATATTCTTTACCCAAAGCCCCTCATTTTTATCCTACCAAACCAGTATGCAAGAAACAGAAGGTAAAAACAATGCGGCTACTCTTTTTGGAATCAATGAGATTCTCAGTGATAATCATATTCGTAACCTTCCGGATGAAGTTCATCCTTCTTATATATTTCCGTTGTTTAACTTCATTCTCGACGGTCTAAACGATTGCGGTATGCTTGATGAACTTCGTTCCTTCAATAATAATTTACTAATTGCTCTAGATGGTGCACAGTATTATTCCTCTAGCAGTATTCACTGCGATAATTGTAGTCAAACGAATCATAAAAATGGCAGTACCATTTATAGCCATAGTGCGGTTCTGGCAGCAATAGTTAAACCCGGTTCCAACAAAGCCATTTCTTTGATCCCGGAGTATATTACCCCGCAGGATGGTCATGAAAAACAAGATTGTGAGACTGCCGCCGCCAAAAGATGGCTTAGGGCTTATGGCCCGAGGCTTAAACAATTAGGAGTAACGATAACAGGTGATGACATATACTGTCACCAACCCCTATGTGAAATCATGTTAGGTAAAGACCTGGCTCTGGATTTTATCCTGGTCTGCAAAGAAGACTCCCATAAAACCCTTTACGAATATGTAGAATTTCTAAAAGACGACATTCAAACTGTAGAAGTTAAGAGGTGGAAAGGCAAACGTCTTTTTTGTGATACCTATTCTTTTTTAAATGGAGTTCCTTTACGCGATGGTAAAGATGCGCTGGAAGTGAATTGGTGTAAAATTGTTACCAAAGATGACTGTGGTAAAATCGTATACCAAAATACCTTTGCCACCAATTTTGAGATTAGTAAAAACAATGTCATACAGATCGTTGCTGATGGTCGTGCCCGTTGGAAAATAGAAAATGAGAACAATAATGTGCTCAAAACCAAAGGATATCATCTGGAGCATAACTTTGGGCATGGCAAAAAAAACCTTTCTGCCCTGTTGATGGCTTTTAATCTCCTGGCATTTCTATTTCACACCATATTGGATTTAATGGATGAGAAATATAAATTAATCCGTAAGACGCTTCCCACCAGGAAGACTTTCTTTCAGGACATCCGAGCTTTGACTCGCTATATTTGTTTTGACAGTTGGAACCAGCTAATGATTTTTATGCTCCGTGGATTGAAAATGAAAATACCAATAGAGCAAGAGCCGGAAGTGATTGATACAAGTTGAAAGTTGAAAGTTGAATTGTTAAAAAGATAATGGACAACGATAACAAGTTACTCAATTCGATTGATCAACTCTATACAAATTGTTCCAGGTTCTGCTTACTAAAAAGCAATAAGAAAAGACCAACCAAAATAGAAAAAAAAATCTATGTTCTGTCCTTAAAAAATCCTCACGATCATAACCTACACAGGAATATTCCAGAGAGTTTCAAAATTTTTTGGAAAGGTGTTTGAGAATAACCCAGATATGGCCCAACAAAATTAGAATTGCTGTAATTTTACGCCATCGGTTGAAAATATCTCTTATTTGTTATAAACTTATTTCCTGGCTTTTTTTATTTTAACCCGCGGGTTTAACTTTTAGAAAGACAGAGAGAGGCAGATGACGAGGATTCTTGTGTTGGAAGGTATTTCAAAGCATGCCGACACGATTCGTTCACACCTGGAAAAACAAGAATTTCAAGTGCAGGTAAGTCCTTCTATGAACGAGGGAAGAAAAATAATGGAAAAGAAATTACCGGATTTCCTGGTCATTGATTTGAATGTGGCCGAAAAAGGTTTTCGTGAGTTTTACCAATGGATACTGGCAGTCCCGGAGAGAGCTGAAATTCCCAGGGTTTTTATATCCGGGAAGATGCAAGCAGCACTGGCCAAACAATTGGAAACAGAGAATAAAGAAATTGTTTTATTAAAACCACTGGATATTAACCGCTTTATTTCTACTGTTAAGAAACTGAAATCTACTAAGGGTAAAAGTCCGATTCTTACTAAATATAGAGAGCAGGATTATTTTGCTGCTCTTATCGGTAAGCAGGTTGGCTCTGCGATTTTAAAGTATGAGATTGGCCGCGGTGGGATGGGGGCGGTATTTTTAAAAGCCATATCTGTAGTTGTACAAGTGGCCACCGGTTTGCAAACGGCTCATGATGCGCGTCTGATTCATCGCGATATCAAACCCGCCAATTTGATCATGAACAACAAAGGCCATGTGACGATTACGGATTTCGGATTAGTAAGACCGCAGAAAAAAATAAAACAAACCCAAACCGGGATTGTGGTGGGCACTCCCCACTATATGCCGCCGGAAATAGCATCCGATACAGCCCTGGATGCGCGCTCGGATATTTATTCCCTGGGTATGGTGTTTTATCACCTGATCTCAGGTCATCCGCCCTTTTTATCCAATAACCCCATGGAAATATTGATGAAGCATTTGAACGAACCACTGCCCGATATAAGAAAAGCAATACCGGATTTTCCCCGGGAGTTAGATGACATCCTGGAACGGATGACCGCTTATGCCCCTATCTTCGATTCCAACGGTCATATATCCGGTATATTGGATGTAGATATTAAGCTGGAAACGTTTTTGCTAGAATTGCAAACAAAGCGGAACCGGTTGCTGATTATTAGCGCCATTATCCTGGCAGTAGGGATTTTGCTCAGTTTTCTTTTATCCCGAAGGCTGGTGAAAGATTTAAGATACCTCAGTAATATCACGGAGAAAATTTCCACAGGAATGATGGACCGGTCAATAAAAATCAAAAGTAAAGATGAAGTGGGAGAATTAGCACAATCCCTGGAACGGATGCGGATCAGCCTGAAAATGGCAATGGAAATGATTGAAAAAGAACAAGAAGGCGAAGAAGGAAGTTAACCCTATTTTCCTAAGGAGATATCACATGCCAACTAAAATTAAATCCCCTACCATTATCAAAGCCGCCGGCAACAAACCCAAACAAATTGAAGAATTCATCGGACGGGTAAATACCAAAACAGAGGCGGTTAGTATTGCCCGGATGAAAAGTCCTCCCGGTTGGATCGAACCGGGACAAAAACCGGAATTTGATGAGTATACGGTTGTTTTGAAAGGTATGCTCAGGGTTAAATCAGAGAAGGAAACCATGGATATTCATGCCGGTGAAACAGTCATCGTTCGTAAGGGCGAATGGGTGAAATACAGCTCTCCCGGACCCGAAGGCGCCGAATACATTGCCGTATGTCTGCCCGCTTTTTCTCCGCAAACCGTCCATCGGGATAAATAACCAATTGTAAATTGGAAATCGAGATATAATTATTCGCCTGGCACCATTCTCCCTATTGTGGCAATCAATTGGAATACATTGGTGAAGCCAAATAAAGGGTCTCCTCACCAACTACCAACTTTCCGGGATTAAGAGCGGTCCCTGTTGTTCTCATCAAACAAAAGGCACACTTCCGCCCTATTTCCCAAAAGGCTTTAAGACCGGATTATCACCCTGTTTGGCAAAATTTATAAATTATCCCTTTTTAACCATTATATCGAACAGGTCATGTCCTGACCGCAGCACATCGGGGATTTGATCTTCCCATGTCCATTTGGACATTTTGAAATCTGAACTTCTCTTCCATCATCTAACTTTAACTTGTCATCCACCAGGGGAGCATCACATTTTGCACAGGTTGCATTTACCCCCATACCACATATCTTACATTCATAAGTTGCCATATTGACTCCTTTAAATTATCTGTTTCATAATTCATTTTTTTTATATTATTACAGCATATTTAAAAAAAAAAAACAAGATCATGATATTTTTTCTGGCGTCCCCCGACCCACCCCTGGCCTTTGGTTTGCCTTGCCTCTCTTGGAATTGGACAACCGAGTGTTAAAAATAGTATAATTTTGTGCAAAAACTTTTTATTAGTGGAAAGGGGGCATGTAAGTTTTCGTACATTTTTTTGAAAAGGTGAAGAGAGTCTAACAAAGAAAATATTTACTTTTGATACTGCTTAAATAACTGTGGTATCATAGAACTTTAAAATCTTTATGCCCATAAAAACAGGAGGGGTTATATGTTTTCTACTGAAACATATGTTAAAAGAAGAAAAGAGTTAAAGAACCAGGTTCAATCCGGTATTATTCTATTATTGGGAAATGAAGAGAGTCCCATGAATTATGCGGACAATCCGTTTCATTTTCGCCAGGACAGTACGTTTTTATTTTGGCCTGGATTTTGCCGGTCTTGCCGCGATCATCGATGTGGACGAGGATAAAGAGACTATTTCCGGCAATGAATTAACCGTCGACGATATCGTGTGGATGGGGACGCAGCCTACCTTAAAAGAGAAAAGCCAATCAGTGGGTGTTTCCCATACTGCCCCGGCCCGGCATGAAAGAAGCGGAAATGGCCGCTGAAGTTCAGCGTATCGCTGTTGCCGCCGGTGGACAGGTGGCGTTTCCGATTATATTAACCATCAACGGCCAGACCTTGCACAATCATTATCACGGCAACACCTTAAAGAGCGGGGATATGGTGTTATGCGACTGCGGGACTGAAACCGCCTTGCACTATGGCGGCGATTTATCCAGTACTTTCCCGGTTGACCCGGTTTTCACTCCCCGGCAGAAGGAAATATACGAGATTTCTTTGGCTGCCCATGAAGCAGGGGGGTCCAGATGCTTCACGGGGGCAGTTTTTTCAAAAAGCGCCCCCCCTGGCCGCCGGAGGCATCTATTCATAATGCAGGGCATCGATGGGGTTGAGTTTCGAGGCTTTCCGGGCGGGATAAAGGCCGAAAAATACACCCACGGCCCCTGAAAAGACAAACGCAATAAACGCGATAAAGGGATCAACCAGCAGACTGGAA
>Ga0210084_1000208_pt1 | contig 10492 bp, 11 predicted proteins | sample China_Galinas_Co_3_FD_184863 | JGI IMG/M metagenome (GOLD analysis project Ga0210084, IMG submission 184863) | Wetland microbial communities from San Francisco Bay, California, USA, that impact long-term carbon sequestration -... | ecosystem: Environmental > Aquatic > Marine > Wetlands ... | reverse complement strand
TAGGAGAACCTGCATCCACGACAACCTGGGCCCCCGCTTTCTTGGCAGCTTTGCATGCTGCAAGGGATGCCTCGAGAAAGATTCCATCGGTATGGAACACCTTGGCGTTGCGTATAATACGGTAATCTATCTCGTCAGGGCTCAGGGCCGGGCCGGTTGGTCTTCGCCAAAAAATCGTTCGGTTTCCGGCCCCGGGTTCCGCCACGATAAAGGCAAATTGAGAGTCAAAGCCATTTCGCACAAGGATACCATGGGTATCTATCCCTTCGTCATCCAGCGATGACTTTATCGTAGCGCCAAACTGATCATCCCCAAGCACACCGGCAAAGGCACAGGAAACACCCCATCTTGAAAGGGCGACCAGGGCTGTGGCCACCGGCCCCCCCCTTGAATGACCATGTGAGAAAATTCGCACTTTGTATCCGGCGGCGGATAGGAGATTATTTTCCCGATATAGTCCAGGCAGCACTGTCCCAGACCCGATACTTTAAAATTACGTTTTTCCATTATGATGCTTAAAACAGTGTCAACTGGTCCGAGTTCTTATCCCGGCCGGCATAGAAAGATTGCTCGGTTATCCAGTTTAGGTTTTTACGTTTCAATTCCTTTGCCCAATCTTTACAGAACTCTTTTTGCGGTTCTTCACGGTATGTTACCTGGAATGTATCGTCTTTAACGTCTTTTATGTCCATGGGGTCGTTTAAAATCAGGTCTCTTTCTTGGGACGTCATTACTGGAAATCCGTAATACTTGTTTTGGTGCTTTAAAGGCCCCTTTTCGCTAATCCACTGAATCACGAATTGAATATGCCCCAACAATCTTTTTTGGATATATCTGTTTGAAAAGGTTACGATTTCATTCTTGAATTCACCAATGGTGTCTCGGAATGCAGCATCTATTTCGTATCCGATACTGTTTCTTCCTGATGCCATGGCGGCATAGGTGGTGGTTCCCGTACCCAAGAAGGGGTCGAGAACCACATCCCCTTTTACCGAGTACATGTTTATCAGTCGATAGGCCATTTCAAACGGGTAGGCCGCACTCCGTGAACGCCCACCCGTCTTGTCGATCCCTTGTTTGGTCCCTTTGATGTCAAACCATATATCTGAATAAAAAACATTTCTTTCTTCCCAGAAGATGGCGCTTTCCCGCCGGTTCTTTTTGTCTTTTTCTTTTTTGAACGGACGCTTGGGCCCTTTTCGGACAATCAATACATATTCATGCTCCAACGTCACATAGGCACCTGCCGGGAGCATTCCAGAACCCATGAATTTGTTGGGGGCATTTGTCTGTTTCCGCCATAAGATGTCAGGCAGGGCAGTGAATCCAAGTTCCAGAAGCTGCTTGAGTATTCTCATGTGGTTCGGGTACAGCACGAAGTCACCCCCGATGGTTCTTGTTGCATCTCCGATGTTGATACAGGCAAATCCACCGAATTTTAAAACACGATACACCTCAGCCCAAATAGGGTCTAAAATTGAATGCATCGATTTAAAGGCATGTGGCCCATTGTCTTTTTTCAGAGCCTCCCTGACATGAGCGTTTTGTTGGGCGAACAATTCATCCCACATTTGAATCATCGGATAGGGCGGGGATGTGACCATGAGGTCTACGCTTTCTGAGGGGACGGCGTCCATTTTTTTGGAATCAGAATATATAACGCTATGATCTGTTATCATCGTATATTTCCTTTTCAACCATCAAATGGGACCTGTTCATCGGTTCTCTTTGTTTTCTATACCGTGAAAATTTCCTGACAGCAAAGGAAACTTATGGTATAGTCGCTGCCATGAATACACCTTCAAGATGCCACATCGCATTTGACGATACCGGACGGGGAAAACTCAAGGACCATCAGCAAGTTCTTGCTGAAGTCAATTACTTCCTATATTATGATAAAGTCCTTGGGAACGATTCTGTTACGGCCCAAGAGTTCGAGGGCATCCCTGACGTTTATGGCCAATTTGAAACTATCCATGGAATCCCAATCATTAGACAACAAGGCCGCTACACCCTTTGCCTGCAGAGCAGACTCGAGCTTGAAATCGAGGTTGACTTTGTATTTCCGCCCAGCGTAAACACCGTGTCTTGTGATTTTACCGTTGTGGGTGACAGTGTGAAAAAATTTTATAATTTATTGTCGTGAACGCCTGTATTGTTTTCCCCCGCCTTTGGTCAGAAACCTCATGCCGCAGTTTCGAAAAAAATCCTCCGGATGGTATGCTAAGATATTTTTTTGCGACGTGAGCGTTGAAAGGGGCAGTCTCGACCACTGTAAAAAAGCGTTATGTATTCACCTGAGTATATTTGCAATGCTAAAATGTCAAGAATATTAAAGAAATTACACTTTGATCCGGATTAATTGTTGACAAACAGCATTTATGCTGGCAGTTGGATTGAAAAAAACAATTACAACTCATCAATCAGAGAAGGAACATCTCCATGACACTGACAAAAGTCCAAATTGTCGAAGAAATCCGGCAGCGAAACGGATTCTCAAGAAAAAAATCCATGGAAACGGTCGAAGCAATGCTTGAAATTATTAAAGAATCACTTGCATCCGGTGAAAATGTTCTCATCAGCGGGTTTGGCAAGCTCTGTGTTAAAGAGAAGCGGGAACGTAAGGGAAGAAATCCTGCAACAGGTGATGCAATGATGCTGGCACCCAGAAAAGTGGTTACCTTCAACTGTTCCGGAAAATTGAGAAAAAGGATTAATGGGTAATTTAAAGGCCCTGACCCAGACTCGATTCTGCAAAAACAGAACCATCACAACCCATTTTCGACCACGTCTTTAATTTCCTAAGGATTGATCCGCAGCACCCATCGCCCGGCGTTGGGTGCTGCGGATCCGGCATTCCATAAGTCGCGGAAAGTCAAACTCAACCGCTACACCCTCATGTTTTTTCTACACGACACATATCCTTTCTCCATAAGCCATTTCAATACCTTCCGTTCGTTGGCTTGAGCCTTTTGTAAAGCGCTGGGCTCAATCACACCGGAGACGGGTAAATTTGAAATATTCGGGCGATTGCTCTCAAACAGCAAAAAATTTATCTGCTTCATGGAATTTTGTAAATCTTACGTATTGAACATCCGGTCTGTTTTTGATATCTGAACGATAGTCTTTACCAGTTGCCTGGTGATTCATATTTTGCGGCTGGGTTGAAAATGGCACGCCATTCAATCTTCTCTGTCCATCTATATTTTAGCATTTGTTTTATGGAGATTGCCAAAACAAAAGGGATGCAAGTCTTGTGTGGATGATATATTGGATGCATATTTATGGGGAATAATCTGAAGCGCTACAAAATTTCGGGAAGCAAATATAACGGGTTCATTCTAAACGGGAATTACAGTGATGCACTCAAAAGCCGTGTGGCAGACTGTATTCACCGATTTCATGCCTTTGACCAAAGCGGGAGTCCGGCGATTCCGTATATTTCGGCATGGCATGAAAATGAAAAAATCGTTTGGTATGAGTTCGCCAGTAAACGCTTTGCAGCGCTGTTGGGATGTGATGTTTCAGAATTGCCCGAATCTTTCCGAAATAGCATCATTGACCGACGGGAATACAAGGACCTGGATCAGTGTATCCAGCAAGAAGTCATCAGCAAAAGAAAGTTAAGAGACCTTAGGACAGACTTGAGAGATGAGGTTAAAAAAAAAGGGGTGGTGGAGGCTGTTTACAAAATTGTCTCCGAAAAAGAAAAAACGTTTTGGCTAAAAGATCAAGCAACCATAGAATCCTACGAAGGAGATGGCATCAATATCTCTCTGGGATGCCTTACCATTGTTACGAAGGAGATGGAAGCTGAGGAGCATCTCAAGCGAACCGAGGAAGCCTTAAAAAAAAGCGAGGAAAAATTTCGGAGGCAGGCCATACACGACAATTTGACCGGCCTATACAACACCCGATATCTTTACAAGGCATTGTCTGAACTGATATCGAAATCCGCTGACACGGGTTTGTCGTTTTCGCTGATTTTCATGGATATCGATGACTTTAAAAACGTTGTGGACACACATGGGCACTTGAGCGCCAGTCGAGCCCTTCAGGAACTGGCCGGGACAATCCGTTCGACCCTTCATGAACCGGCCTACGGTGTTGCCTACGGTGGAGATGAGTTCGTGGTAGTACTCCCGGGTATTAATAAACGCCAGGCCGTTGATCTGGCAGAGCGCATCCGATCTCGGATGAAAGAAACCGTCTACTTGTCAAAGATTGGAGCAAACGTAAAACTTCGGGCAAGCTTTGGTATTTCAAGTTTTCCGGATGACGCCACCGGCCTGTCAGAGCTACTGTCCTTGGCAGACGAGGCCATGTTCCATGTCAAGGAAAGGGGTAAGGATTCTGTGAAGTCCATCGGCAGGGATACCATCGATAGGCTCCCTTGAACGGACAGCATGTGCATTTGCCCTATGAAATTTCCAAATGTTTTTGTTGGGGCTTCGCGGAAAATTTTTTCATCGGCATTTGCCATTCACGCAAAAACCACCCTCTCCGCACTCTGAATCATCCACACAGCCCTTTTTCTCTATGATTTTTTCTGTATCCGGCGTTTCAACCGAGAGGATTGCTTCCATTCCATTCTGAATTTGTTTGGCCTTTCTGTTGTTTACCTTAATCACAGAATAGGCCGCTGTTGTCTGCTGAATCCGTCCGCAAGTAATTTTCTCACCGGTAAACGAGTAGATGCATACGGTTGCCTCCATTACGAATCCGGAATCTTTGCCGCTATCAATGTAAACGAGCCCTCTATTTTTATTGATTCGGGTAACCTGTTGTCCCAAAGCAATGGATTTTAGCGACGGTACGGATATCATTACAATTGTCGCTACACCGAGAAATACTATGATTTTTTTCATGAAATCCTCCCTCTTGGGTGTGCCGATTAGGGGAAAGTGTCACGTTGAAATTTTCCACCCATTTCAAACAAGGAAAAAATACGAATAGCCTTTCTGTTTCAACCGGGCAATAGAAGGCTTTTTCTTTTGAGGGCATCGCTATTCAGCCTTTTTGGGTTTGAAGCACTTATCTTGGGGTGTGAACGTATTTCCGTGTCGTTGGGAGCCGTTTTTTTACACAGGGACGACCATCACGGGACAGGGTGCATAACCGATGACTTTTTGGGCCACACTGCCCATTAAAACCCGCTTAATCCCGCTCATCCCTCGCGTTTCCATTCCAGCTTCCTCCTTTTCAGATTTTCAAGGAATTTTTTGAATAATAATCGTGACATCCGTTGATTGTCAAACACTTTCTGTGGCACTATGAATCTCCTTCCCTTTGGTGGTATGGGTTGACAAACTGCCCGGATCTAAATATCATAATTGCTTGATATACACCGATTTAGGAGCATGTGACATGCCGGAAAAAAAGAAAATAAAACTGATTTCCTGGAATGTGAACGGCATTCGAGCGGCCGTTAAAAAGGATTTTTTAAAATCATACCAGCAGATGGATGCCGATATATTTGCCGTCCAGGAAACAAAGCTTCAGGCGCCGCAAATTACCGATGAAATGAAGGGTATTGAAGGGTATCAAGTATTCTGGTCTCATGCCACGGTAAAAAAAGGATACAGTGGGGTCTGCACCTATACCCGGATTGAGCCCAAAAGAATCAATTGCGGTATGGGTGACCCGAAATTCGACAATGAGGGACGTATCATCGAAATGGATTTTGACGATTTCATATTTTTCAACGTCTATTTTCCCAACGGCCAAATGAGTGAAGAACGGCTTCAGTACAAACTCGATTTTTATGAAGAATTTTTTAAATACGCCGACGCGTATAAAAACCAGGGGCGGAGCCTTATCATTGCGGGAGATTACAATACCGCCCATAATGAAATCGACTTGAAAAATCCCAAATCCAACGAAAAAACTTCCGGATTTTTGAGAATCGAGCGCGATTGGCTCGATAGGATTATTGAGAACGGCTATATAGACACCTACAGATATTTTTATCCGGATACAGTAAAATATTCATGGTGGACCTACCGTTTCAAAGCAAGGGAACGTAACATCGGGTGGCGTATCGATTATTTTTTTGTCACAAAAGATATTATCGATAAGGGTTGGGTTAAAGAGGCTTTTATCGACAACGATATTTTCGGCTCAGACCATTGTCCCATCGGTCTGGTTATGGAAATCTGAACCTATTTTTGTCTGGATACTGAAAATGGCATAAAGGAGCAAAATGGAACCTCCGAAAATTGTAGCGATCTACGGTAGCCCGCGTCGGAAAGGAAATACGGCAACACTTTTGAGCCGCGCTGTTCAGGGTGTAAGGGATTCCGATGTCCGGGTCGAAGAAATCGTCCTGAGGGATTTAAAAATTTCACCGTGTCTTGAAATATATGCGTGCAAAAAAGACGGACGATGCGCCATTAAAGATGATTTTCATTCCGTTGTGGACCAGATCCTCTCCGCCAAAGGATTAATGCTTGCAAGTCCCATCTTTTTTTATACGGTCAGTGCTCACACGAAAATTTTAATGGATCGCTGTCAGTCTCTGTGGGTGAAAAAATATTGGATTGACAAGGTCCCTTTCGGCCAATGGGAGCCCAAACGAAAGGGCCTTTTTATTTCAGTCGGTGCTACCAAAGGTAAAAAGCTTTTTGACGGAACCCTTTTGACGGTCAAATATTTTTTCGATGTTCTGGATACGGAGCTTTTCCGGTCGCTTTTGTATCGCGGACTCGAATTTGAGGGAGATGTTTTAAAGCATCCGGAATATCTTGAAGAAGCCTATCTGGCAGGGAAAACCTTTGCTGAAACCCTTTGAATGACACTCCGTTAAGCGTGCCAACATATAGAAGTCGTTGGGAAATATTGGGTGCATGACGCTGCTGTTAAAAGTAAGCCTTCGCACCGGCGTACTTTTTTCTGAAATATAGGTTGTTAATAGACGTCCTTTTTACGTTCTTTCCCCTTCCGGGGGCATGAATAAATTTTCCGTTTCCATCATAGATGCCCACATGGGAAATTTTTCCCATACCGGCGGTATGGAAGAACACAAGATCTCCTTTTTTTAGTTGGCTTCGCCTCACGGGCACCCCTTCATTCCACTGCCCTTGAGAAGATCTGGGAAGTTCCAATCCGTTCAGCCGGTATACCGTTCGGGTGAGTCCACTGCAGTCAAACCCTTCCTCGGCGGACGCTCCGCCCCACCGGTAGGGGATCCCGATGAAACTGTGGGCGGTTCGTACGATTTTATTTCTTAAATCAGCCGTTGAATAATTCTTGAAAGCGACCACATAAAAATCGTTGATAATCCTTTGGGAGAGAAGTTTTTTTGCCCGGTTATTTGCAGCGGTCCTGGATGCAAAATTCCCGAAGCGAACCTTATAAAGACCCGTTGGATCGATAAAATGATACGCATCCAATCCTTGGCGCAGAAGTTTATCGGTAAATCGTATTGCGTTTTCCATATCTGAAAACGCGCCGGCCTGAATTGTATAATGGATCGATACCAAAGGGGTCTGGAAAGGAGGCTCCAAAGATGATATCTTAGGAGTACGGGCACATCCTGGAAGAAAAAAAAGTGTAAAGACAAGGACGAACCAAACCGTAAGTTTCTCGAAATCGACGCGTCTGTTTTCGGATGAACCAGAACAATCCATAAAACCCTAATTGATCGCAAACAAACTGGGAGAGACATTATAAGTGTCTCGTTTTTTATATGTTTTGTAGATACAAATGTATTTTCGTAACGCTTGTATAGATGAGATATAAATCTTTTAATACCATACCATTTTGTTTGCCCTTATAGAAGGGTCTGCACATAACCGCTATGGCGTATCATCGTTCTTTTTTTTGCCCAAAAAAATAAAGGGCAGGGCAAATGGGCCGAACAAAATCCCCATGATCAACCAAAACTGCTTATTGCAACCCCTCCTGGCAGCCAGATAATAAAGCAGCCCACCGAAAAGGGCCGAAATGAGAATTATAGCGACCAAACCCATTCACTTAACATAATTTTAGTTTTTTTTGCTGTGGATGTTTTAACCAAGCCACCCGATGGCTGTACGTTCCATCATTCCTGAACATCCGTTTCCGTTTTGATCTCAGGAGAATAAATGACCAGCCGGTCACCGGGATGGATATATTTTTTCTGCCCCAGCCGATTCCATATCACCAAAACCGGCAGCGGGACATTAAAGCGTTCGGCAATGGTCGTCAGGTTGTCGCCCTCCTTTACCACATATATCCGTTCCTTTCTTTCAGCCAGCCATTGATCGACCCGTGCTTTAAAGCGGTCATGAAAACCTTGTGCCGAACCCTCGGGGATCAGGATGGAGTGGGTTCCCACGGCCAGAAAATGACCTCTGATTTCCGGATTTAAATCTTTTATTCTTTTGAAATGGGTGTCGGCGGCCTGGGCCACAATGAGAATGGGGGTTTCTTGAAAACATTCGACGGTTATTCGTTCGAACCTTAAAGGAGGGTAAAGATCTTCTGGTTTCAACTGAAACCCGTATTTTTCCGGATTTTCCAGGATGATTTTGGCTGAGATGATCCGGAAAACATATCGTTGCGTTTCCAAGGGGAGATAAAGCTGATAGTAATTGTTCGTTTTTTGCGCCAGTATTTCTGCCTGTAAGCCTTCTTCACCCATATTGTACGCGGCTGCTGCAAGTGTCCATGATCCGAACAGGTCATAAAGATCTCTGAGATACAGAATGGCCGCTTGGGTAGATTTGAAGATATTGCGGCGCTCATCTTTTTCAGAATCAATCTTCAAACCATATTTCCGTCCGGTTGCTGCCATAAACTGCCAGAAACCGATGGCGTTTTTGGGTGATCCGACGTGGGGTCGCAAGGCGCTTTCCGCAATGGCCATATATTTGATATCTTCCGGCATGTGTTGTTCTTTGAGCAGTGCTTCAACCAGGGGGAGATAGCGGGCAGACCGTTTGATCCAGAGAATCACCTGGGGTCGGTCCCACAACGTCAGCAGCAGCTCTTTTTCGAGACGCTCCCGGATTTCCTGTTCCTCCAGGACAACGGGTTCTCCACAGAAGTCCAATGATCCGCTGGTTCGGATGCTGGTCATCAGGGAAGGAAATTGGGACGGTTCAAGCGCGTGATCCGGCTGGCTCCAAGCGTCTCCTGCCGTCCAAACCATGATCATTAGGCCTGTAAGTACAATGTTACGAATGGTCGATCTTAGCATAGCATAAAGTTCCATATGGGGTTCATCGTCGATAGATCGTCATGGGGTTCGATATGTTTGTTTTTAACCGCTGGATTATGACGTCTGCCTGAAGCTGCAAGCGAAACTCAAATTAATTAGTATCTATCTACAATTGTTAAATGGCACGTTGCGTTTCCAATTCATAAATGAGCAATTTTTGTCCGAATCGAGGCCGCACAAGGGTTTTCGGTTCCCGCAAACAAAGCGGGACAGGAAGGCATACTTCCTGTATGCCGCAGCCGGAAACCTGCGGAGAAGGTAGATTCGGGCAAAAAGGGCCATTTATGGATGGAAACTAATTAATATCAGGTTTCGACACAAAGTCAAAGGCCAAAAAGAGATTGATTAACAACGAGAACCTGCTATAAATTTAGAAAATCATTTGAGATGCCAATAAAAAAGAACGTGTTTTGGGAGTGTGCCACTCCGCCAACCCGCCTGCCATGGGAGGCACGAGCAGGCATGTATCGTTACATGAGGAAGCACACTCCCTGAACACGTACATAAAAAAACCTTAGCTTATTATAAGGAGACAGCAATGAAAAGAGCATTTATTTTATTACTGACGGCGACGCTATCCCTCGTGGCACATTCTTCTCTTGCCCAATGTCCGTCGGCTTCGAATCGGAATTTAATCCTTACCGAAGGTATGGCCGAAGTGACGGGACAAAACGATTCGGCCAAGATTTCTTTGGCCGTTGTGACCGAAGGACGAGATTTGGATCCGGTCAGCTCAGAAAATACCGATAAAACCAACGCTGTTCTAAAGGGCATAAAGGGATTGAATATTAAAAATCTTAAACTTAAGACCGCCAATTATCGTGTTTCGCCCCAAAAGGATTATAAAGCCAGACCTCCCAAAATTAAAGGTTATGAGGTGTCCAATACCATTGAAGTTACCCTGGAAGGATTTGAGTCCGGGCCTTTATCCCAGCATGTTTCCAAAATTATCGGAAAGGCGCTGGAAAGCGGCGCCAACAATATCGATCACATTCAATTTTACATCGAAAACAAAGAACCGCTGGAAAAGGACGCCTTGAAACAGGCAACACGAGAAGCCATGGATCGGGCGAGAATTTTAGCCGAGGCAGCGGGTGTGAAACTGAAACGGGTCGTCTCACTGAGCACCCAACCGATTCACATACCGCCCCGGCCGCAGATGCTACGTGCTGCTGAAATGACGACCGAAGCCGCCGCTGCGCCGCCCATGGAGATCGGGGAAAGCCAAATTCGGGTTACGGTTAACATCGCATATGAGATAGAGCCCTAAATTCTTTCAATCCGGGGTGA
>Ga0210084_1000207_pt1 | contig 10493 bp, 7 predicted proteins | sample China_Galinas_Co_3_FD_184863 | JGI IMG/M metagenome (GOLD analysis project Ga0210084, IMG submission 184863) | Wetland microbial communities from San Francisco Bay, California, USA, that impact long-term carbon sequestration -... | ecosystem: Environmental > Aquatic > Marine > Wetlands ... | reverse complement strand
ATAACTTCAATATTCAGGTGCCGGCCGACCTCGACCAGTTTGGGAGAGATAATTCACATGGCACAATCATTGGTGGGGAAAGTTTTGTCCAGTTGAGCCATAACTCCGCCAATGGAAGGGGATTTTTCGACGAGATAGACATAATATCCCGAGTTGGCAAGATCCAGAGCAGATTGCATCCCGGCAATCCCTCCACCTAAAACCAGAACCGATCCGATTACATCTTTGGGCATCGTTCTATCCTCCTTGGAAAAAGAGCAATTTTAGGGCGATATGTTGAAAAGTAACGATTCCGTTACGTTAGATTGAACCAAAGAGTTTAACTATACAGTATTATGAGGTTTGTCAATAAATTTCTAAGGTTTGTTGGGGCATGCTAATGGAGATTTTTTTAAAAAGATATGCTCTTTTTAAATGGGAGTGAAAAGGGAAAGCCGGTTGTCATAATTGAATGGGTAGAAACAATACGAGATCGTCGTGGGGAGCAAATTTGAGTTAATAAGAATCTCCCAACCAAAAGGGGGTTGGGAGATTCCTTTGGACTTAAGCGGCAAGACGGAAAGCTTTTTCAGTTGCGTTGCGGATTTCGTCAGGTGTAAACGGTTTGGCAAGGTAATCGACAGCCCCCAGCCGTGAGGTTTCCACTGCCGTCTCGATACTGGCATAACCGGTAATGATAATGACCATTGTGTCCGGTCTTCGGTCACGAATCGCTTTTAGAAGCTCCAGATCTTTAACTTCGGGAATTTTCAGGTCCAACAAAACAAGGGTGTAAGCGCTTTCTTCTATTTTCTCAAGTGCCTCGGTTTTGGTGAATGCCTGATCCACGCCAAAACCTTTTTTGGAAAGTATTTTCCGGATATTATTGTTAACCGCGACTTCGTCATCAATCACCAGAATTCCCGCCGGAACGGTTTCTCTCGGAATCTCTATGACGTCTGCCAGACGTTCGGGCACTTTTGTCATCATCCGTGCAACGTTCTGCTTGAGTTCTTCATAGGGCATAAAAGCAACCCCTTCGTGATGCATGTTCAAAACATATTCAGGACCGGTTATTGAAACCGTTTCTTCGTAGTTAAACGGAGAATCGATGCCGATCAGTTTTTCACTGTCAAACCCTTTCCCTTTGGCAGCCTTTCTCTTTTTAGCCTTTAGCTGGGGACATTCTCCGGTCTTGTTCCCACCCTTACACGTCGCCCCGAGCTTTTTGAAAATATCACAGACCATATTCCCCAATGCACAGTAGTTTTCAAGGGTTTCCGGTGCTGCTTCCACCACCGGCATATCCGAAGGACCCAGCCTGTCCACAAAGTCCTCACCGGTATATTTTGCCACATCTTCTCTGTCAAAGGGGATATCCACATCAATGATCTCTCTTTCCTTCTCCGTTGTCACCGCTTCGGTTAAATCTCCGGACAGGGCCAGTCCAACCGTAGATCTCAACTCATCGGGAGTGAAAGGTTTGGAAAGATAGTCCAGAGCCCCGAGCCGTATGGCTTTAACCGCCGTATCTGTGGATGCATAGGCGGTCATCATTATCGCTTTGGTCAGGGGCCATTCCTTTTTAACCAGTTTCAGAAACTCAAGACCATTCATCTCAGGCATAACGATATCCGAAATAAGAAGCGAAAACGAATCTTTGGCCATTTTTTCCAGGGCCTCTTTGGCGCTGGTTGCCCGAATGACCTCGTAATCGTTTTTGGAAAGAATTTTTTCCACATTTTGGCAGATCCGTTTTTCATCATCGACCACCATAATTTTTGCTGCTGTTCCCATTTTTTCCTCCTTAAAATGAACTACATCTGTTATTTTTTATGTAAATTTATGTTTCATGGTATAACGCATCTTACCCGGAATCTATGCATGTTGCGTGCCAGAATAGGTCCTGAACGTCAACGGGCTGTTTTTGTTCAATATAAATCAAAGGAATGCTTGGGTCGAAACGGATGTGTATAAAAAAAATATACGCATCTTCGTTGGACATGAGAACAGGTTTGCGTGGGAAGTGTATTTGGAATTTATGTTGAGCGTCAAAAAAAAACGATTCAACCTATTGATAATATTTATATAAATTATTCTTACAAAGAAACTTCAAGGGGTGGAAGGAGGCCCTTTCAGGATGCTGCAATGAAAATATATGGTTTGTATAAAAAAAATATACACCGTATAAATATTCGATGGTTCACGAATCTGCCCGGGGGTGTCGGGGAATTTTAATATGATGTTTTTTGATTAGCGATTGAAAGTTGGTTCTTTGCAACCCTACTTTTTCTGCTGCACGGGTGACGTTCCAATGGTTTTTCATCAACGCATTCATGACAAAATTCTTTTCAACTTTGGCAACCGCTTTCTGTCGGATCTCTTTTTTGATTCTTTTAAGTTCATCGTTGGTTGAAGGAATATGGTCGATGAGCTGTTCGATATCCGCGACGTCCCCCCCTATCGGAAGATCTTTGAGCGTAATTTGATCCCCCTCGCAAAGTATGACGGCCCTTTCGATGACATTTCTCAATTGTCTGACGTTCCCCGGCCAATCATATTCCGTTAATCGCGTAACAGCCGTGTCCTCGAATCCGGAAATCCTTTTGCCAAAGCTTTGGTTGAACTGTTTTAAGAAATGGTAGGATATGGGTAAAATATCCGTTTTCCTCTCCCTGAGCGGAGGGACCATAATCGGATATACAAAAATTCGATAATAAAAGTCTTCTCTGAAGAAACCTTGGGCCACCATGTCTTTGAGGTCCTTATTGGTGGCAAAAATCAATCGGACATCCACTTTTTGATTCACCGTGCTTCCCAGGGGCAAAAATTCGCGGTTTTCCAAAAACCGAAGCAGTTTGCTTTGAACGTTGATACTGATGTTGCTGATTTCATCCAGGAATACGGTCCCGCCATCCGCCAGCTTGAATATGCCTTCTTTGGAGTTATGCGCCCCGGTAAAAGCGCCCTTGGCGTGACCAAACAACTCGCTTTCCAGAAGGTTATCCGACAAGGTTCCACAATCTACCGCAAAAAACACCTTGTCTTTTCTGGAACTGTTGGCATGGACCGCCCTTGAAATCAATTCTTTTCCGGTTCCGCTTTCTCCGTAGACAAGGACCGTCGAATTGGTGGGGGCAACCTTTTGTACCATGGAAACAACCTTTTTTATTTTAGGACTGTCTCCGATGAGCTGATGGGAAAATGATTTGAGCTGGACTTTTTTCTGCATAAGCCGCCGGTTTTGAAGCAACGTCTCTCTTTCCACAAGAGACTGACGGACAACGGAACGCAATTCGTGGGGCGTAAACGGTTTTGGGAGATAGTCAAATGCCCCCATCTTCATCACTTCCACAGCCGAAGAGACACTGGCATAGCCGGTAATTACAACGACCATGGTTTCCGGATAGGTCTCTTTTAGACGCCGCAAGACCTCCATTCCCCCCAGTTTGCTCATTTTCAGATCAGTGACCACCACATCAAACGGTTCCGCTTCCAACATCTTCAGCGCATCATAACCATTAAGGGCGTACTTGACTTCATAGTCCATCTTGGTCAGTATTTTTACGCAATTCCTACAGATGGCCGGTTCATCATCGACGATGAGGATGCAGGGATCATGGATTGCCATCTTGTTTTCCTTGGTTTTGGGGAAGTCTTATGGTAATGGTTGATCCTTGGTTCTTTTCGCTTTTGACATCTATCGTCCCGCCGTGTTGACCGATAATGCCATGGGTAATGGCCAATCCAAGCCCGGTTCCGCTGTCCTTGGTGGTAAAAAAAGGTTCAAAAATTTTATCTGCATTCTCTCCAGGAATCCCCTTGCCGGTATCGCTTATGGCAATTTCAACAACTTTATCCTGTGGAACAAATTGCGTTGAAATCGTGATGGTCCCTCCAGAATCCGTTGCGTCTATGGCGTTGAGAATGAGATTGATCACCGCCTGTTGTATCTGATCTTTATCCATCAGCACCGTGGGCATGTCATCGGAAAGGTTCGGTACCAGGGTTAAATCATTGAATGTCGCCTGTTTTCGAGTCAATTTGATACATTCATCAACAATTTTGTTGATATGGTACTGCTTTTTGGCGGGTTTTGTCTGGCGAGCAAAATCGAGAAGACTGGTAACGATCTTGCGACAGCGGAGGGTTTCATTGGCAATGATTTCCAACTCCTCTTGAATGGGGTCGTCCGGGGCCATATCCTCCTGGATCAACATGGTGCTGGTTAGAATTGTGGTCAAAGGGTTATTGATTTCATGGGCCACACCGGCGGACAACCGGCCGATGGAGGCCAGTTTGTCCTGTTTCATCATTGCCTGCCGTGCATTGATATCAGCCGTAATATCCCGGGACAGCTCAATGGCGCCGATCACTTGGCCATTTTCAAACAGAGGATATGCAGAGATGGAATAATAGATATTGTTATTGTTCTTGTCTTTGTGGATATGGGTTTCCTTGGAAGATTTATGTGTCTTGAGGGTTTGCACAAGGGGGCATTGATGATTCTCACCGGAACAGGGTGTATTTTGCCGGTGGGTAATTTCATAGCAATACCGACCGATGACCTCTTCTTTCTCCAGTCCCAATTTTTTCAGCAGGGTTTCATTGATATCCAGAACCCGGTAGTCAGCACCAATGATCAGAATGTCTTCCTGAATAAGCTCATTGATGAGAATGTCATTCATGGCCCTGTTTCGGTGGTATTCCCTAATTTTTCTTCTCATGGCAATTTTTTCAAAGGCTCTTATCAGGGCCAATTCCAATGCATCATCGCTGATGGGTTTTGTTATAAAATCGGTGGCTTCAAATTTCAAACTTTTTATGGCCAGATCCAAATCCCCATGGCCGGTGAGCATGATGACCTCTGTTTCCGGTTTTTCGTGTTTAATTTTTCGAAGAAGCTGGATACCGTCAATACCGGGCATTTTAATGTCGGTGATGACCACCGGGATGTCGGAATTTTTGAAAATGTTCAGGGCATCCGCTCCATTTTCGGCGGTAAGAACTTTATAGCCGATATCAGACAAAGAAATATTCAGAACCTCACGGATATCCGGTTCATCATCCACCAGTAAAATTGTTTTTTCCATCATTCCACATCCTCTACAGGAAAAGTTATACTAAAACAGGTTTCTCCTTTGTCATTGGTCGCCGCTTTTATGTCTCCGCCGCAGTCTTTAATGATACCATAACTGATGGAAAGGCCGAGGCCGGTCCCTTTCCCGACTTCTTTTGTGGTGAAAAACGGCTCAAATATCTTGTCTGATTTATCTTCAGGAAGCCCTGCCCCTGTATCGGTGATTTCGACAACCACCGTTTTTCCCGCGAGTTTGGTTTTGAGGGTGATCTTTTTGGTGCCCAAGGGCGGCTCGGAAGACGCCCATTTTTCCTCAATGGCGTCCCTGGCATTTAAAATAAGGTTGATAAAAACCTGTTCCAAGCGGCTGGGATCTGCCATGACCCGCGGGAGTTTTTTATCGATATCCCAGACCACCTCGATTCCCCTGGCTTTGAGTTGCTGGCTGAAAATTTCAAAAGCCCTCCCCAGCACTTCATTGACCTGAACCTTACCCAGAACCACATCTGATTTTCGGGCGAATTGTCTCATGTGATTGATTATTTTGGCCGAACGGTCAACATTATGGTCGATCATCTCAAGCATGTTGTAAAGAAGATTCTTGTCGATGGGACTGTCTTGATCTAACTTTTTTATAAAGAAATTACTCGCCGTTTTAATGACCGAGAGCGGTTGATTCAATTCGTGGGCAATGCCGGTGGCCATTTCTCCCAGGGTTGCCATTTTACCGGCATGAATGAGTTGATGTTCGGCGTCAAGCCGTTTGGTAATATCGCTGGTGGTAACAAGCAGCACTTTTTGTCCCAAATACTCCGACGGTGAAATCCGAATGGCCACAAAAAGTGTCTTGCCGTCTTTATTGACATGTTTCGCTTGGTTTACATAAGCAGATGTCATTATTTTAAACGCATAATGGTCTCTTTCCTCATCGAGGAATAAATCCAGAAAGGATTTTTTTGCCATCTCATCTTTCGCGTATCCGTAAACATGGGTGACACTTTTATTACAGTCGAGTATTTCAAGGGTATTCACGTCCAGTACAAAGACGGCGTTGGGGATATTGTTGAAAATGGCGTAATATTTTTTCTCTGATTTCTCAAGCCGCTCTTCAAGTTGCTTCATTCGGGTGATGTCAAGGCAAACTTCCATGACAGCGACGATTTCGCCCTTTGCGTCCAAAATTGGCGACGTTCTGGCAAGCCAAAAGGTTCTCGTCCCGTCTTTACTCAAGCCGGTTTCTTCACCGTAATGGGACAGGCCGTCTTTGAATGTTTTTTCAACCGGGCAGATCTTACATTTTTCTTCGCGCTGTTTATAAACACAATAGCAAAAATCATTGGGATTGGGATTGAACGTCTCTGCAAACTCTTTATTGAAACCGATCAGCTTATAGTCTTTGTCCTGAATCGTAATCAGACAGGGTACAAGCTCGAACAGGTTCTGGTATTCATCCCTCTGTTTTTTCAACGCAGCCTGCTTTTCGGCAATTCGTGTGCCCATCTTGTTTATGGCCGCAAACAGTTGGCCCATTTCATCGTTCTGATCGATGCCGATATCGTTTGAATACTCCCCTTTGGCAATAAGATCGGCGGTGCTGATCAGCTTCTTAATGGGCTGATTCACAAATTTTAACACAAAGATGAAAATAATTGCGGAGGTGAACAGAAAGGCAAAAACAGCCAGAACGATGATACCGTTTTCGAGAAAAGATATTTCTTCATCTGTTTCTTTTAGGGAAACAACGACATCGAGGGCACCCAGTATTTTCTTCCCCTCGGGGTGCACATGGCAGGAGTCCGACGAACAGCCGGTATTGTTGCGGATCGGACTGATAATCCCCAGGAGGCGGTGGCCTTGTGAAGAATGAAATATTCGTGCCTTCTGCCCCAGGCTGAGCTCAGACAGAGGGGGATCCGACCGGTGGCAGACATCACAGGCCTCTGCTTTTATGTTGGTGGTCACCTCGAGTTCCAAAGGCCGGTTTGAAAATTTTATCTGTCCTTTTTTATTGTAGATACGAACGGTGTCGATCTCTTTCTGTTTGCTGATGTTGTTGATGATATGGTTAATATCATCCCTGGAGTTGATCATCATCGCATAATGGGCGCCGAGGATAATGGTATTGCCCAATCGGTCGGTTCCCTCCATAATATCTTTCATGACCTTTTTGGTCTGATATTTAATATTGAAGTAGGCCCATGTAGATATGCTAAGGAGTAAGGTCAGACCCACGGAAAGGATGAGTTTTGAAACCAGGTTAATACGAAGATGTTTGAACAATTTGAACATGGTTTAACGTTTGTTAACCCCTTTTCTGTTTCGGTCGATGGGAGTTATACGTTTAACTGCAAGCGCAACTTCCGCCCATTTGAAATTTTACAGGGTTCACATGGTCAAGATATTTATTATCATTACAATATGATTTTTTCAACAACTGGTCATGACTTTCCGGTAAAATGGTCTTTTTAAAGGATCCCTTGGCATAAAACCGGTTGTTTTTTCTTTAATGTTGCGATTTTTTTTGTTAGGTTCTATTATTTTAAAATCAGAATCGCGCTTAAACATTAATTTAGGGGGATAGCCATGGGACCAGGAGACTCCGACATCGGGGGCAAATTTAATACAACGTCGGGAAACGACCCGTATGACGAAGAATATTCACCCTTGAAAACGAAAAAAACGGGAAAGTTCGGATCTAATCTATTTAAAAAACCCGATGGAATCCCGCTGTCCAGATTCGGAATCGGATTTTTGATTCTGGCCATACTCTTGATCCTGCTGTTTTTCAGAAGCGGAAGTTCCACAGAAGAAAGCAGAATCCTGGCCCTAGAAAACCGGATGACAAAGCTTGAAGAAAGCATCGCCAAATTTGAAGCGATCGATGACAGAGTTGCCCAGATCTGGGAGCAGGCCCAAACTTTTGAACAATTCAAAGAGCGTTTCCAACGTTCCGAAGCATCTCTGATATTAAGAATGGATCATATGACCAAAAATATAGACAGCCTGAAAAAACAGATGGACAAATCCAGCGCCCGGAAGGCTATACCTTCAACAACGACAACCGTATCCAAGAAAACCGATAAAAAGCGATTTCACACCGTTAAGCCTGGAGAAACATTGTATAAAATCGGTCGTCAGTATGGATTAACGGTGGAAAAAATGCGCCGCCTCAACAAACTGGCCGACGACGCCGTCATTCATCCCGGGCAAAAACTTTTGGTTAGCGTTAGCCCTTGAAAAACGAATCAATGCTTCGAGATCTTTAAAAGAGGAATCGGCGTCCCATTTCACGGGGCAGAAATTGGGAAAGAAGCTGCGTTTTGAAAAGGTCTCGCTTCACGGGGAAAGCGGGTTTGTATACATCGGCGAAACCGTTTTGAGTTTAAAGGACGGATAAAATAAAGGCAGGGTCCTTTGACGCTGCCTTAAAAATTTAATGATTTGCAGTGGATCGTTTATAAACCAACCAGATACATCAGGGCACCAAGGAAATTTTCATGCCGTATTTCTAGTCGCCGAACACTTTGTTTTTATCAGAAATTTTATATCCCAATGCCAAAATAATCTTTCGCTGTGTTTCCATCCGGCAAGGCATTCCATTCTCAATCCGCGTAATGGTAATGGGAGATATGTTGGCCTTTCTGGCAAGTTCGGCCTTGCTCATCATAAGAGATTCTCTAATTTTTTTTAAGGTGTTTTTACTCATTTGGCTGAATTTCACAGGAACATTCTTCATCAGAGTTATTATTAACAATATCATAAGCTTGTAATTTATTAATGTCAAGCAAATTATATATAATTTATATATAATTCTGTCGAATTAGAATATATTGTATTTTATTAAAATAAGTTACAATATATTGTGCATCAGCAGGTCGATATGTCTTATAAATTCCGATTGTTCCTGTTAAATTTCTCCTTTGGGACCGCTGTCTATCCGGATATTCCCATCCGAATTATTAAACTTTAAACCCTGATCGGCCCATAATCGAGATGAATGCTAAAATCCGTTGAAATAGAACGTATCCCTATCTCCTTATGATTGCCCTCTGTTGGGCGTTCTTCATGAAAATTCGGCGGGACCCTGGCGGGTGAGCCGTTCGGGTTAGAGGCGCTTACCCCGATCAAGCGTCCGATATTGAACCGCTTCGGAAACGTGGTCGACCTTTACGTCCGGCGATTCGTCGAGATCGGCGATGGTGCGGGCAATTTTCAGGATTCGGTTGTAGGCTCTTGCCGAAAGGCCGAGCTTGTCGATGGCAGTTTCAAGAAGTTCCACAGAAGCATTGTCAATTTTGCAGTGTTTTTTAATATGCCGGTTGATCATCTGGGCGTTGCAGTAGATTTTCGTTCTTTTAAATCGTTGGAACTGGCGCTCTCGTGCAGCGGTAACACGCATCTTGATATCTTCCGATGATTCCGCATCGGACTCTCCGATCAGGTCTTTATAGGCAACCGCCGGAACTTCAACGTGAATGTCGATCCGGTCCATCAAAGGACCGGATATCTTGGATCGGTATCGGTAAATCTGCGGATAGGTGCACCGGCACTCATGCTTAGGATCGGAAAAGTATCCGCAAGGGCAGGGATTCATTGCGGCCACCAGCATAAAACCCGAAGGATACGTGATGCTCAAAGCAGCCCGGGAAATGGTGACCATAAGATCCTCCAAAGGCTGTCGGAGAACTTCGAGCACATGCTTCTTAAATTCAGAAAGTTCATCTAAAAACAGAACGCCGTTATGTGCCAGACTGACTTCGCCGGGTCTTGGAATATGGCCGCCGCCGATTAAACCGGCATCCGATATGGTGTGATGGGGGGACCTAAAAGGCCTTTTGGTAATCAACGCCTCGTCTTTTGGAAGCATTCCGATAACACTGAATATTTTAGTGGTCTCAATGGCTTCTTCGAATGTCATCGGCGGAAGGATGGTCGGGAGACGTTTTGCCAGCATAGTCTTTCCTGATCCGGGGGGGCCGATCATGATGAGATTATGCCCGCCTGCAGCTGCCACTTCTAAGGATCGTTTTGCGTGCTCTTGGCCCTTGACTTCGGAATAATCGACATCAAAGCTTTTTTCATTTTTAAATATGGATGAAATATCTGTTTTACCAGGTTTTATTTGAGAGAATCCGCGAAAAAAGCTGACAATTTGTGACAGTGTTTTAACCGGCAGAACGGTGATTTTGTCCACAACCGACGCCTCGCGACCGTTGTCATAAGGGACGATTATTCCTGTGTAACCGGAACTTTTGGCGGCCAAAGCCATGGGAAGAGAACCTTTGACAGGTTTAATACGACCGTCCAGAGAGAGTTCACCCAGGACAAGATATTTGGATATGATCTCCTGAGGTATGATCCGGGTTGCTGTGAGTATCCCCAAAGCGATGGGCAGATCGAAACCGGTTCCTTCCTTTTTTATGTGAGCCGGAGC
>Ga0210084_1000206_pt1 | contig 10493 bp, 11 predicted proteins | sample China_Galinas_Co_3_FD_184863 | JGI IMG/M metagenome (GOLD analysis project Ga0210084, IMG submission 184863) | Wetland microbial communities from San Francisco Bay, California, USA, that impact long-term carbon sequestration -... | ecosystem: Environmental > Aquatic > Marine > Wetlands ... | reverse complement strand
AAAGATGGCCACCGCCAGTACAGCGGTTAGCAGTGCATAGCCTTTATTTTTTTTCATGTTAACCTTCCTTGTTACCATCAACTATTTTTTATCCTACCTACTACCTACTACCTACTACTTACTACTTACTACTCACCAGTCCGCAAATAAGGTGCCATCGAGGGACGTCTTCTCCGACTTGCTTTTTACATCGATGATGCCTTCGGCAATTTCAGGGTCAAAATCTTCCATATCTACAGGTTCAAAGTGAACTAACTCCCAATCATCCGAGTTGGTTACCGGGTCTATGGGAATTTTGCTCAGGTATTTATCGGTCACCAGGTCATCGAGGGTGGTGGGATATTTTTGCTTGTCATAATAGTATTTAGAGATGGCATCCCTGATATGGAATAAATTTTCTTTTAGAACCGCTTCCCTGGCGCGGATAACTGAATTCCTATAAATAGGTACAATCATCGCCACCAGGATGCCAATTAATGTTAACACAATAATAATTTCTACTAATGTAAACCCTTTTTTCATGATTCTATTATACCAGATTTTTTAAAAGAAAAAAAGGCTGGCGTTAATTACGAATGATATATTTTGATGGCTTCCAGGATTATATTTGCTGCAATTTCCAGTTTTTGGGCTTCCAGCACATAAGCAATCCGGACCTCTTGTTTTCCTTTTCCCGGGGTTGAATAGAAGCCTGCTCCAGGGGCAACCATTACGGTTTCCCCATTCACATCAAACTCTCTCAACATCCATTTGGCAAATTCATCCGAATCATTTATGGGTAATTTTGCCATAATATAGAATGCCCCTTTGGGTTTTCGCAAGATAATGTCTTTGTTTGAGGTTAAGGTATCGAATAAGATGTCCCTTCGTTTTTGGTATTCAGCCAGGACCTTTTTAAAATAGTCAGGGGGTAAGCGATATGCACCAATAGCCCCGATTTGTCCGAGGGTTGGCGGACATAGCCTTGCTTGAGCGAATTTCAGGATAGATTGCATAACCTCTTTATTTTTTGAGATCACAGCCCCAATCCTGGCGCCGCAGGCGGAATAACGTTTAGAGATAGAATCCATTACAATCGTGTGGTCTTCCATTCCTTTTAATTCCAGGATACTGAAGTGTTTCTCGCCGTCATAAGTAAATTCTTTATACACTTCATCCGCCAACAAAAACAGGTCATGCTTTTTTGCCAATTCCGCCAGCCCGGTGATTTCATCTTTAGTAAAAACGGTCCCGGTGGGATTATTCGGAGAGTTAATCAGGATAGCCCTGGTTTTGCCGGTAATTTTTGCTTCGATTTGTGACATGTCAGGCAAATGAAATCCCTCTTCTGCTTTTGTTTCTACCGGGACTACCTTGAGTTGTGAGAAGGTGGCGTACCCGTTGTAGTTGGTATAAAAGGGTTCGGGAATAATGATTTCATCTCCTGCGTCTCCAATGGCAGCAAATGCAAAAGAAATAGCCTCGCTGCCCCCACATGTGATAAGAACATTGCCCGGTTCCAGGGAGATATCAAAGCGGGAAAAATAGTCAATCATGGCTTCTTTCAAATCCGGCAGCCCGTCCGATGGGCCGTAGGAGAGAACTTTATCCGCGAAATCATTAATATTTTTATAAAATGCTTCCGGGGTATGGATATCCGGTTGACCGATATTGAGATGATAAACATGCTTGCCTTTTCTTTTGGTTTCATCCGCAATACCGGCTAATTTTCGTATCGGTGATTCCTGTATTTCTTTGGCGCGATTTGAAATGTTCACGTTACCTCCTTTTTTGTTAATACATAAACAAATAATTTTAAATCCAATTATAGTATGTGAAAAAACTTTGGTCAACCCCATAATTCCACCGGCGGTCATGAGGCTTTGACAAAAAGAAGAAATGACTGTAAAATGTGAAATGGATTTTATGAAACGTATAAAAATAATTGCTTTTTTGCTGCTGGTGGTTGGTTGTTGGACACTAAATGCAGTGGATGTTGAATTTCCGTTAATTCAATCGATGAGTTATTTTCCTTATTCCGATCATGATACCCTCTCTAAAAACCGCTGGCGGGTTTCGCTTGATATGTATTATTCCAATATCTATATGTTCGATTATGAACGAACCACAGTTAATGATATGGAAACATTAAGCACCACACTGGCATTGGGATATGGGCTTACCGACAGGATAACGCTTGAGTTCTATTACAGGGTTATGTTTGCTTTCGGTGGGTTAATGGACGGATTGATTGTGGATTTTCATGACCTTTTCGGATTGGCGGAAGGTGGACGGAATGAATACCCGCGACATGAGGTGAACTACCGTTATAAAGGTGCTTTTTCTTATGACAGCGGTACCACAGGGCAGTCGCCTTTAATTTTCGGTGTATTGGGTAATCTTTATCAAAAGAATAATTTTAATTTAAACGGCAGGATCGCCCTGGGACTTCCACTTTCATCAAAACCCGGTTTCAGCAGCAGTAAACCCTTTATAACCATGGGACTCATTCTATTGTACAAAAGAAAAAATTTCTCCATTGATTTCTCCAATCATGTTTCTCTTTTCAAAAACCCCAATTGGTTGGCATCGGAAGATTTAAAAAAACCCGTGTTCCTTTCGGAAATCAGGATCAATTACAAAAGACTTTTTGGGGGGGGGTTGTATAAAAGCACACCTTTTCGAATCGCTGATCTCTCTAACAGAGCATACCAGGTCTACATCGGTTATAAAATATGGAAATATTTTGAATTGTCGATAATCGAAGAATTTCCCCCCATGGACACCACCCCTGATGTCAGTTTCAACCTAAAAATCAAATTGGGGCCCAGGGGCCCGGGAAAAGGGGCATGAACAGTACACGAGGGAACGAGGGGGCTTGCCCCCTTGTCAGTCTCCTGGAGCCCAGGAGGTTGTCCGAGAATGCATTTCAATTATAAATTGTTAATGATAAATTATAAATTATAAATGGAAACCAGTGAGGTGAGTAAATGAGTGATAGAAGTGATGAACTGGAAAAAATTAAGATCAGGGATAACCTGTTTCAATATCTTTTTAAAGAAGATGATAATGGTGAGCCCAACAGCTTATTTGTTTGTATCGATGATGCCGGGAAAAAGGCGCTTATATTGGACACTGCTTTCGAGAGATTAGCGGAGATAGTGAAAAAAGACCTGGAAGGGCAGGGAATTCAACCGGAGATAGTTGTTCTTTCTCATTATCATCCGGACCATGCGGCCGGCACCCCGGTTTTCAAAGATTGCCGTATTTATGCCAGCGAGTTCTATGAAGACAATTACGGCAACTGCCAACGCTGGAATCCTAATTCGACATTTATCCCGCCTACGGATTTGATCAAGGATGGAGACTCGTTAACCTTTGGCTCCTTTCAACTCAAATTCTTTCATGTCCCGGGCCACAGCCATTGCAGTGTTTTGACGTTGATTAATGAGGATGTGTTATATATCGGAGATTTACTGATGTTTTCAGAGAACGACACCCTCAGCCTCCCTTATATCAGTATGGGGGGAAGCTTTAAAGAGCATATCCAAAGCCTGGAAAAGATTAAAACCATGGATTACAATATCCTGGTCTGTGCTCACGGGCATTTTCTTACTGACAAAGGAAAAATCACAGAAACCATCGACGATTGGTTGTATTATTTAAACCGGGTAATGGATTCAATGGGCACACTTCCCCTGGCTGTCTGTCTTAAAAATGATATTGCCGCGTATGCCCATACGGAATACCACGATAACAATTTGATGTATTTGATGATTTAGAAGATAAGGTTAAGGTCGAGGTTAAGGTTAAGAAATACCCCCCCAGGAGCCTGTCCGGGAATAGGGAAAGGGAAAAGATTAATTGTAAATTGTCAATTGTTAATTATTAATTGTTAACTGAAGCTGTGTCCTGCGGACAGGTGTTTAACCGCCTCCGGCGGGGCTTTTGCCTTCCCGCCGCAGGCGGTCAAAATAAATGCCCGAAGGGCGTAAATTCCATTGACAATTAACAATTAAGAATTCCCGGACAGCCTTAACCTTTATTTTTTAGTGTTTATGATCGTGTTCGTGATCCTTATCGTGTTCGTGGGCTTTATCGTCAGCGTGAGCGTGCTCAACCACTTTTTTTAAATCCATCCCGCATTTGGGGCATTTCCCCGGTTTATCAGTCTTTACGTTGCACTGCTTCATGGGGCAAACATAAACTGCTTTTTCTTCACAGCAACCGGTTTTGTCTTTGCTTTCTTTCAAAAACTTTTCGGGGTCTTTTTCAAATGCGGCTTTGCCTTTTTCACAGCAGAAATAATAGGTTTCGCCTTTGTATTCTACCTTGAACTTTGCTTTATCCTTGTCGATTTTTTTCCCACTCATAGGGCAGTCATGCTTTTCCGCCTTTTCCGCGGCCTCCAGGGTGCTGAAAGGCGCCAATACAAAACTCACGACTATCAACACAAAAAGAACTTTAATTAAATGTTTCATGTTATCCTCCAAAATTAAATGTTTAATTTCCAAATAAAACCTTATTGGTTGGATTTTCATTTTAAGGTATTTTAAATAAAAAGTCAATAGTTTGCTCTGAATTAACAGGTTGAAAAAACTATCAATATATGTTATAGATATCTGGTTATGAGTGAGATAAATAATATTTTTATAATAGATTCGGGCAATACAGCAAATTGGGTGGATAAATACAACTACCAGGTAGAACATGTATCGATGGAAGCCCTTTATACAAAGGATGAAAAATTTACCGATGCCATTGTATTCCTTGACAACAATCCCGCGTACTGCGGAAAGATAAAAGAAATTTTGCCTATTAACCCGGGGATTAATTTTATCCTCTATTATAAAAATACCATATCGCCGTCCCAATTGGTGGAATTTGTGAAGAGTGGAGTGATTGAGTCCGTATCCATTGACGACGGCAAACAGGTAAAATTGCTGATCGAGCAATACGGCAGCGAAAGCAGCGATTCTCAATTGAGTTACTACAATAATTTGATCCACAAATTCAAAGAGATTGGAATCATCACCAATAGTTTGAAAATGGCGGAGATATTTGCCAAAGTGGAAAAAATTGCCAATTCCAATTCTACCGTGTTGATTTATGGGGAAAACGGAACAGGAAAAGAATTAATCGCCAGGAGTATTCATCATTTTAGCCTGCGGCGCGAGTATCGCTTCGTAGGGGTAAATACCGGTGCGATGCCTGACAATTTATTAGAGGATGAGCTATTTGGCCATGTGAAAGGTTCGTTTACTTCCGCGGTAAAGGATCGCAAGGGGAAGTTCGAGTATGCGCACCGGGGGACGATTTTTTTGGATGAAATTTCCAATATGCCGCCGGCTTTGCAGATCAAACTACTCCGGGTGCTGCAAGAGAGAGAGTTCGAGCGGATCGGGGACAATCAATCCATCCAGGTGGATGTTCGGATAATCGCCGCCACCAATAAAGATATAAAAGAACTGGTGGAAGAAGAAAAATTCAGGGAAGATTTATATTACCGGTTAAATGTGATTCCCATTGATCTGATGCCTTTACGTGAACGGCGATCGGATATCCCCCTGTTAGCCAATTATTTTGCCATGAAATATGCCAGGCTCAACAATTTGTCCTCTAAAAATTTCACGCTTCCGGCCATCCGGATTTTACAGGGCTATTCATGGCCGGGAAATGTTCGGCAGTTGGAAAATATCGTGGAACGGATCGTGGTTTTGAATCCTGAGACCACTGTATTTACGCCTCAAAATATCCCTACGGAGGTCAAACCGGACCTGCCCTGCGACGAAGAAGGCTCGGCTGCCGTGACGGTACCGGAGGAAATCCCGGAAGAAGGCGTATCATTAAATGACATGGTTCGCAGTGTGGAGAAACAGATGATTCTCAAAAGCCTGGAAAAAACTTCCTGGAATAAACAAAAAGCCGCTAAATTACTCAAACTAAAACGAACCACCCTGATTGAAAAGATAAAAAAATACCAGGAATAGCGGAGCTAAGTTCGTTGTATAGGAATTTTCATTTTTTGTGTGAATGTTGGGCGGTTGAATGGAAGGGGAGCAGGCAATCATGATACCGCGCCTTCACCCGGAGACGAATGAAAATCTACACCAACGGTTTGCGCAGCATAGGGGGGCCCCCCGCCGGGGGGCTAAGTTCCCGGGAGTTCAATGGGAAAAGTAAAAGCACTTCGAGAAGATGTTTATAAAAAAATTGCCGCCGGTGAGGTGGTAGAGAGACCGCTGTCCGTCGTTAAAGAGCTGGTGGAGAATTCCCTCGATGCCGGCGCCGACAATATTAAAATTGAAATTATCGATGGCGGCAAGCAGCTCATCAAAATAACCGATAACGGCAGCGGGTTTGCCCCGGAGGATATCGAACCCGCCTTTAAAAACCACTCCACCTCCAAGATCAGCGAACTTTCCGATTTCGATACCCTCACGTCGCTGGGTTTCAGGGGAGAGGCCCTGCCTTCCATATTGGAAGTTTCAAAAATCGAAGTAAAGACTTCGGATAATAATGACGGCCGGGGAATAAATTGCGTATTTGCCGGGGGGGAGCTTATTGAAAAAAATGAGGTCGCCTTTAGCCGGGGCACTTCTATTTTGGTAGAGGACCTTTTTTATAATTTCCCGGTAAGGAAAAAATTCCTGAAAACCGAACGAACCGAGCTCAACCAGATTATCTCTTTTTTAGAGCCGGTAACCCTGGTTCACCACGACAAAAGCTTCGAATTGGTTCATAACCGCAAAACCGTGTTTGTTTATAAAAAGGCAACCGGTTTAAAGGACCGGGTTTACCAGGTATTTGGTAAAGATTTCCTGGATGCGCTGCAAGCGGTGGATTTTGAAGAAAACAATTATCGAATCAGCGGTTTTGTTTCAAAACTAAATACCGGTATTTCCGTCAAGAAGCACCAGTATTTCTTTGTGAACCGCCGGCCGATTAGGGAGAAAACCTTGATTGCCGCTTTGAATAATACCTTTCAAAAGTTTCTTGAAAAAAGCAGGCACCCGGTAGGCATATTGATGCTGACCATCTCGCCCCAGGAAGTGGATGTCAATATACACCCGATGAAACTGGAAATCAAATTTGAGAATTCCAGTGCCATTTATCAAGCGGTAAAGCATGCCATCGAGAGTTCCTTCGGGGTGATGGAGGAATTCAGTGTTGACAGGGAAATGAGCACTCATCCCGGTGCGTCTGCCGCTTATGGCAGCCGGTACAGCAGTCCCGGTACGTTTCCCGGGGAAAGTTACCGGAAACAGGATTGGTCGCATTCGCATCCCGGCATGGAGGCGCAAAAACCTTACAGCGACCATCAACAAGCGCAATTATTTCCCGGGAGTTTTCTTGATGAAGAGGATTTTTCCATCATCGGGCAGTACAAAAACTCTTACATATTAGTGGAAAAAAACAACGATTTGCTGTTGGTGGACCAACACAATGCCCAGGAGAGAGTTAATTTCGACCAATTGAAAAAAGAGTATCAAGAGGATAAAGTGGTTTCTATTTCCCCGTTGTTCCCGGTGATTATGGAACTTTCTCCTTCTGAGACGGCAGGGTTGGATGATGGTAAAATAGAATTACTGGGAAAGATCGGGTTTCGATTGGAGTCTTTGGGAGGGAATACGTATGATATTAAAGCTTTTCCCCAGGTTTTAGGAGAAAAGAACATCAAAGATGCCATCCGTACAGTCATTCATATGAATGTGGATTCCAAAGAGGATGAAGTTGATTTTGAAGACCAGGTACTGGCGGAAGTTGCTTGCAAAAGTGCCATCAAGGTCAATCATCGACTTTATCCCGACCAGATGAAAAGCATTGTCAAGAATCTCTTCAACACCGGCAATCCCTATTTTTGTCCACACAAGAGGCCGATTATAGTGGAGTTTACCCTGGAACATATCGAAAAGCTTTTAAAGAGAAAATAATTTTAGCCACAGAGGACACAGAGGACACAGAGAAAAGAATGTGATAGAAACCATCCCAATAAAAAGCTTTTGGAAGTCCAGAAAGGGGCTGGCAGCCCCCGCCTATTAAGGAGGGTTTTTATGTTTTTCTTTTTTCACCAATGACTAATGACAAATGACCAATGACATTTGTTTGAATGGTTTCTGGCCGCCGGAGGCAAAGCTGTAAATACAACCCAAATTATTATGTTTGAAATTATTATAATCTGGTGTATAATATTAAAGAGGAGGTAAAATAAAAAAATGAACAAGCGATTTATTAATCGAGAACGGGAACTGGCATTTCTAAACACCGAATATAACAAGAACTCCTCCTCACTGGTTATCATTTACGGCAGGCGAAGGATCGGCAAAACAGCTTTAATCAAGAATTTTATAAAAAATAAACCGGCACTCTATTTTCCGAATCGTTTTTTTTAAATACCTATAGGGCTCATTCAACTCTTCAATAGATTATTTCAAATTTCCTATAAGAATAATTCAATCTACCTATAGAAGAAATTCGGCCTTCCTATTAATAATATTTGATCTCCTATAGATATTGTGAACGGTCCTATTGGGACTTCAGCATGGTTTTCCCCATTCCCAACGGACTATTTTCCCGTTCTTAACAGTACTACCATGAATGGTCCACGAAACACACGAAAAACACAAAAAAATAAAAAAATCCGTGGTTTCTATTTTTCACTTCTGTCCGTACTTATTTTTAAATAAGAACCCTTCCAGGGGTTTGCGGGGGACCTGTCTTGGGGTATAAGCGGGGTATCCCAGGGGGACCAGTTCAATGACGGTACGGTCTTCGGGCAGGTCCAGGATTTTCCCGGCTTTCTGGTAATCAAAGGCGCCCACGTGGACCGTGCCCAGGCCTTCGGCAGCGGCAGCCAACGCCAGGTGTTCGGTGGCAATTCCCAGGTCGAACATCACCCAATCACCCCGGCCGGTGATGGCATTGCCGCGATAAAAACCCGAAACACCGGTTATACCGATAGGGCAGACAATTACCGGCGCATCCGTAACAGCGGCTGAAGCCGGGTTGTTAGTAGAAAGGGTTGCTTGGAGCTGCTCTTTTATTTTTTCGTCTGTCACCAGCACCAGTTCCCAGGCCTGGGTATTGGCCCAGGACGGTGCAGCCCGGAAAGCCTCCAGGACACGGTTCAGTACTTCTTCGGGGATAGGGTCCGTCTTGTATATCCTGACGGATTGACGTTTTTTGATAACCTCGTAAAAGTCCATAAAAACCTCCATCAATCTCGAAGCCACCCCGGCAGCGCCCCTGCTCTGCGGGCTTCGTCATAAAAGTCTTCCCGTTCCTGTTTCAGTCTTTCCCGGCCCATTTTGTAGTTTTGCAGGTTCTTTTTTGTTTCATCGATCTCTTTTATTAACCGAACCCGGTCTGTATAAATGTCAGTCCCGTCAAGTTGGTTTTGCAGTTGAAATAATTTTGCTTGCATATCTTTTATTGCTTGTTCATTATTTTGGATTTTATCTGCCAGTGCTTTTTTTCTTCCTCGCCAGTATTGTTCGGTTTTCTTCGGATCGACTTTTTCACCTTTTAATTTATCTCTGACCAGATCAGGTGGGTTCGTAGTGGTTTTTTTCTCTTTCTTTTTTTTATCCTTTTCATCAGGTTCGGGGGGGACTTCGGTGATATTGACTCTCTCTTTTCTAATTTCCTTCAAATCTTTGTCAGTCCAGACGCGTTTTACCTTTTTTTTCTCTTTTTTGTTTTTCTCTTCTTGTTTTTTTTCTTCCTCTTTTTTCTCGGTTTTTTCTTGCTGGACGTTTGCTGCTGTTGGTATACCGGCAGTACCGGCCCACAGGCCCATATCCGCTGCTATTAAACCAAAACCCAGCAAAACAATGATTGTTAAAATTGTCTTATTCTTCATCATGGTATTGTATATAGTACAAAATAGGGATTTTGTCAACTATAAGAGCTTACCTGAATCCACCGCCAACTTTTTAGTACCAGGCGGAGACGGTTGCGAGTTGCGAGGTAAAAACGCTTTAGTCGTTTTTTTACCGCGATTTTTTAAGGCTCTACCCCGTATCCCCGCAACCCGCAACCCGCAACCCGCAACCCGCAACAGATTCTCGTTCTTTTTTGACGGTGGATTTAGGCTTAACCTCAACCTATCTTTTCCCTGTGAAACCAAATACACAGGTGTATAAAAATTACACTTTTACCAAAACACATGGGGAAGCCGAGAATGAGAAAATAGTGTTGATAGGTATCAATACAGGTTGATTTCAAACACCATGCGCAGACTGGCATAAAAATTGCTTAATAGACTTTGGTGTAAGAGTGATTTGATTAATCTAGATTAATTGGAGTTTATAGAATGAAGAAAAAAAGAGGATTTTCAGTTATCGAGATGTTGGTTGCAATAGCGATTATGGCGTTGGTCCTGGTTCTTAGTTTACAAGTGGGCCGCAGCTCCATCCAGAGAGCATCGTTTACCGCTGCAATCAACGAATTTGTGGCAGATTTTAATTATGCCCGGGCATTGGCCACACGGGAAAACCGGTATGTGGCATTTG
>Ga0210084_1000204_pt1 | contig 10513 bp, 10 predicted proteins | sample China_Galinas_Co_3_FD_184863 | JGI IMG/M metagenome (GOLD analysis project Ga0210084, IMG submission 184863) | Wetland microbial communities from San Francisco Bay, California, USA, that impact long-term carbon sequestration -... | ecosystem: Environmental > Aquatic > Marine > Wetlands ... | reverse complement strand
GACCGAGCCCTCGCAGGAGCTCGTCGACGAGCTCCAGGACCATGTCAAACGGGTCACCGCGCCCTATAAGTACCCGCGCATCGTCGAGTTCGCGTCGGAGCTGCCGAAGACGGCGAGCGGCAAGATTCGGCGAGGCGAGCTCCGGGCCCGCGAGGGCCCGTGAGCGGACCCGCACCCCGGCCGCCCAATCGCCTCAGGCCTGCGATCACACCTGATCGCGTGGCGTTCGCGGGGATCTTCGTCGTCACCGGCCTCGGCCTGTTGACCATCGGCGCCACGCTTCCCGTGCTGCCCAAGTACGTGACCGGCCCGATCGGCAGCGGCGATGTCGCCGTCGGGGTCGTCACCGGCGCGTTCGCCGCGACCGGTCTGCTGTTCCGACCGATCGGCGGGGCGTTCGCCGATGCCCGCGGGCGCAAGCCGGTCGTCGTCGTCGGCGCCCTGCTGACGAGCCTCTCCGGGCTGCTGCTGTTCATCCCCGCCGGCGTCGGGGGGCTGATCGTCACCCGGCTCTTTCTCGGCGCGGGCGAGGGGATGGTCTACACGGCCGGCGCGGCCTGGATCGTCGACATGGCACCGGCGGACCGGCGCGGCCGGATCATCGGGCTCTACGGGCTCGCAATCTGGGGAGGGCTCTCGCTCGGGCCGCCGATCGGCGACGCCCTCCTGCGAGCATCGAGCTTCGAGCTAGTCTGGGGATTCGCGGCGCTCGCCCCGCTGATCGGGGCGCTGATCGCCTCGCGGATCCCGGAGAGCTACTCGCCGCCGGCGCTCGCCGAACGAATCAGCCTGCGCCGGCGGCTGCGGGGCCTGATCGCCCCCGAGGCGCTCCGCCCTGGCCTCGCTCTGGCTTTGACGGTCGTCGGTTACGCGACGCTGGCCGCGTTCATCGTTCTGCACGTGGATGAGCGGGGCATCGGCCACGGCGCCCTCGTTTTCGCCGCCTTCGCGGTCACGGTGGTCACCGTGCGGCTCGTCGGTGGCGGAATCCCCGACCGCATTGGCGGAGCGGAGACGGCGGCGGCGGCCGGCCTGGTTCAGGCCGGTGGCCTGTTCATCGTCGCGGCGGCCCACTCGCTCGCTGTAGCGCTCGTCGGGGCGGCAGCCATGGGCGCTGGATTCGCCCTGCTGTTCCCCGCGCTCGCCCTGCTGGTCGTCAACGCGGTCCCCGACGAGCGGCGTGGGGCCGCGATGGGCACGTTCACCGCCTTCTTCGACGTCGGCATGGGCGTTGGCGCTCCGCTCGCCGGGGTCGCCGCTGTTGCCGGCGGCTACGGCCTGTCGTTCGCGACGGCGGGCGTCTTCGGGCTCGGGACAGTCGCGATGGCGGTTCTGCTCCTGCGGCGCGCGCCCGCCCCGGCGCCGCCCTGAGCGCGCCGGGGACTAGGCGCCGGAGGCAGCCCCCGAGGCGAGCGCCTGATCGACGGTGCGGCGTGCCAGGTCGATCATCTCGGGCGGCACCGAGTGGCCGGCCTCGCTCTCGAAGTAGGCGGCGTCGATGCCGCCCGCCCGCAGAGTGCTGACCGCGGCGCGACCGAAGCCGACCGAGATCACCGGGTCATGGGCGCCATGGTGGACGAACGTTCGCAGTCCGCCGCGATCTGCGAAATCAGGCCGCCAGCCCGCAACCTCTGGGATGAACCCGGATAGGGCGATCAGTCCGGCCGGCACCGGCCGGCCCCCGCTGAGCGCGACCGCATACGACATCACCGCTCCCTGCGAAAAGCCACCGACCACCGTCCGCGACCAGTCGAGCGAGTGCTCGGCGAGCACCCGGTCGAGGCGCTCGGTCAACAGCTCGTAGGAGAGCTGGAAGGTGTCAGGGTGGGGGTAGCCGACACGCTCGACGATGTACCAGTGGCGACCGCCGGGCGGAATGCCACGGAGCGGCGCACCGGTCGTCACGCCGAGCAGCCGGCGCTCCGGATCGAGCTCGGCCAGCAGTCCGAGGAGATCGCGCTCGTCGGTCCCACGCCCGTGGTTGAGGATCAACGCCCCCTCCGGACCACCGGAGCTGGGCCGGATCCTGAGATCGACGTCGCCCGCGACCACGGCGCTCAAGACGTCACCGCCCGCGGGTTGCGCAGCGGCTTGAGTGCAGGCTCGACTCGGTCGCGAAGATGCTCGAAGTCGGGCGGCAGCGAAAGCTTCTCACCGAGTGACTCGAGCGGCTCATCGACGGTGAACCCAGGGCCGAGGGTCGCGATCTCGAACAGCACGCCGCTCGGCTCGCGGAAGTAGACCGAGCGGAAGTAGAAGCGATCGATCACCGGGGTCGGCCGCGCCCCGCCCTGGGCCACCAATCCACGCCAGGCCTCGAGCTCCTCGGGCGTCGACGCCCAGGCAACGTGGTGGACGGTGCCGGCACCGTTGAGGCCGTGCTCGGCGGGCGGCTCGTCGTAGGCATAGAGCCCACCCCGTTGCGCGCCCCGGGACTCCCAGCCGTCGGCAGCGACCTCGAACCCCAACGCCTCCAACAGACGCGAGCTGACGGCCGGCGCCGCAGAATAGGCACGAACCCCATCGAATCCCTGTAGCGCGAACTCGGCCGGGACCTCGGGGTGATCGGCGATCAGCGGTTCGTCCCCAGTGGCCGAGACCCGCAACTGATGGCCGAGGCCCTCGGGATCGGCGAAGTCGAGGGTCCGATCTCCGCGCTGCGTCTCGAGGCCCGTATGGGCGAGGCGATCTGCCCAGAAGTCGAGCGCCCCCTCCGAGGCGACCCGCCAGCCGACCGTGTGGATCATCCCCGCCCCCGCCCGACCCTCGGGCGCACCCGGGAACTCGAAGAAGGTGATGTCCGAGCCGGCCGACCCCTGCTCGTCTGCGTAGAACAGGTGGTAGACGCTCGGCTCGTCCTGGTTGACGGTCTTTTTCACCAGTCGCAGGCCCAACACGCCCGCGTAGAAGTCCAGGTTCTTCTGGCCGTCGGCCGTGATCGCGGTCACGTGGTGGACTCCTTCGAGCTTCATCTGACCGGTGCCTCCTGATCGCATCGCGGGTTACCTGGCGCTTTCTTGCGTTAGGCGCTTTCTTGCGTTCGCAACTATAACGGAAACTAGTTGCGTGCGCAAGTGCAATTGGGTAGGATCGACACATGAAGAAGACCGCCTCATCGCCGCTGTCCGAGCTCGAGCTGGAAGCGTGGCGTGGGCTGCTCGAGGTCCACAGCGCGACCATTGCGCGGCTCGACGCCGAGCTCGAGCGTGAGCAGGGGATGCCGCTGAGCTCCTACGAGGTCCTGCTTCACCTCAACGACGCGTCGGATCACTCGCTGCGAATGGGTGAGCTCGCCGAGCGTCTGTTCCTCAGCCGGAGTGGTCTCACGCGTCTGATCGACCGCCTGGTCAAGGCCGGACTGGTCGAGCGGACCACCTGCGAGTCCGACCGCCGTGGCTCCTACGCCCAGCTGACCACCGCGGGGCGCGAGCGGTTCGCCGCAGCCCGGCCGACGCATCTGCGCGGCGTCCGCGAGCACTTCCTTTCGAAGCTCAGCGGGACGGAGCTCGAACAGCTCGCGAGGACCTGGGCCCGGGTGTCCGGGCCCCCCGGCTGAGCGGCTCCGGCTACCCTCGGAGGATGCCCAACAGGCTCGCCGAGGAGACCTCCCCGTACCTGCTCCAGCACCGCGACAACCCGGTCGATTGGCTGCCCTGGGGCGAGGAGGCGAGGGCGCTGGCGGCCGATCGCGACGTCCCGATCCTGCTCTCGATCGGATACTCGGCGTGCCACTGGTGCCACGTGATGGAGCGCGAGTCGTTCGAGGACGAGGAGACCGCGAAGCTGATGAACGAGCGCTTCGTGCCGGTCAAGGTCGATCGCGAGGAGCGGCCCGATGTCGACGCCGTCTACATGGAGGCGGTGCAGTCGATGACCGGCCGGGGCGGCTGGCCGATGACGGTCTTCTGCGACCCGCAGGGCGTCCCCTTCTACGGGGGCACGTACTTCCCGCCGGAGCCGCGCCAGGGGATGCCGAGCTTCCGAATGGTGATGGATGCCGTGCTCGACGCATGGGGCAGCCGGCGCGAGGAGATCCGCGGGCGCGCTGAGGCCACCCGAGCGCGGCTCAGCGCGCTCGCCGATGTCGAGCCGGCAAAGGGCCCGCTCGACGGCGGCCTCGTGGGGCGCGCACTCGAGCGTCTGCGCGGGATGGCCGACCTCGAGAACGGCGGCTTCGGCGGGGCACCGAAGTTCCCGCCTTCGGCAGCGATCGACCTGCTGTTGGCCCACGGTGAGCACCGGATCACCGAGCGGACGCTGGACGCGATGGCCGCGGGTGGGATCTACGACCAACTCGGCGGCGGCTTCGCCCGCTACTCCGTCGACCCGATCTGGCTCGTGCCTCACTTCGAGAAGATGCTCTACGACAACGCGCTGCTGGCGCGGACCTTCCTGCGCGGGTATCTCGAGCTCGGCCACGATCGCTACCGGAGGATCTGCTCGGAGACCCTCGACTGGGCGCTGGCGGAGATGCGGGGTCCCGAGGGCGGCTTCTACTCCGCGCTCGACGCAGACTCGGAGGGAGAGGAGGGCCGCTACTACGTGTGGAGCGCCGCGGAGATGCGGGAGGTGCTCGAGGGCGCCGGGCTGACCTCCGAGGCCGGCCCGATCCTCGACCATCTCGGCGTCACCGACGCGGGTAACTGGGAGGGCACCAACGTGCTCAACCTCCGCGTTGGCTCATGGGCGCCGCGGCCACCCGGCTGGGAGCGGGCCCGTGAGGCGCTGCTCGCCCGGCGGGCCGAGCGGGTGCGGCCCGGCCTCGACGACAAGCGCCTGACCGCCTGGAACGCGCTGATGATCAATGCCCTGGCGGAGGCGGGCGCGTTCCTGGGCGAGCCGCGATACCTGGAGGCGGCCTCGGCCAGCGGTGCGTTCCTGCTCGAGGAGATGCGCGACTCCGACGGCCGCCTGCTGCGCAGCTACAACCGCGGCCGCGCTCACCTCAACGCCTATCTGGAGGATCACGCCTACCTGCTCGAGGCGCTGCTTGCCCTCTATGAGGCGACCTTCGAGCCGCGTTGGTACGAGGCGGCCCGCGGGACGGCCGCGACGATGATCGAGCGGTTCGGGGACGAGGCCCGCGGCGGCTTCTTCACGACCTCCGACGATCACGAGCAGCTGATCGCGCGCCGCAAGGACCTCGACGATCATCCGATCCCGTCCGGAAACGCGTCTGCGGCCCTCGGCCTGCTTCGGCTCGAGGCGCTGAGCGGCGAGCGCCGCTGGGGCGAGTGGGGCGAGGGCGTCCTGCGCCTGCTCGCCCGCCCGTCCGAGCGGCACCCCGAGGCGCTCGCCTACCTGCTGACGGCTGCTGACTTCCACCTCTCCCCCACCCGCGAGGTTGCCCTGATCGGACCCGCGGGCGCGGACCGCGGCTCGATCGCCGACCTCGAGCGCGCCGTGCGGGCCCGCTACAGACCGCATCTGGTCCTTGCCGGCGGTATCGAGGGCAGCGATCAGCCGGCGCTGCTCGCCGATCGCCCCGCCCTCGACGGCGGCCCCGCGGCCTACGTATGCGAGCGGTTCAGTTGCCAGGCCCCGGTCTCGACGCCGGAGGGGCTCGGGGCGCTGCTCGACTGAGTTGGCGCCGCGGGCGCCGCTAGCGACGGGCTCGCGCAACCTTCAGCGTCGCCTTCATGCCCCGATCGCGGTGCTCGGGCAGCGAGCACCAAAGCCTGTAGCGCTTTCCGCGGCCGAGGCGGAGCTCGACGGAGCCGGCCTCACCCGGCTCCAGCGTGGCGATCCGCCGAACGGCACCGCCCGAGGCTCGCCGGATCCGCAGGTTGTGCGGGTCCTCGCCACCGTTGTAGAGCTGGATAATCGCCGGGCCACCCCGCAGCTTCGCCTGCGAGAGCACGTAGCGCCACTCACTCGCGGTGACGAGCAGCCGCGAGGGCGTCCGCTCCGCAGCCGCGAACGTTGCGCAGCCGAGCGCCACAGCCGCGATCGCGATCGCCGCGGCGAGGGCTCCGACGGCGCGCCTGCGGCTCATGCGATCAGAGCCGGGCGCCCGAAGCCCGCGGCCCCCGGGATCACTGCCGCCGCATCGCGGCCGAACCACTGCTCCAGCAGTGAGCAGTAGACGGCCCGGAAGTCGGAGCTGTTGCGCAGGTTGTCGTCGGCGTCGAGCTTGCCGAGGCCGGTCCACTCACCGACCATCTTGCCCCTTGCCTTGGAGCCGACGAGGAATGCGCAGCCGCCGGCGCCGTGGTCGGTGCCCGCGGAGCCGTTCTCCTCCGGCCGGCGTCCGAACTCCGACCAGAGCAGGGTGACGACGCGATCGTCGAGGCCGCGCGCCTCGAGGTCCCGCTGGAAGGCGAGCACCGAGTCGCAGGTCTCCTTCAGGCCGCGGCGGAACTCGCCCTCCTGGTTGTCGTGGGTGTCGTAGCCCCCGGGCGCGCTGAGCGCCGCGCAGCGGATCGGCAGGCCGGCGCCGAGCATCGCCGCGAGTCCCGCGAGGCTCTCGGGGAAGTGGCCGTCGTCGGGGTAGGGCACCGGTGGGGAGATCTGGTCCGAGAACGGCGCCATCTGCTTGCGAAGCTGGCTCGTCTGCCGGGCGACGCGACCGGCGACCCGCAGCCCGGCGTCGCCGCTCCGCTCGTGCTTGGCGCCGAGCCGCCGGTAGGAGTCGAACATCAGAGCCTCGACGTCGCCCCACACCCCGGGCGTCCATAGGTCATAGCTGGGCCCCCACATCGCAGCCACGGGGACCTTCGCCGTGGCTAGCGACGGCGCCAGCGAACCATCCAGGGCGAGCCCCTGGATCGGGTTGTCGTTGGAGCCGACGCCGTCGAGCAGGCGACCGAGCCAGCCGGTCCGCGTGCCGGGATCGAGCGCCCCGACCTCCCAGTAGTGACGTGAGGTGAAATGCGACTGATCCGGGCTCGAGTAGCCGATCGCCGGGAAGACGGTCACCTTGCCCTCCTGATGCAGTTCGTTCAGCGGCTCCGCAACCGGGTGCCAGTGCAATCGGGGGTCCTCGGTCCACGGCGACCCCTGCCCGGGGTCGATGCGAAGCGAGGAGCGCAGGCTCTGGTACTTGGGGTCGTTGACCGGCGCCAGCACCGAGAGGGCGTCGATGCCGCCGTCGAAGAAGATCGAGACCAGGACCCGGCTGTTCGCTCCGGCGGCCCGCGCAATGCCCTCGCCGTAGGCACCGGGATCGAGTAGCCGAGCGCCGTAGACCGTCGCCGCGAGCGCCCCGGCCCGAGCCATGAACGAGCGCCTGGAGAGCCCCGTCCCCGCCGGCAGCGGCATACCCGTCTCGATCGCAGGCAGTCCCTTCCCGGCCTCCGCGAGGCCGCGGCGCGCAAGCTCGGCACGGGTGTGCTCGTTGCAGCAGGTCTTGCGGGACGGCCGGCTCATGACGTCTGGAAGTCGGGGCTTGCAGCGATCAGCGCTCTCAGGGCGTTCTGGCGCAGCGCGCGGTAGCGACCCTGCTGCCACTCGGATACGGCGACGCCCTCTACGTTGCGGGCGAAGCGGAGCAACTCCTTCTCGGTCCGCTCGCTGATCGTCGGATGCGCCCAGTAGCGCAGCGCCTTCTGCAGCGCCTCCCGCGCCGTCTCGTCCTCCGGGTAGGACTCCTCGTCGACGCGGTCGGCATCGACGAGCCTCCCGGACGCCGACCAGCGCCCGGCGACGCTCGCGGTATCGAGCCAGCGCTCCTCGTCCCAGCCCGCCACGTTCGGCGGGTCGAACAGGCGCTGCCCGGCGTTGTCGGCGATCCAGACCCAGGAATCGTCGTCAATTCCGCGCTTGCGCGCCCGCAACATGCCGGCGATCTGCACGATCGGCGGCTTGACCATGCGGGGCCCCTGGTAGAGCGCGGGATGCATGAGGATCGCCTCGAGCAGGGGCCCGACCCGGTAGCGCTTCTTGCGGTAGAGGCGCTTCAGCTGTCTCAGCGTCTTCTTCGGCGGCTTCGTCGGGATGAAGTACGACCAGAGCCGCCTGACCAGGTAGTCATCGTGCGCCGGATGGCGCAGGCAGAGGTCGCAGGAGTCCCTCCAGTCGAAGCGGCCCCACTCACCGAAGACGCGCTTCTTGTCGGCGTCGTGCAGCTCCGCCTCGAAGCGGAAGTTGGTCATGCCGATGTTGTCGTCCCAGTCGTTGGTCCAGCCGGTCAGCGAGCGGGCCTGCTCGCGCACGTCCCTCTCGGTGTAGCCGGCGCCCGCGCCGAGCGTGAACAGCTCCATCAGTTCACGCGCGTAGTTCTCGTTCGGCGCCCTGAGCGTGTTCTCGTTGCCCGAGAGCCAGACGAGCATCGCGGGGTCCTTGGTCACGCGGATCAAGAGGTCGCGGAAGGACCCCAGCCCCTGCTTGCGGAACAGCCTGTTCTGGTTCAGGTTGAGCCCCGTCTGACCGACGCCGCCGGTGGCGAACCAGTCATGCCACACGAGGGTCATCCGCTCGATGAACGGCTGGTTGCCGCGGACCATGCGATCGAGCCACCAGAGGTGGTCGTGACCCCACGCGTCTCCCGGCGCCAGCGGGAGACCGCCGTCGACCCGAGGGGAGCGCCCGATCAGCTTCGCCTTTCCCTTTGGCCTGGTCAGCGAGTACACGGCGCGCTTCAGGCCCTTGCGGGCGAGCTTACGACCCTCCCCCGGGCGCGGTCCGAACCCAGCACGCCAGAGGAGCCGTTCCGCCTGCTTCGGCCCGAACTTCCCGTGATAGACCGGCAAGGCCATTAGAGATCAGTCGGATGCGGCGAGCGATCGGTTGAATCGTGCAGGTCGCAACCCAGCAACTGTCGAGGTGCCTGGCCCGGCGCCCGAATCGCCGGGTCGCTAGGCTGAACCGCGATGGAGGCAGGTACCGAAGCACCATCGAAGTCGAAGCCACGCGGCAAGGGTCCAACCACGGTCGCGCGGGAGTACTTCGAGGCGATCAACGACCGCGACCTCGACGCTGCGGCGGCGATGTGGGAGCCGGGATGCATCGATCGTCTCGTCGGGATGGCCGATCTGCGGGTGCCCGGCGAGTTCAAGCGATGGTTCTCGCAGCTGTTCGCGGCGTTTCCGGACTTCGAGTTCGAGGTGCTGACGATCGCCGCCTCGAAGGAGAACGCCGCCGTCCGCTGGCGGGTCTCCGCCACCTTCAACGGAACCGCGAAGTTCGAGGGGCTGGTCCCGAACGGCGCCGTGATCGCGATCGAGGGCTGCGACATGCTGACGATCCGCGACGGCAAGATCGTCGAGAACCACGCTTACCTGAACGGCACCGAGATGGCCCGCCAGCTGGGCGCGATGCCGCCGGCCGGCTCCGTCGCCGAGAAGGGCATGGTCGGCGCGGTCAACGCCAAGTCGGCCGTAGCCCGCGGGCTCCAGCGGCTGCGGGACCGATAGCGACCCGCCGAGACCCGGGCTAGGCGCCGACGGCCCGCTCGAGCGCCTCGAGCATGCGGCCGACCGTGTTCGTGACGTCGTGCTCGGCAGCGGCGGCGCGGGCCGCCGGGTTGGGGATCGGCAGCTCCGCGGCGCGGCGCAGGCCCGCGAGCAGCGCATCCTCGTCGAGCGGGTCGACGAGGACCCCGGCTTCGGCCGGCACGAACTCGGGCGGGCCACCGACGCGGGTCGCCACCACGCTCCGCTCCATCGCCATACCCTCGAGGGTCGCCTGGCCGAAAGGCTCACCCAGGGACGGCTGGCAGAGGACGTCGGCGGCCGCGACCCAGCGCGGGACCTCGCTCTGTGGAATGCGACCGACCACGCGAACGTGCTCCCTCCCCTCGAGCTCCTTGCGCAGCGGCCCGTCGCCGACGAACGCCAGCCGGCCGCCGCCGAGCCGGGCGAAGGCGTCGGCGAGCCGGATCACGTTCTTGCGCTCGATCAACGAGCCGACGCAGACGAAGGCGGGCCCCGGCCCGTCCCACCCAAGCTGCTCGCGGGCTGGGGCGGCCGGCAGCGGCGCGAAGGCCTCGAGATCGATTCCGCAGTTCGCGATCGAGATCTTCGACTCGGCTGCTGGCAGCCGCTCGACGAGCCGACCGGCGAGCCAGTTGGAGTTGACGATGACCTCCTTGGCCCGTCGGATGACCGCCCGCGTCGCGAGGGTCACACCGGGGATCCGGCCGAGATTGGCCACGTCCTGCCCATGGGCCATGACCGCCAGCGGCGCCTGGCCTGCGAGCGACGCGAGCAGCCCGGCGAACCCGGCCGGAAAGAGGAAATGGGCGAAGACGACGTCCGGCCGAAAGCGCCGCGCCGCGCGGACCGCGTCGAGGCTGAGGCGCGCGTACTTCGTCGGTGAGCCGCCGCGCCGGCTGATCGCGGCGACCTCGACTCGGTGCCCGGAGCGCTCGAGCTGATCCCGAATCGGGACCAGGAAGCTGCCGAGGTCCGGGTGCTCCGGACTCGGCCACATCTGCGTGACGATCAGGATCTTCAAGGCTCAGAGGCGCGCCGCCGCCGATGCTGCCAAGCTCACAGCACGGGCAGGAAGCGATCGATCTCCCAGGGCGAGACCTGGGTCCGGTACTGCTCCCACTCCGCCCGCTTGATCTCGA
>Ga0210084_1000203_pt1 | contig 10530 bp, 9 predicted proteins | sample China_Galinas_Co_3_FD_184863 | JGI IMG/M metagenome (GOLD analysis project Ga0210084, IMG submission 184863) | Wetland microbial communities from San Francisco Bay, California, USA, that impact long-term carbon sequestration -... | ecosystem: Environmental > Aquatic > Marine > Wetlands ... | reverse complement strand
TTTTAATCCATACATTAGTAATACTTTCTTTAGAAGGTGCCAGGTAGGCAATATATTTCCCATTGGGAGATATTTTTGCCGCATATTTGGATTGACCGCTAAAAAAAGTTTGCCGGGGAAGCAGTTCGGGTAATTCCGCATAAGCCTGGAACGCGGTTAAAAACACCAGGACCACTGCCACCGCTAAGCTAGTTTTAAAATATTTTTCATTCATGATTTTCTCCTTTTATAGATAAACGAAAGTTTTAAGTAAAGGTTTACAAAAAAAATTCATATTGAAGGATTCTCTCTACTTTATGCCCTGGAATTCTTGATTTTTCCTTTAAAATATGGTATTCGTTAGTTTACAAACAATGAAACCAGCAAACGTTAAAACAACGGGACAGCCGTGGGTGCAGTGGCTTTTTATGAGTATATTCCTGCTTTTTCTATCCTTAGAAGTATTTTCATCCCGGGATATCAATACTGATAATTATATCGGTTTAAATTACATTAAAAATTATACCCATAAGGAGTATGATCTTCAACCCCAAAACTGGTGTATTGTACAGGATAAGCGGGGAATTATTTATGTTGGTAACCAGGGGGGGGTGCTGGAATATGACGGGATTTCCTGGAGGAAAATTGATGTCCCCAACAGCGAAGTCCGATCGCTAGCAGTTGATGATAACGGCGTTATTTACATTGGGGGAGTCAATGAATTCGGCTTTTTAGCCCCGGATTTCAAAGGGACGCTGCAATATAAATCCCTGGTAAACAATTTGAAGGACCATCAAAAAAGTTTTGCCAATGTATGGAGAATACATGCCACAAAAGAGGGAGTTTATTTCAGGACCACCTACTACCTGTTCCGGTGGAATTCAAAGCAAGAGAAAATGGATGTATGGCGGGCTAAGTACTCTTTCCTGTCTACCTCTTAATGGAATGGAAAATTATTAATTCAACAGAAACATATAGGACTGATGCAAATAGTCGATAATTCGTTAGAATTAATACCGGGAACTGAAAAGTTGTCTACGATAAAGATTTTCCTGATAGTTCAATACAATCCTCAACAGTTGCTGATTGTAACGCGGGACAGTGGATTTTATATATATGATTATGATGGTAAGACATTAACTCCTTTTCATACACAAACTTCAGGTATAGGTGAATATTTGAAAGTAAAAAGACTATATCATTGTATCCAACTGTCCAATGGCGATTTTGCATTGGCAACATCCCTTGGAGGCCTTTTGGTCATCGATTCACAGGGGAAATTAAAAAAGATGTTTACCAAAGATTCCGGTTTGCAAAAGGATAGTGTAAAATACGTTTTTGAAGATTTCCAGGGTAACCTGTGGCTGGCCCTGGAAAAAGGGATATCAAAAATAGAATATGCGACTCCGATTTCTGTCTACGATGAGGACCGGTCCAATCTGCCCGGGCTGGTTCTATCGGTTATCCGGCATGGTCCCGGTAATGATTTATATGCAGGAACAACTCGTGGATTGTTCTATCTTACATCTCCGTCTTCCGTTAAATTCCGTCGTGTCCCCGATATTACCAGGGGCTGCCATTACCTGCTTTCAATTGACGATTCTCTTTTGGCAGCAACCGAAGGAGGTGTTTTTCAGATTGGAAATAATAATGAAAAGAAGATAGTGATTGATGAATCTTCTTTATTTTTGCATCGGTCCCAAACGGACCCAAACCGTATTTGGGTTGGAACAATGAATGGTTTGATCTCTTTAATCCGGGAAAAGGAAAATGGCCAATGGAAAAAGGAAAAGCAATATCAAGGAATGGAAAAACACATAAAAACCATTGTTGAAGACCCAAAAGGGAATTTATGGTTGGGGCCGCTGCCGGAAGGCGTTTTGAAAGTTGATTTTCCAGTTGAGGGGACTACTCATCCCGATGTTTTTTCCCGGTATGATACCTCACACGGCTTGCCTCCCGGACCGGTCCGTGTCTTTACTGCAGCCGGGCATATCATGTTCGGTACTGAGAAAGGATTGTATCGTTTTGATGAGAAAGATAAAGTTTTTCTTCCTGATAAAACCTTAGGCGATGAATTCGTGTGGGGTGAATCCGTGAAAGATGACTCACTGGAAATTTGGCGGATTGCCGAAGACAACAATAAGAATATTTGGTTTAACGCAAAAAAAAGGAATTTTCAGGCAATACTTCAACCAGATGGAATTTATGTTTCAAACAGAATTCCCTTCAGGATTCCCAAAACCCAGGTGAACTGTATATACCCGGAGCCAGGTGGGAGTATCACCTGGTTCAGCAGCAATGAAGGTCTTATCCGTTATGATACCACGGTAGAAAAAAAATACTACCACGATTTTTCTACTTATATTCGAAAGGTAGCGGTCAATGGGAAACTTGTTTTTGATGGTTATAAAACAGGAGTTGATGCTAAAATTCTCTTTCCTACGATTGCTTACAAAGATAGAAATCTTCGTTTTGAGTTTGCCGCTCCTTTCTTTGAGGCTGAATCCAGGACAACGTATCAATGTCTCCTGGAAGGATATGATGAAGATTGGTCTGGCTGGAATAACGAATCTCAAATGGTTTATACAAACCTCGATGCCGGCCGTTATCGTTTCCGGGTTCAGGCGAAAAATGTTTATGAAACTCAAAGCCGTGAAGCTGTTTATAAATTTAAAATTTTGCCCCCCTGGTACAAAACCTGGTGGGCTTTTTTGATTTATGCGTTTGCGGTTATCCTGGTGGTGTTTTTTATTGTTAAGTGGCGCTCCTGGAGACTGGTACAGGAAAAGCAGCGACTTGAACAGGTGGTTAAGAAGAGAACCAAAGAGATCAATCATAAGAATCGACAGTTGGAAGAGCAATCGGAAAAGCTCAAAGAGATGGATAAAGTAAAATCCCGTTTTTTTGCCAACATATCCCATGAATTCCGTACACCGCTGACATTGATCATGGGCCCCCTGGAACAAATTCTTTCCGATTGCCGGGATAGGGAAATGGAAAGGAAAATGAACCTGATGCTGCGAAATTCACAGCGACTACTCAATTTAATCAACCAATTACTGGACCTTTCGAAATTGGACAGCGGCAGGATGAAGCTGCAGGCTGTCCGGCAAAATATTGTCTCCTTTTTAAAAGGCATGAAGGATTCCTTTGCATTGGTAGCACAGCAGCATGAAGTAGATTTAACCTTTCACTATGAAAAGGAAAATATTACCCTTTACTTTGATTCTGAGAAGATGGAAAATGTGATGTGTAATCTTCTCATCAATGCCATCAAATTCACTCCTCCCGGGGGGAAAGTCTCGGTTTCCGTCACTGCCTGTTCCCCGGAGGTGGCAGAGATATCGGTTCGGGATACCGGCATTGGCATTCCCCGGGAGCAATTGGAGTATATTTTTGACCGCTTTTTTCAAGCGGAAGAACCTTCCAGGGCCCATCAGTTGAAAGGTACCGGGATTGGATTGGCATTGACTAAAGAGTTGGTAAACCTCCATCATGGCAGACTCGATGTCCACAGCCGTGTAGGTGAACCCAGAGGGACGGAATTTATTATCCAATTGCCCATGGGAAAGGAGCATCTCAAACCGGAAGAAATAATTGAAATCGCTGAAGGTGAGACCCCGGCTGCATCTAAAATCCCGTCATCGATGTTAATAGAAGAAGAGAAAAGTGAAATAGAAACAAAAGAAACAATGGACACTATCGAACCCGGAAAGGATGGAGCACATGAAAATGACATTATCCTGGTGGTGGAAGACAGCGCTGATGTACGGGAATATATTCGAGGCTCTCTTGAACCCACTTACACGGTGGTAGAGGCAAAGGATGGAGAAGAAGGCATTAACAAAGCAAAAGAAATCATTCCCGATCTCATCATCAGCGATGTCATGATGCCGGGCATCGATGGTTTTGAACTGTGCCGGGTGTTAAAAAAAGACGTCCTCACCAGCCATATCCCGGTTATAATGTTAACGGCAAAAGCAGCGGATGAAGATGTTTTAGAAGGCCTGGAAACCGGTGCTGACGATTATATTACCAAACCCTTTAATACGAAAATATTGTGCGCCCGTATCAAAAACCTCATCGACCTGCGCCGCCAACTGCAGCAAAATCTAAATCGGGAAATGACGCTGCAGCCCGTTAAAACTTCTGTTTCAGAGGTGGATAAAGAATTTTTTAAAGATATGCACCAGGTCATAGAGAAGAATTTATCCGAATCGGATTTTAATGTAGAACAAATGGGCAAAAAGCTTTATATGAGCCGGGCTACCCTGTACAGGAAAATCATGGCCTTAACCGGTGAAACCCCAACGGAATATATCCGCACCTACCGTCTCAAACGGGGGGTTGAATTATTGAAAAGCAATTACGGTACTGTTCTTGAGGTGGCATTGGAAGTAGGATTTTCCAGTTCCGCTTATTTCACCAAATGTTTCAAGGATAAATTTCACCAACTACCATCTGAATTACAAGCCGCTGAGAGTCAGTAGGTCAGTAGATTGTAGGGGTTTGATTTATCAAACCCTTTTATATCAATGAATAAGAAGGTTGGAAGGAAGGAAGGGTAGAAGATGTGTAATGAATGGAAATTGACAGGTATGAATCATTTGTTATAAATCCAATGTCTGTTTGAATCAATTTTTATATGATTTTGAATCAATATTGATAGCTTTTCATTTTTTTTTATACCATAATATAGGCAGATCATTTGACATGAGATTTAAATGTTAAATGATCGAAGGCCTTGTTCATTGAAACGTGAGATTTTGATTGGGCAGATCAAGGCATGTTAAAATAGAGGAGGTTTGACAATGGTACCGGAAGCATTTAGTTTTACCGTGGAAAACAAGTTTGATGCAAATGCGGCAGGAGACAATCTTGCTGTTCGCGTGATTCCCGTGCATGGGAAAGGTATTGGCGGTACAATTCCACCCAATACTCCGGCCATGCCTTTTACACTTGTATCGTCAGATGGTTATATCATTTTTAAACTCAGGTGTTTGAATCGTGAAATTGATATTAATGATTATATCGCCTTTGATACCAGTGATAAAGTCCAACTATCCGTAACCAACAAGTGGTGGAGGTTTAAAATTGCCCGTAAACAAGAAGACGGCGGCAATAATGGTCTACCCGTTAGTGTGGAAGTGGGAAGTCATGAAGGTAGAGAAAATTAAACGTTCATTGGTGTTTAAATGATCGAAGGTTTCAGGTATTGAAGATAAAGCGTGTGGTTAAAAAAATAAAAATATAGGAGGCTTAATGATGAGTCAAGAGGAGTATCCGATCAAAATTGAAAATGTTGGAGAATTGAAGCTTAAGCTTACATTAATTGAAGGTACAGGCTCACCCACTGGACTTGAAATTCCCGCGGGTGATTGGAGAAATGGTACATACACCCCAAATAATGGTTACGTATTATTCGAAGGAAAACCCGTAACAAATAACGGAAGAAAAAAGTTAAATTTAAAAACGCCTATGAACTCGGAAAAAGATGGTTGCCAGCTAATCACAGAAAAGAATAGTGGAAAGTTTCTTTTAAGAATTGATTTAATAGAAGACAGACCCGATACGAGTGTAGAAGTCGGAGTTGATGAGCCAGGTAAACTTAAACAAAAACAGGAACCTGGAGGCAAATGAACAAAATTAAGGACGGAAAAGATTTATTACGCTTGCCTTCTTCTTGTATTCCAGGCTAAGAGGAGGCGAAGAATGTAGATATGTGGACGTGTGCTCACCCGGGTATGTGAGTATACGGCAGGAGTGCATATTGCACTGGTATGTATATTTTTTACAGAATATTTAGGAGCTTGAAAGATGCAGGAAGAAATTGAGATTACAGTGGAAAACAAATTGGTAACCGAGAAAAGAGACCTTAATGTGTATCATCACTCCACACAGAGTGCACATATTATTAGTCATAATAGTTCCATCACCCTTCCCCTGGGCACCAATTTAGAAAAGGATTACCTGCATATCTCCGTGGTTAAAGGTCCGGGTTATTTAGAGGACAATTGTTTAATCAACCTACCCTCATGGGCTGATTTTGACTTTACCAGCAAAGAAAGTGTAACCGGGATTTCCATTACCCATTCGCATGAGCAAAGCGGTGGTAGGATAATAGTAAAAATTCCCCCGGGGCCTCCGTCATGGGAACTAAAAATAACCCGGCCAACCAGGCTTGACTCTAACGCCCAATTCATGGAGAAAAGAGATTACGTGGTTATCGGTGATGGATGATGAGTGATAAGTGAAGGGTGAAAATATTGGAGACCGGATCATGGCAGCCGAAGTTTTTAATATTATCATCGAGAACAAGTTTGAAGAGAGCACAATGGGAGAAAAGATTGCTCTTCAAGTGATTCCTGTGCACGGCATCGGTCACGGCGCCACTGTTTTGCCCAATACACAAGCAAAGCAGTTCAAATTTACATCATCAGATGGTTTCATCATCTTTAAAATCAAATGCCTGAACCATGAAATTGGAAAAAATGATTATATAACGGTTGATACCAATCATAAAGTCCAACTATCCGTAACCAATAAATGCTGGAGATTGAAAATTTCACGAAAACAATCAAATGACCTCGATCAGGAATCACCCATTAATATCGAAGTGGGGAGGAGCGAATCGGACAGGCAAGTCTGAGGGTAGAGTTTGAAAATGAAGCCAATGACAGGATGATGAAACGAAATTGATAACCGTGAAACATCCGCAAAAACTTTTTATTAATTTTTTCTTGAATCTGTTCATTATTTTTTCTATAATTCTATAATTCTTTAGAATTTAAAAAGGAGCAAGTTTATGAGAAATAATCGAGTTGGCCTGTTATTAATATTTTTCCTGGTTCTGGGGACGGTAATAAATGTTAGCACGGTTTATCCCAATGAGCCTCCGGCAGGTGTTGAGGTGGCTAAAGGAGAAATTAAAGGAGCAAAATTTGTGATCGCTGTTCCTCAAAAATGGAATAAACGCCTGCTGATTATCGCCCATGGATACAGACCCGTTTCAGTCCCGTTGTTCGCGGAATTTCCCCTGGAAAAATCGGTCTATGCAAAGCTGCTTGCCAATGGCTGGATGATTGCCTGCACCAGTTATCGCAGCAATGGTCTCGTCTATAATGAGGGGGTTGAAGATATCTTGAATTTACACCAATATATTAAAAAAAAATATGGAAAATCCAAACAAGTTTTTATCCAGGGTATTTCAATGGGCGCAGTCATCGGGACATCGATTGCTGAAAATCATGCGGAAGATTTTTCCGGGATACTTGCCATGGCCTTTCCATTAAGAGATGAAAAAAAACACTATACTCTTACGTATCGTCCCAAAATTCCTATCCTGTTTTTTAGCAATCAAAACGAAATAAACGATCCCCGGTCATATGCCGCTAAAGTCAAGAAAGGAAACGCTTCCATTCTACCGGTGGTATGGTATGTGTCCCGTGACGGACATGTCAATATATCGGATACCGAAGAGTATGCGGCATTAAAAGGTCTTATCACCCTGGTGGAAACCGGGAAAATTGAGAAAGACAAAGACGCAATCCTGCCGCCGCCGGTCCGGGAATCTTCGGCATTGTTTAAAGATGGGGGCGCGTATGCAGTCGTAAAATATATTCACCCGGCTTATGGAAATATGCATATCGATTTTATTGAAAAGGATTTGAAAAAACTGGGAATCCAAAAAAGGACCTCTTTTAAATTAACCTTTAAAAATAAACAGGTCAAAGTGTTTTGGGGTGATGGTTATGGTGATGTACCCAAAGGTGAGTGGATTGCCTTTGTGACAGCCAACGGTATCCTGGAAATTGCCCGCAATTTCGGAAATGCAGCTAAAACATTGGGATGCAAAGTAGGGGATAAAATATTTTTTTTTGCCTCCGGCGGCCAGGGGGACTCTTTTCGAGAAAACCGCCCCCCTGGACCCCCCGCAAAAGCTTTTTATTAGAGTGTCATTATTGACAATAAAACTTTTTTTTAATATATTGGCTTCTGATGACTACAGATATTTTACTTTTGTTGATTGTATTGGCAATATTGGTGATATTATTTATCACCGAGCTGCTCCGGGTGGATGTGGTGGCGATTATTTGCATGCTTTCCTTGGTGTGGCTGGGAATATTGACCCCTTCCGAAGCCTTTTCCGGGTTTTCCGGCAGTGCGGTAATTTCAGTCATTGCGGTAATGATTATAGGATATGGTGTAGAGCACTCCGGATTAATGAAAAAAGTAGCCAGACCCATTGTCACCCTGGCAGGAAAAAGCGAGAACAAATTAATTTCTTTGGTCTCTTTTACTGTTGGTGGAATTTCATCGTTTTTACAGAACATTGGTGCCGCAGCACTGTTTTTACCGGCTATCCGGCGGATAAGCCAGGAAGCGAAAATACCGGGTTCACGGTTGTTAATGCCCATGGGATTTGCGGCCATCCTGGGAGGTACCCTGACCATGGTGGGTTCCGGGCCGCTGATACTATTAAACGACCTGTTAAATCAAGCTCAATTAAAGTCTTATAATTTGTTTGGCAGTACTCCAGTGGGGTTGGTGCTGCTGCTGTCCGGTGTGCTTTATTTTGTATTGGGCGGCAAGAGGCTGCTGCCGCAGCGCAGCACGGTCGGCAAAGGCAAACAAACACAACGAAAACTCATCGATACCCTGAACCTTAATGCTGTTGTCCACCTGATGCGTATACCCGAAACCAGCAGCCTGGCGGGAAAAACCAGGGAAGAAGCGCAGATTTGGGAAAAATATCAAATCAATCTTTTGGCTATTTCCGATGGTAAAGAGGTGGATTACGCACCCTGGCGAATGAGCCGTTTCTCTGCCGGTTATGGCATGGCTCTTTTTGGCTGCAAAGAAGAAATTACACGTTTTTATGAAGACTATCAACTGGAAGAGTGTGCAGAGCCTAAAAAATTTGATTTTATCATGAACCCGGAGAGCGCGGGTTTTGCCGAATTAATCGTACTGCCGGGTTCGAAAGTGGCTGATTCTTCACTGAGGGAAGTGGCACTGCGAAAAAATTTCAACGTGGAACCGGTCATGCTGTTACGGGGAAATGAACAGTTCCGGGGAGATTTTTCGGATATGCCCTTTAAACCCGGTGATATTATTATTGTCTACGGGCTCTGGGAAAGGATCGAAAAATTTAAAAGAAACGAGGATTTTATATTGGCTTCACCGATTGAAGGAGAAACCCCGAGACCCTTTAATGCACTTAAAGTAGGACTCATCATGGCGGGTGTTCTCGTTGGTGTGATTGCCGGCATTAAACTGCCGGTGGTGCTGTTCAGCGGAGTGGTGTTGATGTTGTTGTTAAAGGTTATCGCCATCGATGATGCTTATAAATCAGTGGACTGGCGCACGGTTTTTTTAATTGCCGGATTGATTCCCCTGGGGATCGCCATGGAAAAAACCGGGGCCGCACTTTTAATTTCGCAGCAGATGATGATATTGCTGAAAGGCAGCCCTGTGATTGTCCTGCTGTTGGCTGTGGCAGTGTTAACCACTTTGTTTAGTCTTTTTATGTCCAATGTGGCAGCCACTGTTTTATTGGTGCCCTTAGTGATCAATATTGCCCAGGCTGCCGGTATTGATCCCCGGCCCATGGCCCTGTTGGTGGCAGTATCCACGTCGAATTCTTTTGTCATTCCCACTCATCAAGTTAATGCCTTTTTAATGTCTCCCGGCGGTTATAATACCCGCGATTACATGAAAGCCGGTGGTTTGATGACGGTTTTATTTTTGATCGTATGTGTCGGTTTTATGTATTTGTTTTATCTATAAGGCCGCGGTATCATGGGGAACTGTTGTGAAATAAAAAAAAATTAGCCACAGAGGACACAGAGGTCACGGAGTTTTTTATTTTTTCTCTGTGTTCTCTGTGCTCTCTGTGGCTAAAAAACCAGGAGGTACAGCATGTTAGAATGGCTGCAAATGGAACATTGGTCACCTTATGCAGTGGGTGTCGCTATCGGTATTCTCAGTTGGTTGACGTTTTTGTTTTCCAACCAGACCGTCAGTTGTTCTACCGGGATTACCCAGACCAGTGGTATGATAGAAAAGATTTTCCGGGGGAAAAAAGTCGATCAAAAGGCGTACTATCGGAAGTACCCCCCTGTGGCGGACTGGAAGTGGACGTTCTTGATCGGTGTATTGATCGGTGCTTTTTTGTCGGCGCTTTTATCCGGTTCATTTGATTTTAAATGGGTGCCCCAATTGTGGGAACAGGCGTTTGGTGCGTCGGTGCTGCCACGGTTGATTACTGCCTTTGTCGGTGGGGTTTTCATGGGATTCGCTTCCCGGTGGACCAATGGGTGCACCAGTGGACACGGTATCAGCGGTACATTACAACTGGCGGTTTCCAGTTGGATATCCGTGATTTTCTTTTTTATCGGCGGTATCGCTTGTGCCCTGCTGATCTACCGGGTGATTGGCTAAGGAGGCAGCATGTTTACGAAAATTCATTCAAACAAAGGTTTGCAGTTGGTCCTGGGGTTATTGGCGGGTATTGTTTTCGGTTTCCTGCTGCAAAAGGGCGGGGTG
>Ga0210084_1000202_pt1 | contig 10540 bp, 7 predicted proteins | sample China_Galinas_Co_3_FD_184863 | JGI IMG/M metagenome (GOLD analysis project Ga0210084, IMG submission 184863) | Wetland microbial communities from San Francisco Bay, California, USA, that impact long-term carbon sequestration -... | ecosystem: Environmental > Aquatic > Marine > Wetlands ... | reverse complement strand
GATTATCCACGCCTCCCGACGTTTCTTCTACATTGAGAGACCAGGACCGACTTCCGCTTCCTGCCTGCTTGGCAATGATCCGGCCGTTATTGGTATTGGTGCTATCTAGTCGTACCCACGCTGCCAGCGTCATAGCACCAGCTATTCTGAACTCTTCCTGATCACCCAAATCTATATAACAGTCTGACGCCCCGGTGAACAGCATCGCCGAGCCGTTCGGGCAGGCGGCGACACAGGCGCCGCAGCCGATGCAGATCGCCGCGTCCATCGCGTGCTGCTGGACCTCGGGGTGGATCGGATGCGAGTTCGGCTCGGGCTTCGGCCCCGAGGTCACCGAGATGTAGCCGCCGGCCTGGATGATCCGGTCGAAGGGGCTGCGGTCGACGACCAGGTCGCGCAGCACGGGGAAGGCCGAGTTGCGGAACGGCTCGACCGTGATCTCCTGGCCGTCGCTGAAGTCGCGCATGCGGACCTGGCAGGCGGTCACCTGGCCGGGACCCTGCGGGTATCCGTCGATCAGCAGCGAGCAGCTTCCGCAGATCCCCTCGCGGCAGTCCGAGTCGAAGGCGATCGCCCGCCCGCCGGAGCTGATGATGCGCTCGTTGAGGATGTCGAGCATCTCGAGGAACGAGGCCTCGGGATCGATGCCCTCGACCTCGTGCCGCTCGAAGCCGCCGTCGTCAGCATCGGTCTCCTGCCGCCAGATCCTCAGGGTGAAGTTCACTTGTAGCTCCTGGTCGTCGGTTCGACCACCTCGAAATCGAAGCGCTCGTGATGCAGGCTCGGGTCCGAGTCGGGGCCCTGGTACTCCCAGATCTGGGCGTGAGCGAAGCCGGCGTCGTCGCGGACCGCCTCGCCCTCCTCGCTCTGGTGCTCCTCCCGTAGATGACACCCGCAAGACTCGTCGCGCTCGACCGCGTCGACGCACATCAGCTCGGCGAACTCGAGGAAGTCGGCAACCCGCCCCGCGTACTCGAGGCTCTGGTTGAGGTCGGCCGCGGAGCCGTCGACCCGCAGGTCGCTCCAGAAGTCCTCGCGGATCTCGCGGATCTCTGCGATCGCGCTGTTCAGGCCCTCGGCGTCGCGCGTGATCCCGCAGCGGTCCAGCATCACCTCGCCGAGGCGGCGATGGAAGACGGTCGCCGGGGTGCTGCCGCCGACGTCGAGCAGACCCTCGAGGCGGGAGTCGCAGCGCTCGCGCATCTCGGTGAACTCGGGGCTCCCGGGATCGACTGAGTCGTCGACGCCGGCCAGGTAGTCGGTGACGCAGTGCGGGAGGATGAAGTAGCCGTCGGCGAGGGCCTGCATCATCGCGCTCGCCCCGAGCCGGTTGGCCCCGTGGTCGCTGAAGTTCGCCTCCCCGATCGCGAACAGCCCGGGGATCGTCGTCTGCAGCGTGTAGTCGACCCAGAGGCCGCCCATCGCGTAGTGCGGGGCCGGGTAGATCCTCATCGGCGTCTCCCAGGGGGACTCCCCAGTGATCCGCTCGTACATCTCGAACAGGTTCCCGTAGCGCCCGGCGATCGTCGCCTCGCCCCTGTCGCGGATCGCGTCGCGGAAGTCGAGGTAGACGCCGCGGCCGGTCGGACCGACTCCGAGCCCGTCGTCGCAGACGATCTGCGCGGCCCGCGATGCGACGTCACGCGGGACGAGGTTGCCGAAGCGCGGGTAGCGCTCCTCGAGGTAGTAGTAGCGGTCGGCCTCGGGGATCGCGGACGGCTCACGTGATTCATCGGGGTCGCGCGGCACCCAGATCCGGCCGTCGTTGCGCAGCGACTCGCTCATCAGGGTGAGCTTCGACTGGTAGTCGCCGGACTGCGGGATGCAGGTCGGATGGATCTGGGTGAAGCAGGGGTTCGCGAACCCGGCGCCGCGCTTGTAGGCGCGCCAGGTCGCCGTCACGTTGCAGCCCATCGCGTTCGTCGACAGGTAGTAGACGTTGCAGTAGCCGCCGGTGGCGAGCACGACCGCGTCGGCCGCGTGCGCGGTCAGCTCCCCGGTGACCAGGTCGCGGGCGATGACGCCGCGGGCGCGGCCGTCGACGATCACCAGGTCGAGCATCTCGTGCCGGGAGTTGACCCGCGCCTGCCCCTCGGAGACCTGCCTCTGCAGCGATTGGTAGGCGCCGAGCAGCAGCTGCTGGCCGGTCTGGCCCCGGCAGTAGAAGGTGCGCTCGACCAGCACTCCGCCAAAGCTGCGGGTCGCCAGCAGGCCGCCGTACTCGCGGTTGAACGGCACGCCCTGCGCGACCGCCTGGTCGATGATCTGGGTCGAGAGTTCGGCCAGTCGCCAGACGTTCGCCTCGCGGGCGCGGAAGTCGCCGCCCTTGATCGTGTCGACGAACAGGCGGTGGATCGAGTCGCCCTCGTTCGCGTAGTCCTTGGTCGCGTTGATCCCACCCTGGGCCGCGATCGAGTGCGCCCGCCGGGCCGAGTCCTGGTAGCAGAAGCACTCCACCTGGTAGCCCATCGCGGCGAGCGTCGAGGACGCGCTCGCACCGGCGAGGCCGGTGCCGACCACGATCACGTTGTAGTCGGCCCGGTTGCGGGGTCCGACCAGCCTGTGGCCGTCGAGCCAGTTCCGCCACTTCTCGTCGATCGGGCCCGGGGGGACCTTCGGGTCGAGGGCGAGGCTCATGGGACGAGGACCTCCTGCACCGGCTCGGAGGCGGAGTCGGGCTCGGGCAGCGCCCCGGTGATGATCGCGATCGGGATCGCGGCGAAGCCGAGGGTGATCAGCGCCGCCGTCGCCGTCGCCCCGCGACGAAAGCTCGGGTTGCGGTTCGGCTTGTCGAAGCCGTGGGTCTGCAGCACGCTCCACAGCGCGTGCAGCAGATGGAAGCCGAGCACGACCACGGCCGCCACGTAGATCACGACCAGCCACCACTCCTGGAAGGCGCCGTAGAGATTCGCGTAGACGGTGCCCGCTGCGAGCGGCGTCGGCTCGATCGTCCGCGTCGTGAACTGAAGGATGTGAAAGACGATGAAGGCGAGCAGGAAGAAGCCGCTATACGCCATCGTCCGCGAGGCGATCGAGCGCTGGATGCGCTTCGCGCTGCGGTGGCCCTCGGGCCGGGCCATCCGATTTCGCGCGATCAACTGGGAGACGCCGGCGACGTGGACGACCAGGGCGGTGAGCAGCACCACCCGGACCGCCCAGAGGACCCCGTCGCGCGGGATCAGCGGCTCGCCGAAGGTTCGCAGCCACTCCGCGTAGGTGTCGATCGCCGCCGCCGAGTCGCCGCCGTTGCCCTGCAGAGTCTTCAGGTTGCCGAGCATGTGCAGGATCACGTAGGCGGCGAGGATCACGCCGGTGACGCCGACGATCAGCTTCTTGCCGACCGTCGAGCGCCAGACCTCGGTCAGCCAGCGGAGCCGTGGCTGCCGGCCGGTGCCCTCGGCCTTCGCGAGGCTCGGTGCCTGGGAACTGGAGCCGCTGGGTGGGGCGTTGTTCGGCATCGAAGCGGCTCGATTCTATTCCTCGCCCCGCGCCGGGCTCCAGGGTCTCAGCCGGAGAGGCTGCCGTCCGGATGCTCGCCGCCGACCGCGTCGCGGAGCGCGCGGCCGACCTGCTCGAGCGTGATCACCCCCGATAGGCGTCCCTCGGCATCGACCGCGGCAAGTGCCCCGAGCCGACGCAGCTCGGCGTTTCCGAGCAGGCTCTCGAGCGGAGCGTCGTCACGGACCCGCTGCACGGTGGTGTCGGAGGCTGCGTCGAGCAGCTCCGAGACCGGCTGCGAAGCGCGACTCAGCTCGGGCACGGCGTCGGCGGCGCCGCGGTTGACCAAGCCGACGAAGCGGCGGCCCGCATCGACCACCGGGAACCAGGGCCACTGGTAGCGGAGGAAGTACTCGTCGAGCGCGATCTCGACGCTCGCGTCGCCGGGGATAGCGACCGGCTCGGCGTCCATCACGTCGGCCACCGAGACGTCGCCGATCCGCTGGTCGAGCTCGTTGCGGACCACCGTCGCGCGGGCGGACTGCCCGAGCATCCAGCCGATCACCGCGAGCCAGAGGCCGGAGATGAAGTAGGGCGTCGTCAGCATCAGCAGCACGCCGCCGCCGATGAACAGGAAGGAGAACCCCTGGCCGAGGCGGGCGGCGAATGCGGTTGCGCGGCCGCGGTCGCCGGTCACGCGCCAGGCGATCGCGCGGGCGATCCGCCCGCCGTCGAGTGGGAAAGCGGGGAGCAGGTTGAAGAGCAGGATCAGGGCGTTGACGTTGGCGAGCCAGGCGAGCACGGCGCCGGCGCCGCTGACCCCCGCGGACTCGTTGAACGAGGCCGCCTCCCAGAAGGAGGCTCCCTCGATCGCGCTGCCCGCCGCCAGGCACGTGAGCGTGATCACGAGGGTCGCCGCGGGCCCGGCGATCGCGACCCGGAACTCCTCGCCGGCGTTCTTCGAGTCTCGCTCCAGCGCCGCGATCCCCCCGAACATCCAGAGGGTGATGTGGCTGATTCCGATCCCGTTGCGGAGCGCGACCCACGCGTGGCCGAGCTCGTGCAGGAGGATCGAGCCGAAGAACAGCAGGGCGCTGATCACGGCCAGCGCGTAGGGCTGGAACGAATCTTCGGACGCCCCCAACAGGCTCCGGTAGAAGCCCGAGAGCAGCCAGATGATCAGAAACAGGACCGCGAACCAGGTCCAGTCCACCCCGATCGGGATCCCGCGGACGTGAAACAGCGTGTAGTTGCCCCGGCGTGGCATTTCGACCTCGATTCTAAAGCGGTGCAGGGGCGGGCCTGAAGCCGTGCCCGGCCTAGCACGGCCGGGCCGATCGCCTCGGCCGCCGCGCCAGCGCCCGGGTGGGTCAGGCCGGGTCGCTGAACTCGGCGCTGCGCCCGGCGATCGCGGCCTCGACCGCGGCGAGTTGGTTCGGGGAGCCGAGCAGCTCGCGCTGGAGCTCCTCCTCGAGCGCGAGCGCCTCGGCCGCGGGCGCGTTCCAGGTCCGCTCGAACAGCAGCTTGCCGCGACGGATCGCGTCCGGCGACCGCTCCGCGATCGCGGCTGCGAGCTGCTCGGCCGCCGTCAGCGGCTCCTCGCTGAGGCGGGTGACGAGGCCGAGCTCGAGCGCCTCCTCGGCGTCGACGATCCGGCCGCTGAAGGTGAGCTCCTTGGCGACGTCGATCCCGACCAGCCGAGGCAGGCTCTGGGTCAGGCCCATATCCGGGATCAGGCCCCACTTGATCTCCAGGATCGAGAGCCGCAGGTCGGGCGCCGCGATGCGGATGTCGGCAGCGAGCGCGATCTGACAGCCGCCGCCGAGGCAGTTGCCCTGGACCGCGGCGATCACCGGTACCGGGAGCTGCTGCCAGCCGTAGGCGACGCGCTGGAAGTCGTTCGCGATCTCCCCGTCGCGGCGCAGGAAGGAGTCCTCGATCGGGCGCCCCTCGGCGAGCACGCTCTGGAAGTCGAGCCCGGCGCAGAAGCTGCGCCCCTCGCCGGAGAGCACGACCGCCCGCACCGAGGGATCGTCGCTGAGCTCGTCGATCGCGTCGTTGAGCGCGTCGAACATCCGGTAGTCGAGGCCGTTGTGCCTGTCCGGCCGGGCCAGGACCACGTTCGCGACGTGGCCCGAGGTCGATACGCGGACGCGTTCGTGATCGCTCATCGGGCCGGTGCGTGTCGGTCGATGATCGCCCCCAGGTCCGCTGCCGCCGGCAGAGTGCCGAAGGCGTAGCCCCAGTCGCCGTCGAGCCGGGTGGCGCAGAAGGCGTCGGCGACCGCCTGATCACCGAATCGGAGCAGCAGCGAGGCCTGCAGCGCGAGCGCCATCCGCTCGACCATGCGCCGCGCCCGCGCCTCGATCCCCTCCAGCTCGGTCAGCTCCCGGCGGGTCGCTTCGGCGAACGCGTCCAGGCGCCGGTCCTCGCCCGAAGCCGCGCCGACCTCCGCGAAGAACGCCTCGACGGCATCGGGGCTCTTGACCATCGCCCGCAGCACGTCGAGGGCCTGGACGTTGCCGGAGCCCTCCCAGATCGACTGCAGCGGGCTCTCGCGGAACAGGCGTGGCATCGGGGACTCCTCGACGTAGCCGTTGCCCCCGAGGCACTCGAGGCACTCGACGGCGTGGGACGGCGCCCGCTTGCAGATCCAGTACTTGAGCACCGGCGTCGCCAGTCGCCGGCGGGCGGCGGCGGCATGCTCGCCGGCGTGGGCCTCGTCGAACTGCCGGGCCAGCCAGATCGCCGAGATCGTCGCCGCCTCCGACTCGATCGCGAGGTCGGCGAGCACGTTGCGCATCAGCGGTTGGTCGATCAGCCGCTTGCCGAACGCGGAGCGGTGCATCGCGTGCCAGATTGCCTGTGCGAGGCCGAAGCGGATGCCGGCGGTGGATCCGAGGACGCAGTCGAGCCGCGTGTGGTTGACCATCTCGATGATCGTCGCGACGCCGCGCCCCTCCTCGCCCAGCAGCTGTGCCCAGGCGCGGTCGAACTCGACCTCGCTCGAGGCGTTCGAGTGGTTGCCGAGCTTGTCCTTGAGGCGCTGCAGGTGCAGGCGGTTGCGCTCGCCGTCGGGGGTGAAGCGGGGCATGAAGAAGCACGAGGGGCCCGCGTCGGTCTGGGCGAGGACGAGGAACGCGTCGCACATCGGCGCCGAGCAGAACCACTTGTGGCCGGTGAGCTCGTACTCGGCTCCGGGGCCGCCGCCGTTCAGCGGGACCGCCGCGGTGGTGTTGGCGCGGACGTCGGAGCCGCCCTGCTTCTCGGTCATCGCCATCCCGCACATCGCCCCGGTCTTCTCCGCGGCGGGAATCATCCGCGGGTCGTATTCGAGCGAGGTGAAGCGGGGCTCCCACTCGGCGGCGATCTCCGGCTGCGTTCGCAGGGCCGGGATCGCCGAGTAGGTCATCGAGACCGGGCAGCCGGTGCCCGCGTCGGCGGCGCTGACACACATGAACGCTGCCGCCCGGGAGACGTGCGATCCGGGCTCGGGCTCGCGCCAGGGCGACGCGTGCGTCCCGTTCGAGACATGGAGGCGCATCAGATCGTGGTATGCGGGGTGGAAGCGAACCTCGTCGATCCGGTTCCCGAAGCGGTCGTGGGTCGTCAGCGTCGGCCGATGCTCCTCCGCCTCGAACCCCCAGCGGATCGCCTCGGCGCTGCCCGCCGACGCGCCGACCCGCTCGATTCGCTCGACTGCGAAGTCGCCGCCCTCGCGGCTCACCGCCTCGCGCAGCACGCGGTCGCTGCTGAACGGGTTGTAGTCCTCCAGCGGCAGCGCCTGGTTGCTGACCTCGTGCCTGGCCCCGCTCACGCGGTCGATCGTAGCCATGCGGGACATCATCCCACGCCGCGGCCCCTCGATAGGCTGCGGCGCCCACGTCCAAGCCCCGGGGAGGAATGCGTTCAGATGGAGAAGATCAAGGTCCGGAACCCGATCGTCGAGCTCGACGGCGACGAGATGACCCGGATCATCTGGCACTTCATCAAGGAGCAGCTGATCCTGCCCTATCTGGACGTCGACCTCCGCTACTACGACCTCTCGATCCAGAAGCGGGAGGAGACCTCCGACCAGATCACGGTCGACGCCGCCCACGCGATCCAGGAGCATGGCGTCGGCGTCAAGTGCGCGACGATCACGCCCGACGAGGCCAGGGTCGAGGAGTTCGGCTTGACCGAGATGTACCGCTCGCCGAACGGGACGATCCGCAACATCCTCGGCGGCGTCATCTTCCGCGAGCCGATCGTGATCTCGAACATCCCGCGCCTGGTGCCGGGCTGGACCGAGCCGATCATCATCGGCCGCCACGCCTTCGGCGACCAGTACCGGGCGACCGACCTCGTGGTGCCCGGCGAGGGAACGCTGACGATGACCTACACGCCCAGCGACGGCTCCGAGCCGGTCGAGCTCGAGGTCTACGACTTCCCCGGCGGCGGCGTGGCGCTGTCGATGTACAACCTCGACTCCTCGATCCGCGACTTCGCCCGGGCCTCGATGCGCTACGGGCTCGACCGCGGCTACCCGGTCTACCTCTCGACCAAGAACACGATCCTGAAGAAGTACGACGGCCGCTTCAAGGACATCTTCGCCGAGGTCTACGAGACCGAGTTCAAGGACGCCTTCGAGGCCGCCGGCATCACCTACGAGCACCGGCTGATCGACGACATGGTCGCCGCGGCGCTGAAGTGGGAGGGGGGCTACGTCTGGGCCTGCAAGAACTACGACGGCGACGTCCAGTCGGACACGGTCGCCCAGGGCTTCGGCTCGCTCGGGCTGATGACCAGCGTCCTGATGACTCCCGACGGCGACACGGTCGAGGCCGAGGCGGCGCACGGCACCGTCACCCGCCACTACCGCGAGCACCAGAAGGGGAATCCGACCTCGACCAACCCGATCGCCTCGATCTTCGCCTGGACGCGGGGCCTCGCCGCCAGGGCGCGGCTCGACGGCTCTCCAGAGGTCGCCACCTTCGCCGAGACGCTGGAGCGGGTCTGCATCGAGACGGTCGAGAGCGGCAAGATGACCAAGGACCTGGCGCTGCTCGTCGGCGGCGGGCAGGAGTGGCAGACGACCCAGGAGTTCCTCGCCTCGATCGACGAGAACCTCGAGCGGGCGATGGCCGCGGCGACCGGGTGATCTAGCCTCCCGGCCGCACTTCAATCCCCGACCCCAACACCGAGGAGGACGATCCCCTTGAGCACCCCCGTACGAGTAACCGTCACCGGCGCCGCCGGGCAGATCGGCTACGCCCTGCTGTTCCGCGTCGCATCCGGCCAGATGCTCGGACCCGAGGTGCCGGTCCATCTCAACCTGCTCGAGATCCCGCAGGCCGTGAAGGCTGCCGAGGGCACGGCGATGGAGCTCGACGACTGCGCCTTCCCGCTGCTCGCCGGGATCGACATCCACGACGATCCAATGCAGGCGTTCGACGGGTGCGGCGTCGCGCTGCTGGTCGGCGCCAGGCCGCGCGGACCCGGCATGGAGCGTGGCGACCTGCTCGAGGCCAACGGCGGCATCTTCAAGCCGCAGGGGGAGGCGATCAACGCCGGCGCCGATGCCGACGTCCGGGTGCTGGTCGTCGGCAACCCGGCGAACACCAACTGCCTGATCGCGATGAGCCACGCGCCCGACGTGCCGGACGAGCGCTTCACGGCGATGACCCGGCTCGATCACAACCGGGCGATCAGCCAGCTCGCGGCGAAGACCGGCGCCTCGGTCTCCGAGATCGCGAGGATGACGATCTGGGGCAACCACTCGGCGACCCAGTACCCGGACATCTTCAACGCGGTGGTGGCGGGTGAGAATGCCGCCGAGCGCGTCGACGACCAGGCCTGGATCGAGGACGACTTCATACCGACGGTGGCGAAGCGGGGTGCGGTGATCATCGACGCCCGCGGGGCCTCCAGTGCGGCCTCGGCCGCGAACGCCGCGATCAGCCACATCCACGACTGGGTCAACGGCACGCCCGACGGCGACTGGGTCTCGATGGCGATCCCCTCGGACGGCAGCTACGGCGTCGAGGAGGGGGTCATCTCCTCGTTCCCGTGCAGCTGCTCGGACGGCTCCTACGAGATCGTCGAGGGACTCGAGGTCAGCGACTTCTCGCGGGCCCGGATCGACGCCTCGGTGGACGAGCTCAAGGAAGAGCGCGACACGGTACGCGACCTCGGTCTGATCGGCTGAGCCGGGGCCGACCCTAAGCCAGCGCGGCGCAGACGGCCCGGCGCTCGGCCCGGCGCAGGGCGGGGAGCAGTGCGTCGTCGACCTGCGTGGAGATCGTGAAGGTGAGCGAGCGCCGCCCGTCGCCGCTGGCGGCGATCAGCTGCGTGTAGCCGAGGATCGAGCCGGTGTGGCCGAAGACCGTGCCGCAGTTGGTCTCGTAGCGGAACAGTGCCAGCCCGGCCGAGTTCTTCCCGGGCCCCATCGGCGAGGAGTCGGCGCCGGGGACGAAGGTGTACTGCGCTTCGCGGGTTCCGCCGTCGAACAGCCGGCCGCCGGCGTAGCCGCGAATGAACTTGCTCAGGTTTCCGGGGGTCGAGACGATCCCGCCCGAGGCCCAGGCCCAGCCGCCGAAGGCGACCACGTTGGTCGCGTCCTCGATCGCGCCGCTGGCGAAGTAGCTGTAGCCGTGAATCGCCGGCTCCTCCACGGCCAGCATTGGGGAAAGCACGGAGCGGCCCATGCCGAGCGGCTTGAAGACCTGGCGCCGGAGCGCCGCGGGGTAGTCGTCGCCCGTCGCCGCCTCGACGATCAGCCCGACCGCGATGTTGTCTGAGTTCGAGTACTCGTAGTCGGTCCCGGGCGTGAAGTTGAGCGGCTCACCGGCCACGTACTCGAGCAGGGCGCGCGGCCCGGGCGCGAGCTCCGGCGAGGCGGCGACGGCCTCCCGGAAGGCCTGGCTGCCGGTGAAGTCGGGCAGGCCGCTGGTGTGGTTGAGCAGCTCACGCAGGGTTATCCCGTGCCAGGAGATCGGCTGGTCCGGCAGCCAGTCGCCGATCGTGTCATCCAGGGCCAGGGTGCCCTCGGCGACGAGCGAGAGCGCGACGCCACCGGAGATCGCCTTTGAGGTACTCGCGATCCGCATCCGCTGGCGGGCGT
>Ga0210084_1000200_pt1 | contig 10560 bp, 9 predicted proteins | sample China_Galinas_Co_3_FD_184863 | JGI IMG/M metagenome (GOLD analysis project Ga0210084, IMG submission 184863) | Wetland microbial communities from San Francisco Bay, California, USA, that impact long-term carbon sequestration -... | ecosystem: Environmental > Aquatic > Marine > Wetlands ... | reverse complement strand
GCGTCCCTTTAAACGGTTATGCAATCGGATTGTAAAAGTTAAAATATACTTGTAAATAAATCGATTTTAGTTTATTATATTGGGTAGGATATTAAAATGGTTAAAGAAAAAATTGATCTTTTCGAACTGGCGGAAAAAAATTCAGAATACCTGCGGGAGCAGTATAAACAACTCAATGATAAATGCAGCGAATCGCAAAAAGCTTTGTTAAACGATTTCAGCGAAAAACTCCTGCAAGGATGGACTCTTTCAGTCAATATGAGCGATTGCCCTCTGGTTAAATGGCTGGATACCGGGCATTACATTAATATATATGAACTTAAAGATAGCGAAGCTAATGAGTTAATAGATATAGGAGGACTGGATAGCTCTGAAAAAGAGCATGCTGTAGAAAGGTCATTGAAAAAACGATTGAAGCAGTTTTATGAAGCCAGGAAAACCTTTGATACTGCCTTTTTTAACGGCAAGAAGTTTAAATATACAGCATTGAACATAGGTGGTATCGGGGCATCCCGGTATGGTCCGTACTGCATCATAGTTGAGAGGGCAAAAACTGAGTGTTACAGTACATTGGCCTTTATTAAAGAGGATAGTGCAATCAATTATGTTGAAAATCAACAGGTAATGTTGGACCGGTTGAGCCATGACATATCCGATAAAAACTGTATCACACTCCTGGCAGTTATCAAGCATAAAACAGATATAGAAACAAATCCTATCGAAAAATGGCCTGTAATAATCTGCAATAATAACGATTACATTGAGGCAATCACTACAGATGATATTTTAAGTGACCATATCAAATGTGTACAAATTACCAGGACATTTTACAACAGTATATTTAATTCATTAAAAAGGCAGTTTAGCGGTCAAAGAGTATCAAAAGAAAAATTGTACCGTATGTCATTTTTTAAACACATCATGTCCGAGTTGAAAAAGCGAGGAATCGAATGGGAGGTTGTCAATGAAAATTAAGCTTATCGCTGTGGCTCCTTATGATGGTTGGGCTTTTATATTAAAGGATGATCATGTATACTTGCTTCGTCCACCGTATCAAGCCAACGATTTAATCGAATCTTCGGAAAAAGACCTGGTGTTTGCAATAAGTAAATACAATTTCCAGGAATGCAATTCTTCATTTGACAATTTTGAAGAAACCATAGATTTCCTGGAAGAAAAATACGTGGAAGCAATGGAAAAATCAGGTTTTTCACTGCCGGACACGGAAGAGTTGAAGTCCATTCTCCAGTATGCTTCCGAGGAAATCCTCCGGGATTTTATGGACAAAGCGGAAAATGAGCTTATACCCCTCAGAAGCCTGGATGCCGCTGAATCCATTGCCCTGGAGTTGATACAATTAGAAAATGTCAAGAAAAATCAAACGATGTTTAAGCGAGCGGTAAATATTATAAAAAAATGCCAACACAAAAGAAACGAACTGAAACGATTATCAAAAAAACCTGATAAGTTTTCTAAAAAATACCCCAATGCCATAAAAATGTATACAAAAAAATCGATTTATGAGTCAATGAATTACATCTGTTCCACCAGGCAGTTACTACCTGTAGGAATGTAGGAATATGAGAGGAGTATCATGGATACGATAACTTTTTATTCGTATAAAGGAGGAGTAGGCCGTACTTTGGCATTGGCAAACATTGCAGTTTACCTGTCCCGGTTCGATCAAAGCGTATGTATTATAGATTTCGACCTTGAAGCACCGGGTGTTCCTTATAAATTGTCGGAATTCTTTCCCTCCCCTATTGAAACGGGATTAGTAGATTATATCTATGAATTTACTTCAACTGGAAAAGTTCCCAGGTCTTTGAACAAATTTCTTTTGAAAGCACAAAATATCTCGGGTAAACAAGCAAATATCCAACTTATTCCTGCCGGCAATATTCTTTCCGCCGAATACTGGAAAAAATTGGCCTCCATTGATTGGCACGGTTTATTCTACAAGGAAGGGGGAGAAGGTATCCCTTTCTTCCTGGAATTAAAAGAGAAAATACACAAAGAATTAAACCCTGATTACCTGTTGATCGACTCCCGGACCGGCATCACGGAGATGAGCAGCATATGTACCTCTATCCTCCCTGATAAGGTAATTTTCTTGATTACCAATAACCGTGAGAATATCGAAGGTTCCCGTCAAATTCTCAGGGGAATCCAAAAAGTAAAACGGTTAAAAAACCAGGAACCAATAAAAGTAACCCTGGCCTTGACACGGATACCCTTTCCACAAAATGATGAAGATAAGAAAATTGAACAAAAGATTATCGAAGATATAAAGGGTTTCTTGAATCAAGAAGGGGAGAGCCTGGACGAACAATTGAATGTAAGTGATGTATTAGTGCTGCATTCCGATCGGTCCCTGGAATTGTCCGAATCCCTGCGTTTAAGCCTGGAAAATATCACCGACACACCCTTAGCCAAAGATTATTTACAACTTTTTTCAAAAAAGGGGGTGGCACCCCCAACCCATTCACGGTCAGCCTGATGATGTTCTTTCGGGGCGTCATCACAAAAGCTTGTTTCTTTTGCAAGCTTTTACAGGATATTAGTAAAAAAATATTTGGAAAACTAAGGGAGATTTTTTAATTGGACTTGTTTCCTATGTGATTATTCTTTTCGAGTGAGAAAGCAACTTTTTGAGTTATTGAAATTTTTTTTGCTTTTTAAGACCCAAAATGGTAAAGTTACATTTTAAGGAGAAAATTACAAGCATGAAAATTTGTGTTTCAGTGTCACGTTGAAGCTGGGAGGCAAGAGTTATGTGAATAATGGAATATAGAAAGACTTTACTTTTAAACCAGGTCGACAAAAAAGATAAGTTGGGATTTGCATTTTGTCCATGGAGAGAAAAAAAATGTGGACTGACAAAACATGATTGGGAAATGCTGCTGCAGGTTGCCGAAGAGTTGTTCCTGCTGGATGGCGCACAGTGCTTTTATGATTTGGGATATCAAAGTTACCTTGATGAACTATTTGCCGTTAATAGAGGGCTCTCAAAAAAACTCAACCGGGAACCCATTCGTACAATGGCATTAAACTTGAATCTTATGAATTTTAATCGCCTGGCCTTTCATGCCGGTATCCGGTCTTTGCTTTGTGAGCCTGTTTTCATAAACAGTCATGCAAAACCGGAAGATATCGAGAAAATGTGGCGATCTTACCTTGAACCGCGTTCCATCGACCCTGCAAGGTATGAGTGTAAGGCCGAGTGTGCCTGGGAGAGGTACGTGCAACTTATTTATAAATGGGTATATTCGAAGGTGTTTGTCTGGCTGTTTACCCTGCCATACAAAACACACCTGCGGTTGCCGGTCAGTGAAAACATTCTTTGGACTGACTATTTAAATAACCTGGGGCCCCTTCTGAAAGTGCTTTTTGATACGATGGGGCGCAAGGGTGCATTTCGCTTATTACAATTCTGGCTGCGACGAACTTATGAAGCCGGTTTATGGCCGGGGGATATTGAGGATCAAAATTTAAAGACCTTTAGTCGAGAATGTTTTGAAAATGATGACCCGGAAAACAACCGGGTTTATACCTATGCAGAGTATGGAGACAGTTTCCGGGCCGCCCAATTGATCCGGGATTCTGCAGGAGAGCTTTATTTCCCGGTTCATGGACTCAAATACCCCGGCAGTACTGCTAATGAAAAGTTTCACCAGTGGGTAGACGAGGAAATATATAATCGCATGACTTTGTGTGCGTTGAATGCGAAGAACCATCCGGCGGCGAAAATCATTATCAGGGCTTGTAAGGAGCCGTCTTCTGTTACTGACGAAGAATCATTAAGAGCACTCCGGTATTTGAAATGGTTCTCGGGGACCCATTTTATGGGACATTGGGGCGAATTAGTGGGACTGCCTTTAGTTATTCGCTATTTAAAAAAGAAATTTTTTAAGGGAGTCTCTTGCATTCCCGGGTCCGCTTTACGTCTTAAAGGAAAGTACGGCTGGCAGCAGGGGCCGGATGGATTATTGGCGGAGGTAAATTGGCAAGGTAATGAGATTTGCCTGGATATCTATGGTATTATCGAGGTAAAAAGCTATAATCCGTCTGCGAAGAAGATTGAAAACCAATTAAAACGTCACCTGGAACGCTTAAGATATCATGAAATGGACGTGATGATCTTTGATGCGGCCGAGGGAAGAGAGAGGTGGGTCCCCTGGGATACGGCCCCTAAAGGAGTAAACACACGACGGCTAAATGTTTCCATGATTCGCTGGAAAGAGCCGTTATTGAATATTATTGTACAGCCGTTCCGGTTGTCGCGGTCCGCGTCGAAGAGAAAAGAGGATGACTATTTAAAGATATTCTTACCCTGGAAAAGATTGGGTTTTCGAGGAATGGGGGTTGGATTCACCGCCTGGTTAATACAGAACCTGGCACGCACATTGAAACCTGATGACTATTATCTTGGTTGGAAAACAAAGCCTATGATCGGAAACAACCTGTTAAAGCAAGCCATGGGGATATCTCCTTGACGCATGATACCCGTCAGTTATTGTACATTTTGCAAGAAGGATTCCAATATCGACTGGATGAAATACCGGATTCAATTAAATTTCATGCATCCCGTATAATTTTATCTGTATATGAAAAAGTAACCAATGAAGACAAAAAATGGGCTATTGAAGTTGCCGGAATTCTTAGCGACTCAAAGGTTAACGGCAAATCAACTTCCAAAACTCTACTTTATTTACTCAAGAACGCCTTATACAGCACCAGTTATTGGCTTCAAGATATCGCTTCGCCAAATTAAAATTTTTAAACGATATCCCCGGGGATATTGCCATATTGATTCGATTGTACTTCATAAGAATGTTTATGGAAAAGCGCCTATACAATGAAATTTTATACGTATCAAAAATTTGCTGCATGGTTGGATAATGTTTCAAATATGGCAGCGAAAAATGACGGATAGACAATATACCGGCAGTGATTTTCTCCAGTTGCTGAGTAATAAAAGATGGGATGTATTTATCACCTCAGTAATTAAAAAAGTAAGAGAAGATCGAAAATTGGAATCCACACCAGCCAGCAATAAATTATTACGTGATTTAATCAATATCATCGAGTTACAAAAAAAAGCCTGTAAATCACAATACAAGCCGGGCCTATTTAATAAAGTTAATTTGGAAGAAGAAATATTCAGCCGAATTTCCGAAACAAAAGAATTAGAAGTGTGGTATAAAAATTTCCTTAAAAACAGGAGAACATTTATTAAAAGAATTGAGAACTTATGGTCGAAGGGAGAATCAAAATATCCATTGGCCGAACTGGATGACGACATCCTTGATGAGTTATATATGCTTTTGGAACAAATCAAGCAGAAGATATAAACGCACGGATCCAGGAAAACCTATAATAATTATGCTGGATCTAATATCTTTGCAACTTTATTTATTATCATGAAAATTCAGGGCCATCTTTTATTCTCTTGAAAAGCAGGATATTTCAAATTTCGGCAAATGGGTTTAGAATAGTCAAGGTAGGGCATAATAGTCACGAAGTCGCTGCCTTTTCTAAAGTTTGGACTATAAATGAATTGAGGCTGGTATTACTCATTTTGGCTTTCAAATTCAATTTTCTATGTAAATCCGGTGAAAGTCTTAAAACAAATTTTCCGGAAAAAGGTTTTTCCGGGTCCTTGTTTCTCTCTTTACACCAATCCAGATAATCATCCACAGAATCTTTAAATGCGGTTTCAATTTCATCTACGGTTGTTCCCTGGAAAGTAATCACTGTCCTGGTGTTGATAACCTCCCCGTGAAAAATTTTTGTTTCATCATCATACTGGACGACGCCGTAATATCCTTTATATGTCATCATGGTCTTACTCCTGCATTCTCCAGGAATCGCCGCATCGAAGCAATCGCACCTTTATCAGTCTCCTTTTCCGGATGAGGCCGATGAAATACAGCATCTTCACTATTTAACTCAATTCTGACCCGTGAGCCTCTTCCTTCACTAATAGAAGCCCCTAAAGCGATTAACATTGACTCTATGTCTCTCCATGATATTCCGGCTTGTGTGGGCCTTCTGAAGATTGCTTCCAGCGTTTTCCTGTGTTTTTTTTTCATATGTATATAATACTATAATTTAGTATCATTTTCAACAAATTAAATTTATAAGTATGGAGCCAGGAACTCTATAGTAGTATTAATATTTGATTAATTTTCAATAACCACTGTAATCTCCGCGGGTTCGCTTTCCTGGTCAGATGTATCGATGGCTGCAGCTTTGATGGTATGATTACCGTTGGAATAGGCCGTGGTGTTCAATTGGAAATTAAAATCAACTTCGGTTTGCGGACCGTTATTCCATGAGGTTAACAGGTCATCGTCCACAAAGATTTGAATCTCTTGAACACCCCCGCAGTCCTCTGCACGTACACTAAATGTTACAGTCCCACTTAAAGGGCTCTGGCCAGGCGGGGTAATCTCCACCGTGGGCGGATCATCTGCAACGGTTACGCTAATTTCATCTTCAGCGGTTTGGTCAATATCATCATAGGCGATGACTTTAATTTGATGCGGTCCGGGGGTGACTTCCGCTATAGACCAAACATACCTGTAGGGCAAGACCGTGTCGGTTTCCACCAGCGCATTGTCAATGTAGAATTCAACCTTTTGGATGCCGAAATCATCCGAGGCAACCGCCTGAATCGTGATATCGTTACAAATGGTTTCCCCATCCTGGGGATTGGATATAGAAACTTCAGGAGGTTCACCACCACCGTTATCCTGTTCTTTGGCGGTAATTGTTTTTACCGGCATACCAATGGCCCCGATTTCAATGATGGCCTGACCGTCTTCTTCATCCTCATCTTTGTCTGCTTGCAGCGTCACCGTTTGATACGTATCCCAATTGTCAGTGGTAAAGGTCAACGGTGAGCCTGATAAGACAGTAATATCCGTATCACCACTTTTGTGAGTCACTCTTGCCGTAACATCGGAAGTGGGTAGTGCCGAAAGCTTAATTTGAAATGACGCGGTTTGCTCCTCCGGGACGGTTACTTCATTAACATCGGTAACAAATTGAAGACCGTCATCATCTATTTCTTTTGCTTCGATATCCCTGTTTGCTAATCCAGCGGCACTGATGCGAAAAGTGGCGGTGCTGCTTTGGATGTCATCATCCTGGGCTGCCGCTAAAGTAACAGTTTGAAACGTGTCCCAATCGTTTGGAGTAAATGTCAAAGTCGAGCCGGAGTCAACAGTAATATCACTATCGCCGCTAAGGTAACTCACCGATGCCGTCACTTCAGAAGAAGGTTCTGCCGACAGTTTAACCTGGAATGAAGCTGTCCCTCCTTCTTCTACTTCTATAGGTTCATCCGCATCGATAACAAATTGAAGAACATCATCGTCGATTTCCGTGACGGTAATATCCTGGTTGGCTATGCCTGGCGCACTTACCCGGATGGTAGCCGATCCATTTATTGTATCCGTGTCTTGATCAGCCTCCAGGGTCACTCTCTGAAATCTATCCCATTCATCAGGGGTAAATGTCAGGGTCCGGGGTGATTGAACGTTAATATCATCATCTCCACTGACGCGATTTATTGCAGCGGTAACAGCAGATGAAGGTTTTGCGGAAATTCTAACTCTAAAGGACGCGGTGGCGCCTTCTCCTATAGATAGTTTATTATTGATATCGATCTCAAAACGGAGATTATCATTATCAACTTCCGCGGCAGTAATATCTTTTTCAGCTATACCGGGGGCGCTTAAACGGATAGTGGCTTCACCATTTTCAGCGTCCTGGTCTTCAGCGGCTTGTAATGTTACGGCTTGATATGTATCCCAGTTGGTGGGAGTAAATATTAAGCTCCCTCCTGCCAGTACACTGATATCACTATCTCCACCTACATGACTCACGTTTACATTAATTTCGCTTTGAGGCTGTGCCGAAAGCTTTACATTAAATGCGGCTGCACTGCCTTCACCCACCTCGACTCTATCCCTATCCGTGACAAAATCCACTACATTGAGGGTGGCAGAGGCGGTCAGTCGATGATTGCTGTTCATGGTAACCGTTCCCCGGGGACTGGTTGCTGCACCGTCCAGCAATACGCTGAGTTGAGAATAACCGGCTTGTAACCGGTAATTGTAACTGACTACTTCGCCTTTTTTGTACTCATAGACCCCGGAGGCCGGCTCACCTTCTACACCCTCTTCCAGGTTTACGGTTAGAGTCTTCTTTTTTGGTTTCAGGAAGAAGAAATATACCAGCGCGCCAACCACTACAGCACCGCCAACCACCAGGAGCCAGGGGAATTTCTTTTTTTTCTTATCCCCTTCTTTTTCAATCATACCCGGGGGGAATTCTCTTTCTCCTTTGACTATTTTTCGATACAATGACAGGGAGTCCAGGTCTACGCCTTCTACCAGCATGATACCATAGGTTTCTTTGGCTTTTTGGTAATTCTCTTCCGCCAGGGTGCTCTTGTCTTCCTTTTCATAAATTGCCCCCAGCAGCAAGTAGCATCCGCCTAAAATATCACCTCGGGGAATATCTTTCTCAATAATAATACTGATGATCCGCTCGATCCGGGTTTTGGCGTTCACATACTGCCCGTTTAAATATCGTTCTTTGGCCCGTTGAAACTGTCTGACTATTTCCCCTTCACTCTGGGCGTGCAGACATAAGTTCATTTGAGAAAAAAATGCAGCAATGACAATAATTGCAATGATTTTTTTTATGTGTCTGTAATTCATCATTTTAGGCTCCTGGTTAAGACAATAACATTATAACACAATTGAAAAAAAATCAGTCAAAATGGATAATAATAGATCTTTTTTTAAATAATGTTGGTTTGAAGAAGGTTTTGAGAGGTTAATATTCATGAATATTAACTCTTATTTACTCATCCCGGGCTTTCACTATTTTTTCATTTGTGTGTCTTTGCAGCGCTCTTTATTTTTCATCTTTGACACACCTGAATCCCTGGGTATCATCTTTTCTGCCGGCAATACTGTTTTTTATCATTAAGTCTTCTCCGGCGGATAAAAAGCTGCCGCCCTTTAAGATTCGTCCCTGTACCCATTCCCATACATTGCCGGCCATATTCACCGCACCGAAGGGAGAAGAAAAGCTTTCAAAGCTTTTCACCGGGGCGGTCCCTTCAAACGTATCCCTCTCTTCTTTCCCATCTTCACCCAAACTATCAAAATTGGCCCGCCATATTTTCTTTCCTCCCGGTGATTCATTGCCCCAGGGATAGGTGAACATCCCTTTTCCCGCGGCATATTCCCACTCATCGATGCTGGGAAGCCGGAAGCCATGCCGTTCACAGTATTTCTTTGCATTTTCATAGGAAATCACCGCCGGATATTCATCACCGTTATGGATAAATTTGCCGGGTTTTCCCGCTGGTATTTCTATTTGGTTTGCTGCCAGGAATCCCCGGAATTGCCGGTTAGAAACCTCGAATTTGTCCATCCAGATTTGTTTTCCCGGTATATAAATCATGAGATGGCTATTTTGCTCCTGGCTAAAGATAAATTCATAATACCCCTTTTTGTTCTTTTTGAGTAAAGGGTCCCAATATTTCTCCGGGGGTAAGTGGCTGTCTGTCTTCTTTAATTTATCGGTTAACTCACTGAGGTGAATTGAGCCGGGATATTTCTCCTTAAACTGCAAAAATTGGGCCAGGTCTATTTTATCTTTTATGCTATTATAGACAGATTCGCCATGTTTTTCTTCATATTGGCGCTTCTTTTCCGCAATGGTCCGGGAAAGCCGGTTTATTTCATCGGTATCCTTTATTTCCCTGGCTTTATTTAACATGGCTTCGGCATTTTCGTACTGGTGCTTTTCTATATAACTATTTACCGCATCGAGGAATTTGGCATATTGGGTATCGGTCGCCAGTTCTGCTTTTAACTGTTCCATTATTTTGCCGGTTTCAACGGTCATCGATTGGATTTCGCTATTGCCGGCAGCCTGGAGGCCCTTGTATTTATCTAAAAAGGTCTGACATCTTTCTATTTTTTCCTTTTTGCCGGCGTTACCATTCAAAAATTCTTTAAGATTTTCAAATCCTGCTTTCATTTCCGGGACCTGGTCCCTTATGGTTGGCCCGGTGGGTTCTCCTGTTTTTATCGGTTCTTTTATTTCCGGCGGCAGCGGCGATGGGCTGCTCTTTTGTTCTTTTTTATTGTTGATGGTGAAGGGGTTTAGAAGAAACAACAGTGCGGCAGCGATGATGGCTAATGAGAACAAATAGAGGTAATATTTCTTAAACCATCTCATTGGTTTTTCTTCCGCCGCTATTGGTATCATCGGCTCCATCAAGGCTTCTTCAAGGGCGTTCAGCATATCTTTTGTCCGTTGATACCTGTCATTGGGATTTTTCGCCATGGCTTTGGATAAAATTTCAGTTGTTCTTGCCGGTAATTGAGGATTTTTCTCCCTGATATTGGGGACGGGAATTTCCCGGTGGGCAGTCATTATTTCCATGAAGTTACTGCCTTGAAATGGAGTTTCCCCTGTCAGCATCTCGAACAATACAGCGCCAAAGGAGTAGATATCGGTACAGGG
>Ga0210084_1000199_pt1 | contig 10576 bp, 2 predicted proteins | sample China_Galinas_Co_3_FD_184863 | JGI IMG/M metagenome (GOLD analysis project Ga0210084, IMG submission 184863) | Wetland microbial communities from San Francisco Bay, California, USA, that impact long-term carbon sequestration -... | ecosystem: Environmental > Aquatic > Marine > Wetlands ... | reverse complement strand
GATCAAAGGTCCCCGGTTGTACAAAACCGGTGACCTCTCCCGCTGGCTGCCGGATGGAAATATTGAATTCCTGGGTCGCCTTGATGACCAGGTGAAAATAAGAGGGTTTCGAATCGAATTGGGGGAAATAGAAAGTCAACTGTTAAGTGCTGATGAAATAAAAGAGGCATTAGTCGTGGCAAGAACAGATGAAAAGGGAGATAAAATCCTGTGCGCTTATATTGTATCCAATAAGGAACTCCCCGCATCGGAATTGAGGGAATTTTTGTCCGGGAAATTGCCGGATTATATGGTGCCTGCTTATTTTGTATTCCTGGAACGTTTTCCTTTAACCCCCAATGGCAAAGTAGATAAAAAGGCGCTGCCGGAACCGGGGATGGAAACGAGCCGGTCGTATATCGCTCCGGGAAATAAAATAGAAAGAACGTTGGCTGCCATATGGTCTGAATTGTTATCCTTAGATAAAGAGAAAGTAAGTATCGATGCAAATTTTTTCCAATTGGGCGGTCATTCGTTAAAAGCCGCTGTGATGACAGCCAAAATCCATAAACAATTGGACATAAAGGTGCCTTTGATTATAATATTCCAATCTCCCACCATCCAGGCGTTGGCCCAATATATTGGAAATACCGAAGTAGATAAATTCAGACCCATGCAGCCGGTGGAAAAGAAGGAATATTATGTGTTATCTTCGGCACAAAGAAGATTATACGTCATTCAACAGATGGATGTGACTAGTATCGTCTACAATATGCCCATGATTTTCCCCTTGGACATGGAAATTCCGGGAGTCGAAATGAATAAAGAAAAACTGGAATATATCATCCATCGGTTAATTGAACGTCACGAGAGCCTTCGCAATTACTTCAACGTGGTTGAGACGCAAGTGGTCCAGGGGATACAGCCCCCACATGAAGTTGACTTCGCCATTGAATATTATGATTTAAAGGTCACTGAGGCGGCCGGAGGGTCATTGCCGGGAATAATAAAAAATATTCTTATGAAATTCATCAGGCCTTTTGACCTTTGCCGGGCGCCATTGGTACACGTCGGACTGGTCATAACCAGGGAAGAAAGATACATATTATTGGTGGATATGCACCATATTATCTCGGACCTTGTTTCTCATGATATATTATCGCGTGATTTTATGTCCCTGGCAGTGGGACAGGAACTGCCGCCGCTGCGCCTTCAATATAAAGAATACGCTGAATGGCTCAGCACTATCGAGATAAAGGAAAGCCTTAACCGCCAGGAAAAATACTGGTTAGACGAATACAAAGGAAAAATACCGCTGCTCCAATTGCCCATCGACTATGAACGAAAAAAGGAAATGCACTTCGAAGGGGATTCCGTATCCTTTTTCATTGACCGGACATTAAGCTCGAAAATAAGAACACAGGCTCAACAACTGCAAGTGACCGTCATGATGTATTTATTTTCCATATACATTATATTAATTGCGCGATACAGCGGCCAGGAAGAATTGGTGGTAGGAACCGTTGCCGCCGGCCGTCAGCACGCAGACCTGGAAAATATAATCGGTTTTTTTGTCAATATGCTGCCGATAAAAATCAGCCCACAACTGGATAAAAGCTTTTCTCAATATCTATTGGCAGTCAAAGAAAAAACAGTGCATGCTTATGAAAACCAGGGGTATCCCTTTGAAGAGCTGATAAGCAAGCTGGATATTCCAAGAGAGCCCGGCAGGCACCCCCTGGTGGAAGTTGTTTTTGCCTTTCAAAATCAAGCAGAGTCCCCGGCGGCACCCCGGGAGAACAGCCCGGGAATCTCGGACCTTAACAATTATAGTTCCGCCCGCTTCGATTTAATGCTTCAAGCCAGCGAGGGCCCCGACGCCATACACATGCTCCTCCAGTATCCCAATGCTTTATTTAAAAGGTCCACAATCGAAGAGTTCACAAATTTTTACCTGGAAATTTTGTCTCAGACTGCGGAGAACCCGGATATCAAATTAAAAGAAATTAAATTGAATCTTCAATTAATGGCCTCATCGCCCGGCATCCTTCAAGATAGCAAAGATGATTGGGAACTGTGATGATATGGAATCAGTCCTTGCCGGGATAAAAGGAAGCTTAAAAATGATAGAAAAAAATTCCAGTCCAGCGAATAGAGATGGGCTCGAAGGTGAAAAAGTACTGCTGGCTTTATTGCCTTTTTGGGACCCCCAGATACCGCCTTTTGGTATCGCTTGTTTAAAAAGCTTTCTCCAACAGCATGGTTATAAAGTAAAATCTGTAGACGCCAACCTGGAATTTCAATTCCGGGAAATCTTCGATGATTATATTCGAAACCTGGAAAAAATTGTTCCCCCGGAAAAGCAGGGAAATATTCATAATATCGGGAACCAGGTGCTGCGGAATCACGCCATGGCATATTTCAATGCCCATCTACCAGGGCAAAAACAGAGCAATGACAATCATGAAAGATACGTCCAATTGGTGAAAATATTGGTGGAAAAAACCTTTTTTACCGGCATAAATATCCAGAGAATAGAAATATTGGATAACCTGCTGGGGGAATTTTACACCCGGCTAAAACGGTACGTAATGGATTTACTGGACAGGGAAAAACCCACCGTGCTGGGTTTGTCCGTGTACGGAGACACGTTTCCCGCCTCCCTGGCTGCATTCGGCTGGGCAAAAGATAAACACCCTTCGATAAAAACCGTCATGGGAGGAGGGATTTTTGCCGATCAACTGGCACCGGGGTCCCCTGAGTTGGACTATTTTGTAAAAAGAACCGAAGGTATGATCGATAAAATTATTATTGGAGAAGGGGAGGCCCTGCTGCTCAAATTCTTGCGAGGAGAACTGGACGAAACCCGAAAAGTTTATACCTTAAAGGACCTTCATGCCCTGGAAGACCGCGGCGGTTTCCACAAAAAAAACGCTGAAAGTTATATTGACCTTAGTCAGGTGGATATCCCGGATTATAGGGATTTCCAACTACAATATTACCCTCACCTGGCCCACTATGGGGCCCGTAGTTGTCCCTATCAATGCAAGTTTTGTTCGGAAACCGTCAATTGGGGGAAATATCGTAAAAAAGATGTTGATCAGACTGTCCGGGAATTAATCCAATTGCACCGTCGTCATTCGTATCAATTGTTTTTACTTACCGATTCCTCGTTAAATCCCATCATTACCCGGCTCGCCAGGGCCTTTATCAAATCCGGGGTTACCATTTATTGGGATGGGTTTTTAAGAGCGGAGCCGCCGGTGTGCAGTACAACCAATACGTTATTATGGCGGCGAGGGGGTTTTTACCGGGCTAAATTGGGCCTGGAAAGCGGATCGCAGCGGGTCCTGGACTTGATGAATAAACGTATTACCCCGCGGCAGAGCGAAGATGCCCTGGCGTCATTGGCTTATGCCGGAATCAAAACCACCACCTTCTGGCTGTTGGGCTACCCCGGTGAAACAGAAGAAGATTTCCGGATGACACTGGATTTTTTAGAAAAAAATAGAGATTGTATTTATGAAGCCGACTGTAATGCCTTTAATTACTATTTGACCGGACAAGCCAACTCCGATGAATGGTTGAAAAATAATAAAGGGATACTGCTGTACCCGGGATGGGCAAGAGAGTTGTTGATAACCCGCACCTGGATACTGGATGAAGAACCTTCCAGGGAAACGGCCTACAACAGGATTAACCGCTTTGTGCAGCACTGCAAAAAAATAGGAATCCCCAATCCCTATTCATTAAGCGATGTTTACCGGGCTGATGAACGCTGGGAAAAACTGCATAAAAATGCCGTTCCCTCAGTAGTGGAGTTAAAAAATAACGATATCTATGTGGATGAAAATAGAGATGTGAAGGATTTATCCTTCGCCGAAAACAAAATAAAGGATGATGGTGATTGGTTCTGATGGAGGAGCAAGTGACGTATGATAGAGATTTTAAAGGAAAGGCCGCTATAGCCGCCGTTCAATACGGAAAAGAAGGAGAGTACTGGTTAAAAAAATTCTCCGGTGAATTGCAAAAGACCTGCTTCCCCTATGATTCTAATATCAAATCGCAGCCGCAGCGCCAAACCAACCATAACATCGCCTTTGAAATAAAAACCTCCAATGCGTCAAAATTAGTGGAATTAAGTAAAGGACTGGATTATCGACTTTATATCATATTGACTGCCGGCCTGGCGGCACTGCTCTATAAATATACCGGCAATAAAGATATCGTTATTGGCTCCCCCATTTTCAAGCAGGATAAAGACGGCAATTTTATTAACACCATGCTGCCATTACGAAATCCAATAGATGGTGCAATGACCTTTAAGGAACTGCTGCTGGACCAGGTAAGACCCACCATCATCGAGGCCAACGAACATCAAAATTATCCCATTGAAACCTTGTTATTCCAGTTAAATATGCCGGTGACCCCGGGAGAGTTTCCCCTTTTTGATGTGGTGGTTTTGTTGGAAAACATCCATGAAAAAAAATATATCCATTCTGTCCATCCCAATGTGATCTTCTCTTTCTCGCGCATCGCTGATGCCATTGAAGGGAAAGTAGAATATAACCCCGCCCTGTATAGACCGGACACCATCGACAGTATCATTTATCATTTTAAGCGTTTGCTGGAGAAAGTGGCCGTTAATATCAATATGTCTATATCTGAAATAGATATTTTGGGAGAGGAAGAAAAAAAGCATATTCTATACGATTTTAACGGGGGAAATCAGCAATTAAGGTATCCCCATCATAAAACCCTGCATCGATTATTTGCGGAACAGGTGCAGCGGACACCGGGGTATATGGCACTGGTCGGCATGAGCCTGGGTGTAGGGACGCGATTTATCGCGTCCGCTGCCGGGAAACAGTATGTGCACCTCACCTACAACGAACTCAATGAAAAATCCGATCGATTGGCACATTTGTTAATAGAAATGGGAGTCAAACCCGATACCATCGTGGGCATTATACTGGAACGGTCCATTGAAATGATTATCGGTATATTGGGGATTTTAAAGGCCGGTGGGGCCTATTTGCCCATTGACCCGGATTACCCGAAGGATCGCATTAATTATATGTTGGCCGACAGCGGTGCAAAAATTGTGCTAACATCGGACGCGATAAATCGCGTCCCTACACCCAACCATCTTCCCATGCACCTTTCCACCCTTTCATCCTCCTCAACCTTAACCTCAACCTGCAAGGTGAGTTCCGCGAGCCTTGCTTATGTTATCTACACTTCCGGAACCACCGGGAAGCCCAAGGGTTCATTGATTGAACACCGAAATGTAGTCAGTTTGATGCTTCATGATCATTATTTATTTGATTTTGGCAGTAATGATGTATGGACCATGTTTCACTCCTATTGTTTTGATTTTTCCGTCTGGGAAATGTATGGAGCGCTGTTGTACGGTGGAAAATTGGTGTTAATATCCAAAATGACGGCCCGCGATCCCCAACAGTATCTACAAATTTTAGAAGCAGAAAAGGTCACTATATTAAATCAAACCCCGGCTGCATTTTATCAATTGGCCCAACAGGAATTAGATCGTCCGGGAAGAAATTTACGTTTGAAATATGTCATTTTTGGAGGTGAAGCGTTAACACCGGCCAAATTAAAACCATGGAAAGAAAAGTACCCGGGAACAAAATTGATCAACATGTTCGGTATAACAGAAACCACCGTGCACGTAACCTACAAGGAAATTCTTCATACCGATATCAAATTAAACATCAGCAATATTGGTGGTCCGCTGCCCACGTTAAATATCTATATAATAGACAGGCATCGAAAGCAGCTTCCCATTGGTGTTCCCGGGGAATTATTTGTCAGTGGAGCAGGTGTATGTCGAGGTTATCTAAATCAACCGCAATTAACCGCAGAGAAGTTTATTAAAAAGTTTTTGCCGGGGGGTCCAGGGGGGGCGGTTTTTTCAAAAAGAGTCCCCCCTGGCCGTCGGAGACAAAAATCATACCGGTCCGGTGATTTGACCAGGTGGCTGCCGGATGGAAATATAGAATACCTGGGGCGCATCGATCATCAAGTAAAGATCAGGGGGTACCGGGTTGAATTGGGAGAGATCGAGGCCCAATTAATGCGGCATTGTGCCGTAAAAGAAGCGGCTGCCCTGGAATGGGAGGACCCCGACGGGTTCAAGGCGCTGAATGCTTATGTGGTGCCTGACCCCCAATATGCCTATCCTGTAAAGAAATTAACGGAACTGGAAAGAGCAGGCGGCCTGGAAAATAAACTCTATCATGAATACCCCAATGGCATGACCATTTTTTACATCAATCGCCATGAAACCGATTTTATGTACCGGGAGATTTTTGAAGAGCGGTCCTATATCCAACATGGGATTACCCTGGAGGAAGGCGCGTGCATTTTTGATGTGGGAGCCAATATCGGCATGTTTTCGCTATTTGTGCGGCACGCCTGTAGAAATGCCAAAATTTATGCCTTTGAACCCATTCCCCCTATTTTTGAAGTGTTGTCCCTCAATACCTCGATATATTGCGGCAGTGTGGAGGTTTTTCCCTGCGGGTTATCTCAAAAGGAAAGCGAGGCTGTCTTCACCTACTATCCGCATGCAACGGTTTTGTCCGGCCGGTTTGCCGATCGATCACAGGAAACCGAAACCGTAAAAGCCTATATAAAAAACGAACCTGGGGAAAATACCCGGGAAGATCGGTTATCCGAAGGCCAGATTAACGAACTGCTGGAAGACCGTCTAAAAAGTACTTCCTTTACCTGTAAAATGAAAAGTCTTTCCCAGATCATCAGGGAAAATGCAATAGAAAAAATAGACCTGCTGAAGATCGATGTGGAAAAAGCCGAAATCGATGTGCTTAATGGTATAGATGAGACGGACTGGCCGAAAATTCACCAGTTGGTCATCGAGGTGCATGATGTGGATAAAGGGCTGGAGGAGATTATCCAGCAGCTTCGCCGGCGTGGTTACCGGGTGGTGGTGCAGCAAGACAGCGAACTAAAAAATACCAATCTTTACAATGTCTATGCAATATCGGAGGCGAAGTACATATCCGGGACCCAACCCCCGGCCGTGCTAAAGAAGAAGACCCGTGACGACCCTGGTTATTACCTCAGCCCCGGACGATTTATCGACCATTTGCGAACCTTTTTAAAAGAGAAAGTACCGGGATACATGGTCCCTTCTTATTTTGTCCTGATGGAGCACATCCCCTTGAATCCCAGTGGCAAAGTCGATCGCAAAGCCCTCCCTGCCCCGGAAGTAAAAACCGGCACAGGATATATTGCCCCCGGGAACCGGATAGAGGTAAAACTGGCGGAAATATGGGCCTGGGTCCTGAAGATAGAAAAGGATGCAATCGGTATCGATTCCGATTTTTTCCAACTGGGAGGCCACTCGCTAAAGGCAACCATTTTTATATCGAAATTGCATCAAGTACTGAATGTAAAAATTCCCCTGGCGGTTTTATTTAAAACCCCCAGGATAAGAGAGTTGGCGCAATACATTGCCGGGTTAAAATCGAATCCTTTTGTTGGCCTGGGAGCTGTTGAAAAAAAAGAGTATTACCCATTATCTTCCGCCCAGAAGCGTCTTTATGTACTCCAACAAATGGAATTGGACAGCACGGCTTATAATGTTCCCCAGGTGTATATACCGGAAGGAGAATTGAACGAGAAAGCCCTGGAAAACACATTCCGGCAATTGATCAACCGCCATGAGAGTTTAAGGACCTCTTTTGACATCATAAAGGGAAAACCCGTGCAAAAAATTCATCAAGAGGTGAAATTTGAGTTTGACTATTATGATATCTCGAAGTTTGAGTCTGAGGTTAAGGTTGAGGAAGAGTGGTCCTCGCGCTTCGAGGGGACAGGGGGGCTTGCCCCCTTGCCTATAGAACCCGCAGCCGCTCTTATAAGTTCCTTCATCCGTCCTTTTGATTTATCTCAAGCACCTTTGCTGCGGGTGGGTTTGATACCGCTGCACACCCCGCCCTTCGGGCACCCCTCTCAAGAGGGGAAGGTTGAGGATAAACACATCTTGATGATCGATATGCACCATATTATCACCGACGGCACGTCAATGGACTTGTTCGTTAAAGAATCCATGGCATTGTACGTCGGCGAGGAATTGCCCTCCTTAAAATTCCAATATAAAGATTATTCCCAATGGCAACACAGTCCTCAACAAAAAAAAGCAGTCCGTAAACAGGAGGAATACTGGCTGAAAAAGTTTTCGGATGATCCGCCGGTTTTGAATCTGCCCCTGGATTATCCAAGACCGGGGGTGCAAAGTTTTGAAGGCGCAGTGTTATCTTTTGAAGTATCTGGGGTATTAACCCAATCAATCAATCAAATGGCTTTGGACACCGGCGCTACTTTATTCATGGTGCTGCTGGCGATTTATAATATCTTTTTAAGCAAACTCAGCGGACAGGAAGATATCGTTGTGGGGACACCCATCGCGGCCCGCCGACATGCGGACCTGGGACGTATCATCGGCATGTTTGTCAATACCCTGGCCTCCAGGAACTATCCTATCCATGAAAAAACCGTCCTGGAATTTATAGAAGAAGTCAAGGAAAGTACCCTGCAAATCTTTGAAAACCAGGAATATCAATTCGAAGACCTGGTGGAAAAGGTATCTGTTCACCGTGACCCCGGCCGGAATCCCATCTTTGATACCATGTTTGCTCTCCAGAATATGGAGACCCAGGCCGATGAAATCCCCGGCGCAAATATCTCCTCATTGACCATAACACCATACCAATTCGAAAGCAAAAAAACTAAATTTGATCTGCATTTAGCCTGTCTTGAAGAAGAAAAAAAATTGGTTTGTTGGTTTGGCTACGGCACAAAACTCTTTAAAAAAGAAACCATTGAAAGATTTATTGCCTATTTCAAACAAATTTTATCCACTGTCTTAACGGATAGCAACCGAAAGATATTGCAAATCGAAATAATGACAGCGGAAGAAAAACGGCAAATTTTGTATGATTTCAACGATACAATGGCGGTATACCCCCGGCAGAAAACCATCCAACAATTGTTTACCCACCAGGTGGAACAGAGACCGGATAATATTGCCATAGTCGGCCCCTTGCAGTCAAAAAATAGGACCTATATGACCTATATGTCCTATATTTCTTACCGGAAACTAGATGAAGAATCCAATCAATTGGCGTGTTATTTAATAGAAAAGGGTGTCACACCTGATACCATCGTGGGGATTATGCCGGACCGCTCCCTGGAAATGATCGTCGGTATTCTAGGCATATTAAAAGCCGGAGGTGCTTATTTACCCATCGACCCCGGTTACCCCCGGGAACGCATCGATTACATGTTGGCCGACAGTGCCGCGAAATTATTGTTGACACCGGACGCGATAAATCGCGTCCCTACACTCACCTCAACCTGCAAGGTGAGTCCCACGAACCTGGCCTACATCATCTACACCTCAGGTACCTCCGGTAAACCCAAAGCAGTAATGATCGAACATAAGAATGTGGTTAAATTGGTAAAAAATACAAATTATATCGATCTATCGGAAGGTGAACGTTTATTGATAACAGGTTCCATTACATTTGATATAACCACTTTCGAAATATGGGGCCCGTTATTAAACGGATTGAGTATATATATGACGGAAGGAAATGCCATCGCTGATCCTGAAAAATTAAAGGAAATCATTGTCGCCAACCGGATATCTATTCTGCATCTTATCCCCCAACTATTCAATCAAATGGCAGCGGCAAATCTTGAAATATTTGCACCCCTTAAGTTCTTCCTGGTGGGAGGGGACCTGGTAAAACCATGGTATGTCAACCGGTTAAGGAATAAATACCCCGACTTGAACATTCTTCATATGTATGGCCCCACTGAAAATACCACCTTTTCTACTTTTTTACCCGTTGACCGCCGCCATGAAAATAATATCCCTATTGGAAAGCCGGTTAGTAATTCTTCCGTATATATCCTGGGTAAAGGCAATGAATTACTTCCCGGCGGAGCAGTGGGAGAATTATGTATTGGCGGAGAGGGAATCGCCAGGGGATATATGAATCGACCGGAAACAACCGCTGAAAAATTTAACCATGATTTATGGGATTACCACGATTACCATGCTGAAAAGAAAAATTACAAATTACAAATTACAAAAAAAGTGAACCACGAATTAACACGAATTTACACTAATTCATTTTTATCTATCAGCGTTCTCTGTCAACTTTACATTATTATTACGATTCATGTCTTTAATAGGATTATGTCAAAGCTATATCGTTGAAATCAACTCTTGTTTTTATTCGTGTTCATTCGTGGTTAATTATAGAACCAATCTCTTGTACTCAAATCTTGGTTTGGCGAAATTAAGAATCAGTCCGAGCTTAAGACCGGTGGCTCGAAGATAATTCAACACCTGAGCTTTATGGACATCTGCAATTACTTCTACAGTCTTCAATTCGAGTGTTAGCTTATTGTCAACCAGGATATCCGCGAAATACTGACCTATAACTCTTCCCTGGAAATATACATCTACCGGGGACTGCTGTTTAGCCGGTATGCGTTCTCTTTCAAATAATGTCATCATGGCGTTTTCATATACTTT
>Ga0210084_1000198_pt1 | contig 10585 bp, 7 predicted proteins | sample China_Galinas_Co_3_FD_184863 | JGI IMG/M metagenome (GOLD analysis project Ga0210084, IMG submission 184863) | Wetland microbial communities from San Francisco Bay, California, USA, that impact long-term carbon sequestration -... | ecosystem: Environmental > Aquatic > Marine > Wetlands ... | reverse complement strand
CTGTACACCGATCCAGGCCAAACTTTTTCCCAGCAGTCTGTCCGGCAATGATGCCAGCGGACGGGCTCAGACCGGAACGGGGAAAACAGCTGCATTCCTGATCACCGTCATCACCCGGATGTTGAATAACCCCATCCAGGGGAACCGAAAACCCGGCACGCCCCGGATTCTCGTTTTAGCCCCCACCCGGGAGTTGGTTCTCCAAATCTCCGAGGAAGCCCGTCATCTCTCCAAGTACACGGACCTTCAAACCATTTCCGTGTTTGGTGGAATGGATTATGAAAAGCAGAGAAAGCAACTTTCAGCCGAACCGGTGGATATTATCGTCGCAACGCCCGGGAGGCTGCTCGACTTTCAGCGCCGCCGCGACATCACCCTGAAAAAGATCGAGGTGTTGATTCTCGACGAGGCCGACCGGATGCTCGACATGGGTTTTATCCCCGATGTGCGGAAGATTATCAACAGCACCCCGGCAAAAGACAAGCGTCAGACGCTGCTCTTCAGCGCGACGCTGACCGGTGAAATTACCCGACTCGCTTCCCAATGGACCCGCAACTCGGTAACCGTAGAAATCGAACCGGAACAGATCGCGGTGGATACGGTGGATCAGGTCGTCTACATCGTGACCACCATCGATAAATTTGCACTCCTGTTCAACATCATCCATCGAAAGAATCTCAAACGGGTCCTGATTTTCTGCAACAGGCGCGATGAAGTGGGGCGGCTCGAAAAGATGTTGACCCGCCACGGCATCAACTGTTCGGCGCTCTCCGGTGATATCCCCCAAAAAAAGCGGGTTCGCCGCCTCGAGGCGTTCAAGACCGGAAAGATCCGAGTTCTGGTGGCAACGGATGTGGCCGGACGCGGCATCCACATCGAAGGCATGGATCACGTCATTAATTTCATGCTGCCCCATGATCCGGAAGATTACGTGCACCGGATCGGGCGCACCGGCCGGGCGGGTGCCGCCGGGACTTCTATCAGCTTTGCTGATGAGAAGGACGCCTTCTACCTTCCCGCCATTGAGGCGTTTATCGAACAGAAGCTGAGCTGCATCGAGCCCAAGGAAGAATGGCTCACCATGCCTAAATCTATCCCTGCAAGGAAAAGCCGCAGCTCTCTCGGCAGAAGGACATCCGCTCCCACCGCAAAAGGGAACCCCCGACCCCGTCCCCGTCCAGAAAGAAGACGTCCCCGCCGTTCAGGGCAGACCGCTCAAGGAAAGACGGATTCCAGCAAACCCTCGTGACGCGGCCTGACCCCAGGAGAAATCCGGGCTATCCGATTTGATACATTGGATTTTGGATATGTTCGTTTTTGCAGTGTGGGCAGCGACCGGGGCGGGTGAAACGCTTCCGATTTTTAAAAACAAAGCCGCAGTTCGTACATCGTGAGGGTATGATCATAAGTTTTTTCTTCTGGGCTGCTACAGAACGTTCAATATGGGAAAGATGTGTGTAAACCTCTTTTTCCCGGATTCCCATTGCCTGGGAGAGGTCCCGGGCACTCATTTCCTGTTTACACAACAGGGAGATCATCTGTTTTCGTATGGTTTGCACGATCTAATCCCTTGATGATAAAAAATTTCCTTTCACCAAGATTGACAAACTCGTAAAAAGTCTTTTGTGAGCGAGCAAAACGGACTTTTTCCGAGACCATCAAGATTTATCAACAAAAAATGTTTCAATGAGCACTCAAAGAGATTGTTGTTTGGGCAGCATCCTGTTGAGTTGTAATCCATTTTATGGAATTCGGATCTGTTCTTTTAACAAGCAGCAGGCGATTTTGTATTTCGGCGTGCCGTCCCTGTTGTAGCTGAGGTTCCCCGGTTGAACCAGTCTGTTCATCACGCATCCTTCAGGGATGTTGAGGGCAAACAGGTCATTTTCGTTGATCTTCGGGGCATCCACCAGCACGTCATCTTTAAAGCGCATACTGTGCAGTGGATAATCTTCGCACAAGGGGCACCGGTATACCCTGCCGTTGGGGAATATGAAATAGTTTTCCGCCACCAGCCCGGCGCATTCAAAGGGTTCGTCCGGGTTTAAAAAAACTTTCGGATAGGTGACGGTGATGCCAAGACAGGCGATTTTTTGACCGATTTCAGGGATGGTTTTGAGCCATTGGGTTCGAGAAACCTGTAATTTTTCCTGCCTGCTTTCGGCGGATTTTCCCCTGATACCGATGACCTGTATGAAAAAACGATGGATCCCCAAATCCTTTAAAAGGGGCGCGATCCTTTCAAGTTCATGGATGTTTTTTGTGCTCACCGTGTAGATCAGACTGGTGGTAAAGCCCATGAGAACCGCTTTTCTGATGCCGGCAATGCACGTATCATATGATCCTTTTCCCCGTATGGTATCGTTGGTTTTTCGAGTGGCACCATCCAGGCTGAAGCTAAAATAATCGACACCATCCGGATCCACTTTGGAAAGAATGTCATGGAACAGGTATCCGTTTGTATCGACGGTGATCGAACTGTAACCTATAGATTTTGCTTTTTTTATGGCCTTGGGCAGGTCCGGGTGGAGGGTGGGCTCTCCCCCCAGGAAAATGACATTGGCCGCTTTGTTTTTTGATGCAAACACCTCGAGCCAGGTTTCAATGGTGTCTATGGGAAGGGTATTTTTTCCATGTTCTTTTTTGTTGATGTAACAGTGGCTGCACTTGAGGTTGCAGCGGGTCAGAATATGAAAAAATAGATTGGTGGCATTTTTTGAAAAAGCGACGGTTTTTTTCATGGGACGTAAATTGTTAGATCGTTGAAGGTGCCGGGATTCAAAACGGACCCACTGGCAGGCCTGAATTCGTCGAAAAAGATGCAGGATACACCCTGCAGGCTGAACCATGAGATCAGCGGTTCTATATTCTGTACCGTGTCTATTCTATAAGATTCCCTATACTATTTCAAGGCAATCTTTAGACAGATCCTCGTCAAAACTCACCGGATAACATCCATCGAAGCATGCCTTGCAGAAATTGTCTTCCGGATGTTCGATTCCGGTTGAACTCAGAAGTCCTTGGAGACTGAGGTAATGGAGTGAGTCCAGATTGAGGAAGTCTTTGAGTTTTTCAACGGTCATCTGTGCTGCAATCAGCTCCCCTCTTGTGGAAAAATCTATTCCATAATGACATGGAAACCGATGGGGAGGCCCGCTGACCCGCATATGGATCTTTTTTACACCCAATTCCCGTAGCGCTTTTACCCGGGTTTTCACCGTGGTTCCTCTGATAATGGAATCTTCGACAATGATGATCTCTTTTCCTTTTAGAAGCTGGTTTACAGGGTTCAGTTTGATTCTGACGCCAAAATCACGCATGCTCTGGGTGGGCTGAATAAAGGTTCTTCCGACGTAGTGATTGCGGATCATGGCCATCTCAAAGGGGATTCCAGAGGCTTCTGAATAGCCCAAAGCAGCGTAAGTGCCCGAGTCGGGAAAGGGCATGACCAGGTCGGCTTCGACAGGTGCCTCCTGGGCCAGGCGACGCCCATGGGCTTTTCTGGTTATATACACATTCTGACCGTAGATGGTGCTGTCCGGTCGCGCAAAGTAGATAAACTCAAAGATGCAAAACGCTCGGTTTTCTGGGGTCGGCGTTTTAATGCTCCGGATACCGTCCGCATCGATAATGACGATTTCCCCCGGATCGAGCTCCCGGACAAATTCAGCCTGGACCAGGTCCAGGGCACAGGTTTCCGAAGCCAGAATGTAATGGCCGTTGAGTTTACCCAGGCATAACGGTCGAAAACCATAAGGATCCTTGATGCCGACAACCTCTCCTTGGCTGGTGAGCATCACAAAAGAATAGGCACCCTTTAGCCGTGACGCCGTCTCTTTAAGGGCACCTTCGAATCCATAATTTAGGCTTTTGACAAAATAATGGAGGAAAATTTCGCTATCCATGGTTGTCTGAAAAATCGACCCGGTTTCTTCGAGTTCCTTTTTCAGATGGTGGGCATTTACAAGATTACCGTTGTGGGTGATGGCGTATGCTTTTTTGCGGTGATGTACGACAAACGGCTGGGCATTGCTGAGGATGGAGCTTCCTGTGGTGGAATAGCGGACATGCCCGATGGCGCTTTCTCCTTGTAAATGCTCCAGATGGGTCACGTCAAAAACATCGGGTACCAGACCCATACCTTTATGCTCCACAATGTTGTTTTCCCGGGCGACCGCGATTCCGGCACTTTCCTGCCCTCTGTGTTGAAGCGCATACATACCAAAGTAGCTCAGCCTTGCGGCTTCAGGATGACCGTAAATACCGAACAGCCCACATGCTTCCCGGGGTTTTTCAAAATAATCCATGGAGTCCCTTAATTGTACGTTGATGTTTTTCCAATCTTCGGCATTAATACCCTATCTGCCGAATGAAAATGGTCGGTTTACAACAAACAAGGCCGGTATGGTTTTCCGGCCCTTGTTTGCGTATTATGCTTGAACATTTTTAAGTGTCCTGCCAGTCTTCGCCCCATTCTTCAACGGCGACAGATTCCTTGGCCAGAACATCGAGTGCAACGGCCTGGACCTTTCGATACACGTCGGTATAATTCATCTTTTTGCCGTTGACTGTCAAGAGATCATTTTCAATGGAAATGCCGAAAAGTCTTTCGTTTTCTTCTAAATAGGGTAAAATCAGGTTCCAGTCGGCGGCGCTCAAGTCGACAAACTCACCGCCGTTCAACTGGTCTTCCACCAGTTTATGGCGGGGATCCCTTATGTAGATGGCACCGCCTGAAGCCAGTGAGAAGAGATTGGATCCGGGGTAGGGGACCGGCTGCTCGACGACGGTAGCGTCTTCATCGAATTCTATGCCGTTGAGAACGACAAACCCGCCGCCGTTCAGGGGATCACCGGCCATAAAAGACTCCGCCAGATAATCGAGGCAGGTACCGTTTATCACAACCCGGGGGCGGCCCACCGCATTAATCAGCGGCCGGCCGGCGGTATTGCCCAGCACATACACTTCTCCGCCCTTTGCTCCGTACATGAGGGTTTGACCCACATCCCCATAGATTACGAGTTTTCCGCGCTTCATAATCTGGCCCAGCTGGTCCTGGGCGTTTCCGTGGACGTATATTTCCAGGCCGTCGATCCCCGAGGCCAGGTAGTCGCCGGAGCTGTCATAAACATCAATTCTAACGCCGTCAGAGTCTTTTGACAGGCCACAGCCGCAAAAGCGCTGCCCCTTATACCCGTAACAAATGAACTGTTTCCATCCGAGTTTATAGGCAGCACATAGAAAACGCGAGTCACAATCTTCTCCTTCAGGCTGAAAATCTCTGGCATTGATCACCAGAACTTTTTCATCATTCCGAGGAGACCGCAGGGTGTCCCGTTTTTCAAAATCGACGTAACGATATTGACTGGCGGTGTTTTCATTGAGATCCGGTGATGCATCAAAAATTGAAGTCAGGCTGTTTCTGATGATTTGCAATATCGAACTCCGCTTTTTATCTCCAGTAGGAAAGCGTCGGTCCATAATGTGTGTCAAAATCTCTATGGCTTTAGACTTCGTGTCGTCATCTTCACTGGCCAGAGTTTCGAGCCCTCTACAAAAATGGATCAGTGCGGCATAATCCCAATTCAATATCTTCTGACAATAATGGCGTTTAAAATCGGATAAGTCATCAAGCACCAGCCCGTCTTTTAAAGCCAGGGCGATGTCTTTGGCACTTTTCGGTATGGAAAGTTCAGGTGTTATTTTATAGGGTTTCTGATGATCCGACGTCTTGACAACGTCGCCGAATTTGTTGGTGCAGATCAGTTCCTTAGAGCCATCTCCCTTACCGGCGTCTTTGACGGTAAAAATAAAAGCACCGCCATCGGTGGCACTACCGCCCCGTGCATTCCAGTATTTGTCGGCGATGGGACAAAAGCGGCTGTCTTCAGCGGCAAGGTTCTGCAAAGTGGCGTCAATGGCCTGCTTTTCAGAACATATCAGGCCGATCTGAACCTCTCCTTCCTGGAGGGCAAACACCTGGGGACGCAACATGGACGTATCCGTAATGCCGATTAACTGGAAAAAGTTTTTATACGGATTGTTTCGAGCAATGATAAAAAACCAGGGACCGTCCGGAGAAGCATGGATATGGGCAGCCTGGATGTAGCGGTAAACATGCTGTTTTTCCGGTGACAGCAGATCGAAATCGTATTCAGAAGTGGGCGCCAGGGCTTCAATGATGTACTCCATTGGATACTCAAACGTTCGGTTAAACAGGTCGAGGAGCAGAACAGAGACTTCGGTATCTGTTAAAAACTGCGGAAAAATGTTGTGCTGTTTTAAGTATTCACTCACCGCATGGTAGTTGGCAAAGTCGCCGTTGTGGACCAGCGCTTCATCCAACCCGCTAAAAGGATGTGCACCGCCGGGATGCCAGACCCTGCCCTTTGTGGGATAGCGCTGGTGGGCAATCCATCCATGGGCTTTAAAATCTTCCAGACAGTAGTATTGAGTCACTTGCTCGGCATAGCCCACGATCTTTAAAATCATTATATTACGACCGTGGGATAAAACAAAGGCCTGCTTTTCCCCCAATGACGCGTAAAACCTCTGGTTTAATCGAAAGGAATTCTGGTAAATAAATTCATCTTCAGCTTTCCTAGGATCCATATCCTGAAGGGAATTTTCGGTAATAAAACGATCCAAAACATCCGATTTTACCCGTACAAAATAGCGCCGGACATCCGGAGGCTTGACCTCTAAACCTTCAACTTCCTTGTAATCATCAAGGGTGGGGATGCTTTCCGCTTTATGAACATCCATAAATGGTTTGATGGCCGATTCTTCCACATCGGGGCGGGCGGCCGGGTCGAGAAGGGCGACTTGAAGCAGATAATGGGTGTCCAGAATTTCCTGGCTAACGCCCAAATTTTCTGCAGAAAGCCCCAGAGCAGCGATGCCGCCGCCTTTTCCGTTTCCGCGATTGTGCATCTGAACCGATGGTTCGTAAATATGACGGCCCCGAACGGGGATGGACGAAATAAAACCGGTAACACCGCATCCGCCCTCTTCAGCAGGCTTTTTAGAAGGGATTTCACCATGGGGAAGACGGGACCGAGATTTGAGTATGTTTTTAATTGTTGAGTCAAAACCGTCAAACATTATGTATACCTTTATCCGTTAATGAAACAAATATTGAAATACCCAATTTAGGGGCTTTACACCAATTGGAATGGTGGAATATTGGATTAATGGGTTCTGGGATAATGCAATTTTGGGTAAATGGTAAAAATTGTGTTGATGATAAAATTAAAAATGGATGATATCCTTTTTAAAACCAACCTGCCAGTATTCCAGCGTTCCAGCATTCCATATCCAAGGCAATCGTTCAAGCCTCAAAAAATGTCCTACATTTTCATTAAGTTGTAGAAATCCAAAGACGTTAAATTATAAGCTCTGCCTGAGGCGCCGGTTGATATTTTGATCTTTCTTCTTCATCCAGATAATCGAGATGGACCAGCAGATCGGATCGGCCCACCAGTTCCTTGATGCTTTTCAGGCCGTATTGCCTTAAAATCTCACACCATTGCTTTCGCCAGGCCATGTACATGTTGACGATTCGTTGGGTGGCCCAATCTTCGGCAATCATGATACCCAGTTCATGATCCGTAGTTGCGATGCCTCGGGCACACCCCCGGCCGCTTTCGCAATGACCGCATCGAACACATTCCAAGGCAACCAGTTCCGCGGTCCCGATAACCACGCCGTCAGCTCCAAGTGCAATGGCCTTGGCCACGTCCAGTGCATTGCGAATGCCGCCGCTGGCAATCAAGCAGACTTTGTCTCTAACACCTTCGTCCTTCAAAAAATTATGCACCCTGGGGATGGCGTACTCAATGGGCATGGCAATGTTCTTTTTTGCAATATCCGGAGCAGCACCGGTTCCACCGTAACTGCCGTCCAGATGGACAACATGTGCGCCGGCATAGTAGCTGCCCACTGCCACCATGTCCACATCCGTCGGTGTGGAAACTTTTACGGACACAAGAACGCGAGGATTGATTTCCTTTAACCAGTCCACATGCTTTTTATGATCCTCCACAGAATAAACGCTGTGAAACGGAAACGGCGAAAAGAGGGCATTCCCCACCACCGTTTCACGCATGGCAGCGACTTCGGGGGTCACCTTGTCGCCCAGCAAGTGACCGCCCAATCCAGGTTTGGCACCCTGGGCATATTTAAATTCCACCATGGGTGAAAACAGAATGGTTTCTTCTCTGACCCCGAATAAACCGGTGGCGATCTGGGTGATGACATGCTCGGCATATGGGATCAATTCCTTGGGATAACCACCTTCTCCGGTACAGGTCAATGTGTTCAGCAGTTTCGCTGCACGTGCTCTGGCCACCATGACCGACAGTGCCGTGGAACCATAAGACATGCCGCCGCCATAGCAAGGGATGCCGTTGATCACATCCGGCCTTCCGTCACCGCGTTTGTTCAATGTGATACTGGTGTCGACGTCCTCATCGTCGAGGTTAAGGTAGTCACCCGGTTCAGGTGTTTTGAAGCGGATTTTATCAAAACCGCCACCCGAGTTTCCAAGGTTATATTCCAAATCAACGATTGGAAGGTTGCCGGTTTCCGCCATTTCCCAGTGCGCAATGAGCATCTCTGACGTCCAGCGATAATCTCCTAAAGTTTCCAGAATCGGATTTCGCCGAAGTGTCAGGGCCTGTTCCGGACAACGGTCTATACAGAAAAAATCATTTTCTTTGCATTTAAAGCCAATACATTTGTAATCTTTGGGGCGTAACGGTTTTGAAAAAATGTCGTATCGCGGATGTACGCCATGTGGACACAGCTCTGCGCATAACCCGCATGAGATACATCGGGAATTTCGTCGGATGGTGTACTTGCCGATGGGATTGCGAAATCGATCCGGAACCTGGACGATTTTTGGGAATTGAAAGTGATTTTTATTTTTTTTCATGATTTATTTAAATCCTGCTATTTTTCTTTTTCCGAATATGGGGCCGAAGCTTTCCATCTCAAGATCCTCAAACCACATGGAGCGACCGACTTCACCTCTTAAACGTCTCGCCTCCCGAATTCCCATGGCACCCATCACTTCGATAAGCTGGTTGTGCCATGCACCCATCAGATTAATCATTCTCTGGCTGCCCCATTGGGGATCGATGGTGTTGTCTATTTTTGCAGGGCAGGACAGATTTTCTCGACAACGGTAACACAACCTGCATTCCAGAGCGATGAACAGGGGGGTATCCACAATGACGCCGTCGGCACCGCAAATGATGGATTTGGCCATATGCTCGGCCATGGCGATTCCGCCCGAAAATACCAGGTTGATTTTTTGTCGGACAAAACCATTCACGAGTTTAAGATGAATTTCGCGAATCATTTCCTTTAAAAACCGGGGATTTTCGGTATTCAGCTCGTTGCCGTGGTCATCTGCATAAAAATGAAGGGTGTCGACCTCCAATGCCGAAAGTTCTAAAGCACGGGACGCAGCATCGGCATCCAGGGGAATGCGGATCATCAGAATAATATCCGATTTTATTTCACGGATGTTATGAATGGCGTCTTCGATATCATTGTCAAAAGCCAGTTCAACCGCACGACTTTTGAGGATGAGCGATGGGTGATCCATGGCATTGTCACAGGTAAGACTGGGAATCAGATTCCGGGCATAAGGCAAAAGGGTATCCGAAGAATCTTTAGGCTGGATGATCAGAAAAGTGTCGAGAACCTGGGCTGCCTTGGCCGCCGATTCAACAATGGCCGGATTGATAATCAGGTTGCCCGGCAGTTGTAATATTAAAGGTATGGGGATCTCCAGGATCGGAAGTGCTTCTGAGGCCAAAGACATGTCGTCATTGAACTTTAAGGGGGATATTCTTCGGGAGATTTCGAAACAGGTATTGATATACTCCCGTCCGTGGATGCCGTCCCTTGTGGGCCGGACGATTTCAGACATATCGGTCCACATGGAATCGAAGCCGGCAGCCACAAACGGACCCCGATAACCAGCCCCTGAAACCGGAATCTTTCCCGTATGGGCCTGATACCAGATCCTGTGTAATATATCGGACCGCCAATACGCATCTCCCAACGTACGGTATTCCGGATTTATCACCCGGGAAAAAATACCTCTTGTGCATTCCTGGACACAACGAAAACAACTGTGGCAGGCATACAGGTATTCAGGTTCGCCCATGGTGCTCATGTGAAGGTAGTTATCCTTGAAAATACCGTAAATGCATTTTTTCTTCACACACTCTCTACAGCTGCCGGCGCAGTCTTCCCGGAACTCCACCGTGGCATACTTGCCGATGGGATGGTGCCTTGGATCAGCGGTTTTAATGGGTATATGATACTTCTTGGGCATTGAGCTCTCCAATTTGAATTGACGGCGTTAGAAAATTCATCGACAAACTAAAATGTTAGTGCGTTAATTTTGATTTTTTTTATGGCAAAAAATATGTTCCTTTTGAATATCGAATGTCGAATATTGAATAATGAGTGTCGAATTAAGGTCCCGGTGAAATGGACTGCCGTATTTTGTTCATATAAAAAGACAGAGCGGAGCGATTCCATCCTTCTACATTCGAAATTCGTTATT
>Ga0210084_1000197_pt1 | contig 10593 bp, 4 predicted proteins | sample China_Galinas_Co_3_FD_184863 | JGI IMG/M metagenome (GOLD analysis project Ga0210084, IMG submission 184863) | Wetland microbial communities from San Francisco Bay, California, USA, that impact long-term carbon sequestration -... | ecosystem: Environmental > Aquatic > Marine > Wetlands ... | reverse complement strand
GTGATCGTCGTTGGCAATATTGTCCCTATCGGTAAACCGGGCCCGGATTTTTTTCGGGTCGGGATCATAAGCCTGAAATGCCACATATAGGTAACCGGCACTGTGGGCCAGCAGCAATTTTGTTTTTACGGGGGGGGTAATGTTTTCTCCCGGTTCCACTTCATAGTTGAGTTCCAATACCAGGGCTTGTTTCCATAACTCTTCATTAAGGCTGCCATCGACCTTTACTTTTTGGGTGACGATAGGGATTTGCAGGGGCGCTTTCTTTGCTGGCCGGTCCGAAGCCCCGGTCTGGCCTGACAGCAGCCCCAACGAAACAAATAGAAATAATAGTGCAAATATTGTGATTACGAACAATCGGTTATCATTCTTTTTCATTGACATTTTCCTTTGGCGGTTGGTTTTTCAGGTTGATGAAATCCATGTATTCTTGCGGTATATTTTTGCCTTTAAATAAGTCTTTTCCTACCGGGATATTGAATTGAACATCCACTGTGCGGCCTGTCATAAAATCATTTTCCGCTTCTAAAGTGGCATTAAGGGGAATTTTAAGGCCGTCGGCTTCTTTCCAGCCGGTGTAAACTTCTTTCTGTTCTACCGGTTCATTGACGCCCGGGACCGGTCCCATGTAGGATACCCCGAGGGGTAAATCGGTTTGCGGATCAATGTACATATGAAAATCGGCGGGTCCGGTGATGGAAAGATCAATGGCACTTTTACCGGCAAAATCCCGATTGCCTTTATACTCGATTTTATACTGGTTCAGGTTCTGGTAGATATAAAAGGTGTCCCTGTAAATCAAGGTCATTTCGTAACCTCTATCTGTATCCGACATGGGTTCCAGGGGGGAATTGGGGGGGAGCTGCTGCCAGGCTGATTTGCCCTCTACGGCCATTATTACATGACCCTTGCTGGACCTGACCGTATACAAAATCTTGTCCGGGTACTGGAGTACCACCACGGCATTAAATGCAAAATTTCCACGCGGGATTTTCCGGGTAATTTCCAGTTTTTGTAAGATATTCTTTACCTTCATGATTTTTTTTGCACCACCCAGGGCGGTTATGACTTTTTCAAAGACCTTTTCACCTTGTGTCTGCGCCGATAATATACCCGTGCATATTACCGTGAATACTACCGTTAATACAACACTGACTAACATAGTTTTTTTGAGTTTCATTTTATTCTCCTTTTATTTTATTATATTTTACCTTAATGCTTCGATCAATTCAAGCAGTATCCATTCCAATATATAATGATATTTTTCTTCGATGCGGATTTTGTCGCCGGATTGGGTCAATACTCCCCAGGTTAAGTAATGGCGGATTTGTTCCATAAACCGGTTAAGCAGGTTCTCGCCGAAACGTTGGAGAATTACGGATTGGTATACGGGGCTGTTGGATTTCCACTGGGCCAGGACATACCATACCAGTTGTTTTTGGGGTGAAAGCGGGTAAATACTTTCTATGGGTAACTTGCCGGCTTCAACGGCAGCGATGTAGTCTTTGTGCTTTTCCAGGGTTTCGTAAAAATGGTCGGCCGCGTAATTGTGCAGCCGGGGTCCGAAGGAAATACAGGGTGATTGCTTTTCCCAGCGTTCCCGGTAAACAGTGGTATCTTTCACGCCGGGGAGCAAATACCATCCCACCAGGTTCTCTCGATAGCCGGCGGCTATTAGCATTTTTTCCGCTTCACTGTACATTTGCCAACACTGGAACTCATCCGGGAACCGGTCCGGTTCCTGGCGGAAGGTCCGGCTTATTGCGGGTATATCCCGTATATCCAGCCGGTAAATAGTAAGCGAAGAAACACCAAAATTAATGGCTGTCTCAACTGTTTCCAGCCAGGTGTCAATACTCTGATCGCACAACCCGTAGATGAGATCGACATTTAGAAAGGGAAAACGGGGGACCAGTTCTTTCAAGATTTCTTTAGCCTGCGCCGCGGTGTGTTTCCGCTCGATCAGTTTCAATGTATTGTCATCGAAGGATTGCACACCCACACTCAAACGATTGATGTACCGCTCCAGGATTTCGATTTTTTTGGCTGTTTTGAGAGTAATTATACTGGCTTCCAGGCAAACCTCGCATTCTTCACTGCGGCGGTAATGTTCCACATAATAGCCCAAAGTCTCTTCCAGTAAATCAGGGGGAAGGACCGTCGGGGTGCCGCCTCCAAAATAAATAGAACGTATATCCCGGGAGGGTAAATCAATATTCTCATCCATCATCAACGCATGCTTTCGTTCTGCCTGCAGCATGGCTGCCAACTCACCCCGTTTTAACATGGGGCCGCGGTAATAATGACAGTAGGAACAATGCTCTACACACCAGGGCAAATGCACATACAAGGTAAAATCTTTATACCTGTCATACAGCCTGAAAATAGATTCCCGGTGAGATTCATCATAAGGAATCGACGGATTCTGTCCGGCTGCTGCTATGTCCTTCAAAATGGTAAATCGATAAGAAAGCCCGTCTTTTCCTTGAAAGTAATTTTCCGGCAGGCCTTTACCTTCTCTAAGTTTATCTTCTCTCATTTGACACCTCCTTTTTTCGTTGAGATAATATTTCGTTAATAATCCCGGCATTCTTTTGGGTAAAACCGAATCCGGGATATAACATGCCCAGGTGCGTTCCATACCCCTGGTAAACCCTGGCGGTTTTGGTGGTAAAAGGTTGCCAACATCCGGCCAATGGCGTTTCTTTATTTTCTTGCGAAAGTATAAGGTGCACATTGGCGTTCACCACTGCCGGCGTGTATGGTTCGATAAAATATGCCCGGTATTTTTCCATGATACCGATTATTTTTTCTTTGAGAAAATCCACCCCCAGTTTTTCCAGGTACGTGGTTATATTGTTTATGACTGTTTCGGGTAAGCTCCCGTTTATATTTTCTACGGGCCGGAAACTGTCTGCCAATATAATGTCGGATACGACATATTCCTGTTTTTCCAATGCCGCGGCCACTTCAAACGTCAACCTCCCGGCCGCGGAATACCCGAATAAAACATATGGTCCTTCCGGCTGCTCGGCGGTAATAATTTCCCGGTATTTTTTTATTCGCTGCTCCGCTTCGATAAAATTAAAGGAGTACCACGAATACCCGGGTGCGAATGAGGCCAGTTCTTTATAGGCCACCCCGAATCCCATGACCGGGGGGAAACAGAAAATTTTCTTTTGCTGGGGGTTCCCGGGGTTGAGTAATACCATTGGCTGTTCCACATAGGTTTGCAGGTTGGTTTCCAGGGTGCCTGTTTCTTCCGTGGTTTTCCCGGAGTCCGGTGCCGGGCCCGGCCACCCGGTCATTTGCTGCAGCAGGTCCGGTAATAACTGTTCTTCTTGTTCCCGGGTTTTGGCGTCCAGATAAGGGGCCAGGCTTCGTATGTTGGGCTTGTCAAAAAGTTCTTCCATGCTCAACTCCACCCCCAATTCTTTATTTATTTTAGTTATCACGATTAAGGCTTTTAAGGAATCCCCGCCCATTTCGAAAAAATCGTCATCGATGCCGACCCGCTGGAATCCGAAAAATTGGGCCCAGAGAGCGGCGATTTGTTTTTCGATTTTATTGCGGGGACTTACATATTCGGTTTCTATTTCGGGGCGTGGGGTTATAGGCTTTGTGCCGGGAAGATGAGCCGGTTTTTCCCGGGAGCCAGGGGATAAAATCTCGCCGGTTGAATCGCCGCGGCTGTTGGCGGCCGCCAGTTGGGATAACATGGCCAGGGCCCGGTCGGCAAATTCCATTTCCAGGGGAAAACGCACCGGGTCAAAAGGATAGCCGGGGAGGGGCACTCGATATCTTTCCTGTCCGGCAAAGAGTTTATGCCGGTCAATTTCCACTCCCCACAGCCACATATGTCCCACCCGGTTCATTAAGACATAGAGGTCCGATATCTGTTGTTCCCGGGGTCTTACCAGGTTAATGGATTTGAGTCCGGGTTTTTCTTCTATATGCCGGGTGAGGAGGGTATTCAGGTCCCTTCCGGGTCCGATTTCCAGGAACAGCGCATGTTCGATTCCCGTTAATTGGTTGATTCCTTCGGCAAAGCGTACGGTAGAGCGTAAATGATCGGCCCAATACCCGGGCCGGGTCACTTGCTGCGGATGGGCCCACTGGCCGGTGACGTTTGATATATAGGGGATTTGAGGTTCATTTAAGGTTATTTCCCCGGCGATTTTGTCGGTAAATTCTTTTAATATGGGTCCCATCATGGGGGAATGTAGGGCACGGGCGCTTTGTATGCGCATACACAGGTATTTATGTTGTTTCATCTCCTGTTCTAAAGCCCGGATGGCGTCTACCGGCCCGGCGGCAATACACGAGGGGCCGTTATCGATGGCCAGGGATAACCGGGGGTGACGGTCCAGGAAGGGTTTTAATTCTTCTACGGTAACGGGAACACTCACCATCGCCCCTGCCGGTAGTTTTCCTATTAATTTTCCTCGCAGGGCGATCATTTTGAGGGCGTCTTCCAGGGATAATACCCCGGAAATACAGGCGGCGGTATATTCGCCGAAGCTGTAGCCGATCATGGCGTGGGGCCGGATTCCCCAGTTCATCAGCAAGCGGGCCAGGGCATATTCAAAGATGAATATCGCTTCCTGGGCAATTTCGGGTTGATTAATGGGGAGAATAGAGGACTTATTGGACCTATTGGACCGATGGTCTCCGGTTGGGGGATAAAGGATTTCTTTGATATCGTAATCCAGGAGGGGCTTCAATATTTCAAAGCAGCGGTCCATTTCTTCCTGGAAAAAAGGCTCTGTTTGGTAGAGGTCTTTGCCCATATCGACATATTGCGAGCCTATGCCGGAAAACATGAATATTACCGGTCTTTTTTCTACTTCGCTGTAGAAGGTGTGAACTTTCCCGGAATCAGGGCGGGACAGTTTGCCCCGGGCTTCGGCCACATCGGAACATACCAGCATGCGGCGGTGTTTCAGGGTCCTTCGTCCCAGCATCAGGGTATAGGCCACATCCGGGAGAGAAATGTCCGGGTGTATTTCCAGGTGCCGGGCCAGGTTGGCGGTCATTTTTTCCAGGGAGGATGTGGTTTTGGCGGATAAAACAATTAATTGGTATTCTTTTGAGGTCTGTGCATCAGTCAAGGGGGCAAGCCCCCTTGTTCCCTCGGAAGATTCTCTCCCGGCGCTGTGCGCTTTGTGCTCCGCGCCTTGCGCAATAGGGGCTTGTTCCAATATGACATGGGCGTTGGTTCCACCGATTCCAAAGGAGTTTACCCCGGCGCGCAGCGGGCCAGCGCTGTTTTTCCAGGGTGAGAGCGCCGTATTGATGTAAAAGGGACTATTTTCAAGATCAGCGGCCGGGTCCGGGGTGTGAAAATGGAGGGTAGGGGGGATGAGCCGGTGTTTCAAGGCCAGTACCGCTTTGATAAAGCCGGTAACGCCGGAGGCAATATTTAAATGGCCCACGTTGGTTTTGACACAGCTCAGGGCGCAAAAATTTTTTTTATCGGTATTATAGGCCATATTTAAGCCTTCCAGTTCAATGGGTCCTCCTAAAGGCGTGCCGGTGCTGTGGGTTTCCACGTAGCCGATATTTTCGGGGGGGACCCCGGCGATTTGCAGGGCCGTTTGGATGGCAGCGGCCTCTCCCGCGGCGCTGGGCGCGGTAAAGCCGCCGCGGTTCAGGCCGTCGTTATTGATAAATGAGCCTTTTACCACGGCATGAATATTGTCTCTATCTTCTACTGCTTCCCGGAGCCGTTTCAACAGCACCACGCCGACGCCGTTTCCAAATACAGTGCCGTCGGAGCGGGCCTCGAATACTTTGCAGTGTCCATCCGAAGATAGTATCATACCGCCTTTGCGGTGCAGGTAACCTTCTTTTTTAATATAGGGAAGACTGACGCCGCCGGCCAATGCCAGGTCGCATTCGCCGCTGAGCAGCCCCTGGCAGGCCATATGTATGGCTACCAATGAAGTGGAACAGGCGGTTTGCATATTGATGGCCGGACCTCTGAGGTTCAATTTATGGGCCACTCGAGTACATAAATATTCTTTGTCGAATAATTGCCGCGCTTCAAATGACCCGGCCATGTCCATTTCATCCCGGAGAAATGATTTCCACTGCCAATAAAAATTAACCGATGCCCCGGCATAACACCCGATTAATTTGTCATAGGTATAGGGATCATAACCGGCTTGTTCCAGGGCATGATAAGTACATTCATGGAATACCCGCATCTGCGGGTCCATGATCTCGGCTTCTTTCGGGGTATAATCGAAAAATTCGGCATCAAAGCACTCGATATCTTCCACCCGGGGCAGGGCTTTTATATAGTTGGGGTTTTGGAGCAGCGCGGCAGGTATGCCTGCCTCTTCCAGCTCTTGTTCAGAAAAAAAGGCAATAGTTTCGATGCCGTTCTTTAAATTTTCCCAGAATTCTTCGATATTCCCGGCCCCGGGAAATCTGCCGGCCATACCGATTACAGCTATTTCTAAGCCGGTTTCACCGGTTTCTTGCAGTATTTCGGTCATTTCCTGCTCCTATTCGTTTCATTTTTTCTATCATCCGGGTTCTACTTCTTTGAATTTCTTCCTTGCGGTCCATTTTTTTCTCGATCACAGCAGCCGGTGCGGCTTGCTGGTCTAAAAACCGGGCAAAGGTCCGGATAGTGAGGTAGTTAAAAATAGCTGTCACCGGGATATTTTTTGGGAAGGTTTTTTTTAATTCATCATTTAAATTGATGACATCCATGGAGCTGCCGCCCAGATCGAAGAAATTATCATCGATGCCTATCTTTTCCAGGTTGAGAACCCTTTTCCAGGTTTCGGTCAATATTTTTTCGGTTTGATTACTCGCAGGAATATATCCTTTTCCGGTGCCCAGCTTTGTTCCATGGGCGTCCAGGGATTTCCGGTCCACTTTGCCGGTGGGGGTCAGGGGTACGGTTTCCAGTTTCACGAAATACGCCGGGATCATATAATCAGGGAGTTTCCCGGCCAGGTATTCTCTTAATTGGGTAACGGTAAAATCTTTTTTCGAGGTAAAATAGGCCCATAAATAGCGGTCTCCGCTGACAGCGCCGTAGGAACTACTGACGGCGCCTTCTTTGGTTATTACGACTGCTTCGCTGATATCCGGGTGCTGGAGCAGCAGGGTTTCGATTTCCCCGGGTTCGATGCGAAATCCCCTGACTTTAACCTGGTGGTCTTTCCGGCCCATTATTTCTATGTTCCCGTTTGGCAGCAATCGCCCCTGGTCACCGCTCCAATATAAACGGCCCAGTTCTTCATCCCGGCTGAATACCCGGTGTGTCGCTTCTCCATTGTTCAAATAACCGGGTGAGAGAAAACAACCGGCTAAGACGATCTCACCCACTTCATGTTCCTCGACTTCGTCTCCATCCTGGTCTACCACGAGTATTTCCGTATCGGCGCCGGGCTTTCCCAGCAGCACCTTTTGGAAATCATCTGCCGGTGATAGGAGCCATATGGAGGATACGGTCGACTCGGTTTGGCCGTAAATATTCCCGAATCTTGAATAGGGAAAATATTTCTTAAACATAATTATATCGTGCTCTCGTACTGCTTCGCCGCCTAGAATCACCAGGCGGAGTCGGTTAAAAAGTTCGTCCCCGGTGAGGGTATTGACAAAGTACCTGTACCAGGTGGGCACCGAATGCCAGATGGTTATTTTTTCCCTGGTTAACCATTCGGAGGGTTGTTCGATATTTGCTTTTCTTTTTACATCAAAGGGATACAACGTGGCACCGTTAAGTAAGGCGCTGTATATATCGGGTACAGCGCCGTCGTGACTGAAGGAGGCAAACTGCGCCATTCGATCCGAGTCTGAAACGGAAAATCGCTTAACCCAATTGTCAATGTAATATAAAATATTTTCCCTGCTTTGAACCACGCCTTTGGGGTTTCCCGTAGACCCGGAGGTGTACAAAATATAGGCCATTTGCCGGGTTTCTCTTTTAATATCCACGTCTTTGCAGGGTGTATGCTGATTTATCTCATCCAGGTTTATGATTGCAACCGGGGCTGGCACATTGGTGCTTAATTTTAGTGCCAGGTTGATATTTTCGTTATTGGTGATGACAAGGCTGGCGTTGGAGTCCTTTAACATATAGGTCAGCCGTTTTTCCGGGTAGGTGGGATCAAAGGGAATATAAACCGTTCCCGTTTTTAAAACGCCGATGATGCCGACAATCATACTCTCATCATGTCCCAATAACAAAGCGACTGTTTTTTCTTTATTGGGGGCATTACCGGTTGCCAATATAATATGGGCCAGTTGGCTGCTGTATTGGTGCAAAAAGCCATAGGTGAGAGTATATTCTCCTGCTTTTATTGCAATTTTGTCCGGTCTTTTTTTTACTTGTTCCTCGAACATTTTAATTAACATATTTCTATTCCTAATGCCTTTTCAAAGAGTGTTTTTTGCCTTGACCGCGCATATGTTTAAATTCACGTATTCCTTTTCCCGGATTGGCGGTAAAAAAATCGATAATGTTTAGATATCTCTCCATGTTGGAAGAGATGGTGGAAGGTTTGAACATGGCTTTTTTGTAGTTACAGTTTAACCGGATACCGTTTTTATACTCCGATATATAAATCATCAAATCAAATTTAACATCGATGACTTCATCCGTATGAAAAGATTCCATGGAATCCAAATTTTTTTCTAATGTCCCGGTACCCAAATTGAGCATATTAAAGAAAACATTCACATCGGGGAATTTCATATTCAAATCATCTAATACCACTTCCAAAGGATAACCCTGGTGCTGCAGTACTTCCAGGACGTTGGCGTTTACCTGTTCCAGGAATCGAATAAAACTTAAATCAATGTCTACATCAGTATCCAGGATAACCGTATTAACGAAAAACCCCACGATATTTTGCAGGGAGACATGGTCCCGGCCGGAGACGGGTAAACCCAACCGGATACTCTGTTGTCCTGAAATCCGGGAGAGAAATACATTGAATAGTGACAGCATAACGATAAACAAACTGGTGTTATTGGATTTAGCCAATTGATTTAATCGATCTTTTATTTTTCCCGGTATCACACACCGGTATTCAGCCCCTTCTCGGCTGTCGCTGTGCAGGTTGGAATCCACAGGCAGTGCGACCGGGGCCTGTTCCTTTTCCAGTATTTGCTTCCAAAAACCATGCGACTGTGTTTTGACTTCGGGATTTTTCATTTGTTTATTCTGCCAGGCGGCAAAATCTTTATACTGTAATGCCAGGGGTTCAAGTTCCGCGGCCCCACCCTTGCTGTATCCTTCATACAAGTATATGAATTCATTTTTCAGTATTTCTTGAGAGAAACCATCTGTGATGATATGGTGCATATTAAAGACCATCCAAAATTGTTCTTCGGCCATTTTTACCAGCAGGAATCTTAATAGCGGTGGGTGAGTCAAATCGAATGGAGTATTGGCTTCCCGGGCAAAAATTTGTTCAAGTTGTTTTTGTCTATGGTTCTCTTCCCATGCCGACAGGTCCAGGTATTTAAAGGGAATGTCCACCTCATGCGGTGCCACCGTAAACTGGACAGGTTTTTTATTAATGGTTTTAAATCCTGTTCTCAGGCTTTCATGGCGTTCCAGGATTTTATAAATTACTTTTTCAAAGGTATTTTCATCCACTTTATGAGTGAAGCGGATGCGTTCAGGCATATTATAGGCGGCAGTACCGGGTTCCAACCGGGATATAATCCAGAGCCGCCGCTGGTGGTAGGAGAGTTCATAAAACTCCTTTTTTTCAACCGTTTCAATATCCAGGAAGGTTGTTTTACTTGATTTAGTAATGGTTAAGGCTTCGCTTCGGATTGTGGGGGTTTTAAATATCTCTCCCAGGGATAGTTGCACCTGGAAGGTTCGATGGATATGGGCTGTCAACTGTGCGGCTTTTAATGAATTTCCTCCCAGGTCAAAGAAGTTGGCATCGATACTGATATTTTCCTTTTTGATCCCCAGCACCCGGGACCATAACTCCGCCAACATCACCTCTGCTCCGGCAGCAGGGGCAGCATATTCCTCTCCTTTTTCGACGACAACAGGTTCGGGTAAAGCATTCCGGTTTATTTTCCCGCTGGGGGTTAAGGGGACCTTTTCCAGGGGCACCACGTACGAGGGAACCATATAAGCAGGTAACACACCGGACAGGATATCCTTCAGTCCGGGTACATCGATATCATTACCTTCCCTGCATACCACATAGGCGCACAAATATTTTTCTCCGGCATTGTCTTCCCTATCTATTACCACTGTTTCTTTCACATAATCGATTTCCAAAAGGCGATTCTCGATTTCACCGGGTTCTATCCTGAAACCCCTGATTTTTACCTGGTGATCGATACGGCCTAGAAATTCAATATTGCCGTCCGGGAGCCATTTGGCCAGGTCGCCGGTGCGGTAGAGATAGGACAAATAAGAAAAATAGGACATATAAGACCTATAGGACCTATGGAAGTTATGGAACCTATTATACCGGCTGTCGGGCATCTCCAATAAAAAGTTTTTGCGGGGGGGTGAAAAGAGGGAAGCTGAGAAGTTGGGAAGATGGGAAGACGGGAAGCTGAGAAGAGAATTGCGCATCATATCGCGCCCTA
>Ga0210084_1000195_pt1 | contig 10659 bp, 5 predicted proteins | sample China_Galinas_Co_3_FD_184863 | JGI IMG/M metagenome (GOLD analysis project Ga0210084, IMG submission 184863) | Wetland microbial communities from San Francisco Bay, California, USA, that impact long-term carbon sequestration -... | ecosystem: Environmental > Aquatic > Marine > Wetlands ... | reverse complement strand
CGCCAAAAACATCGACAGCCCGGAAGTGGAAAGAGATGCGGCGAAAGTATTGAGTGATATCTATTCCAAACAAAAGCAATTTGAAAAAGCATACCTCTACCATGTGCAATTTAAAGAAACCAATGACAGCCTGAGAAATGACCAAAACGTCAAAAAACTCACCGAACAGGCAATGCAGTATGAATTTGATAAAAAACAAGAGCAGCAGAAATTGGAACAGCAAAGAAAGGACGTGGAAACAAAAGCAGCAATGAACCGGCAAAGACTCCTGAGACAAACCTTTTCCATTGCCTTTATCCTGGTGTCTTTCCTGGCAATCGCGATTTTTCGCAGTTTTCGCATCAAACAAAAAGCCAATCGCTTGTTGGCAAAACAACAAAAGGAAATTAAGGCCCAACGGGACCAACTCCATGAGTTAAATATCACCAAAGATAAGTTCTTTTCCATCATCGGCCATGATTTAAAAAGACCCTTTTCCGCTTTAATCGGGTTAACAAAAGTTTTGGTCGCTGAATTTGAGAATTTCCCCAAAGACCAAATTAAAGAACTGCTGGAATCCGTATACAAATCATCTGAAATTACCTATAATTTATTGGAAAACCTCCTGGAATGGGCCAGGAGTCAAACCGGCAAAATACAATGGACCCCGGAAAATATTGAATTAAACCAGGTAGCCAAATCAACGGTCGAACTCTTAAACCGGAATGCTCATCAAAAAAATATCCGCCTGCAAAATGAAATAAACGGGGATAAACCATGTGTGTTTGCCGATAAAAATATGCTTCATACCGTTTTCAGGAATTTAATATCCAATGCCATAAAATTTACCCCTGACGGGGGGATGGTAACCATCCACTCAACCGAGGCCAATAATTTTATTGAAATCCGGGTGAGTGACACAGGCATCGGTATAGCGGAAAAAGATATTGAAAAATTGTTCAGGATCGATACACATTTCACCAGGAGCGGGACAAAAGATGAACAAGGGACCGGATTGGGATTAATTCTTTGTAAGGAATTTCTACTAAAAAACGGCGGTAATATACGGGTGGAGAGTCAAGTGGGCAAAGGAAGCAGTTTTATCTTCACTTTGCCCGCCGCGGGACCTCCACCGGAACAGTAATCCCAAAGGGGATAACGGATACCGTGTTATTTGCGTTATTGTGTTACCGCCCGATAGGCATTAATTCTTCCATTTCCATAAACCGGGTCTTTACCGGGTTTTCCCAGGTCGTCAGCGGTCTGGGCCAGGTGGGTTTTTAATTGCGCGGGACTCATGGGCCCATACTTTTCCAGTACCAATGCCGCCACACCCGACACCACCGAAGCTGCCGAACTGGTGCCCGCCGACCACATCCATCCGTCGATGGTGGTGCTGAGAACCATGTCATACCACCAACCGCAGGTGGGATAGTTCCTGAAATCACCGCCCGGTGCCGCCACCCAAATGACGGAAGTGCCGTAATTGCTGTAAGAAGCTAATTCATCAAAATCGCTGAGCCCCTGGGGACCGGTGGCAGAGACAACGATGCCTTTTCCTTCTTCCGTGGGTATTGAAATGATGTTTTCAGCGTGGTCCAGGTCCAGGGCGGCATTACCGGCGGAGTTAACCACCAGGGCCCCCTGTTGGTCCGCCCAATTGACCACTTTACGTATCATCTTTCTCAGGAAAGAGGCGTCCTCGGCCGTATAGTATGGCGGGAGACCGTTTTTTTGCAGGTAGTATCCCAGGCTCAGGTTGATGATGTCGGCGTTTTGATTGACCGCATGAATAACACCGGCGACAAACCAGCTTATGCGGCCGATTCCGTCCCCGGCTAACACCTTAACCGGGATCAAAGTGGCATTGGGTGCGACACCGATGGTGCCCCAATCATTATTGGCCGCGGCAATAATACCGGCCACATGAGTCCCGTGTCCATTATCATCGAGAAAGTCGGGGGTCCCGGGTACAAACGAGGCCCCGGCGGCAAAATCGATGTTGGCCCACAGGTCGGGATGATGGTACCAGACACCCGTATCCAACACGGCAATGCGGACACCGGCCCCGGTAACACCCTGTCCCCAGGCCTCCGCTGCTTGAATGACCGGCAAATGCCATTGGCCGGCATACAGGTTCTCATTCAAACCGATATGCTCGCCTTGCGGTATCTGGTTACTCACCAGCCAGTTCAATAATACATCCGGCATCACCTCGAATCCGGTGGGCTCGCTGGTGCGGACATCTTCCTGCCTGGTATAATCCGCTACCACGACCCCTATTTCATCCAGGGTGGCGATTATTGTACCGCCGGAATTGGCGATGACCGTCTCCACGTCTTCGGGTAAATCATTGCTGCTGTAGTTCAAAATCCACTGCTCGCCAAAACCCGTGAAAGGCATGGTAAACAGCAATATTAAACCAATCCCCATGCTGAGAAAAGATTTTCCGTTCATATGTGAGTCCTCCTTTTATTAGTGCTTTTATTGATGTCTTATTCATCGATACCAGATATATTATGTGCATTTTTAATGCCAACCGGGAGATACCGGGGGATTCGCTTTAAATAATGTTATATAAGAGAAGTGATGAAATCAACCCCTACAAAAAAAGTCTCATTTTTTTTTGACTTTTACGCTAACCCCTGCTGTGATTGGGATAGGAATAGACTAAAAAAAAGTTGTAAATGAAAAAAAAGTTGATAGGGTTCACACCTTCGCGTACCTCCCCCATCCCGGCAACATCGTTACACCGGATACTGATAAAAATAAGTCCCACCCCCCCGGTGCCCTTCTTAAGGGGGGGTGGGACTCTATAGGTCGTTGATAGAGATCCAAGGTGCTTTAACAAAAAATTACTTCGCTTGTCGTCAACCTCCTGATTATTTTAAATTGAGTCCAAGGATTATATATATGCATGTTTAATGCCAACCGGGGAAAAAATAGAAAATGCTTTGATGAAAAGAGTATCCAGGAAAGTAATCCTAACAAACCCTTACAACCAATGTTTCGTTCTCCACCGCATTTTTTATCGACTGCATTTTATAAAAAGGAGTAAAGCTTCTATTATCCAAAAGTTGTTGGCGCAAAAAAAGTTGATGGGGTTTTGTTGGCATTTAAATTATAAACGAAAAATGATAAATTATAAATTAAAAACCGAAGCAGTGCCCTGCGGGCTTATGTATGACGCCTTCGGCGTACAAATCAAACAAATTTAAGGGATCGACGGAATTGGCAGGTCTTTCTTTTTTTCCATTAATAATTAACAATTTATAATTTTTAATTTATAATTTAATTTCTTTCTTGTCTCTATTTTCCTGTTTTTTTCAGACGCTTGCTCAGGGCTTGGGGGGTAATACCCAACAGGTGGGCGGCAACACTCTGGTTGTTACCGGCGCGTTTCATTGCCAGTTGAATGATCATCTTTTGAGCCTGCTTTAAGGTGGGAAAGGAATCATAAGCAGGGTCCAACAGCCATTGAGGATAGGAAGCAGGAGCAGTGGAAACTGCTTCTTGAATTTTTGTGTCGCGATTATCGCTCATATGGGCCCTGAAAGTATCCAGCGAAAGCATTTTTGATTTATGAACACTCACCGCCTTAAAAACCATGGAACGAAGCTCGCGGATGTTACCGGGGAAATGGTAAGTGGACAGCAGGGAATAGAGTTCAGGAGGAGGTGTCGGTTTCTTTTTTCCTAAGCTTTCGGCTGCTTCCGTAAAAAAACAATCCACCAGCAGGGGAAGGTCATCAAGACGTTCCCGCAGCGGCGGCAGGGAAATATGATGAACATCCAAACGGTAGAACAGGTCTTTACGGAATTTACCTTCCTCCTGGAGTTGATTGATACTTTTATTGGTGGCGGCAATGATCAGGGCATCGGAATACCTGGGGTCGTCATCCCCTAAAGAATAATATTCTTTTTCCTGGAGGAGTCTCAATAATTTTACCTGGGACGGCATGCTCAGGTCCCCGATTTCATCCAGGAAAAGGGTACCGGAGGCCGCACTCTCGATAAATCCCGGCCGGTCTTGCACTGCATCGGTAAATGCCCCTTTTCGATGTCCGAACAGGGTGTCGGAAAACATCTGGTCGTCGAGTCCGCCTACATTAACCGTCACCAACTTCCCGCCGCGGCCGCTTAAAGTATGAAAAGCCCGGGCCACCAATTCTTTGCCGGTCCCGGTTTCCCCGGTGAGCAAAATCGGCTCATTGGTTTTTCTTATGGCTTCCATATATTGAAAAACCGAGTGCATTTTTTCATTTTTGGTAATGATATGGTAAAAGGCTTCCGGCTGCTCCAATTTTTGCAGGAATATTTTTTGTTTTAATGAACGATTTTCTTTGCGTAATTGCTGCAGTTCAATGGCTTTTTTAATACTGCCGATCAGCCGGCTCTCTTCAACCGGCTTTAAAATATAATCCAACGCTCCCTTTTGCATGCACTTAACCGCTATATCGATTTCATTGTTCCCGGTAACGATAATGATAGGGATATCCGGGAAACGATTGGTGATTTTTTCCAGCAGCTCTTCACCGGAAACAATTGGCATAGTCAGGTCCAACAGGACAACTTCAACCGGTTTTTTTTCAATTAAGGACAGCACTTCACGGCTGTCCTGGATGCAAACAATGTGATCGATCCCTGCCATTTTCAACATGAAAGTAAACCCTTCAAGAATTTTGAATTCATCATCCACGATCAAAACGGGCGCTTCAGGATATAATATTTTTTCCATTGGTGATTCCTTGATTATAGTGATTGTTTCGTGAGCAGATTTGACTCCACCGGCAGCACCACCACGGCCGTGGTGCCTACACCGGGCTCAGACTCAAACCGGAGCACCCCCTTGTGGTCTTCAACAATCTTCGATGATATGGATAAACCCAGGCCGGTTCCCCCACTGCCCCGTTTGGTGGTAAAAAACGGATTGGTTATCTTCTCTATGTTTTCAGATGTCATACCCATACCCTCATCCTTTACTTGTATTTTGACTATTTTTCCGGTGCGGTCAAATTCAGTGGATATAAAAATCCCCTGTTCCTTGTCTTGCAAAGCCTGGCAGCTATTTTCGATTAAATTGATCATTACTTGTTCGAGACGTTGAAAATTACCCGGGATTACCGGGATTCCCTCTTCATAATCTACATAAAAACGATTGGTGGATTTTTTGATCAAATTGGCCAATAAAGTGACTGCCGCCTGGATAACTTTATTGATGTGAATTTTTTTCTCCAGGGTTGAAGGGGTAGGCCTGGAAAAATTTTTCAGCTCTTTGACAAAAAGATCGATACGCTGCGCTCCTTCCCGTATTCCCGAAATAATACCGGGGATATTATCTTTCATTTCCGAGTATTTGACCCTTGGTGCAATATAAAAATCTCCCCGGGACTGGTAATGGTTTTGCAAAATCGGTTCAATGGTTTTCCAGATTTTCGATAAGATAGGGGAGTTAACCATGATAAAGTTATTGGGATTGTTGATTTCATGGGCCACCTCCGACACCAGCACCCCCAGGGAAGCCATTTTGTCTGCCTGGATAAGCTGTTGTTGGTGCATTCTTTCATTTTCTTGCGCTTCGATTTGTTGGGTAATATCCCTGAAAACGGCCAGGATGTGGTCCTTTCCTTTATAACCCACGATGGTGCCGACGGCTTCATTTATTCGAACCGAACCATCCTGGTGCACCCCCTGGATTTCATATTGTGAATGTCCTTCTGCCCTGGTCTCTTCCAGGAGCCGCTCAAATTTTTCATGGTCTTCCAAAGGGATGATATCTTTAAGAGACATTTTTGTAAATTCTTGTAATTGATAGCCATACTGTTTACAAGCCTGGGAGTTGGCTTCCACGATAGTGCCCCGGGAATCGATAATAAAAAATGCAGCCGCCGCGGCATTAAAAATGGCCCGGTATGCTTTTTCATTTTCTCTCAGGGCTTCTTCGATGCGTTTACGTTCTTTTATTTCTTTACTTAAATCCAGGTTGACCCGGCGAAGCTCTTGAGTTCTACGTTCAATATCTTCTTCCAACTGTTCCTGGTAACGCTGATTTTGCTGCAGCAGCCGGGCACGCTCCAATACCTTTTGAATGGCGTGCATCAGCACCGACATATCATGGATAGGCTTAAGAACATAGTCCCAGGCACCAAGACGAAGGGCCTGCACCACATCCGATATCTCACCGGTCCCGGAAATGATAATCACCGGTGTTTCCGGAGATTCCCCCGTTACTGTCTCCAGTACTTCCAACCCATCAATTTCAGGTATACACAAATCTAACAAAACAAGACCAATATTTTCTTGCCGGAACAGGTCTAAGCCCATTCGGCCGTCTTTGGCTTCTTTAACCCGGAAACCTTTACTGCCCAGGTACATGGAAATGGTTTTCCGGGTCGATAGGTCATCTTCTACCGTCAACACCGTTATATTATTTTGATTTTCATCCATTTTAACAGCCTCATAAAAGATTGTAAACGATATTTCATGCTTTTTCAACACCCTGGACAATTTTTACCCCTTATTTTTGCCGCCGGCGGCCAGGGGGGGCGCTTTTTGTAAAAACTGCCCCCCCTGGACCCCGTGTAGCATCTGCAAAAACTTTTCATTAAAGGTTGTTTCAACCGTTATCTGTTATCTGTCTTGTTTTCACTTTCCCCTGGAAAATGAAAAAAAAAACATCTTTGCTATTGAAATACAAACCAATATCCTATAAAATTATTGAACTTAGAAAATAAAAGTAAGAATCAACTAACGAAGCGAGGTATATAGTACCATGAAACATGAATTAGATTATATTTTCCGGCCCCGGTCAGTTGCCGTTATCGGTGCCTCCCGGAATAAAGGAAACATCGGTCATGTCATATTACATAATATTATTACCGCTGAATTCAATGGAAAAGTCTTCCCGGTAAACCCCACAACTTCCGTGATTCATTCCATCAAGGCTTATTCCACTATTCTCGATGTCCCGGATGCCGTGGATTTAGCTATCATTATCGTCCGCAAAGACCATGTCAAAAGAGTGGTCCAGCAGTGCGGCGAAAAAGGCGTAAAAGGCGTTATCGTTATTTCCGCCGGATTCTCGGAAGTAGGACCCGAAGGTAAAGCCCTTGAGCTGGAAGTCCTGGAAGTTATCCGTGAATACAATATGCGAATGATTGGTCCCAACTGTTTTGGGGTGTTGAATACAGACCCGGAGGTTTACTTAAACGGAACCTTCAGCAAAATTTTCCCAAAACAAGGAAACATCGGGTTTATCACACAGTCAGGTTCTATGGGTGAAGCCATCATGAGTCACGCCAATGAACTGGGCATTGGGTTTTCCGTGGTGGCATCCATCGGCAATAAAGCGGATATTTCTTCAAACGACCTGCTGGAATATCTTAAAAACGATCCCAATACCGATATCATCCTCATGTACCTGGAAAACTTTGGTAATCCCCGTAATTTTACCCTTATTGCCCGGGAAGTATCATTGGTTAAACCGATTGTAGCGGTAAAATCCGGGCGCACCCGCTTAGGCTCCAAAGCAGTTTCTTCCCATACAGGTTCCCTGGGCGGCATGGATGTAGGCGTAGATGCTCTATTTGAACAAACCGGGGTGATGCGAGTGGATACGGTAGAGGAATTGTTTGGCGTCGCCGCGGCACTGTCGCTTCAGCCTGTCCCCAAAGGGAACCGCGTGGCAGTGGTGACCAATGCCGGGGGCCCCGGGGTCCTTGCTACCGATGCATTGATCAACTCCGGCATGGAAATGCCCGACTTGACCCCGGAAACCATAACGGAACTGAAAAAATTCTGCCCCGCCGAAGCCTCCTTTTCAAATCCCATGGATATGGTGGCCGGCGCCGGGGCCAAAGAATATAAAATGACACTGGAAGCTATAAAAAAAGATGAACGGTTTGATATTATTATCCCTATATTTGTCCCCCCCGTGATCTGCGACCAATTAGAAGTAGCCCAGAATATTATAGATGCTTTAGCCGGTACGGAAAAATCCATTTATGCCTGTTTGCTAGGCCATGGGGAAAGTATGATCGGGATCGAACACCTGAAAAAACATGGTATCCCGGTATATATTTTCCCGGAAGCCATTGCCAAAACACTGGCCACTATCCGCGCTTATAATACCTGGCTGAAACGGCCCCAGGGTCAATTCCGTACCTTTGACGCCGATAACGCCCGGGTTAAAAAGATTATTAAAAAAACCGTCAAAGGCAAAGAAGGCTCCATCGTGGGTGAAGAAGCCCTTGAGATACTTGAAGCTTACGGCATCCAGGTAGCCGGATACCGTTATGCCAATAGTCCCGAAGAGGCATTGGCCGCCGCCAAAGATGTTTCATATCCCGTGGTAAAGAAAATCGCCAGCCCGGCGGTACTGCACAAAACCGAAGCCGGCGGCGTCATCGTTGACTTACGTTCGGATGAGGAAATAAAAAATGCCTTTAATGAATTGAAAAAACGAGTCGGCAAACTGGAAAAAGGCGAACATTTCTCAGTAGCCATCCAACAAATGGTTTCCGGTGCGGTAGAAACTATTATCGGCATGAATACCGATCCCTCCTTCGGACCCCTGATGATGTTCGGCATCGGCGGCATCTACGTCGAGGTGATGAAAGACGTTGCCTTCCGCATTAATCCCCTGACTGACCAGGATGCAAAAGAAATGATACAATCACTGCGATCATATCCGCTGCTGACCGGGTTCCGCGGAGCTCCACCGGTTGACCTGGCTTACGTAGAAGAAACATTGCTCCGTTTATCACAATTGGTGAGAGACTTTGACTGCTTTGCCGAAATCGATGTTAATCCCTTTATCGTATCCCCGGATAGAGAAAATTGTATAGCAGTAGACGCCCGCTTCATCGTCCGTGATTGTAAATTTTAATTTTTTGCCTCCGGCGGCCAGGGGGCGCTTTTTGAAAAAACTGCCCCCTGGACCCCCGCAAAAACTTTTGATTAATTTCATTGTCTCCGGGCGCGGCTTGCACCATGAATGACTGTCTTATTTCTCTTATCACTGGAAGGCTCATCAGAATCCTTTCCAGGTAAGAAGCACCGGTGGAATCAAAAGCAGCAAAGACATTATAATAAATATAATTTCTAACGGCAGCAGCCATTTGAACCATTTTTCAAAAGGGACTTTAGCCAATGCCAGCGTGCCAATGGTTACCCCGGAAGTAGGAATGATCATATTGGTAAACCCGTCACCAAACTGGTACGCCAGCACAGCGGTTTGCCGGGTGATACCGGTGAGATCGGCCAACGGCGCAAATAACGGCATGGTTAAAGCGGCCTTGGTGGTGCCGGAAGGAATAAAAAAGTTTAAAACCAATTGGAACCCGTACATAATATAAGAAGAAATAACAGGTAAAGAGTCCCCGATTAATTTCGACATGCCATATAAAATAGTATCCATGATCTTACCGTCTTCCAGGAGAATAATAATACCCCCGGCAAACCCGATAATCAATGCGGCCCCGGCAATATCTTTAGCACCGGAAATAAACCCTTTAGCCACTTTATTGGGGCTAAGCCGCCCCACCAGCCCGGCCACAATACCCATCACCATGAATAAAGCCGCTAATTCAATAATATACCACTTCCAGACAATAACCCCGATAAACAGGAAAATAATCCCTACTAAAAGTACTAACAGGACAAGACCATGGGATAATTTGAAATCACCGATTTTTTGGGTCTCCTTTTCCAATTGTTTCCGTTTTTCCAGGTCGATTTTATAAGTGAGGCTCAGTTCCGGGTTTTTTTTAATTTTTTCAGCATAGCGAACCACCCAAAAGATGGTGAAAGCGGTAACAAAGACCCATATCCCCACCCGGTATTCCCATCCGGATATAGGGGGTATTTCGGAAAATTTCTGGGCAATCTGGACGGTAAAGGGATTAAAAAATGCAGTAGCAAAACCAACCCCGGCGGCAAGGAAAGAAAAACATAAACCCGTAATAGAATCGTATCCCAATGCCAATGCCAATGGCACAAAAATCAGGACAAAGGGAATCGCTTCCTCGCACATACCGAAAAAAGCACCGAAGAAAGAAAAGATTACCATAACAAATACAATGATCAATTTCTCCCGGCCTTTCATCCGCTTAACAATTGCCCCGATAGCAGCGTTGATAGCCCCGGTTTCCTGGAAAACAAAAAAAGCACCCCCCACAAAAAAAACAAAACCGATAATCTCAGCCATCTTGATGAATCCTCTTAAAGGGGCTTCGAATATCTCAAAGTCCTGGGGATTGTTTGCCTGGAACCGGAAAGAGTCTTTATCTACTACTTCCTGTTTGAATCCTTCTTTTTCTATGGTTTCCCGGTCATAATGGCCCCCGGGAACAAACCAGGTGGCCACTCCGGCGATGACGATCAAAGCAAAAACAATAACAAAGGCGTCCGGTATTTTGAACTTCTTTTCTTTCATTATAGCTCCTTAAATTTTTCTGCCACAGAGGGCACAGAGATCACAGGGTTAAGTCAAATTCTATCAAAATTAAATGCTAAAGGCAATGAAAAAGGTAGTAATCAGCAATTTTAATTTTAGGGAGGTTGAGGGAAAGAGAACAGGAGGCTGTCCGAGAATTCTTAATTGTTAATTGTAAATTGTTAATTGCTAATTGTTAATGGAATTTACGCCCTTCGGGCAGATTTTTTCACCGCCTGCGGCGGA